>Ga0208245_1000053_pt1 | contig 122383 bp, 124 predicted proteins | sample RifOxyC1_FD_184035 | JGI IMG/M metagenome (GOLD analysis project Ga0208245, IMG submission 184035) | Soil microbial communities from Rifle, Colorado - Rifle Oxygen_injection C1 (SPAdes) | ecosystem: Environmental > Terrestrial > Deep subsurface > Rock core/Sediment | place: Rifle, Colorado... | reverse complement strand
GCCGACCGGTCTTATCTATAAGTGCTCCCGCGACAACCTGAACATCTCCAAACTTACAATCCTTACTGTATCCAAACTTCTTTAAATCATCTTCCTTTTTGCTCTCAAAATACAGAGTAGTAACGTCTTAATACTATATATGAAAACAATTTTTCACATCACGACCAAAGAGTCCTGGAACCTTGCCCTCTCTTCTGGTTCATATAAAAGCGAGGGTGGCTTTATTCACTGCTCTCTTCCGCATCAAATTTTAGGGATTGCCAACTTTCTTTTCAAACAAGCTAATGATCTGCTGCTATTGAATATTGATCAAGAATTGCTTGAGAGTGAAGTCAAATATGAGGGTGATGACGAGGATAAATTTCCACATGTTTATGGAAACATTGAATTGGATGCAGTTGTTAGTGTGCATGATTTTTTTCAAGTAAATGGGGTATTTGTTTTTCCAGAAAACTTTGAATTGATCGCCCAAACACTAATTCGCCCTGCGGTTATGAGTGATGCGGCAGAAATAACTAATGTTAACTTAAATGCTTGGAAGGAATCTTATGTAGGAATTATTTCTGATAAAACTCTTCGTGATCGACACTTATATTTTGCCCGGGGTGTAAGAGGAAAAAAGCAATCCATGAAGGACAAAAATAATTTCGGCATAGTTGCAGAAACCCATTTGCATGGAATCGTTGGCATTAGTCTCGGTGGCAAATCACGCGATATTGGTCCCGGCAACGAATTATATGAACACCTTGGAGAAATATGTGCTTTTTATCTACTTGAAAAATACAAGGGCCTTGGAATTGGAAAAAAACTTCTAATTCACAGTCTTTCTGCACTAAAAAAATTAGGATTTAATAGTGCCTACTGCTGGGTGCTATGTAAAAATCCAACCCTTCAATTTTATGAACACAATGGTGCTAAAAAGACAAATCATATAAAAACATGCAAAATTGGCGAGCAAGAGTTACTAGAAGAATCGATGGTCTGGAGTCAAATTTAATAATCACAATAAATTATATCATTTTAGTTAGATAAACTGGAGGAACCTTTATTCGCTTTGACTCCCGCCTCCCCCGGCCAACTTTTTACGACAAAAGATGCTCAAAATCCTTCATCGTTAACCGGCCAGTAAAAAAGCTTTCATCCGCATCGTCTAATAAATCTTTAAACAACTCTCGCTTTTCTTCTTGAAGTGCCAACACCTTTTCTTCAACGGAATCTTTAATAACTGGACGATAAACATTTAAACGATTCAGTTGGCCAATTCGATGTGCTCGATCCACGGCCTGTGACTCAACTGCCGGATTCCACCAGGGATCCATAATAAAAACATAACTTGCAGCTGTGAGATTAAGTCCAACTCCTCCGGCCTTTAAACTAATTAAAAACAATACGCTTTTCCCTGATTGAAAGTTGTCAACCTGGGCCTGCCGTTTATTAATGGTTTGAGAACCATCAATTCTAGAAGTAGGCCACTTAAAGGGTGCCACCGCCTTTTGAATAATATCGAGGTAAGTGGTAAATTGTGAAAAAACAATAACTCTATGCCCTTCAGCAATAATTTGTGATAACTGCTCCAGCAAAAAAGCAATTTTAGTAGAAACCATCTCAGGCAATGAACCATCCGTGGACATAGTATTTTGCCAGAGACAGCTTTGCCGTAGTCGCAAAAGGCCTTTTAAGATCTCTCCGTATTTTGATTTTGATGAAGAATTTTGAATTTGATCCCGCGTAGTGAGCAAGGTGGTGTAGTATCGTCTCTTCTCATCCTCAGAAAATTCTAAGTAGATAGTATTTTCAATTTTAGGAGGAAGATCGGATAAAACTTGTTCCTTCGTTCTGCGCAAAATAAATGGTTTTGCTAATCTTCTGGCCAGTGGCCTTGTCTTTTGAGAAGAGCTTGTTCTGATGAATTGTAAATCTCCCCAAATACCGGGAACAGCAAGATCTAAAATATTATAAAATTCGGCCAAATCATTTTCCACGGGAGTACCTGTCATGCAAATTTTAAAACCAGCATTTATTTTGCGAGCCGCATACGAACCAAGTGATCGGATATTTTTTAAATTTTGTACCTCATCTAAAATCAAGATATCAAAAAAGTTTTTAGTGAAAGTATCTTCCGCCTCTTTTTTCATTACTCCATAACTGGTAAGAATAATTTTAACATCGTTTGGGAAGTGGCGTTCGCCGCCATGATAGATGTGTGACTTCATCTGAGAAAATTTTTGAATTTCCTTTTCCCAATTAATTAAAATTGTCACGGGGCAAATTACCAAAACGCGCTGAATCTTATCGAAGACACTTTCAATAAAAGAGATGGCCTGCAATGTTTTTCCTAATCCCATATCGTCCGCCAAGCATGCTCCTAATTTGTTTTCATATAAAAAACGGAGCCAATTGTATCCAGTTGCCTGATATGGACGCAAAACATCTTTCATTGTCTCGGGGATAGGATAGCTTGGCATCTCGCGTAGATTGGCCAATGTTTCGCATAATTGTTCTTCAGCCTCAGTTAGTGCTCCAGGAATACCCATTTTTTTTAATTCAAAAAGCTCAAAAATTCGCACGCGACTAAAGGGAAGGATAAATTTCTTTCCACCAAGCTCGGCCATTTCCCCATCCATGGCCCGGCCGTCTACACCAAGTTTTAATTGGAATTTTGAACTTTCATAGCGAGTGTATTTTTTTATGAATTTTAGTAATTCTTGTTGCTCATTGTTTATTAATACCAAACCAGAGCTAGTTTGCACCAGCCCAGTACTTGCAGTAGCGCTACTTATAATTTCCCAATCTTCTTTTGAAATATTAAGTTCAAGATCAAACCACTTCGTTGCAGAGGAACGGCGTTCAAATCTAACGCGAGAAGTCCACGTAGAAATTTGATTGCGATCATAAAAAACCTTGATGCTATATTTTAACATTTCACTATAAAAGCTAGACATTCCACTAAAGATTGCTGATGAACTAATTAAATATATGAGCTTTCCAGATTCATAATCGTATTCTGCGAAACGGAAAAGTAGTTCCGAGAAATGATTGTGCAAGCTATGAAATAGTTCCTTAACAAACTCTTGAGAGTATTCCACAATTTTCTGAGCACGAACATCATAGACAAGCCCAGAAGCTGCTTTCATAGAGGCAATGATGTTCTGTAGGCCTTTTTTATGAGTACGTCCGATTAAAAATTTATTAATGGGATATTGATCATTTTTAAGATATCTAATCATCTCATGAACAAAAATATAGGCATCACCTTTTTTCCGAAATCCATTCAACTCTCCCCCACGAAAACAAAGTGCGTTCAAAAGAAGAGGTGGCGCGTAAATGCGATTTTGTTCATCTATAAATGTTAACTCTGCCTGCAACAAACTTTTTTTATTCCCAGGCAAAAGAACTAAGGACGGATTAACTGTCACTCGTGGAATTTCGCTGGTAGTTATTCCATCAATTTCCACTTCACAAACTTCTTCCTTAATCTCTTTTACCAAAAAATTTAAAATATGATTAATTTTATAAAATTCATCATCGCTACGAATTTTTTGTATAAAATCTTGTATTCCGCTTGGTAATTGATACGCACGTCCATTTTTCCAATCAAAAAGGTAGTACTGTTCAAAAAGAGAAATTTCTATAATGGCCCGTTGATCAGCATCTGTATTAGCCCCGCGATATTTAAATCGAATATTATCAATACTGCCATCTTTGTTCGTACCAGAGTTAATAGAAACTATCAATTTCCCACAAAAACTAATAGGGAGTGGGAAACTTATAATTTTATTATTTGATAGCAAATATTGCAGTCCAGAATAGGTGGCATTGACAGGGGCACCTTCTAATTTGGAGGGATTTTTAATAATTGTTCCATACTCCAAAACTGAAACTGCCGCAACCGACGATAGTGCTATGGGCGGGAAATGGACATCCTGCTCATGGGCCACCACTTTACGATTATGCGCATCGGCCACACTATTGTATAAAAACAGAGCAATAACATGGTGGCAGTGTTTGACATCACTCCAAAGTGTACAATCACAACTAGACGTAAGTGGCCCCTCGGGCGTATCTTTCATTCTATTTTTATAGATCACTTTACTGGAGTAAGTGCGATCATCTTTAATTAATCCGGCAACAATATAATAATTGATATCGTCCCCTCGCTTATAGGAGATCGAGATTTTAGCATTACTGAATAGTCGAATGGCCCTATTTATTTTGCCATCATCGTGAAAATAATTTTTGCAATCTGTTAGGATAAAAGATGGTATCTCAAAATGCTGTTTTGACAAACTCATCACTTTTGCGCATTAGTTGTCTAAATACGCCTTTAATAGTTTTGCTCGACTTGGATGACGTAACTTGCGCAACGCTTTTGCCTCAATTTGCCTGATTCGTTCGCGAGTAACAAAGAAATCTTGTCCAACTTCTTCCAAGGTATGATCCGATTTTTCCCCAATACCAAAACGCATACGCAATACTTTTTCCTCTCGCGGAGTAAGTGTTGCCAGAACAGAGCGTGTTTGTTCGGACAATGTTACACTCATTACTGCGTCTGCTGGAGAAATTATTTTTTTGTCCTCAATAAAATCTCCAAGACTAGAATCTTCCTCTTCTCCGATAGGAGTCTCAAGCGAAATAGGTTCTTTGGAAATTTTCTGTACCTTTTTTACTTTATCTACCGGCATTTCCATTTTATCAGCAATTTCCTCTGGAGTTGGTTCTCTTCCTAATTCTTGAATTAGTTGCCGAGAAGTGCGTACCATCTTGTTGATGGTTTCGATCATATGCACAGGAATTCTAATGGTGCGCGCTTGATCAGCGATGGCGCGAGTTATGGCCTGACGAATCCACCAAGTGGCATAAGTGGAAAACTTATAGCCACGACGATACTCAAACTTATCAACGGCCTTCATTAGGCCAATATTCCCTTCTTGAATCAAATCTAAAAATTGCAATCCCCGATTTGTATATTTTTTAGCTATAGAGACAACTAATCGTAAATTTGCTTCTACCAGTTGCGACTTGGCCTTATCTGCTTTAGCTTCCCCATGGGTGATGATGTTATAAACTTTTTCGATGTCATCATAACTCATTCCGGCTTCGATACTAAGACGGCGCAGTTTTCTTAAAATATCTTCCTCATTTCGTAACAACTGCTCGATTTTTGCATCAGTGGTATATAGGTCTTTGGCATATTTTCGCTTAAACGTATCATCGTTCATTACTTTTTCGTAAAGTCGCTTATAGTCTTCAACGTTTTTTACTTCCAAAAACTTAAAAATACGCAATTCTTGGTCGTAGAGGTCTTTAAATTGCAAAAAGTAATTTTTTACAGGGTCAACAAAGCTGTTTATAACCTTTCGATTAAAAGTTAGGTCTGCCAGTGTCTCGGAAATTTGAGCAAACTCGGCTTGTTCATTTTTGTCAAATTTCTTCAATGTCCCATCTTCATTTTCAACTTTGGCCACGAACTCTTTTACGTTGTTGACTACTTTAAAAATTCTCTCCTGCACATCAATAATTTCTTGAGGCGGCGATTCATCGTCTAGACCACGGACGAGATCCTTAACGTATTCCATTTGGTTTTCTTGAGAGTCTATTTTTTCGCGAAGTTTTACAATTTCACGAAGTGCGTGAGAAGAGGATAGTGATGAGAGAATAATCTCTCGTTCACCTTCTTCGATTTCTTTTGCAATTTCAACCTCTCCCTCGCGAGTTAGAAGTGCCACTGATCCCATTCTTTTCAGATATAGTTTAACAGGATCGGTAGAGGCCGATCGCAATTCTGCGCGTTCTTCTTTGGAGAGCGTCTCCTCGATAATTTCTGTTCCATCCAGCCTGATCCCGTCATCATCATCTTCTTCAACATCTGTGGCCTGGATGTTAATTTTAGCATCCAAAATCTGCTGCATTATCTCATCGATCATCTCGGGATCGATAATGCTGGCCGGGATAGCATCGTTAATTTGTTCCACTGTTAAATAGGATTGATCCTTCCCTTTAACAATAAGTTTAGAAAATTCTTTTGAGTTCAAAAAAGCGGCGACTACTGACATTATGACTCCTACTTTTAACTCTTGCTCATTTCGAGCGTTGAGATTTTTTTATTTGATTAATTTGTTTTAAAATTTCTTTAATTCGTTCCTGAATGGGGGCGGCATCTTTTTCTAAAATAACATCCTTAAGCAAAGTTTTTTGTACGTTATATTCTCGATTTAGTTTTTCCATTTTTATTTCCTGAATAAAATCAAGAACCACTTTTTCGGCCACCGCAATGCCTAGCTTATTGCGCACTGATTGTGATGCAAGTCCATAACCAATATTCTCTTTTATCTGCAGCGGAAAATCTTCTTTATCGGCCAGATCCATTGCAAATGCAAAAAACTCGCTATCATCAATTTCATACACCAGATTTCGCAATCCACTAACATACCTTTTAACATGCGAATTATCAAGAAAATCAATCAGTTCTAATATTTTAGGCAAAAGAAGACATTCGGGGTGTTGGACTATTTCTTGCAAAAGCTTTTTTTCAATTTTCCCAAGAGGCAAAAACTCCACTGTTTTTTCCTCTAAAGTTAGCACTTCTTCGAAAACTTCGGCCTCTTGCTCGTTCTCATTATCAGGCCGATCAATAACTTCAATCTTTGATCGAATTGAAGTTCGCGGAAAATCAACTTTTTTTCCTTTTTTTAAAAATTCTCGATAAGCCTCAATGATTTGAGTATCTTCTGAGCGAACTCCAATTCGCTTGGCCATCAGAGTTATTCGCTCATTGGCCAAAAGTTTATCTCCCAGCGGGGCCACCGCCATGAATACTTTTTGTAGAAGTTCCAACTTTCTATCGGCAAACTCGGGTATAGTCGTCGGCAAAAGTTTTTCAATTGCCATATCAACAAAGGCGATCGCATTACTGATTTTTTCATTGAGAGCAATCGCCCCCTCATGATTTAAAAATTCATCCGGATCTTTGTGGGGAGAAAAACTGATATATTTAGGGACAATTTCATGTTCGAGACATTTATTATTAATTCGCTCCATCGCCGCATATCCTGCATCATCAGAGTCTAGTGCCAAATAGAAATTACTAGTTAAGTTTTTTAAAGTTGCAATCATCTGATCGGAAATGGCCACTCCCATTACTGCAATGCTATTTTTAAAACCATGTTGATGTAGGGCCACTAAATCCATATAGCCTTCAACCAAAATAACATAATTCTTCTCGCGAATGTGTGGACGGGCCAAGTGCAGGCCATACAAAATATTTTGCTTGTTAAAGCAAAAGGATTCTTGCGAGTTTAGATATTTTGCCTTATGGCCAATAAAGGTTCTTCCGCCAAATCCAACAACATGTCCACTTCCATCCCAAATAGGGAACATAATCCTACTGCGAAAGGTATCATAGTAACTGTTGGCTTCATTGCTGTCTCTACGAATTAGATGAATCTCTAATGCTGTGGCAATGGCCAACTCTCGCTCTTTGCTATCTTTAATTGACACTAAGTATTCCGAGATTAAATTATTTTGAGTGGCCAATCCCAGAGAGAAGTTTTTGGCAATGTTTTCATCCAATCCGCGTTTTGCCAAAAAATCTAGGTATTGTGGATTCTTTTCGGCCACCTTTTGATAAAGAATCATTGCCTTGTTTAACACCTTATGGGCCATGGCCAGTCGCGGAGATCGCTTGTTATTGGCGAGATAGTTTTCGTAGGAAATACCGACGCTTTTAGCAATTTCAATGATTGCTTCTTTAAAATCAACTTGTCGAAATTTTTCTACAAAAGTTATGGCGTCTCCACCCGTCTGACAGGCAAAACACATGAACATATTTTTTTGATCATTGACGTGAAGTGAGGGATGGCTGTCTTTATGAAAAGGACAAAGTCCTAAACTATTGCCCCCCCCCTTCTTCGTTAAGCTGATATATTGCGAAATAATAGAGGATATAGGGACTTCTTTAATTCTATCCCGCAGTTCAACCAATGACATATTTTAAATTAACCCTTTTTGGATTTAAGGACAAAGGCCTTGATTTTCATATTTTGTCCAATGAATATTTTTTCAAATTTGGTTATGTACTGTGATAGAAAATGTTCTGGAAATTCTCCTCGTAAATCATTGGAAAAGAAGGTCAACTCGAACAACTGCTGTTTAGCAATTATTTCCATCATCCATTCGGCATAACCATCATGGTCTGTTTTAATAAAAATTTCTCCACCAGGCCTTAAAACTTTATATGCAGTCTCTAAAAAATGCTCTTGAAAAAGTCGACGTTTTTGTTGTTTCCGTTTGGGCCAAGGGTCTGGAAAAAAATAAAACAATGAATCAATCTCACTTTCTGCAAACATATAATTTAATCGCTCACCGCGAGCACGCAAATATCGAAAGTTTGAAAGTGATAGTTGTGCTAATTTTTTTGCTATCTGGAAACTACGTTTAAAACGAAAATCCATTCCTAAAAAATTAATTTCCTTATGGTCGGAACAATAGGCGGCCATAAAGTCGCCATGGCCACTGCCAATCTCGGCGACAATTGGCCGACCATTAGCAAAAACCTCTTGGCGCCAACGGCCTTTAAATTTTTCTGCTTCCTTGTCGCGTAAAACGAAATGGGAAAACTCCGCCAATTTTTCATGGTAGGGGTTGTCGTGAGTGTAGACAAAATCGTCGTTAAATGTGAAGTCAACCATATGAAGGGTAAGTTGGTATCAAAAATATCTGCAAACTACAAGTGTGATACGACTATTTAGGACCTTTAGGGGCGGCTTTTTCTAACATCTCAGCAATTATTTGAGCGGCCTTTTTAGAATTCTCCGTTTTTTTCCGTAACATCTCTTCGATTTTCTTTTTTATGTTATCAATCATGGCCTTGTTTTCTTGATTACCAAGCAACACCTCAGTTGAAGTTTTTATCTCCTTTTTCTTGGCCATAATTTACATCTCCACAAACTAAACAGCAGCTTGGGGGAGGTGGCCGCGCTTACTAGTAACTTTTCTCATATGATCTTCAATTACCTCTAATAATTCAAACTTGGTACTACGAGGATCAACACCATGTGGTAATGCAGTGTATATTATATCACTTTCTATTTCACTAAAAACATACCATGTGTTTCCTAATTTTTGGAAAAGTACTTCTTGTGTTGATTCTTGTTTTTTCATTTTGCCCTCCTGGCATCTAGTCAAAACGGTTATCGGCTTCCTGCCACTGTTTAACCTATCGCCAACAAGTGTAAAAACTTTAGACAATTTTTAAAATTTTTTTAAGATTTTTTGAAAAAAACATATTGATGAAGTAAAACAGTCGGGATTATAAAAGTCCAAAAGTAAATTCAAGCCTTTGTCTGTGGTGGCCATGACCTTTATTTGTTTGTCACCGTCACTAACGTTGTTACTTGTTAAAAGAAGACTGTGGTACGTTTCTAATAAATGCACATCTTTTTTTTAATAATTGCTATGCTGCCAACAGGAGTCAACGACTTTTCCATTAACATATTTTATAAGTGAGAAAATAAGATATTCATCACTTCCTTCTTCTGTTGGTCGACTATATCCGAGATCAATCTCTACTTCTTCACAGCGTCTATTGAACAAAATTCCCGTGCACTTTTTTGTTTTGTTTTCAAGAATCGCGGCACCTCGTCCTGCACTTGTTTGCTTTAAATCATCTTTTTCTATATATCGTGCCGTGTCCATATCGCTCTCATCGAAACTATTTTCAAAGGAATAATATAGGCGCGATCCCTCAATCATAAAAAAACAGGGATTGTTTTTAGGGCCAAAAACACTGCTGCTATCACCTGTATTCGTTCCATTAATGATTACTCCCTGACTGCCTTTAAAAACTCGATCCGTGGGAATGTCAGCAAGAACTACTTGCATTCCCAATATCAAACATATGGCACTAATAATTAATCTGAAATTCATGTTTACCTCCCGATATAAAAGATAAATAGTGACTCATCACTACTTTACGGCCATTGGTAAATAAATAAAATATTTTTTTGACAATTACCCACAATTACATACCTCTGTATAGAAGTTAGACGATTCTAACGTATCCGGTTCAAGGAACTGAACCATCACCTGGCACAAGTCTTTCGAAAGGCCTGTATGTTGTCATCTGAAAAAATTTGATTCATAATTTTTCGATGAAAATGTTGTTTAATATTTTACTATTTTTTTCCTTTGCCTGTCTTTATGCTGATGAAGATGTCCCCCATTATAGATTTTATCCACGCACCCCTATTACCGACTACTCCAGCGCTGAACTAAATTTTTATTCAGTAAAAGATCTCTATGGTGAGTTTTCAAATTTTGCTTTATTTCCCATTACGGTAAATGGGATAAGTTGGCCAAGCAGCGAACACTATTATCAAGCACAGAAATTTCTTGATCCAGATCTACAAGAAAAAGTTAGGGCCGCCGGTAGTCCTTATCTGGCAGCACAAATCGGGAGAGATCCAAATCTGCCAATTCGCGAAGACTGGAATGGGGTTAAAAACGAAGTTATGTTGGTGGCACTTCATGCCAAATTTGGCCAATATGAAGTTTTGCGTGCTCTTCTCCTCTCAACCAAAAAATGCACAATCTACGAACACACTAAAAATGATTGCTATTGGGCAGATTGCGGTGACCGTTCAGGGAAAAATATATTGGGCAAACAATTAATGCAAATTAGACAAGAGATAAGTGAATCTATTGATACTCTCTTTTTTACACGGTTATAAAATTTCAATTCAAAACATTTCCAATTTGTGCTATTTCCGTTGGCCAACGTCCTTAAAGATTTAATTGAGAGGTATCCAATGTTTAAACCAATTTTTTCGCTTCTTCTTTTTACTTTGCTTTCCATGAATGTTTTTGCAGGAACTCCTTACGTAGAGGGTGGCCTTTTTGGTTCTTGCAACTATTTTTCAACAGTTAACGGAAGTTTTACCATAAGCTACGAAAATAAGGATCTTCCGTGGGGGACAAAAATAGAAATCCACTATGGATTAGGTAGCTCATTTGAGTCTTCTATGGGTGGACATCACTGGATCAATCCGCAGACAGTAGAGGCATTTGCCGTTGCCCCTTATGTTTGGCAATCTTCACTTAAAAGGATAACAACCGGAAGTAGAGGCTCTTTTTCATCAAATCAATTACGCTTTATTATCGTAATAACGTTACCGGATGGGCGCGTTGTGTATGATCGTGGAAGTTACAGCTCAAATGGATATTACGCCGCCAATTTTGGCCATACTCGTCTGGCCTGTAGCGAGGATGAGATGTCTAGCGTAGAACTTACTGTTCAGTCCATAAGTGCAGAATAGGCCCAAAGGCCGTGTTGACATTTAAGTTTTTTTGTTAAATAACTCACCTCACAGCATTTTTTGCTTTTATAAACTGCCGGGAGGCCAGATTGGAGGAAATATGTCAGAGACATTAGTCAGATTGCAAAAGTATATTGCCGATTGCGGAGTAACATCAAGAAGAAAGGCCGAAGAAATGATTGTATGCGGCCAAGTCACAATCAATAATCAAGTCGTAACAGAACTAGGAACAAAAGTTAATCCTCAAGAAGATGTCGTCCACGTTGATGGAAAACTAATCGACTTAGGGGCCGTTGAGAAAGTATACATAGTATTAAATAAGCCTCGGGCCTACGTCACAACACTAAACGATCCCGAAGGCCGCCCCACTGTCATGGACCTATGCAAAGAAGTTCCTGAACGCGTTTATCCTGTTGGCCGTTTGGATTATCTCTCTGAAGGATTATTGGTTTTAACCAACGATGGAGAGCTGGCCAATAAAATTATGCATCCATCCAATAACATTATCAAGGTTTACGAAGTGAAGGTATTTGGTATCGTCGGAATGCAGCTTTTAAACAAATTAAAAAACGGTGTGCAAACAGATGAAGGTTTTTTACGGCCTCACTCAGTTCGTGTGGTCGAACAATTACCGAATAAAACCTGGTTAGAATTTCGCTTAGGAGAAGGGCGAAATCGAGAAATTCGCCGCCTCTGTGAGGCCTGCGGAATTACTGTGGAGAAATTACGCCGCGTTGCTATTGGCGGTTTAACGATCAATAATCTTGCTCCTGGACGCTTTATGTACTACTCAAAAAAACAGATTTCTGACCTAATTGGAGTTGGCAAACGTCCTACCACTCCTACTTATGTTTCCTCAAAAAAATCAATATCCGTCCCCGGCAGCGTTCCTAAAAACTCTCCGAAGGCGGATGATCGAAAATTTGTTCGCTATAGGAAAGAAAACTACTATCAAACCATGAATTCATACAAGGTTTTAAATGAAAAGAAAGAGTCCGAGCGGCAGTCCGCGCTACAGCGCATAAAACCAGTTGACACTAAAGAGTAAAAGAGAAAAATAGAAGGATATAAATATTAATCTTTTTTAGGAGCATCTCATGAAGAGTCTTGCTACTTTTTTCAAATTGGATGAGCTTTCTACAAATTTCAAAACTGAGATCATTGCTGGTGCCACCACTTTTTTGACCATGGCGTATATAATCTTTGTAAACCCAGGAATCTTGTCCGCTGCCGGCGTACCTTTTCCTGCGGCCGCAACTGCTACTGCCGTGGGGGCGGCCATTATGTCTATTCTTATGGGAACGATTACCAATCGTCCGTTGGCACTGGCATCTGGAATGGGATTAAATGCAGTATTGGCCTTCTCCGTTATTGGAGTTGCTCAATCAAAAATCCCTTGGCAAGTTGGAATGAGTGTTATCTTTGCAGAAGGCTTTTTAATTTTTATTTTAGTAATGACTGGCCTGCGAGAAGCAGTAATGAATGCCATTCCGCTAACTCTCAAACGGGCCATCGGAGTTGGAATTGGCCTTTTTATAACCGTCATTGGACTCAATGAGGGGGGAATCATTCGCCCGGCACCAATTACATTGGTTTCATTGGGCGATTTAAGTAGTAAGCATACTTGGGTAACTCTCATTGGACTTATGGCAATTTTTGCATTTATGGCCTTGCGAATTAAAGGAAGTATCCTGTGGGGAATTATTGTTGCCACTTTGGCGGCAATTGTTTTACAAGTGGTACAACTGCCATCCTCGATAATTGGCGCCCCTGACTTTTCTGCCTTTTTTGCCCCCTTTCAGAAAGTAAATGGTTCAATTGCACTTACCCAAATCTTCACTCCCGTTTTGCTGGTGGCCATCTTTTCTATCATGCTCACCGATTTTTTTGATACTATGGGAACTGTCGTAGCAGTGGGAGAACAGGCAGGATTTGTGGATAAAAATGGCAAAGTTCCAGGAATTAAACGCATATTAATGATTGACTCTTTGGCCGCTGTTTTGGGAGGACTCTTCGGTGCTAGTTCCATTACTACTTATATCGAGTCAGCTTCTGGTGTTGCTGAGGGTGGACGCAGTGGCCTTATGTCTGTGGTCTGCGGAGTTTTGTTTTTTATGGCCGCTTTTTTTTCTCCAATCATTGCAATGATTGGGGGTGGATACGTTATTGATAATGGCCAACAATACACACTACTCGTACAGAGTGGTTTTATCGCGCCGACAGGTAGTTACTATCTATATCCCATTACTGCTGCGGCCCTGATTGTGGTTGGTTTTTTTATGATGCAGGTTGTCCGCGATATTGAGTGGAATAAGTTTGATGAGGCCTTTCCAGCATTTCTCACAATTGTTGGAATTCCCCTCACCTATAATATCAGTCATGGAATCGGCATGGGGTTTATTAGTTATACAATTATAAAATTATTTCATGGAAAAAAATCCGAGATTCATCCACTTATGTATGGAGTAAGTTTTGCATTTCTCCTTGCATTCGCTTTGCAATGAAGGAAAAATTTTCAAACTATTTGGCCAAAACTGCACTTTTTCTTCCCATCAAACTAGAAAAAATTGTAGCGCATTTGCTGCGAAGATGGGTTTTTCCGATATAGTAAAAATCTTTCAAATTAATTGGAAGTTGTACCGCACGATCATAAATACTTCGCTTAATATTCGTAATGGCCAGTCGCTTAATCTCTTCTTTGGCAATATCTGTTCGCCCAAGCTTGGCCGGAAGTTGACTTACCAGTTGCCCTCCTCTGGCCAAAATGGCCAATTTGTCGGAGGTTAAAATTCCTTTTTTGGTCAACCATGTAATCCATTTCTCTGCCGGAAATTTTTTGCCCATCATGTCGCTGTTACTACTAATGAACTCAAAAATATCTTCTTCACTTTTTTGAGAAAGTAGTGCGGCCCCTTTAGCAATCAAGCGAATTTCTTCTAGCTCAGCACCGGCACCAATTAAAATAAAGGAGCGACGAATCGTATTATCCAGCTTCTCGCTCATTCCATAATCAAAAATAACAATATCTATATCCTTAGTGCTCTGATTAATAAACACGACAAAATTTCCCTGATGAAGATCCGCATGGATAAACCCACTTTTAAAAATTGCTTCCGTAAACCACAATCTAACCAGGCCACGACTAACTGATTCCTGAACTCCGGGATCACTAAGTTTTTCAAATTTTGTTCCGCCACTTATTAACTCTAAGGCCATTAAGCGCGTTTTATCTCTATTTTCGGCCGGCAAATAAATATTAGGAACTTTGAAATGGATAAGACTCTCCTCACCCGAAGTTAAAACAACTTTCATACTATTTTCGTATACATTTTTAGCATACAACTGTTTATCAATCGTTCCTGGAATATCTAAATCATCAGATAAAAACTTTTCTGCGCCAGAGAGAAGTTCACTAATATCTGGAATTTTTGCTCCAAGTTTACTGTTTCTTGCTATTTCAATGAACTTTTTAAGAAGTGCAATGTCGTCTTGTGCTCTTCTTTCAACATTCGGCTTTAAAAAACGAATGGCAACTTCTTGTTCTTTATCAGAAGATAATTGTAATTTTGCACGATGTACTTGTGCCACAGTTCCTGTGCCTAGTGGTTTTTCTTCTATTGAAGTAAATTTTAATCCGCCTGGATCATTTTCAATCACCCGCTTGACTAAATGATAGGGAACGGCCTTGCCCTCTGATTCTAGAAAACCAATCAGCTCACGCATTGATTTATCCATGCTCGGCTCTTTAGCAAACTGCTGCAAACTTTTACCCAGTCCGGGCCCAGCATTGTTAAACATGACTCTAATTAATTCTTCATCCGCTGGATCCTTTCCTAATCTAAGCAGATCGGAGATGATATCCTTTTGAACATCAATGTTTATGTTGGAATAGTAGAAGTTAATAAATTTCTTCACAAATTCCGCCACCCCTTGGTCATAGAAAGTAATTTTGTCACTCTTGCCAAGTTGATCTCCGGCGGCCTTTATCCGATCAAAATATGGCATCAGACGTTTTTCAAAAATCTGCATTAAGTTTAATATCTGTTCGTCATCAATTTGTGTGTCAACTATACTTCTAACCAAAGTACGCAGATCCTTATCCCCAATAGCAAATTCCCTCGCGATTTCTGGCAAGGTCTGCTTAAAATTTATCAAGCCAAGTAGCGGCGTAATAGCCTCTAGTGCCTCATCTGATAATGAAATTGACAATCCAGACACACTTTCATGTAAAAATTCTATTTCGCTTTTTAGTGTCCAGGCCGGTGGCCGGATAACTTTATAGTAATTAGGATCACCCTCTTGAGTATTGTTTAAAATATTTGAGGCCACTTGTGGCCCGACTTTTAATATATACTCTCTGGCCTGTTTCATAACTGCAATTTTCTCGTCATCGTTTCTATACGCGGCATCTATAATGAATCTTAAAATATTTTCACCCAAAATATGTAGTTCAATGTTTTGCGCAGGCGTCAGTTGTTGCGCTGCAAATTCCCGGATATCGTTGAGCTCAAAGCTAGCGGGAATACGACTAACGACAACGTCTGGTGGTGGCGATAAAGAAATAGTGAGCAAAAGTACAAAAAAAACGTGCAACTTTTTCATAAAAATAACGTTGGCAGATAACCGTTTTTTTGCAAACAGCAATCGATGCAGATAACGCATCTTTTTCTAATTGTCGTAATTAATAATTTTTGATTTTAAAAAATTCTCCTGCAAAAGATCCATCGAATATTCTAGGGCCTGCTCCGCATATGGAATATCATCAACCCCTTTAAGATGTTCTGCAAAGCGCGCCTGTTTGATTAATGCTGCACACATGCGCATAAACTCTGCCGAGCCTTCAAAAAATTCTGACTCTTCATCGGTGGTTATAACATGTAGAAGCATCGAATTTAGTGATTTAATTAATCTGATTTGCGATGGTGTTAAATCTTGCGTTTCAATTTCAATTGGTAAAATTTTGTTTTTCTTTAATCCCAACATCTCTCCCTCACTTGTCGTTAATGATGATAATAGAGGACACCTTCTTCAACACTTATCGTAAATAGTGGAAGTAACATTAGAGTAATGAGAGTAGCTAGAAGTGAAAAAATGATATAAAGAACATTAGTCGGCCATTTTAGAACGATTATTTAAGTAAGTAGCACAGGTCAACTCACCTAGATTAATGGCCTCTTCCAGTTGGTTTTTGGCCTTATTGTGGCCGTCTTCGTCGATATCTTTATCAACAAAGATCGGAGTCCCAATATTGATAATGATTTTAGAAAATGGATAAGGTAAGCGAAATTGATCCCAACTTTTTTTAAAGCAAAAAAAATGCTGTGGCATGGCCGAAAATGGAACTATTGTACCTCCTGAAATTTTGGCCATTTGAATAATCCCGGCCTTGGCCTCTCTGGCCGGCCCTCGTGGCCCATCAATAGTCATAACTCCAGGTAATCCATTTTTTAACTCGCGCAACATTTGCATCATTCCGGCCTTTCCTCCTCTTGTTGAACTACCGCGAACAGGCAGTTGGCCAAAATTTATTAGCGTCTGAGCAACATATTCTCCATCTTTGGATGCACTAACTAACGCAACATAACGAGACTTAGGAAGAAAGAGTATTAGGGGGATTAAACTCTGGTGCCAGGCCGCTAGAAGATAGACGCCTTGCGGATGTTTGGCCTTTGCTAAATTAATATTTTCTGCATTTAGATACGTATAGCGATATGACCAATCAAGAAACCTGAGAAAAAAATAGAGGATGGAATAAATTATTTTTTCCATAGTACAAAAATACTCTTCCTTAAAAGATACGTCATTCTTTTTCTGAGCACTGCAGCATTATTAGTGTCCAGGCGAAAAATACGATTTCCGATATAAGGCTCGGCAGAGCGGATCAGTAGCAAAAAGTGGCCCCTTAAATTTCAAATGATTTTCATGAATTGCCAAAACTTTCTCATCAAACTTAGATCGCTTATAAAACAATCCCACTTCTTGTTTTTTTTCATCTTTAACAAATCCGACAAAAATAGACGCATCAGAAAAATTATCCCTGTCTAAAATCCCTAGCTCTACCCATGAATTTTTACCAGCACCGGAGGGATTAATAATATTGTTGGACGCAATCTCTGAGGCGGAATTAAAAATTTCATACTCCGCCACAACTTCCCAATCACTGTCTAGCAATTTCGCATACGCGAAGCTTGTATCGCGTTGCCGGATAATACTCCCATGTTCTCCAGCGTCACCAGATAATATGGCCGCCCAGGCGGCATCTTTTGGTGTGCAGTAGGAAAGATTACCATCATTAATCCCGCGACAAACAGAAAGTGCCATTTCGTAATAACTTTTAAAACTTTCATCCAGAAAAAAACTTCTATAATTTAAATATTGATCCACTTTTGCAAGACACTCCAGATGCGAAACATTTGGTGCTATTTTTTCCACACAAAGCAACTTGTTTTGAAATGAGTCCTCCCAACTTCTCATACTTCTAGCTGACTGATAGCGAAGGCAGTCATCAAGTGACATATTTCCGTTGTCAGTATCTAGACAATATTGCAAAACAATCTTTTCCAATTTACCGTTAAAACTAGAACTGGCCTGACTCAGACAATCCAGCCCGGAAATGTCCTGTCTAAATAATTTTAAACATTTTAATTCCCCAGTTTTTTCAAGAACTAACGAAAATAGACTTGTATTTTCCCGGGAAAATTGCTTTACGGAATCAATACACTCTCTCAAAGTTTTGCCAGGAGGAGGTGTTAAAAAGTAGTTTCGAACACACTCCTCTTTTTCTGCATTGGCCACCTCAAACGCACTAGCTCTGGAAAATTTATTTTTAATACACATCTCAAGAGAATTCATCTCTCCTGTCGAAGAAAATCCACGGCCAATGCTTGGCAATAACAGTAGCAAAATGATAATGGCCATTACAAATTTCAATATCATCTATCAATTATACAACAATTGTGCTGCAAACTTGGTTATCAAAAAAAGTCGTTTGAAATTCTTATATGGAAGGGTTGTTTTGCTGTCTAATAAGTTGACAGTTTTCAGTACGCCTGTTGTTTCAGTACGCCGAATTCTAATATCTTATTTATAAAATTGATGACTATTCTCTTAATCGTGAGTATAACTTGAAGGCCGATGGAAAAAACCTTTAACCTCCAAAATATTTTGCATAATACGTTTTTGTTTTCAAATTTAGACAGTACGAGCATTGAACAGATTGCGGCAGAATCATTGCGGGTGGATATTGTTCGAGGAGAACTGCTCTTTTCAGATGGCATGGAGGCCTTGGCCTTTTTTGTCTTAATTAATGGCATGATTAAGATTTATAAAATTTCAGATGAAGGCTCCGAGCAAATTTTGCACATCCATCAATCCGGAGATATCATTGCAGAGGGAGCCATTTTTGATAAACAAAAATATCCGGCCAATGGCATCGCCCTGCAAAATTGCACTCTTGTCAAAATACCTAAAGATGCATTTGTTTCACTTATTATGAAAAATCCGGAAGTGGCCCTCAAAATTATGGGATCCTACTCACGACGCCTGAGAATGTTTGTCTCCATGATTGAAGATTTTACTCTGAAAGATTTAGAGCAACGGCTGGTAAAATATATTATTCGCAATAGCAAAAAGAAAGGAGCAATTAATTACTGCGAATTAAACGTTTCGAAAAAGGAACTTGCCTCATTGCTAGGAACCATTCCCGAAACTCTGTCTCGTGCCCTAACTGGATTAAAAAATAAAGGATATTTGACAGAATCTGAAGGAGTTTTTGCTATATGCGATTTGGAAAAATTTCAAACACTTCTGTAAATTATTCTATCCGTTATTTGATACAAATATGGTCTATCTAAAATATTTTTAAATTTTATTTCTATTTCTTGATTTAAATCAATTTAAAAAGGCAACAAGTGAGATAAGGTTTCTAGAGCTAATAAACTTGGAGGAAGAAATCAGATGAAAAGAAAAATTATAACTATCAACGAAGATTTATGCAACGGTTGTGGAGACTGCGTCATTGGCTGCTCTGAGGGAGCATTACAAATTGTAAATGGTAAGGCAAAATTAGTCCGAGAGGATTTTTGCGATGGTTTTGGAGATTGTGTTGGTGCTTGTCCCACGGGAGCATTGATTATAGAAGAAAGAGATAGTGTAGCGTTTGATGAAGAGGCCACCAAACAAAACCTACTAAAAACTCAAGGTGCCGAGGCCGTAAAAAAAATGGAGTCAGCACAAGCAAAACATAATGGGATTCATCGTTCACACGGCATCGAACATAAACAAGCTAGCGCACTCGCAGATGGCCACCATCATCACGGAGGAGGAGGTTGTCCTGGAAGCAAGGCCCGAGATTTAGCTAGCGAGAAAAAAAGGTCCTCCTCCATCTCTAATAGTTCAACTATTGGAATGAGTGCTATCCCCTCTGAGCTGCAACAATGGCCAGTTCAATTGCATCTAGTATCACCCCATGCCCCGTATTTTAACGAAAAAGAATTAGTGGTACTTAGCACTTGTTCTCCCGTGGCATCTGCGGACATTCATTGGCGCTATTTACGCGGCCGCTCGGTAGTGGTGGCGTGTCCCAAATTAGACGATACCTCCTCCTATATTGAAAAATTAAGCGAAATTTTTAAGGCAAATCAAATCCCGAAAGTCATCGTAGTCATTATGGAGGTACCATGCTGTCGCGGACTTTCCATGTTGGTTAAGGAAGCAAAGGCCAGAAGTGGAACCTTGACAATAGTGGAGGAACACATCATGCAATTGCAAGGAAATTTACTTCAAATAAATACATTCTGAATTCTAAATGCTAAGATTGCTCCATAATAAAATGACTGGAGAATAATGATGGTTATGCTATGGAGTAAGGCCCCGATAAAAACTTTGAACAATATTAAAATCGTCTGTTTTGATATTGATGATACAGTAACAACTGAAGGCAAGCTAACTGCTCCAGCATTTAAGGCCATGTGGGATCTAAAAAAACATGGATACTATTTAATCCCGCTTACTGGAAGGCCCGCTTCTTGGTGTGATCATATTGCCCGTTTCTGGCCAGTTGACGCCGTGGTAGGAGAAAATGGGGCCTTTACTTTTTTCATGATGAACGGCCGCCGTTGCCGCTTTGATACTTTGGGCCATCTTTTTTTGGCCAATGCACAACCCCGTCTGGCCCAATTGGGAGAGAAAATTAAAAAAAAATTTCCACATGTTCAATTTGCTTCTGATCAAAAGTATAGAGAATATGATCTCGCAATTGACATTTGCGAAGATGTTCCACCTTGGGGTGAAAATGATATTAAAGCGTTAATGGATTTTTGCGCGCAAGAAGGTGCTCATGCAAAACTCTCCAGCATACATGTCAATACTTGGTTTGGAGATTATGACAAGGCATTAGGTCTCCGCACGTGGCTTGCAAGTGAATATGCTTCCAGCATTTTAAAAGATAGATTCAAATGGAGTGAGTTTATTTTCATTGGAGATTCTCCTAATGACGCCCCTCTTTTTGAGGCCTTTGACTATAGCGTTGCCGTTGCCAATATTAAAAAATTTATTGATACACTTGTGGCCAAACCAACTTGGATTACGGATAAAAAAAGCGGCGGTGGATTTATTGAATTTTCTAAAAAACTTTGCTCGATAAAATAAATTTCTTCTCTGCTGAACTACTGCTTAGTGATAACTCGACCAAAATCCACAATTCCCAGATCGCTTGTAGAAACTTTTCCGGTTGCCAACTTAGCTACCGTCATATCGTAATTATAATCATCCAAAGTTTGAGAGGTAACAAGGCAGTAATTTTTTTCTTTGGCCACCTGCAAATCTTCTTGCTCGCAGGATTTGCAGACCACGACTAACCGACTATGTTTGTCTTTTTGCTCTAGCGCCATATCGATTAATGGAGCAACTTTCTTTATGGCAGTTACGCAATATACCAAATAATTTTTTCTACTTCTTTTATTAATGGCCATAAAATGCCAAACGGTTGGCCGCCCAGGGTGAATAATTTCATGTTCGTAATTTTGAAAAGTTGTTGTCGAGAGTTTCAAAATTTGATCAAAAGTATTTTCCATTCCTTCCACCTTTCATATAACGGCAACTGACCGACTTGAGATTTATTATAAAATGATCTAACGCGACACTCAATAGGCATAAATTCTTCATCTATCCACTCGCGCATAGTGGAGCATAAATGTCAGTTTTTTAGAAGTTGTCTTTAAGCGCTAATTGTATATCCTTTTAGCAGCGTAATGTTTAAATATCCACAAAGGTATTAGGTTGGAATATTATGGCCAATTATAACTATTATTCTGATTATTTAATTATTGGATCTGGCATAATAGGCCTAACTATTGCCTATGCCCTTAAGGAAAAAATTCCTACTGCCTCTATAAACATAATTGAAAAAGAAGATGATGTTGCCCAACACAGTAGCGGAAGAAATAGCGGCGTTCTTCATTCCGGGTTTTATTATTCGGAACACTCTCTCAAGGCAAAATTTACCAAGGATGGAAACAGATTAATGCAGGAGTATTGCGCCAAACATAATCTTAAAATAAATAAGTGTGGCAAAGTAGTTGTTGCAAAAAATAAAAAAGATCACAAAGCACTTTTAGAATTAGAGAAAAGAGGCAAGGCCAATCAAATAGAAGTAACACTTATCGATGATGTTCAATTAAAAAAAATAGAGCCAAATGCCAAAACCTACCAGCATGCACTATTCTCACCAACCACTGCCTCGATTGATCCTATCGAAATTTGCCAGGCAATCAAACGCGATTTACTCAGCAAGGGTGTTAATTTTTTCTTTAATAATGCCTATTTCAAAAGGCAGAATGAAGACAATGTTATTATCACCAATAAAAATCTATCCTTTTGTTCCAAGAAAATAATAAATTGCGCAGGACTTTATGCTGATAAAGTGGCAGCTGACTTTGGACACTCTCAGCACTACACCATTATTCCCTTCAAGGGCATTTACCTTAAGTATTCCAAAAGTGACATGCCGATTAAAATGAATATTTATCCCGTGCCCAATTTAAAAAATCCATTTTTAGGAGTGCACTATACTATAACCGCTGACAAGACGATAAAAATTGGCCCTACGGCCATTCCGGCCTTTTGGCGTGAAAATTATCAGGGATTTAAAAATTTTAATTTTAAAGAATTGCGTGTCATCCTCTTAAATGAAATCCTCCTCTTTATCTTTAACTCTTTTAACTTTCGCTCTCTAGTTTTTGAAGAAGTAAAAAAATATAATCGCTTTTACTTTATTAGCTTGGCAAAAAAACTAGTTCATAAAATCGATGGCCGCGGATTTGATCATTGGAGCACACCAGGTATTCGTGCCCAATTAATGGATACCCGTACACGGGAACTGGTGCAAGATTTTGTCGTGGAATCTGACGCAACTTCTGTGCATATTTTAAATGCCGTATCTCCAGCATTTACTTGTAGTTTTGCCTTCTCTCGCTGGGTAGTAGATAACTACATTGTGATTGAATGATCTAATAGAATCTCTCGCAATCCCGTCTGTCTGGTGGCCGAATCCTGATTGCGTACCGCCATGGATAGCGCCCGGCGTGAACCAATAAAAATGGCCATTTTTTTTGCGCGGGTAAGTCCTGTATAAATCAAATTACGATGAAGCATCTTAAAGTGTTGTGTCATTAGCGGAATAATTGCAACATCAAACTCACTTCCTTGGGATTTATGAATGGTAATAGCATAGGCCAAATCTAATTCTATTAAATTTTCTTTGGAATAAATTACATCACGAATATCTTTTTTCACTCCAAAACGAACATGACACTGCATCCTTTCTAAATCAAGATCAATTATTTTCCCAATATCTCCATTAAATACTTCAAGATCATAATTATTGCGCTTCTGAATTACTCGATCACCTATTCTAAAAATTCTATCTCCTAGTTTCATCTGCTTTTTATCTGCCGCTGCGGGATTACTCTCCTCTTGCAGCAATCTATTCAAATTTGCCGTTCCCAGAGAACCTTTGGTCATCGGAGTAAGAATCTGAATCTCTCGTTCTTTTCCTAAATATTTGGGAACAGAGTCTTTATATATTTTTAAAAGCATTGCGGTGGCATTCATCCCAAAATGTACTGATGACCACGGATGAATTTTTTTTAAAACCGCTTTTAGGTCTGCTACCTCTGATCTACTCTCTTTTATTTTTGCAAGATCCACATGATTAAACTTCTGGGGAATTACAAAATGGAGCTGTAAATTGTCAGCATCTGTCTTATCCTCAGAAATATTGTCAAAATAAATTCGCCCTTCGTCATCTAGATCGATCTTGTGAATTTTATTTTTTTGTTCGATGGTATGCTCTCGTTCATCATATTCCAGTGATTCGATAAAGCGTTTGCTTTTAGATACAAAGCTGATCTGTTCTTGTGTTAATTCATCAGAATCTATAAACATGCAATCAATTCCCGTTTTCCACAACTGAGAATTGTGTAATGGCGAATCAACCTTGGGAATTTCTCCCCGATTAATCTGATGAGCATAAGTTATAATTTTTGAAGCGGCCGCCTGCCTAAAGACTTGTGTTAATCGCATCACCGGAATTGTTTGGGCCGAAATCAAATCTTTCAGTACATTGCCTGCTCCTACAGAAGGTAGCTGATCTGGATCTCCAATAAAAAGTAGTTGCGCATGCACTGGTACTGCTCGCAATAAAGAAGCAGACAGCATAATGTCTAACATGGAACACTCATCGATAATTATAAAATCTGCCTCCAAAGGCTCTTTCTCATTTTTTTTAAATCCACCGAATGATTTTGGGTCAAAAACTAATAAGCGATGAATAGTCTTGGCCTCCACTCCCATTCCAATAACCTCTCCCATTCGCTGTGCCGCTCTCCCCGTTGGGGCGGCCAATAAAACACGCTTTCTCATGGCCAAAAGTAGTGCCACTAAAGTTTTAGTGGCCGTGGTCTTTCCACAACCCGGCCCTCCTGTCAAAATGGAAAACTTATTCTGGGTAATCTCAATTACTGCTTTTTTTTGTTCCTCACTTAGCGTCAATTGATTTTTAGCGCAGTAATTAGTTACCCAATTAGTAACTCGGGTACTATCAACGGAGACGCTACTACTTACTAATTTCTTTACTTTTTTTGCCACGAAATCTTCATCATAGAAAATCCGCTTGGAGTAATAACACTTCTGCCCAGCAAACATTCTGACTTTTATGCTCTCTTCACATTCAAGCTCTTTTAAAATTGACCGCACTAAGTCTGGAACTGAAATAACCAACAACTCCTCCACTCCATTTATTATTTGCGATTCAATTAAGTAGCAATGTCCAGCTTCTCTGCTACTGGCCAAAACATGTAATATTCCCGCTCGCACTCGCTTAGGATTATCACCTACGATTCCCAAACTATTGGCAATTTTGTCTGCAGAAAAAAAACCAATCCCAAAAATATCATTGGCCAACTGATAAGGATTATCCATAACCGTTGTTATTGCATCATTTCCATATTGTTTGAAAATTTTAACCGCAAACAAAGTACTAATGCCATGGCCTTGTAAAAACAGCATTACTTTGCTGATAGAACGATGCTCTTGCCAGGCCTCAGAAATCATCTTTAGTTTTTTCTCGGCAATCCCTTCAACTTCCATTAAGCGTTCTATTTTATTTTCAAAAACATCAAGCGCATTCACTCCAAAATATTTTACAATTCGCTTGGCAGTAACTGGGCCAACACCAAAAATCAATCCAGATCCTAAATATTTCTCTAAGGCAGCAATAGAGGCCGGTTTTTTTTCTGTAACTTTTGTAGCACGAAACTGGCGACCAAATTTGGGATGGACCGTCCACTCCCCTTCAAAATCCATTGTGGCACCAGCAAAAACCTGACATTGATAAACAGTCACCGCCACTTCTTCATGTACCCCATAGACATCAACTTTTAAAACAGACCAGCCACTCTCTGGACTATGAAATGTTATGCGTTTAACAATACCGGATAATTTATCCATCATCTCCTTCTCTCCCGTAGAAAAGAGAGAGGCATTTACGCCTTCCGCTGTCTAGTGAAATTGCCGAAGGCCAGTTTTACGGCATCAATTATGCGTGGAATGTGCTTCGGATTAAATTGTTTCCCATTATCATATTCTAAAACTTTCCAGGCAATTTTATGACGATCCTCGTAAGCTTTGCCCTTATTGAGCGTCAAAGTATTATCATAAACATTTGCCATAGAAACGATTAAGGCAGATTCATATATTTTATCTTCTGCCAATCCTTTCGGATAACCTTTTCCGCTATATTGTTCGTGATGCTGCTCAACGATAGTTAAAACCTGTTCTGGAATTTTATCTAATTGCGAAATTAAAGCGCGTCCTTTTTCTGGATGCTCCTGAATAGCATGGGTATATTTTGGAGAAGTTGGCGCAATCAATAACGCTTCGGGAATTTTTGCCTTAGCATAGTCATGAAACAATGCCCCCATATAAATATTTTCCAGTACAAATTGATGGCCATGGCCTAAAACCATCGAAAAAAATACTGCCAAATTGGCCACATTAACCGAATGATCAGCTATCGTAGAGTTCTGAGCAACCAATTTGGCCAAAACATGCGCCGGAATTTGCTTTTTTGAAACTTCTCCTACAATATTTTCTACCATTCCCTGAACCAAAGTTACTGTCTCTGATGAAACTTCTTCATTGGCAAATGTCTCGAAAATTTTCTCTTTTAACTCTTCTCTTTTTGCCACCTGTGGACGATACTCCTCTCCCACTTCCTGAACAATGGCATCGATTTTTTCACTTTGCTTAGATTTTAGCCAATTCATAAAATCTTGTAGCTGGCCAATTTCTACATAGAGCTGTTTAATGTTTTTTGAAAGAAAAAAATTATACTTCTCACCAGGAATAATATCATTTCTTTCTTTGAATTTAATGTATTTGTCATTCACCAATACATAGACATCCGAACAAAGAGCGATATCTGGTTCAATTTTAGCAATAGGAACTGCGGCATATTTAACATTGGCCTCGGCCATCATTTTATCCCCCTTCACCTTTCGTTACATGTGCTTTTGAGGCCGCCCCAACAATATTTACCATATTGCATGGCTTTTGAATTATCATTATCTTTGATGAAATATCACGAGGAACCTCTGCTATATTTGCAGATAGAATTTGTATTTTAGCAGTAACTTTCAATTTTAAAATTGTTTTAACTAAACTTGCTCCTGAAATATCAGGCATTCTATTGTCTACGATTATACGATCATAACGATTGTTGACAAATTTTCGTAACCTGCCAAATGCCGCCTCTGCATTAGTAAATGTTTCTACATAATGGCCAAGTTTAGCAATCCAGTGCTTGGATATTTCTAAAAATTCCAAGTCATCATCAATCATCATAATAGATTCGGCCTTCATTTTTTGCTGCTCATTTAATTCCTGTAACGTTCTTAAAATATCTATATTTTCTCGAAATGGTATTTTTTCAATAGGAAGAGACTCAATGGCATTAGTGATATATATTGGAGCATGGCCATCTATTTGAGCTAACCTCTTACCATCATAATCATATATATTTATCTTCATAGCACGCATCCTTTAATTGCGAGAGTGCAATAGTAGATTACGGCCATTTGGTGCACGGATAAAGAAAAAACAGTAGTTGAGCATTTGGCCCTATTTTATCCTCTATCAATATTGTCAAATTGGGGGAAAACATGGAGAATATGGCCTTATTTTAAGAGGAGCATTACATGTCGCTATCAAAAAATCCATACCGTGGTTGTCGTGATTTTTTTCCAAAAGAAAAGCGCCTGCAAAATTTTATCTTCTCTAAAATGCGTGAAACGGCAGAACTTTTTGGCCATGAACCATATGATGGCCCAATGCTAGAAGAAGTTGAACTATATCGGGCAAAATCGGGAGAAGAATTAATCAATGAGCAAATCTATTCTTTTCATGATCGAGGAGAGCGTTTTGTGGCAATTCGCCCTGAAATGACTCCAACACTCGCACGTATGGTGGCACAAATTCATCGCGAGACACCCAAGCCGATTCGCTGGTATGCCATTCCGAATCTAATGCGCTATGAAAAACCACAAAAAGGTCGCCTTCGTGAGCACTGGCAGTTTAACTGTGATATTTTTGGTGCTCCTCCTTCCATGGGAGAATTGGAAATCTTCCAACTGGCCATCGCTTTTTTGCAAAGTTTTGGTGCTACCGAAAAACATTTTGAAATTTTAGTTAATGATCGCCGCTTTGTTGATCATATTTTCCGTCAAATAATGAAGCTTGATGATAATACCGTATATAAGCTATACAAGATTGTTGATAAATCCACCAAAGTTTCTCGGGAAGCATTGGAAGAAATGGTGGCCGCGCTGGCCATGCCATCTGAATCTTCTGGCCTGTTTTACAAATATCTTGCTATCGCTAATTTTGATGAATGCCTAGACTTCATTGACAAATTTAAAATAACGACAGAAATGACTGAGTTTAGAAATCTTATTACTCTTTTTAAAGAACTAGGCCTTCTTAAATTTTTAAAATATTCACCAACAATTGTGCGCGGACTTGATTATTATACGGGCGTAGTTTTTGAAATCTTTGATAAAAACCCAGAAAACAGAAGGGCCATTTCAGGCGGTGGTGCTTATTCTAATCTGCTCACCATCTTCAATGAACCAGCACTCTCTGGTGTTGGATTTGGTTTGGGGGATGTGACACTAACAGATTTTTTGATAACACACCAGTTGCTCAACAAAAATTTTGGGCCAGAAGTAGATATGCTAGTAACTTTTCAAAACGAAAATGCTCTGCTTTTTGCTACTCGTTTTGCCCAAACTTTGCGCGCCAATAAGATAAAAACTCTTTTTTATCCTCAAGAATTAAAATTTAACAAAGTATTTCCTTACGCAGAAAAACAAGGAGCAAGCTTTGTTGCACTGATTGGAGAGCAAGAAGTGAAAAATGGCCAAGTGCAAATCAAAAACCTCTCTAACAAGGAACAGCATAATCTTCCAATTAACGATATTACAACAATCATAAAAACTATTAAACCTAATGGATAAAACGATGGATCAAACACACAATGAAATAGAAAAAATTTTCTCTCCGAAAGATATTGAAACTAAGTGGTACACGCGCTGGGAAGAAGGAAAATATTTTAAAGCACGCAAAGGAAAGCAACACCGGCCATTCTCTATTGTTATGCCTCTACCAAATGTTACTGGCCGCCTGCATGTTGGACATGCATTAGACGCAACTACGCAAGATGCCATTATTCGCTTTAAACGGATGAAGGGATATGAAACGCTTTGGCTTCCAGGTACTGATCATGCCGGGATAGCGACTCAAGCGGTAGTAGAAAAGTTAGTTTGGGAAAAAGAAAAGAAAACTCGTCATCAATTTACTAAAGAAGAGTTTGTTGAAAAAATTTGGCAATGGAAACGAGAGTATGGAAATATTATTTTAGATCAGCAAAAATCATTAGGGGCCAGTGCCGATTGGGACTATGCCATGTTTACGCTAGATCCCGATGCTAACAAAGCGGTTCGCGAATTTTTTGTTAACATGTACAATGAGAAATTAATTTATCAGGCCAACTACATTATTAATTGGGATACCACTCTACAGTCGGCCATTTCTGACGCAGAGGTAGAGCACAAAGAAGTAAAAGGAAATTTTTATCATATACTTTATCAAGTGGAGGGAAGTGATGAGAAATTAGAAATTGCCACTACTCGCCCAGAAACTCTGCTCGGTGATACGGCCGTAGCAATAAATCCCAATGATGATCGCTATAAACATCTTATTGGAAAAAAAGCAATCATCCCAATATGTAATCGTGTTGTCCCCATTCTTGCTGATGAATATGTGGATATTGACAAAGGAACGGGTTGTTTAAAAGTCACTCCCGGCCATGACTTTAATGATTTTGAGCTTGGTAAACGACACAATCTAGAAATTGTAAATATCTTAAACAAAGATGGAACCCTTAACGAAAATGGCCTGCAATATAAGGGACTGACTTGTAGTAAGGCCCGCCTAGAAATTATTAAAGAATTAGAGCACCTTGAAATATTAAAGGAAATCAAAGAGCACATTCATCAAGTGGGCCACGGTGAACGCTCTGGTACTGTCATTGAGCCAATGGTTTCTCGTCAGTGGTTTTTAAATGTACAGAAAATGGCCAAGCAAGGGATTGAACGCGTTACTGCTGATACTACTCGTTTTTTCCCAAAAGGGTGGGAGAACACCTATTTCGCTTGGTTAAAAGAACCAAGGGATTGGTGTATTTCTCGACAGCTGTGGTGGGGCCATCAAATTCCAGTTTATTACTGTAAGAAGTGCCATTACACCTGGGCCAGCAAAGATGAACCATCCGGTTGTACTAAGTGTGACTCTTCTAATTTTTATCAAGATCCAGATGTCCTAGATACTTGGTTTAGTTCTGGCCTGTGGCCTCTTACTCTTCTGGGATGGCCCAATCCTGAGCGTATGCGCGAGCGCAAATTTGACACCTTCTATCCAACCTCTACGCTTATAACTGGCTATGATATCATTTTTTTCTGGGTGGCCCGAATGATGATGATGTGTGATAAGGCGATAGGAAATGTTCCTTTCAATCACGTCTACATTCACGCCATTGTTCGCGATAAGTTTGGTAGAAAAATGAGTAAATCTCTGGGCAATGGAATTGATCCTTTAGAAATTGTAGGGCAATACGGTGCCGATGCTCTAAGATTCACCTTAACCGCCGGTTCTGGTTATAATCGCAACCTTAATCTTGATCCAGAACGAATCAGTGGATACCGCAATTTTATGAATAAGGTATGGAATGCCTTTCGCTTTGTTCACCCATTTTTAAACACTGCTGAACAAAAACTGCCGACATCCAATAAACTAGCTCCTCATGAACGCTGGATTATTTCAGAACTAAATAGTGTGATCAAAATTGTTAATGATTCCATGGAAGAATATCGCTATGACGACGCTAGTGCGGCCATCTATTCTTTTGTCTACGATAAATTTTGCTCTTGGTTTATTGAACTCTCCAAAAATATTTTATATAGCGAAGATCAGAAGGCCCGGGCCCAGCGGGCCACTGTTTTGAAATTCACCTTCAAAAAAATTGTGGCCATTTTACATCCTTTTGCGCCTTTTATTACTGAAGAGTTGTGGTCCTATCTCAAATCTCCACAGGAAGATTTGCTTATTGTGGCCGATTTTCCAGAATTTACAGAAGAGCTAGTTTTTGCTGATGATCAAAACAACATGAATCGCTTTATTGAGATAGTATCCTTAATTCGCAATTTGCGTGCCTCCGTTGATATTAAACCAAAAGATTTGGTTAACGTGGAGATTTTCACAGAAATCGTGGAAGTTAAAAATTATCTTCAAAATAATTTGGCCAACCTCCAAGATCTGGCCAAAATTAAATCCATGGCGATCAAAAACAGATCTGACATTCGTCCAAAAAAATCCATTATGGCCGCCACCTCCTTTTGTGAAATATTTATTCCGCTAGAGGGATTTGTTGACATTGCTGCACAAGTTCAGCGATTGCAAAAAGATCTGCAGAAGGCACAAAAAGAATTTGATAAATATAATGGGAAACTATCTAATGAAAATTTTATCAAAAATGCTCCAGAGGATGTGGTGGCAGAAGTTAAACACAACGCTTCTGAATTTGCCCAGAAGATTGCGGTGATAAGGGAAAATATTCAGCGCTTTAATTAAAGGCCGTCAAACTTTTTGCCTTTAAATTAAGTCCGGCCTTGACCTCGACAGGTAAAATCATCCCCTTATCCTCAATCAAAAATTCAATTTCGGACTGAGCACTTTTGTATGTATAAATCGGTGTATTTCTAAAAATGGTAGCAGTTAGTTCTTGCAATACAAAACTTTCTGCCACAAATCCTTTATGATTAAAATTATATTCTAACAAATGAGTATATTAAAAGTGTGAATTTTTTTAAAATGTTCTTTTCCAAATTGGGTAACCAGATAAGATTTGCCAACTTTCCGGGCCCCCATTAAAACAATTGGTTGCCCAACATTCACTGCCTATTGGGGGAGGGGTATGAAAAAGTAGCACATCTACTTATTTTGGAGAGCCTTGGCCGCCAATAGACCCCGTCTCTGCGGCCCGCTGCTCCATCTCTTTTAATTCTTTTTCGCTAATGGCCGTTTTGCAGTTTGCGCCCATTTGCGCCAATGCTGTAATCAAGGTGCGATTATCTACTCTTAGTTGCGCCACAGGGTCGGTTGCACCAGTTATTTTTTCTAATCGCAAAACAAGCTCGGCATAACGATGATTGAGTTTTTTGCTTTTTGCTCGCAGCAATTCTAGTGGCGGTACTCCATCTTTATCAGGCGTTACTACATCACAACCCATTTCAATAAAACGCTTCAAAATTTCTTCACAAGCATCATCAATCTCTTCTTTACTTTCGCCACATTGAGAAACGCTTGTCATAAAAGGAGTCTGATGATTGGAATTTAATGAATCCTTGGAGCAAGCCCTAACAAAATCCTCTTTCTTCGAATGTTCAATATAATAATTGAGTTCACCGAAACCGCTCACTAAACCGCTCACATAGTGAAGTAAATTTTGATCAGCAGAATCTATGAAATTTATGTCAAGATACTTGTCGTTATCTTTATTCTTGGCTTTCCACATCTGTATGAGATCACTTGCAAAATCTTCTTCGTATAAAGATACATGCTTTCTAAAAAGAGCTTCACGAGAAAAAAGGCCTCTTTTGTCAAAGTTTAAAAATAATTCAACTTTGCGTTCCGCGGGGAGATTATGGATTAGATCCATACCTTTTAAAAAACGCCAGCTTTCTTTACCTGTCTTCGTATCTTGTATCAATTGAACATAATCTTTGCTTAATAGACCTGGATCTTCGCTAAACAGGAATGTCAGTTGTTCTTTGGCGGATTTAATTGTTTCGACATCGCTTGCTTCAGCATATTTTTTTAATAAGTCGTAAACGATCACAGTCGGATTGGTTTTATACTCTCTATTCTCTTGCTGGGCATAAAGTTTTTCAGCTTTTGCATCGCGCCCTGAAAAAACTCCTTTTTCTACTTGAAACTGGTAACTTTCTGCAAAACTACTCGATACTAACAAAATGAAAAAAAAACATACAAATACATTCATATTCCCTCCCAATTATGGCCCATCCCCTTCACAAAGGTTTTATCGGCAAATAACATAATCCCTTAAAAAAAGTAGTAGGCTTTTATTCGATACTAGGAACATTTTTCCTATATAAATGGAATCAACGTGGGAGATGCTAAATAAACAGATCTGTCGCCAAGGGGCACCCTATAGCGCGACAGATCTGTTTGATAAATTGCAGTAAAACTATGCAGCAGCGATCATATGGCGTAGTAAATCAACTACACGGTTAGAATATCCCCACTCATTATCGTACCAAGAAACAATCTTAAAAAAGCGCTTTTCGCCCTTTAGGTTATTTTCTAGAGTTGCCTTAGCATCATAAATAGATGAGCGATTGTCGTGAACAAAATCGGTGGAAACCAATTCTTCAGAAGTATAACCTAGAATATTTTTCAAATAGGTTTTAGACGCATTCTTTAACAGCCCATCAATTTCCTCAATGGATGTTTCTTTTACTGTTCTAAAGGTTAGATCCACAACTGATACATCAGGGGTTGGAACGCGAAAGGACATGCCAGTAAGTTTACCTTTCGTTGCAGGAAGAACCTCTCCTACCGCCTTGGCGGCACCAGTACTGGATGGTATAATGTTTTGCGCAGCGGCCCGGCCTCCACGCCAATCTTTTTTAGATGGGCCATCTACTGTTTTTTGAGTAGCGGTGTAAGCGTGAATAGTTGTCATCAACCCTGTTTCAATACCAATTCCTTCTTTTAATAAAACATGCACCACTGGAGCGAGGCAGTTAGTAGTACAAGAGGCATTGGAAACGATGTGATGTTTAGAAGCATCATATTCCTTTTCATTAACTCCCATAACGCAGGTTTTAACATCGCCTTTTCCAGGAGCAGTTAGTAATACTTTGCGCGCTCCGGCCTTTAGGTGTCCCTGAGCTTTTTCTGATTCATTAAAAAGACCTGTTGCCTCTATAACATATTCAACTCCCAGTTCTTTCCAGGGAAGTGTTGCGAGATCTTTTACTGCGGCCAAGCATTTTATTTTCTGCCCATTTACTACCAGTAAATCATCGTCCTCTAGTTCTGGCCGACTCTTCGCACTGGAGACATCTCCTTTGAATTTTCCATGTACCGAATCATACTTTAACTGATATGCAAAATATTCTGCATCGGTACCTACATCTACAACGGCCACAACTTCAAACTCTTTTCCTAAAAGTCCTTGCTCGCACATCGAATTGAAGACTAATCTTCCAATTCTACCAAATCCATTAATAGCAATTTTTTTTGCCATAAAATCCTCCATGGTTAATATTATTTTTAAAATAGCAGAAACATCATCGAATGTTCTACGCTTAATATCAAATTAATATTTGTGATAATTTAAAAAGAGTGTTTTGATTAGATATTTAGATCTCCATTTTGCCGGCATTATCCGAGTCTAAAGCTCAAATGAGCTACCAGTTTTTATTGCGAATATGTTTCAATGATCCCTGGTTTTTTATTGCCTCAATGGTTCTATTATATCCATACCAATATTGTGCATGAACAATATTTCTAAATTCTTGATAATCATCCGGCATTCCGCTGGTTACCGCAAGCTTACTAAGCCTAACGGACGGTTGAAGCGAAAACTTTGAAGGGAAATCGGTATAATCAATCCAATAATCCACGCCTTGTTCTTCTCGCTGAATTGATTTTAACCGCTGATTATATGAGTAATGGAAGGCCGCTTGCATTGCTCCTTCCTCTAGGATTGGATCAAACTTAGGGGTATATAACATCATAATCTCTTCCGCTAAGAATGATGCCAACTCTATGGGGTGAAGATCAATGGCCCCTGTAATATAGTAATCCTCGCCAATTTTTTTAGGGTTAACATAAAACATATCTGAAATTGAACTTCTAATGGCATCCTCTAACGAGACATCTAAAATAGCGGCAGTTTCTGACATTACTGATGATTGGGGAAACTGCTGTGCAATGGGAGAAAGAAACCCTTCCAGCAACACTGCCATCTCTTGACCAGTAAAATATACTTCTTTAAAAAGTTTTTTATCTATTGGTGCCCCCACTTCTGATTTATTAAAAAGCGCCTTGCCACCCACTATCAAAATGGGAACCTCTCCATCCCCGATAGAGTGTTGGAAAATCGGCATACCAATTTGATCAGGAATATGCATTAGATATTTATCAAATATGTTTGGAACTTTATTGGCAAATCTATTTTTAATATTGTATCCGGCCGCCAATTTGACCGTTTTGCCTAACGAGGAGTACTCTGTCATTTCGATTGATTTTAGAAATTTATAAAACTCATATCCTTTAACAAATTCTAGCTGCTTTTCTGAATCTGCAATTTGGTTAACAATACCCGCGGCCACCGCACCGCCGCAACCAGCAATAATAGCATCTGGGGCCAGATCGTTATCTTTGGCAGCTTTATACATCCCCAAAAACATGGCAGTTTTAAAACCTGCTCCATTAAAAAGCATCACTCTTCTAAATGGCCGAGTGCTTCCGGGATCACGCAAGGGCATATCCGCACAAGACGATATTGCAAACAAGACAAGTAGAACGACAAGTCTATTTATAATAATCATATCTCACTCCAAAAGTAGAAAAGTACTTAAATCGTTACGGCTTATTTATATGGTAACTTTAACAATGGATCGTCATCATTAGAAGAAAAGGAAAAAGGTCGGCTTAACTCAAAATCTAAACTTTAAAAGAAGTTTATTAAGAAGTTTATTTCCAAAAATTCCATGGTGGTATCGGTCCAACAGGAAGTCCGAGTGCATATTTTCCACGATGACAGAGCACGCACATCATCATATCACCAAATCCTTCTTCATATTTGTAACGAAAAAGTTTTGGCATATCTGAACCATGTGGATTGTGACAGGAGGCGCAGGAAAATTCTTTCTTAGGGTATAGAGGATCTTTTTTACCTTTAATTGGATGTTTATTAATCGGATGGCCACTGCGTGGAAGATCATCATGGCATTCCAGACAAGTATCATTTACTGACCGAAGCAATCTATGTGGATTGGCCGTCTTTTGGCGATGGCCGGCATGACACAAATCACAGCGCGATACAAAAACATGTCCGCCGACATTAGCGTTTACGTTGTATGAATGACAATAAACGCAATTATTCATATCGATTCCATTCATCGAATATTTTTCCTTGCTAAAACCTTTTTGCATCCCAACCGTGATTAATAGTACCGCAAATACCCAAAGAACTGTTTTCATACAAACCTCCAATGACAAAAGAATATAACTAACTGTCACTGTGGTCTATCTCCTTCTATCAATCAAAAATAATTACATATTAGTGACAATTTTTTAGACAGTAATATGTAATTATGAACAACCGCCTGCGCCACTTTGGGCCCACAACCTTGTTTTGTGATATGCTGACTACTGTTTACAGAAAGCATCCATTGTTAACAAAAGGATCATATGCATAATTCCATTGTAATTACTGTAATTACTGTAATTACTGTAATTACTGTGCTGTCTACCCTGCTTTTCTCCAATCTTATGGCCAGTTGCCCTGGGCCCTTAAAAAACCAAAGTGATTTAAAAAAATGTATGAAAAGCATATTTTCGCAGGGCCTTATTGAAAAAAAATATACTCCATATGGCGATTTAGAGGCGTTTCTTATTCCGGCCAACGATGCAATATTAATCCCAATGAAACAGCTCGGCAGCAAAATGAGCACCTATTTACATTTTCGGCCTGATGATGAATGCGCTAAGAGTGCCTATAGTAATTTCGCTCGAGATGCTTTCGAAAATGGTGAGTTTTTGAATGGTCTAGGTGTTGATGAATCTCTACGGGATAAATATAAAGTCGCGGCCTGTAGCGGGATGTACGGCCCATGGTATAGCGATACCAAAGATTGCCGCAAATTATAAGTGGGCGCGTGAATGAGTGTGATTGCCAGCAAGATATTGCCACAAATTTTTTTGATTTGTGTTTAATAAATTTGCCCGGAGAAAAGTTGCCGAAATCCCTTTATGTTTTCATTAAAAATATCCTTAACCGTCTTGCTGTTTGAATAGTGTGGTAGTCGAATTGTAATTATTGGACAAAGAAAAAAATCATAGATGAATGCTTCTAGAGTACTCGGAGATGGCCGATTATCTGAAATAAGTGGATACCCAATTGTTTTAGAAAGAAATGTTGCAGAACTTATAGCATCATCTCCTACAGAAATAATTTTTGGAGATGTATGTGCAGTCCGAAAATTGATGACTAGCTGAGGTGGATATTCACGTAGTGCCTTTATTAGAGATAGGACCTCCGGCCGAAGAGTATTGATCGAATTAACCTTACTTGTAACATCGACACTCCTTAATGCAGAAGTTGGAAACATATTATTAAGATTAACTTTGTTTGGAAGTATCTGATCTTGATAAGTGTATCCATCGACATCTAAAACAGAAATCGCCAAACACGGAAAAGTCAGCTCGGTAGATTCCTTTAGCCATGATATTATTTCCGTAATCAGATAAATACCCTCTATTTCTTCACCATGAATACCGCCAATAAGGTAAAGCCATTTTTCGTTATAAAAATTTTTCGACTTCTGTGCATTGATAGGGGTATTTAAAAATGTTTGCCCAAATGTAAATTCAAAAAAATCCACGTTTTTTCCTACTATTTTTCAAGGTGTATTTTCATTCTATAGCCAACACCTGTTTCGGTTATAATCAATTTGGGTCGATGAGGAGTTTCTTCAATTTTATGACGAAGATGTCCTACATATACTCTGACATATTGCGGGGACTCTATTGCGTTTGGGCCCCATACCGCCTTTAATAATTGCTGATGAGTTAATACCTTTCCTGCATGACGAATAAAAAGTTTTAAAAGATCGTACTCAGTAGAAGTCAGAGAAATCTCTTGGCCTTTAACTTTTACCGTCCTTGAAGTAAAATTTACTTCTAAATGACCTGAAGAAAAAACAGAGTTTGCCTCGGGGGTTTGTCTTAAAAAAGTTAACTTGATTCTGGCCAGCAGCTCACGAAAATTAAAGGGCTTTGTTACATAGTCATCAGCACCATTTTCCAAAGCAAACACGATAGTATCTTCCTCATCCCGGGCCGACAAAACAATTATTGGAGTTTTTGACCAAGACCTAATTTCCGATAAAACATTAAGTCCGCTCATATCCGGAAGTCCGATATCAAGAAGAATAAATTCCGGTCTAGAGGCAATGGCCAGTTCTATTCCTCGTGCACCGCTAAGTGCAGAGACCACTGAAATATCAAACGCAGAAAAAGAGCTTGTTAAGAGTCTTTGAATCTGAGATTCATCGTCAATTATAAGAATAGTTTTGGGAAGTGCCACTATCCTCCCTCCATAGTAGTCTGAACGATCGGTATTTTGACATTAAATAATGCCCCTCCTTCCGGATGGTTTCCTACTTCAATAATACCATTATGCAACTCGATAATGGCCCTGGAGATTGTTAGGCCAATTCCAGTCCCCGCTGTAACCATATTATCTTTGCGATAAAATTTATCAAAAACGATATAAGGATTATTCACTGGCAAACCTGGGCCATGGTCACGAATTGATAGTTTTAAATAATTGTTAAATTTGTTTAATGAAATAGTTATATTAGTGTCAATGGGTGTATAAAGACATGCATTTTGAAGGATGTTTTTTATGGCCTGTTCTATTAGGCCGTCGTCGATAAAAACAAATGGTAATTTTTCTTCCGATAAAAACAGTTCCACTTTCCTCTCTGGATAATATTGCTCGACATAAGAAAGCACTCGCCCTATCACTTCCACAATATCATGAAAGTCTTTTTTAAGTACAACCTTTCCCGATTCAATCCGATTCATGTCTAATAAATTTTGGATTAACCCGTGCATCTTCTGAGATCCGATTATTATTTCTCGGGAAATTTTTTTTACTAGTTCTGGCCTCTTAGCAATCTCATCTTCAAGTAAAGAAGAGGCCGCGCCAGAAATAGCAGAAAGCGGAGTTTTTAGTTCATGAGATACTGAATTAAATAAAGTTGAATAGATTTTTTCAGAGGCCTGTTGAATTTGAACATTGCGAGACCTCTCCTCCAGCATCTCTTTATCAATTACCAATGCTAAGTGATGAGCAACATCTTCAAATATTGATACCTGATTGCTGCTAAAAAGCTGTCCTTTGGGCATCACACACAAAACACCATATCCCACATTTTTATAGTTAAGAGGAAAGTACATTCCTTCTGCGGAACTTAGCGTATCAGTAAAATGTCCAGCACTTCGGCCATTAGAAAAAACCCATTGCGCAACATGTAACTCTTTGTCTGGTAGCCTTATTCCTTCTCCAAGAATCCTTCCATCAAGATGCTCTCGTCTGTTTCTATCAGGTAAAATAACACCGGCTTCAACGTTAAATTTTTTTGAGAGTCTTTCAATAGTCAATCCGATAATTTTTGAAATACCAGAAACCTCAAAAAGATTTTTAGTTAAAAAATGCATAAACCCCAATCGTTCATCATTGGCATCAACAATACGTTCTTTACTTTTTATACGAACTGTTTGTAGTCCTGTCACTAGTGAAACAATTACAAATCCAGCAAGCGTCAACCAATCTGCATTAGAATAAATATGAAATGTATAACGGGGTGGAATAAAAAGAAAATTCCATAAAAGGCCAGTTATAATAGTGGTTATAATGACAGTTGATGGTGTTGAAAAAAGTGCATTTACCGAAAGAAAAAGCAGATAGATCATTCCGGCAATTTGATATTCAGGAACAGGTAATAATCTGGTAAGAAATATTGTTAGTATGCCAAGCACGAGAAAGGACATTCCCAAATTTTTCCAAGACCACATAGAACGAAAATTAAATTCAAATCTTCTCTTCTTCAAACGGGTGTGGCCATTTTTTTCCATACTCAAAAAAACTATATCAACTTCTGGAAACAAAATGGCCAAGTCGGCAACTTGTTTAGATATTTTCTTCTGCTTTCTTGCCACAACAAGATGTGTGATTTGATGTTCCCGAATAACTCTAGCAATTCCGTCATTAAAACTACTGTCATGAATAGATATAACTTCTGCCCCTAACTGCTTTGCCAGCATGGCATTTTTTCGAAGGCCCTTCTCATCGTCTGAAATAATTTCTCTCTGTTGTCCCTCAATATAGATGGCAAACCAACGGGCGTTGAGGCCGGCCGCCATTCTCCTTGTCATCCTAATTAAATATTCACCATCGCTTGAGGACAAGATAGGCACTAAAATGCGAAAGCTAGTTTTCCAAATCTGAGGAATTCCATGCACGACTTTCAAGTCTCTAAGCTCAACATTTACTCGATCTGCCAAAAGTCGCAAAACTGTTTCGCGAAGAGCAACCAGATTACTTTTTTTAAAAAAATTTTCAAGCGACGATTGAATTTTTTCTTTGGGATAAATTTTACCACTTTTTAATCTTTCAATGACTTGTTCTGGATCAAGATCGATTAGAACAATTTCGCTGGAAGCATCTAAAACTGTATCAGGTAACGTTTCGCTAATAACTACACCTGTAATATTTTGAATAACACCTGCGCAACTTTCGATGTGTTGAACATTCAGCGTTGTATATACATCTATTCCTTGTCCTAAAATATTTAATACATCTTGATATCTTTTCTCATGAAGTGATCCTGGAACATTGGTATGAGCAAGCTCATCAATTAAAACCACTTCAGGATGTCGAAATATGATATTATCGATATCTAGTTCTTGAAAAATTTTACCCTTATATGAGATCTCTTTTTTTTGAAGAATTGGCAGGCCTTCCAGCATCTGTTGAGTTTCTTGTCGTCCGTGAGTTTCAATTAATCCAACAACAACATTAACGCCGTTGTCTTTTAATATTTTTGCGGCCGCAAGCATTGCATAGGTTTTCCCAACTCCAGCAACCATTCCTAAAAATATTTTAAGACGACCGCGGGCCAGAGAATTTTCTGAACTTGTCACATGATCAAGGATGCGTCGTGCTTTTTCATTTATGGCCATCTACGTTTCCGCTACCTTTAACTTGGCACTGTTTATCTAGCGCTATATTTAATTTTAATACATTTACTCTCTCTTGTCCCAAAATTCCAAAATCTTTTCCCTCTGAATTTCTAATGATTAATTTTCTTAACTCTTCTTCATTTATTTTTCCTTCACAAGCACCAACGATGCGAGGCATTTGAAAGATTGCTGAATTAAATAAGATGTGAGGATCAAGCCCGGAGCCAGAAGATAATAGTAATTCTTCTGGAATACCTGACTGATTTTGGAAGCGTTTTTTTGCTTCGGTAATTTTTCCTAATGTCCTTGTGTCAATCGGCGAATAGTTAGTCCCCCCTGAATTCATTGCATCATAATTGGATGCCGATGGCCTCCCCCAAAAATACTTTTCGCTATTCCAGATTTGTCCAATAAATTCACTGCCAATTATTCTACCAGTATCATCCAATATTACACTACCGCTTGCACGATTGTGAAAAAAAAGATTGCCGATAAAGTCCAAAACTCCAGGGTATAAAATTCCTAATAAGACAGTAAAAAAAAGATTGAGCACAAATGCCGGATAAATATATTTTTTCATTTCACATCTCCAAAAAAACTCACACTAGTGATAAAAAATTGACAAAAAGATCGATAAACTTGATAGCAACAAATGGTACAATTATTCCCCCCATTCCATAGATAAATACATTTCTTTTTAAAAGTTCATGAGCGCTACTTCGCGCTTGCCCAGCGCCTTTAAGCGCAACGGGGATTAGCGCAACAATTACTAGTGCATTAAATATTACTGTACTTTAAATAGCACTTTCTGGAGTTTTCAATTTTAAAATATTTAAAACTGACAGTAGATCATGTCCATTTATCACTACCACTCCAACTAAAACTGCCGGCAATATCGTAAAGTACTTGGAAATATCATTGGCGATACTGAAGGCCGTTAAAGCTCCTCTGGCCATTAAAAGTTCCTTGCCTGTTTCCACCACATCCAAAAGTTTGGTTGGATCCGAATCCAAATCAACCATATTCCCCGCTTCCTTGGCGGCTTGCGTGCCAGAATTCATAGCAATTCCCACATCGGCCTGCGCCAGTGCCGGAGCATCATTGGTGCCATCACCAATCATGCCCACCATATGGCCACTTTCTTGTTCATCAATAATCCGTTGTAATTTAGCATGAGGTGTTGCCTCCGCAATAAAATCATCCACCCCCGCTTCCGCTGCGATAGTTGCTGCAGTCAAAGGATTATCGCCAGTGACCATAACAGTGCGAATTCCGATTTTTCGAAGCATTGCAAAACGCTCTTGGATACCCTGTTTTATTATATCTTTTAGGTAAATTACGCCTAGCACATGTTCATCAATAGAGACAACCAAGGGTGTTCCTCCCTTTTGAGAAATCATCTTGGCGGCATCTGCAACCGATTGAGGATAATCACCGTGGAGGGAAATAATAAATTGTCGCATGGATTCGCTGGCACCTTTTCTAACTGAGGAAATTATTTTTCCGCTCGCATCCATTAGATCAGCTCCACTCATTCTTGTTTCGGCAGAAAACGGAATAAAACAAATGGTATCATCTTTTTGGTTATCTTTTTTTACATTAAATTTTTGATATAAAAATTGAACAATCGATTTGCCTTCTGGAGTTTGATCTTCTAGTGAAGCAAGGAATGCTGCGCGGGCCAAATCATCAATTGAAACACCCTGGGCCGGAATTATCTCGTAACACATTCGGGCACCATAGGTGATCGTGCCAGTTTTGTCTAACAAGAGCACATCAATATCGCCGGCAGTTTCTACGGCCTTACCGCTTTTGGCCAACACATTTCTTTTTAGTAATCTCTCCATTCCACTAATTCCTATAGCGGAAAGAAGTCCGCCTATGGTGGTTGGAGCAAGGCACACAAGAAGTGAAATTAGGATTAAAAATTCTTTATGATCAATTGAAGCAGTTCCACCTTTTAGATAAATTAAAAAAAACTTAAGAGTTATTACGCAGACAATAAATAATACAGTTAAAAAAACTAACAGAATACCTAGGGCCACTTCATTAGGTGTCTTTCGTCTTTCAGCGCCTTCAATAAGTGCAACCATTTTATCAAGATAACTTTCGCCCTTTTCGCAACTAACCATTACTTTGATGTAATCACTCACCACTCTTGTCCCGGCCATTACACCTGATCGATCTCCGCCAGCTTCCCTGATCACCGGCGCAGATTCTCCAGTAATTGCCGACTCATCTACGCTAGCAATTCCTTCGATAACTTCGCCATCGGCAGCTATAAGATCGCCGATCTCGCATAGAATAATCATCCCCTTTTTTAAATCATCTGCAGACATAACACGAATATTTTTACCTTCAACAACTTTTGCATTAACTCCTGTTCTTGATTTTTTTAGACTATCTGCTTGCGCCTTGCCTTTGCGTTCTGCGATTGCTTCGGCAAAGTTCGCAAATAAAACGGTAAACCATAACCAAGCAGTTATCTGTATTTCAAAGAAGCTTAGGGTTTGGTTTATCATTGATACAAAACATACTGCGGTAGTTGAAAGACAACCGAGGTAGACAACAAACATAACCGGGTTTTTGATTTGAGTTCGCGGAGAAAGTTTAAAAAAAGAGTCAATAATTGCATTTTTAAAATCCAGTCCTTTTTTAAAATCAATATCAGTATTTGCTTCATTCATAATATATGCCTCTTCCTTTACATCTATTGTCCCATTATTAAGTGCTCTGCTATTGGTCCTAAAACTAACGCCGGGAAAAAAGTCAGGGCACCCATTACAATAATTACTCCCAATAACAAAAAGGCAAAAACTGTCGTATCTGTCTTAAGAGTACCAGGGCCTGCCACAATGGCCTTTTTTACCCCCAGCCTTCCGGCGATAACAAGGCAGGCGACAATCACAATGAACCTACCAAAAAGCATTCCCATGCCAGTAAAGGTATTATAGAAATCTGTATTAGCAGAAAGTCCAGCAAAGGCCGAGCCGTTGTTTCCAAAAGAAGAAGAAAAGGCATATAGCACTTCACTTAGTCCATGCTCTCCACTATGGGAGATTGAAGAAAGTCCACTTGATGTATTTAAGGCAATTGCGGAAAAAACTAAGTTTAGCAGTCCGGGAAAAAGCAATGCTATACCAACCCAATACACTTCTTTGGTCTCAATTTTTTTTCCAAAGTACTCTGGGGTTCGTCCAACCATCAGACCAGCGAGAAAGACAGTTAAAAGAACGTATAAAAACATTCCGTATAATCCAGAACCAACTCCTCCAAAAATCACTTCTCCAGTCATCATATTAAACAAAGCTACCAATTGAGACAGTGGGGATAAAGAACTGTGCATGCAATTAACCGAACCGTTTGCTACCGCAGTAGTCAATACTGACCATAATGAACATTCAAAAGTAGAAAATCTGCTCTCTGTTCCTTCCAAAAATTTCATTTGCGTGATCGAATTAATCTGACTTTGTCCCCAATAAGAAATCCCAATTCCGACCAAAAGCATCACTCCCATCACTGATAAGATCATGTATCCTTCTTTGCGATTAGGTAACATAAAGATGAGCATGAAAACACACGATACAGGAAGAAGTAATATCAAAATTAATTGTATGAAATTGGAAATGGGAGTTGGGTTTTCAAAAGGATGAGTAGCATTACCATTATAAAAACCTCCACCATTTCCACCAATCATCTTAATTGCCATTTGAGAAGCAACTGGCCCGACGGGAATCTTTACCGCTTTTCCCTCAAGCGTTGTTGCCGTAATAGTCCCCTTAAATGTTTGAGGCATGCCTTGTTGTATAAAAAATATCGCAAACAATATTGATAATGGGAGTAAAATTTTAATCGTAAATCGACTAACGTCTTTCCAAAAATTTCCAAGAGTAATGCTCTCTTTTATTAAAAGACCACGAACAAAGGCCAATAAGACGGCAACGCCAACTGCTGCGCTTAAAAAATTCTGCACAGTCAATCCAACCATCTGAGAAAAAAGGCCCATGGTTGATTCTCCTGCATAGTTTTGCCAGTTCGTGTTAGTTACAAAACTTGTAGTAATATTAAATGCCATCAAAAATGGTAAGTTTGGACGATGATTTGGATTTAGTGGTAACCATGCTTGGCACATTATTACTGCTTGAAGAAAGATAAATCCAAAAGCAGTGAACACTAGCGTTGATAGCAGATATTCTTTCCAGTTCATCTGTGATTTTGTGTCTATTCCCATTCTACAAATAAAACGATCGGTCAAACAGATCTTTTCATCATTTAGCGAACGGGCCATGTACTTACCAATTACGGCCCCTAGTCCCAAACAGATCAACAAAAGAGTTATTACTAGAATCACATCACCCATAAAATCCTCCTATGGCCAATAAACGATTTTACAAAAAAAGATATAAAAAAAGTGTAAAAACATTTATATAAAATCAATTATCAATTTATGGAGATTTAATTAAAACTGCTTTGGTAGCTTTGAGTTAGATATCCTCTAACACAATGGCCGCGGGATAACGCCGTCTGAATTCTGTTGAAAAAAGGCCTCCACTTAACACTCCACAGCTTGGGGATTTGCTTTTGAAAATAAAGCCATCGAATTGGATACTACTATTTTTTTTAAACCATTTCTCCATCCAATCAACAAAGAGATCTGTAACATCTTTTCCGGTGGCCGTAATAACCATTCGAAATGATCGCTGGCCATTTTCGCCAACAGACTCCACAAGATGCATGGGTAGACGAGGAACTCCAAATCCTGCCTCTTCCTCTGGACAGACAGAAATCAGCGTTGCAACTTTGGCCAATTCCTCGACAATCCATGAATTTAGTTTGTGGCCACCGTCATAACGAACGCACTCACCTAGAAGACAGCGACTTACCCCGATAATCTTCGAAGAAAAAATCATTTTAAGTTTTTCCAACCGTGAAAGTTTTTTTATTGCCGCTTCAGCTAAGCTCGCTGCCGATCTATTTTTAAAAACTTTTGTGTAAATTATTTGCTTAGGTGAATCTGAACGAAAAAACTTTGCACCCTTTTTAGATGATGTCTTATGCTCTAAAAAACGCCGTTGTATATCCGTAGTTATCCCAGTATAAAGTCTATTGCGCGTGGTTAAAATGACATATAAAAACCACTTTTTTTTCATTGCCATTTTATTGGTTTTCATAAAATTATCCTCGCAAAGGTTGCATTATGAAAAGTTTACCCTAATAATTACCATGATGAAAGTTCTTCTTATCCAACCTCCTATAGAAGATTTTTATGACACGGATATTCGCCTGCTGCCGTTGGGATTGACCTATTTAAAAGCGTCCGTTAATAAGTTTCTTCCCGAGATAGAAATAGTCTTGCGCGACTATCATCATGGACACGGCAAAAAAAACATTCCCCTTCCGGTCGAGCTTCATGATCTGAAAAAATATTACGATCCTAGCGACAAATCTCCTTTTTGTACTTTTGGCCACTACTTTCGCTTTGGAGCAAGTAACAAAAAAATCATAGAAGATATCGAAGAAATCAATCCTGATTTAATTGCCATATCCGCTCTTTTTACCCCATATTTTTCCGTTGTAAGGGAATTGGCCCTCGCAATTAAACACGAGTTTAAAATCCCTATACTTTTAGGCGGGGGCCATCCTTCCGCCTGTCCGAATGAAGTTATTTCCCATCCTGAAATTGATTACATTATTAGGGGCGAAGGAGAACGTCCTTTTGTGCAATTTTTAGAATATCTGCAAGGTATGCGTCCAATTGAAAATGTCTCCTCTCTTGGGTATAAAAAATATGCCAGCGCTAGCAGCAATTCTTTTCAAATCATTTTGAATAAAATTGAAGAAAATTTTCATATTGATGAAATTCCGTCTCCTGCTTCCAATGACAATCAACTGACTCCTTGGCCGTATAAGTTTTACAAAAAAAAAATTGCCTTTGTCCTCAGTTCAAGAGGATGTCCTCACCACTGCTCTTTTTGTTCAGTACACTCCATTTTTGGCAAAAAATATCGCCAACGAACAGTTGAAAGTATCGTTCACGAAATTGAGCACTACTATCAGGCAGGAGTCAGAATAATTGACTTTGAAGATGACAATCTTACCTTTAATCGAAGACGCATGATGAATCTATGCAAGTCCATCGGTGAAAAATTTAAAGATAGTGAACTTGAATTTTTGGCCATGAATGGAATTAGTTATATTTCTTTGGATGACGAGCTTTTGGCCAACATGCACTCCGTCGGATTTTCTCATTTAAATATTTCTCTTGTGTCCACTGCTCAAGCTAGTGCCCAAGCATCATCACGCCAAATAGATTTAGAAAAATTTCAAAAAACAGTGCTAGCGGCCTGGAAGTTGGGTTATAAAATTACCTCTTATCAAATATTGGGACTCCCTGGTGAATCAATTCAAACCATGATAAATACACTAATCTTTCTCTGCGAATTGCCCATCCTGATTGGACTATCCCCTTTCTATCTAATTCCTGGCACTTCCATTGCTGATTTTTTTCCGCCGCAAAATGAGAGAGATTTTTTTCGGGCACGTTTAACATGCATGGGAAATGATAATGTCAATACGACAATTACCAAGGATGATATCTATACCCTTTTTGTAATCGGCAGAATGATTAATTTTTTAAAAGGATTACCTATAATAAGCAATGACTGTCATATCGACAATTTACTGGCAATTAATGAAGACAATAGCTTGCTGAATAAACGAGAGGCCTTGGGAATTGCACTTCTTCGCCGACTCATTTTAGAAAATCATTTTGCAAACAAGTCCTTCAATCATGATATCTTTTCTAACTTTCTAGCTGGCCTGAAATTTATAACTACCCAGTCTGGGTGGCGAGTAATGTTTTGATTAATGGCCATCTACTAAATCATTCCCAGCATTTTTTTAATTCGTAAAAAGAAAACCGCAAAAATCGCCTCCAGAACAATTCCTCCACTCATTTTCGACTGGCCATCTCGCCGCTCAGTGAAAATGATAGGGATCTCTTTTATCGAAAGACCTCTGGCCCAAATTTTATAATTCAACTCCAACTGAAATGAATAGCCGTTAGAAATAATTTTATCCATATTAATTGCCTGCAAGGCCTTACGTGTAAAACACTTAAAACCTCCCGTTGTATCCAAGACGGGAATGGCGGTAATAAAGCGTGTATAGATTGACGCGCAATAAGAGAGAAGTAGTCGTTTAAACGGCCAATTAATAATTCTTATTCCGTCAATGTAGCGCGAACCAATCACTAAATCACTACTTTGAGCGGCCGCCAATAGGCGAGAAATATCTTTGGGATCATGAGAAAAATCACAGTCCATTTCAAAAACAAAATCGAAATTTCGCTCTAAGGCCCATTTAAATCCTTTGATGTACGCCGTCCCCAATCCTAATTTCCCGGAGCGTTCAATCAAGTGTAGGTTTTTAAAATTTCGCTGCATATTGCGAACAATTTCTGCGGTGCCATCTGGAGAGCCATCATCAATAATAAGCAGATTAATATTTGGATACAGGCCAAAAACAGCTTCAATCATTTTAGCAATATTCGCAATTTCATTGTAGGTAGGAATAATGACAATGGCCTTCTCAAAAGGAAGCATATTCTAAACTCCTTGGCCGAGGTCCGGGATACTTATTTGCAACAGTTAGTATGTAACTGATAACATTTTCGCGATACTTGCTGGCCATCTAGTAAAAAGGGTCTAGCATACTTTTTCCCATATCACCTTCAATCAGCCAAGGAAATTTGTAACTGGTCAGTGTGATTCTACGTTTGTTTAAAAAATGGTAGTATTTTTCCATTGAAAAGCATTCCGAGAGCATTTGTTGGACTTACTCCATTTTTTCCGGCAGTAACATTTTGTTGCAATGCGCTCCCAGAAAGTACTTCGGTCAATTTAATCTCTCTCGATGGTTCTTGTTGGCACTTCCGAATTACGTATGTTTTTTTTAAAATCGTTTGAAATCAGAATAAATTTCTGATAAGTTCCGGCCTATGAAAACAACAACACTACTCTCGGTATCCCTTGGAATATTCTTTATTTCGTCCTCCATCTTTGCCACTCCAGTCTGGACCAAATTTAAACCCGACGGATACGGCTTCCGCTTCGCTAATACCTTTGCCAATAACGCGGTTCCGGAATTGGAGATTCGAACTTCTGGACTCTGTGGCGGAATGGCCTACGCCGCACTCGATTTCTATTATGGAAAAATTCAAGTCCCTCGCCAAGATTATCGTCCGGCGCCAGGAACGACATTGCAGAATTATCTCTACGGAAGACAGGTGGATTCCATTATGGCCAATCTCGATCGTTGGGCAGAATATGGATTTAACCCTGATGGAATTCGAAATCGGGAGTTCTTTAACTGGGGCATTGGATCTGCGCGCATTAGTGAGCTTCGAAGTTTCATTGACCGCGGAGAACCTGTCGTTCTTGGTCTTCAAGGAGCATCGATGGGGTCTCACCAAGTGTTGGCCATCGGTTATGATTTAGGACGCTACACGGGGGATTTCGGGCCCTTCGTGACTGACTTTAAAATTTTTATCTATGATCCCAATCATCCGAAAGAAGTGAAGACTCTCATTCCGCATCCATCGGATGCTACCTTTGTTCTCGCAGAGCATCCCGAGGAAGGTTGGAGATCATATTTTGTAGATCCAAATTATCATTTTAATCGTCCCATTTTTCTTCCTAACCCAAACTATCCGAGCGACCGCCTGATTCGGGAACTCTTGTTCCAGTTTTATACCGGAGCAGATGATTTGCGTGGCGGCGCCGATATGGCGATCGTCATGATCAAACTCAAGAATGGTATGATCATTCCATTTCCGAATGTCAACTTAGGTTCGCGCTGGCTTAACAACCATGAAGAGACCGCTCGACTGGTTTTGCCTCTGCCAGTGGCTGAAGCAGACTTAGACTCGTTCTCAGTCATCTCAACCTTCGCCGGTGGAGTGAGTGGAGATAACTGGGACATGGCCAAGCTCGTCGTTCGCGGCATCGGAGGCGGATATGATAAGATTTTGAAACGAGTTCCATACAAGCATTTCGCCGGGAGAACAGAGCTCGTCGTGCCATTCCAATCAAAACCACCCACTCCCACAGGATTTGTGGATACGGTCACCCTAGATATCAAGACCGGAGCAGATGATTTGAGAGGGGGGGACGCTAACTTCCATGCCATCATCCACTATCGCAGTGGTCTAATGGATGTATTCAATTTCGTCAACGGAACGATGAATTGGCCGGCCTATTCCTCCCACTACGAATATCTATCGCTAACTCAACGAGTACCCGCTGATGACATCGTAGCAGTGACGCTCATGATGACCCCAAGCAATGATATATGGCACATGAAATCCATCGAGATTACAGCTTGGGGGCCTGGGTTCAAACGAAAGATCGGGATTTTTCCATTTTTCCCTTTCTCTAGCGCATCGAGTTCGCTTCGGATTCCAACACGGCCGATGTAACAGGTTTCAATTTTCCGAGTTAGACATTTGGAAAGTTCTCAGTGTTTCTCAATTATAATGGGGGGGGGATTATTTCACATAAAAGATGAAGCATACTTCTGATGTTTTCATTACCCTAAATATGATAGAAATATTTATTTATTACAGTTACCACAACGATTGATGACATTTTCACGATATCTGCTGGCCATATTATAAAAATAATCTAAGGTCTTTTTCCCCATATCGCTTTCGATCAGCCAAGCAAATTTTGAAACAATAGGAAAATTATCGATTAATCTAGCAATAACATCCGGCCCTTTTAATATACTTCCATCTATCTCAATCATGTGAATGTGTTTTTTACATTCTGCTGGGTTTAGCACCGGATAGGCCTGATAAATTAACTCATCATGGATAGAAACAATATTATACTTTTCATGAATATTTGCGCGCTCCAGTGAAACTTTGAATCGCTCACATAGTTGGCATCTGCTATCATACAAAATAATTGGCAGAGGATATTTTGCATTGTTAATAACTGTTGCGCCGGTAGCACTCTCCGAACTTAAATATTCTGCTTCCATGCTTTCTATCTCCTATTTATTTTCCTCACCACTTAAGCGACTAACTCCTGTCACTTGATAGCGGCGAGTTATTATTTCAAAAATCGATTTCCCACTATTTTTTTTGGTTATCTCCGCATTCTCTGTTGCTTTTTTGGCGAAATTCAAAACCGTAGCATCATTAGTTGGTTCCTTCTTTTGATTTTTCAATTTATCTAAAAAACTTAAATCATCATTTTTTTTATTCTTTTTTCCTACTCCGCTACTCGATTCAAACTCCATAACTATGCCGCCACTACCACTCCGGCCACCACCACCAATAGTAGTTATTTTTCCACCATTTTGCCCTTGCAATTTGGCCATTGCTGCTTCACTTGCCGCCGAAGAGGGGAGGGCCGCCAATGAACGTGAAAAATTAGCAGGAAATCCCATTTTCTCTAACGCATCTGCATCCTTTTGCTGTTCCTCACTCAAGGTAACTGGGGATTTAAAAGATGAATCATGCTTGCGCAAAATGTCTCGAGCAGCATTGGCCTGATTCATGGCCCCGGCAGTGATACCGCTACTGGCCGACAATTGGCCAGTAGTTAACGCTTTCATGGCCGTAACATTGGGCGTAGTAAAGCCAGGCCCAAATCCTAGTGCACTAATATTGGACATATATTTTTTATCATAGCAAGAATTAGTCGTCGAACACTGGCAAGTTGGGTCACTCTCCATTGTATCTGTAATACAGGTGGTGAGGATTGCATCATTGCCCACTTGTCGTTGATAAATTTTTTCCAAACAGTAGTTAGGATCGTTTTGAGTGGTTGGCTGCGAGCAGTAACAATCTACTTCGGTAACAGGATTACAATCGCCTTTACCTGGTAGCTTTTCCGCAATGTTCATCACCTCATCAGCATAGCTTTTATGTTTTTTTGTCTGATCAGCGTAGTAATATGTAAGCAATCCGGCCGCCCCCAGTTTATACCAAATGCTCTTAAGAGTTACCCCGGCCGAGGCCGCCCCCCCACTCCAAGCAGAGGCCGCCAAATATCCACTGTAGCAGGTAGTTGTCGCCCCCCAGCCATAAGTGTTTATCTTAGCATTTTCGGAACGGGCCTCGTGGCCGCGCGCGGCACGATAAAGGAGTTCTCTTTGCATTACCTCCTGTGGTGGAACGGTACTATTAAGATTTGCTTGAGCAGTTTGCTGTTTGAAGGCGGTAACTATTTCGGTGGCCTGGGCAATATGTTTGCAATAATCATACTGCTCCGTATTGCCCTCGGCATCTTTTTCGCCTGGTTCTTTTGCTTTTTCTGTCGCAGTATTAGCACCTGGCGATGGCGAAGCTTCCGCAGTAACCTTGGGTTTCATTTTAATTTTGGTATCAATAGTTCCGATTACCAGAGCATACGCCTTGGAGAGAGCGCCAATCATATTATTTCGTGAGGAGTCAGGATCAGAGCCACTGCAAATATCTTCTTTGCCTGCACAACTTTCTTTGTAGACATCGTTTACTAACCCTTGATGTATATAGGTCTCTGCGATCTGCTGTTCTTGATCTGTTAGGCCCGCACTGCCAAGTGCTTTGGGTTGATAACCGGTGGTAGAGTCCGCTAAAAGAGAAAATAAAGTTAGGCCTGCAAATGAAACGGCACAGACATGTTTGATAATAGTTGTTTTCGATCGATTCTTATTTTTCATAGAGATGACCTCTGTCGCGGCCTTTTTATCTTAACCATCCCACATCCGCACCTATACTATTGATATTAACACCGGAGGCAGATGGGGATAAGTTGGGTAAAATATGTCTTATAGTTTTGCCTGGTTAACTAATTTGAACTTATTGGTGGCCGACCAAATTAGTTGGCGTTTGACACACATAACAAATGTTTTTAGAATTTATACAAATGGGAACCAAGCAAAAACAAGGCAATGACGACAAACGACTTACTCACTCCATGGCCCACTATATTTTGGCAATTCATCGCTTAAAAGAGAGTAAGGGTTACGCGAGAGTCACAGATATCGCAAAAGATTTGAAACTTACTAAGGGAAGCGTCTCTATTGCCCTGGGAAATCTAAAAAAAATAGGACTTATTCGTGAAGAAGATGGATCAAAATTTCTCCTATTAACAGAAGATGGCCATCGTGAAGTACATCGCGTTCTCTCTGCTCGCTCCTTACTTTTTTATTTTTTACGCGATATTTTAAAAGTCAGTGAGTCTGTTGCCAAACAAGATTCTTGCTTGATGGAGCATTTGATTGGCAGCGAAACGCAGGAAAAGTTTTTTGCTTTTATGAAGCGCTTGACCGATGGTGAACAAATCGATGCCTCCACTCTTAATTTTAAAAGCGATCTTAATTTGCGCGATTTTAATTCTGCTGGAGAATTTATTGGTGGCCAAACCACCGCCAACTATCGCGGTGAAGACATCGATTAATTTCTCCGATCTTTTTACTTTTTCTTATACAAAGATACCTTCGCATCCCCCGGATCATTCCAGGGCCGTCTTGAGAGTAAATAGATCGCAATATTTAGCGGAGACAATTTTTCATAATCTGGAACCCACCAGTGGCGAAGAGATATAATGCTACTTTCATGAGTGGCCATAAGCTCATTTTTGTATTTATCCTGTGCAACTAACACGTAATCATAATCGGAAATTTTTTTGTCTCCTAAGGAGAAGCTATATTGGGGATTATTGTAAAAATACCAGCTTGTGGGCCATAGCTCCTCCGCAAATAACGTAGGCGGATGCCCATTAGTTGGATAATTCATTTCATCTCTTATTTTATACATTGTATTTTGAAAAACTTCGTTGGTATGAACTTGCGAAATTAATTCCGTGTCTGCCCCAGCTCTCGAGTAATTGACAATTATTAGGGTATAACCGTTTATAAAAAACAGAAGTGCCCAACTCAAAATCCAATTTTTTCCTGTAAATTGTATGATGTTATTTTTTTCTAAGTATAAAATATTAAACATTAATCCTAAAATCAGTGGATACATGGCCAGCCAGGGAACTTTTTCACCTACAAAACTGTAGGTAAAGAGTGTTGACCAGAAAGCATAAAATGAGATTGCCAATAACTTTTGCTTTGTTTTCAAATAGTAAAAAGTGCCCAAAACAGCGTGAACAGCAATTAGAATAAACGGGTATATATCGATGGGTATTTTAAGCTTAAGAACATCTTTGAAAAATGGCGAAAAGTTTAAATTCTCTTTTAGCCACAGGTGTAAAATAATGGCCACGAACAAACTACCCAGTATGGCCCAACGATATTTGCCATCTGTTTTATAATAAAAATGCAGACCTGTTATAATTGTCAAAATAGTTAATGGTGCTTCATAAAATCCGATCATCAATACTTGAAAAATAAATGGCCCAACAATTCTATCAATGGAATGTTGAGTGGTCCAAAAAGTAAGACTTTTAGCATAAAGCCCATCAATAATCCCTGCCATATGCGTTAGGCCAGTAGAAAAAATGTATGAAAAAACAAAAGCTGCCAAAGCAAACGAGATTAAGGACCATTGGAGATTATCACGAATTATTAATATAAATTTAAAAAGTGAAGAATTCTTGTAGTCGCTAAAACAAATAATTAATTCAAACAACACAAAACCAAGCATTAGGGCCACATGCAAAAAAGCATTCTCTTTAATAGTAAAACAAAGGGCAAACAGCACGGCAATGATGGACATCTTCCAGCGAAGATTTTTAATTAGTAGTCTGGCAAGTAAAATTGCTACCGTTGCCATTACAATCAATAAATCCTCTCGCAAAAAACGAGACCAATAAATCATTGAGGGAGAAAAAGATAGTAATGCCATAAAAAAAAGTGTCATGGTGGGCGATAGATATTTTTTAAAAAAAAGTGGAAAAAAAATCAGAAGTGATCCTAAAAATGCCGGCATCACTCGTACGGCCCAAGTGGAACTACCAAACAAATTGTAGATGTATGGTAAAACGTGATTATACATAAAGGGCCCATGTAACATTGGATCATACTTATAAGACTGTCCAACCGGATTCATATAGGTATACATTCCGTAAATAGCATGAAGGGATTCATCGTGATGAAATGGCCGTTGATCGAGATTTATCCATCGAAGAATAATCCCTAGCAATAGGATTATCACGGCCCAAAACCACCAATCGCTCATCAGCATTGCCATAGTAGAAGATGATTCTGTTTTCTGGCCATTTTGGGTTACATGTTTCATGGATCTATTTCCTTTTGTCGAATTATCTATTATCCTCGACATACTTATTATTTAGTATAATTTCATGGATGGAAAATGAAAATTGGAAAATTGCTTAAAGATATAATACAGCAGCTACGGGCCCTATCTCCTACTCAAAAACGCAACATGACAATTGTTTCTGCGGTTTTATTTTTTGTCTTGTTCTCCTATCCGATTACCCGTTCAACTATTGATTCAATTTTTCTAGATGCAATCGGTGCAAATAAATCACCGCACGTTTGGTTATACTCTGTCATAGTACTGTCCGTAGTGGTTTCTTTCCTAAGTTCGCTGCAAAAACGAGTTAACATTCAAGATATTTTTCTTTCCATTACCATTTTCACTCCTGTTCTTTTTATCATTGGTCTGGCCATGATCAAAGGACAACACAACTCCTTTGCCTATTGGTTATATATCTGGAAAGAAGCATATATTGTTCTATTAATCCATATTCTCTTTGGTTACATCAATGCCTCGGTAGATGTGGAGATGGCCAAAGTCCTTTATGGCCCGATCGGAGCAATCAATAGTTTGGCGGGAGTATTAGGTGGACTCTGGACGGCAGAATTAACCAAAACAGTAAGTGTGGAAATTATTCTTCTCATTGGTGGAATAATAGTTTTGGCCAGTGGTTTTATTTTCTTACTTACTAATAGAAAAATAGTTAATGGCGAAAATAGAAATGAGAGGCCTCAAATATCACCGCTGGCCTCCGTGTCCGATGTTAAAGAGTATGTCTTTTGGATCGTCTTTATTGTCATTATGAGTCAATTCTGTATCAACTTGGTTACCTTTAAATTTAATATTTTATTTGAACAGCTTGTTCCTGATAAACTAATTCGCACCAGATATTTTGGAAACATCAATGCTGCAATGAATGGTCTCGCCCTATTTATTCAAGTGATCATTGTTCCTGTTGGTCTGAAGCTTTTTGCCAATAAGCGCATTCAGTTTTTCATCCCCAGTACTTATCTAGTAGTTGCTCTTTTGGGATTTTTTATTGGGGGTGGGACACTTATGTCGGTGGCCATCACTTTTGTTATTTTTAAAGGCATGGACTACTCCATTTTTTCCTCTGCTAAAGAGATCTTATATTTCCCTCTTAATCGCACACAACGTTATGGTGCAAAATACATTGCAGATATTGTGGTCTATAGGGCGGCCAAGGGTGCTATCTCTGTTATCCTCATTTTGTTTCAAGCTGCGATTGTTATCGACACCATGTTATTTACCTTTTTTATTTCTTGGATTGTATCAATTATTCCGCTATTTAATGCTCACAAAAAACTAAGCGCAAATTCTGCGGCACCTACAATATCACGATTCGGGGAATGAGTATTTTATTAAGTCTTTTATAAAATAAAAAGTATCCATATCCATATCCGTAAAATAGACACCCAACCCCTCTGGTGTACTTCTACTAATCTCTCCGCTAACCATGAAGGGAATATTTTTTCCCTTATAATCCCAAAGAAGACTGATTTGACATTTATCCATCAACTTTGCGGAATAATCGGTATTAATAAAAACTCCGCTGACGCTTATATTTTTTGTTTCTGCTTCAATGCCATCGCCACTACTGAATATGACACGAACTTTTGCATGAAAAGGAACTCGCATTTCTTCCCGTTTTTCAACAGAGATATTAGACCAACGGGTCGAGCGCTCTTTCTGGTAATCATCCACTAAGCGATCATGCAAATCTGAAAGGTTGATAAATAACGTGGATTTTTCATCCACTAACAGTTGAATTATGCGCCTAACCACACAGTCGGATAATTTCAGGCCGCCTTCTTGTCCGGGAATCGGAGGTAATTTAGCATCATTTACAATATTATCACTAACGTAGTCCTCTAAAGATGATCCTAAAAAAGTAGATAGTTCAAAAATTTTTCCATTGCCAATAATAAATCTCTTAAGTAGTGCGTCCGCCGACTGCTTATCTTCATTTTGATCGAAGGGTGCAATATGAATCTGCCCTAAGGGAAATTCTTCTTCTGGAATCAAAGAAGATCCAATCACTACCACCTCCGCTTCTAATGCTGACCAGCTATTAAGTGGAACAAGTAAACAGCCTGATAGCTGATAGTCTTGATCAGAATAAATTGCAGAATGGCCATGCTCAACTTGGATGGAGAACCCACTACTTTGAAGATATTTTGCATCCGCCGGTGTAATCAGACAAGGAGTCTTTCGTGGCCCATCATTAGAGGAACGAAAATACAATTTTCTTATTAACATATTAATCTTGCTTGGTGCAATTAATCAGTATAGTGCTACTATGGTATAATGGAATTAAACAATTTGCAAAGCAAAGGCATTATAAAAGATGGATAATTCTACTAGTAGCAGCAGTACTCTACCCAATTACAAAGAAATTGAACTTCAGCTTGAAAAAAATCACGATGAAGCTTGTCACCAGCTTGAGTTGGCAAAAAATATTTTAGCACTTCAAAAAGATGTGCATAAAATGCTTTCTCTATTTTTATCCAAACATCCATCGCTGCGAACAAATATAACCAAGCAGTTTGGTATTTTTGAAAACTATCTTCGCCCGTCAAACGTTATAGATACCGCCTTGCGCGGCAAATATCTATTTCTTGAGCGAAAACTCTATGAATTAGATTCCTCGGCCGCTAATTCTGATGATTATTTTAATTCCATAAAAATAGAGATCACTGACTGGCTTACTGCCTTAGAAAATATCCACATAAAAACTCGTAACCAAATCAGAGAGAATCTATCTTCCGATCTTTACGAAGAGGATCTGGAATGTAGCTGCAATATCTGTTCAGCGGAATATAAATCCAAGCTTCGCGAAATAGTTTGGAAAGAAATGCTGCTACTAATCGATAATGCTATTTCCAGACTACGGCCAGAAATCGCTGCTGAAAACATTGATCGCATTAGCGCAATATTTTATGATCTTAAAAAAAATTTAGAAAAACATATTTACAAAAATCAGTCTCGCCTCAAAAAATCATCTATTGGAAAATTAGAAGCGCAAATTCGTGGACAATTGGACAATTTCTTCAAATATCCAGCCGAACTAGCTCTGGCGCAAACGGCCAATTTAAAGAAGCTTTTTATTTCATATTTGCGTGATAACAACCTCCGTTCCGATCTCATTGACCAAGAGGAGTATGAGCGTTTTTATATTCAACTCGCGACTAATATTTGGCGTGACGTACGCTATTTAGAAAGAGAATTTAAAAAATTCTTAAACTCTTTGCTTTTAATAAAACGTACTGATATTTCTTCAAACATCATCAAAGAATATTTGGGGGAATTTTGGATTCACACTAACGCGAGAAGAATAAATCGTAAAATAATTTATCATATGGGCCCCACCAATTCTGGAAAAACCTATCACGCCATTGAGGCCCTTTGTAAGGCAAAAAACGGAAGCTATCTTGCCCCACTTCGACTGCTGGCCGCCGAGCTATATGACACCATGAATGGCAAAGGGGTGCCAACTACACTATTAACCGGCGAAGAAATTATCGAAACACCGCAAGCAACTCACTACTCCTCAACCATTGAGATGGCAAAACTACATGAGGATTTCGACTGTTGTGTTATTGATGAAGTGCAGATGCTTTCTGATCCTCAACGAGGATGGGCCTGGACTCGGGCACTAATTGGATTATGTACTCCCGAACTTCATATTTGCGGAGACCATTCAGTGCAAGATTTGGTGGAACAAATTGTAAAACTTTGTGGAGATACGCTAGAGATAAAAAAGTATGAGAGAATGACAGAGATTAAAGTGGAATCACAACCCGTAGTCTTAAATCAATTAATTCGTTCGGACGCTTTAATTGTTTTTTCTAGAAAAAAAGCACTGGCCTTTAAGATGGATCTAGAAAAAAGAAATTTTAAAATATCTATTGTCTATGGCATGTTAAGTCCCGAGGTCAGAAAAGAGCAGGCACGAAAGTTTGATGCTGGCGAAACGGATATTATCGTAAGTACCGACGCTATTGCTATGGGAATGAATCTGCCTATTAGACGTATTGTATTTTCTGCCTTTTCTAAATATATCGAAAATCAAGAGTTCCCTCTTACTAACAGCGAAATAAAACAAATTGCTGGCCGCTGTGGCCGATATCAACGATTCCCCATTGGATATGTATCTTGTCTAACCAAAGATGAAGATGGACTTAATAAAATAAGAGAGGCACTCAAAACAGAGTTACCACAAAAAACACAATGTATGGTGGGGCCAGATCTAGATATCTTTTCAAAAGTTAATTCAGTACTTAAAAGTAATTCACTACCACAATTGCGCCTCTCTGAATTCTTACGTCTCTTCAATACCATGAAATTTAAAAATCCATTCTATTGTGTCGACCTTAAAGAGATGATTGAATTGGCAGAAATGATTGAGGATGCCAATGCTAAAAACACATTATCTGACGCAGAGATCTTTGGCTTTGCCTGCGCTCCTGTTAATTTAGGCCTACTTGAGCATGTGCAATTTTATTCAACTATACTCAATCGATATGCTAATGGCCTAGTGATAAAAAGTATTGTGATTGATGCTAGTTCTTCTGACATTGAATATTTAGAAAGTAATATTAAATGTGTAGAGTTATATCAATGGTTGGCCCGCCATTTTAACGGAAAGAATTTTGATTTTAATCAACAAGAATTGCAGGAAAATAAAAGATTGGCCATTCACAAATTAAATCACGTTCTCTCAGAAAAGTTGGTCATAAAATGTACCAACTGTGGCCAAACTCTCCCTGAGGGGTTTGAATTTGCCATTTGCGAAGACTGCTTTCGCGGTAAGGCCAATCAGCACCGTCGGCCAGGATTTAAACGGCCAGGCCCTTCTCGTAAAAACAACTCTAAACACCAATTGCCAGCAGACAAAAGACATCCCGCCGGTGGAAAAAGTAAATTGGGATTTAAGAAGCGAAGAAGGTGATAGTTTGCCAAAAAGATTTTGCCGCCGCTTTCAAGAGCTTCCATTTTTTTATTGAAACCTCACCCGTAGTTCTATCTGAGTATACTACTGCCGCTTCATAAATACGCAGGTGATTGCGTATTGCAAGGCCAGAAATAATTACGTTGGGTGCAAAAGTATCCGCCGGAATCTTAAAAAAAAGCGAAGAGAAAACGCTAGATCTCATCAAACGATAAGGAGAATTAACATCGTAAATATCGCTTCCACACATTACTCCGATAACGATACGAGAGACAAGAGTTACAATTTTGCGAGATAGGGGTTGTGATCTTCCGGCCCGTGATCCCAGCAAAAAATCATATTGAATGCGCTTATTCCATAATTTATCAAAGCCCTCCGGGCCCATCTCATTATCCGAATCAATCTGAAAAAGCCACTCCGCCTGTGAACAATTCTCGTTATAGCCAAGTAAGATCGTCTGGCCATGCCCACTATTGGCCTTATCATGTACCTCAATTCTGGGATTATCTTTTGCCAGCGAGTACACAACATTAAGCGTATTATCCCTAGAACCATCGTTATATACATGTATTTGATAATCAATTTTCATCTCCTCAAGCTTTTTTGCCCAAGAAGAAAGAACTATTTCAATTGCCGCTTCTTCGTTATATACGGGAATTATAACTATTAGATCACGCAGTTGACTCATGTTGCATACCTCACTCTAATTTTATCAAAAAGTTCTAGGGCCAATAAAATAGTTTTATCCATATCTAAATAGCAATATTGTCCCATCCGGCCACCGATATGCAAGTTAGAAATGCTCGCAGCTTCCCGGCGATATAGTTCATAACGATCCAAATTCTCTTTGGTCCCCATTGGATAGTAAGGATCTTCTCCAACCTTCCAGGCCTGTGGATATTCTCTAACTACCAATGTTTTATTGGCCGGTGCCACTCTTTCTGGGTGAAAATGTCTAAATTCATGAATACGAGTATATGGCACTAACTCATCCGCATAATTCATTACCGCCGTTCCTTGAAAATCTTCGTAGTTTAATACTTCTCGCACAAAGCGCAGACCTCGCCATTCCAGAGCGCCAAATTTATAATTAAAATATTGATCAATCGGTCCAGTAAATATTATGTGACAAGACGATGGAATTTTTTCTTTTATCTCGAAAAAATTAGTATTTAATTTCACCTCAATCTTGGGGTTGGAAAGTATATTTTCAAACAACTTAAAATAACCGTTTTGAGGCAACCCTTGATAGGAATCATTAAAATAATTGTTGTTATAATTTTTTCTAACTGGCAAACGAGTAATAATATTTGCAGGTAAAAATCGAGGATCTTTGTCCCACTGCTTCTTAGTATATCCCTTAATAAATGCTTCATATAATGGCCGGCCGATTAAAGAGATGGCCATCTCCTCCAAGTTAGTCGGATTTACTATATTCTCATTGGCGCGTTCATTTTGCATAAACGCCTCCACCTCGTATGGCCGAAGTTGCTTTTTATAGAAAGCATTGATCGTGGCCAAGCTAATTGGCAATGGATAGATAACCGATTTATACTCGGTAAAAACTCGATGCTGGTAATTTGTAAAATCACTAAATGACCTTATATAATCCCAAACACGCTTATTGGATGTATGAAAAATATGTGCACCATAGAGATGTTCTTCAATTCCTGTTTGAGAACATAATCCGGAGTAGGAATTGCCTCCAATATGGCCTCTCTTTTCTACAATAATCACTTTCTTTCCCAATACTGTCGCCACTCGTTCTGCCAGTACTGATCCAAAAAAACCACTCCCAACAATTAAAAATTCTAGGCCATCAAAATTCATATTTTGATTATACCAATCTATGGCCAAATAGACATCTAAAATTACCAGAGTGGTCAACTCAACATTGTTTAATAGGTCAAGGCCTTCCGCCAATTGTCTCCGGAGCAGTTAGTTGATACAATCAAAGCATGGATAAAAATTATTCCCTCTCTTTTTGGTGGAGTCCCCAAGCATGGCACTAAATAGTTCCGACGGAAGCAAGACAATTAAAACCGATATAAAAAAAATGGCCACAAGTAATATGTCCATAAAGGACAAAACTTCCATTACTTCTTCAAAAAAAATACCACTTGCCGCCCAAAGCAATGTTAACGATGATGACGAAGAAGAGGGAAAAGGAATTGTTACCACCATTCGTGAGCGTGCCCAAGTTTTTGGCTCTCAAGTCAAAGATAAATTTAAAAAAAATATAAATAGCGATAGAAGAAAAATAAAGTCCACAGAAGAAAAAGATATTAGCGCTGATTCAGATCCAGCATCTATTTTTGAAAAATTGAAATCAGATCCACAGTTACGGCAGAGAGCTTTGATGGTTTTCGTTGTTTTTTTTGCTATCTATGTTTTTTCGACAATGGACAACAGCAAAAAAGATATTGAGGAAGACAATCCTCCTGCCACACAAAATAAAGTTGCGGAGGAAACTCCCGCTACACCAACAATTTTGCCAACGAAAACATTGGTTGCTAAGGCCGAATATGAACAAGTGTTACGGGAAAGGGATGCCTATAAAGAAGAGATTTTGGCACTAAAAGATGCCATAACTAAAAGCGAAGAAGAGAAAATAGAAAATATCAAAGCAATTGAAGAATATAAGTTAAAAATAAGTGAGCTAGAATCTGGTGCTAGTAAACCTGATCAGCCAACAAATAGTGAAGAGATAAAGAAAGCGTTGGAGCAAGAAAGGGCCGCGCTAGAAGAAGAAAAATTGCGTCTGCAAAAACTTAGTGATGATTTAATTCAAAAACAACAGAACCTATCCAATCAGTCAGTAGACCGGCCAGTATCTATTCGCCAACAAAAAGAGATTTTACTTGGAAAACAACTCCCATATGTTTCTCCTCCCAATTATGAAAAGTTAGGCCGAGGCCTTGTTTATAATTGCCTTGGCCGCCACTGGGCGTGTGTTGACGAAGCAAGTTATCGAGACTGTCGCGGCAATATGCAATGGGCCATACGTAACGAAAAAAAAATAGAATGCTACGTTTCCAATGTATATGCTAATTCAGGTGATTGTAAGATTGTTCAAATTCACAATATCAACACTCAGATGCCCACGGCCTTTTGCGATTAATCGATAATCAAAGACAACCGAAATTATCTTCCTCGCAAAGAATTTGTTAACGGTAGAATCTCAGGCCGCATCTTTATTGAATAGTTCATTAACAATTTGCAAATAAAATTGATCTCGCTTTTTTTGATTTTCTTTTTCCATTCCTTGCAAAAAGAGCGAAACAAGAGCACCATCAAATTGCGTTCCAGAAAATTTAACAAGTTCATCAATGGCCGCCTGGTGCGTCAACCCTTTACGATATGGGCGAGAAGAGGTCATAGCATCAAACGTATCTGCGACAAGAATTATCCTAGAAACTAGTGGAATTTCCTCTCCGGCCAATCCTTGAGGGTAGCCAGTTCCGTCAATTCGCTCATGATGAAATCGCACATAGTCTGCTACGTTGGCCAAAAAATTAAATTCTTTTATTATCTCATACGATTTTCCTGGATGTTCCTGCATCATCTTCATTTCTTCGGCGTCCAAACGAGATGGTTTTAAAAGAACCGCATCAGGAACACCGATTTTTCCAATATCGTGACAGATCGATGCAAGCTCAAGATTATATAACTCTTGAGGTGAAAAACCCAGTTCCTCACCCAAAATCAGCGCATAATGGGCCACGCGCATACTATGTCCGTAAGTATAATGATCTTTGTGATCTAGTGCACGCAAGATAGTTCGCACGGCCATTTCACAAGTCTCCTTATGCAAGGCCTGCAATTTTGAAATTTCTGCTTCAAATTTTCTTATTTGCGCATCATAAAATGGCCGTTCAAAGCTAAGAACATTGGCCGAATTTTTTTGTTCTTTACCACTTGTTTTTTTCATATTTACATCCCAACCACCACACGAGTGCATACATATCGGAGCTTAAAATAATATATTTACATTCTTTACTATAATAAATGGCCGACCAAAACGTTTCCATATCTTGATCAAATAACTGAGCATTTTATTGTGGCCGCCCTTGAAAAGGAAAAGGCGATAAGGGTATAATCTTCGTTTGCATATCAAGTAATTAACATTGGCAGTAATTAATGAATCGTTTTTTATACATTACAGGCGAACCCAATAAAAAAAATCTTCTAGAAATAAAACAACAACTAAAAGAGCAACATCAAATTGAGTTATCCATTATCTCTCTACTCACTTTTGATCGCAGCGTCCTGCCAGAATTAGATAAATTCAAAAACAATGTAATCTTTATCTTGGACATGGCCAATCTTGCGCACAATAAGCAACTAAGCTTTTTAGAAAAACAACTCTCCAATAAATCGGTATTTGTGGCATTGGACTTACCTTCCACAACTTTTACGGCCCCTCCTCCTATTTCGCTGGAAAACATTTGTGCAACTTTTTGTTTGGAAACTCATCCAGTAGATGTTCATCTACCTGTTTTTCTTTTTTTAGCAAAATTATATTTGAAAAGTAAAAAAATTAGTGACTTCAATGATGAGCTTGTGACAGTGAAAGATCGGCTGGATAAACTGGTAAAACAAACAATCTCGGAAATGAAAAAAATAAAAAAGATTCATGCCAAAAAAGTAACATTCCGCGAAGATGTTTTTAAAGGCATAACTTTTCATAGTAAATATGGGGCCGGAGAATCATCAGGGGGCGATTTTTACCATGTGGCCAAGCTAGATGATCATCGCGTGCTATTATTTGTTAGCGGAACCAACTCCTATCTTTTTTCCTCTGATATTGCTGCTTACTTTCATTCTCCTTCCAACCCCAACAAAACCAAAGTTAATATTCCGCTAGGGGCAAAAAAATGTGCCACCGACATGATTGCCATGTTTAAAAAGGTCAAAAGTAGTGATCAGGCCATTTCTTTTTCTATGCTATGCCTGGAAATTGACACCTCAAGCTTAGATATTTTGGGTTATAATTTTGGCCCTAATATTTTAATTTCAAATAAAAATATAATTACTCTCGGTAATAATTTCCCTCCAGATCCTGAATTTTTGAAACGAACTTCTCTTGTTTTCAAAATTGGACGCAATGACCGCTTGGCCATAATGTCCCCTGGAGTAATGAAAAACGATAAGCAATTTGATATTACGGCATTTGTTAAAGAACATATCTTTTCAGGACATCGCCTCTTTTTAGACGAACTATTTTACAACTTACGCAGAAAAAAAGATGGTGATCTTTTGTCACATGATGCCATGGCCATTTACGTGGAGGTAGGGAAAAATGTTATTATCAGAACCTAAAAACACATCAATACAACTTACATCAACCTTGCCACTGCTAGCTTTGCTTACGTTCGTGCTTGCCTTTTTTTCTGTTAACCTTTACGCCTTTACAGAAAAGGAGTGCCTCGATGAATCTTTTACTAATAAAATCATTCATAAGGCAATGCCATTTGGACTAACAAAGACATTACTTTCCTTTAACAAAAACCTATGTGATATCAAAATTAGTCACCGCAAATTTAAATTTATGAAAAAACAATGGGAGATTGATGTTTGCAGAACTCCTGTGCATATAAAAACCGGAACCGATCTAATCGAAGTAGTTAAAAAAGGTAATTCTTTTTGTTCTAGTGGGGCCACCTCTGAATACTGTAATACCTACAAAGAACTAATTGAAATTATCCAAGATGATGGACTTATTTTTGCCAAGGGAGAAAAAGAAGATCTTCAAAGTGATCATGGCAAAGTTTATTGCATTTATACAATACTGGAATCATATTTAAATAGCGGTACAATTCTTACTCGTCACCCCCCAACGAATCCTCCAGCGGACCCAGAAGAGAGGTCTTTGCCAACTTCGCCAACAATAATGCCAACCAACAATCAGGCCCGTGAAGAGAATACACCGGAGATAATTCCAACGTCTGTTCCTACTGCTCCATTATCCGGGGAATTTTGAGTTTAAAAGATCTAACAAAAAAATAATTAATTCTTTTATACACACACTACAGAAGACTGCACATATATCTTTTATCGCTTAGCCGTTCTAGACGCAGACTCGATATATCTAGTACCAGTTCATCATGATTACTATCTAAAATCACCTCTAGATTATTGTTACAGGTTACAACAACAACGCTTTCCTCCGAATCTTCCTCATCAAAATCTTCAGAAAATGATTTTTGGTAACAACGCTCTTCTGCTTTCTCATTGACGTATAGACTGGCCAGCATTGTATCGTAATTTAAAGTAATTTTCACAATTTCATTACCACTCCCAATCTCTGGAAAACACTGATAAGAAAACTCGCTAGCAAACGATGCAAAAAAAATCATAGAACAAAACACGAAAGAATAAAACTTCATAAATTCCCCCCTGGCATATTCTTAATTTAACCTCAATTCATAGTACATCAAAAAAAAAAAAAATAAATATGGGTTGTAAACATTACAGTTTTTTATTCCGGTAAAATATGCCAAATCAATATTCTTTCTGTTTTTTCTATTTTTTTATCTAAAGCATTCATCGGTCAACAAATTTAACTCCAACAATAGATCACCTTCGATACCTATTTGGCCAGAAAGGCCAGAAAATATTCCATTCTGTGGCCGAGAAAAGATCAAAATCGGCAGAGCAATAGTCCCCTCTTTTTCACTGAAAGTTAAAGTTTCGTTTTTAAATCTCCAATACAAGTTTTGCTCACCCTTCTGTCCCAGGGCACAACGCCCACTGACTTCATATTCATCTGAATATTTAATCAAACATTGCAATAAACCATCCTGGCGCTGCTGATAAAAATCTAAAAACAACGCTAAATTCTTCAGATAGTGATTTATTGCCTGGATAGAACGCTTCTCTTTTTTTCTTTCTAGCGTATCCATTATTGAGGAATAAATTCCCCCTGATATCAAAAACCGGCCTTCTTCAATATGGGTATATCCCAGACGAATAACTTCTTCACCGTGTAGCGGGATATTGGCCGCTAGTGCCCAGTTTTTTTCCTTCTGCTCCAACAAACTTTCATAACCAAAAGTATAGTTATTACCACGATAAATTATCTTGCCTCTTCCTGCTGCCGAAAGGCAAATTTGCTCGAGTGATTTTGCAAGTATTACTTCCGGCGGCATTGTCAATTTTTTATTAAACAGCGAAGCGCAGGAAGTTATAGATAGAACAAAAAAAGTAAAAACTATTTTACCGATGCCGGCAGACGGATTTTTTCTAATCCCTCCATTGCGCGGATTACATCCTCTTTTTCTGATTCTTGTTTGCAACTCTTTAGTGCCTCCGCAAAAGACTTCTTGGATAGATCATACATTTTCATCTCATAATAAATAATTGCCAAGTGTTTATTTATTACTGCGTCATCTTTTATTACTCTGGCGGCCCTCTTAATATGCTCTAGTGACTCTTTTAGTTTTCCAGTTCGATAATAATACCATCCAATCGAATCCAAAATGTAACCATCATTAGGTCTAAGCTTAGACGCCTTTGTTATGTATTCAAAGGCCATCGGCAAGTTTCGATTTTCCTCAATAAATATGTAACCAATAAAATTTAATGCATCAGCATTATCTGGATCAGTTGCAATAACGGCCTCCATTATTCCAATGGCCTTGTCTCGTTGGCCGCTTTTTTCATATAGCGAAGCAAGAAAATAATCATGGCCACTATTGTAATCTTTTTCTTTGTCTACTCTCAGTCCCACAATTATCTCGATCGCCTTAGTGTAATCCTTTCTATCATCAAAAAAACCAGCAAGCGCTACTGACAAATCCAATTTCAGCGCCGGATATTTTTTGGATGTTGTAGTAACAAAACTTATTAGACGATCAAAATAGGTCTTTGCCTTATCTTTATCGCTCTCTTGATTCGCTAAATCCATTAAAATATTGCCTATCTGAATGTGCCCATCATGGAAGAGTGCGCTTGATTCTGGAATTTTCGAATAATACTTTACGGCATCTTCAAAATCTTTAGTCTCTTGATATATTGCCCCCAAGTAATATAACACCTTATCTGAATCTGGAACCTCTTTGAGTATTTCTTTAAAAACTCCCTTCGCATCCTCGTATCGTTTAGCATCCGTATATAAAATTCCTAATTTAACTTTTAAATTTAAATCACTGGGGTCAAGGCCGGATAGTTGTTCTGCGTATCCAGTTATTTCACCAAATCGCCCTTGCGCAAAAAGAATCTGCACTAACTTTGATAAAACCGCATAATTTTGCGGCGACTGTTGTAAAAAGTCTTTATAAACGGCGGTTGCTTCTTTTAACTTTTCCTCTTCCTCCAATATTGCACCGATTCCAACTGCCGCCTGATAATATTCTGGATCTAACTTCAGTGAACTTTTAAAATATTTTTTGGCAAGCTCTTTATTCCCTCGCTCATACGTTATTTTGCCCAAATAGTATGGGAAAAGAGGGTTCTTGCTATCTTGAGCTCTACACTGCGATAGAACGCTACTGGCCTGTTCAAAGGATTTTTTCTTTGCATATGTTTTAGATAAAAATACACACGCTTCTTCATTGGCCGGATGTTTATTTATTATTTTAGCATAGACATCGGCAGCTTCATCATCTTTTTCAAAGGAGACATAGACTCCTCCCAAAATAAGGCCAATAGATTCATCCGATCCATTCGTTAACGCAAATGCATCTTCCAAAACCGCCTGCGCTTCAGCCATCTTGCTAATGCGGATCAGCTCTATGGCATATTTTTTCTTCAAATAAAGATCTTTGTCATTGAGTTTTACCACGTACTTCAAAATCAAAGCGGAAGTATTTGAGTCGCCGCTTAGTGATGCATCCATTGCCTTTATATAAAGATCATCTGATAAATAGTTTATGGCCGCGGGCCCGGCCTTTTGAGCGGCCGACACAACCTCTTCAAATTTTTTTTCGACCTCCGCCAAGTAGCTATCGGCCGACGCACCTGCGGCCACGCTAGAAACATCAACTGCGGCCACCGGTAGTTCGGCCATAGTTGAATCGCTATTTAATTTTGAACTTTTATTGGTCGCACAAGAAAAGGCCAGAAGCACTAACATCAGCAGAATAAGTTTTCTCATACAACTCCAATGCCCTGAGCGCATTATTCATTTAGCGCCGGATGCGAACATGGTGTTGGCCTTTTAGGGCCCCATGTTCTTCATTCCTGATCGAACTTTTAAAAAAATACTTAAACTTTTCTGTGGGTATTTCTGGCCATTTTGCAATTAATGTTCGCAATGGGACAATGCTATGATTAGTTCGCCTATTGTGAATAACATACTGATATTTGGTGGTTTTGCCTTATATTCATTTGTGCGCTGCGCGATCATAAAATTTAATGAAACGCGCCGCAGTGAATTTTATACACGGTGTATTATTTTTTTTCAAATTTGATGTATAAGTGCGCAGACAACTGATTTAACTTTTAATTTTTGATAGATAAGTTGGAATTTGGTTAAATATAGTTTATTAACATCAGGAGAGTAGTTTATGAGCGACATCAGAACAATCAAAAGATACCAAAATCGTAAGCTGTATGACACCCATCTCAGTTCATACGTAACACTAGACCAAATCGCACAAATTATCCGTGCGGGAAATGAAATTTTGGTAATTGATAATCACACAAAAAAAGACATAACCTACATAACTCAAATTCAACTTCTTTTTGATCAAGAGAGAAAATCCACCGCCTTTGGTGATACCGAACTATTGACGAGAGTTATTCGTAGCATAGATGGAACACTCTCTGGCCACATAAAGATGTTAGAAGCAGGCCTTGCTCAGGCCTCTAAAAACAGTATGGCCGACAGCTTTGCACAACCATCAACTACAAATATTAATAATTCACTTGAGTCTTCGGGACTGTTAAACTAGTTTTTATAGTGTAAACTGTAATGTATTAACTAGATAATATTGGCCCAATCAGTGAGTAATCTTCCTTATGAAAAGAATCCATTTAAGTAACTTCCTACTTAGCTTAGTAGTCCTTTTATCAGTTATAAATTTTTCTAATGCTTCTGCCAAAGAATCGTTAAAAAGCATGACATCTCAGTCTGACGATGACTCTCCTGTTGAAATCAAAGAGGAGGCCCCTCCAATGGTGGCCACCTCACCCAAAGTAGCAAAACTTTTAGGCGAAATACAAAAACATTCTGTTGGATTGGGCATCGGCCAAACCTTCTTGCTAGGAGATTTTCGCGAAAAAGCAGAAGACAGCATTACTTTCGATCTTCTCTACGGCTATAGCGCAAGTTACTCTTTCGACATGTTTGCCAATTTTCATTTTTCTGAACATGAATTTCTCAAAAATATTGTCACATTAAAAGGCGCAGTCGTAGGAATTAAAGGGAAACTCTACAGCTATGATGCCTTCTCTCCCTTTGGACTGGCCGGCCTTGGTTTTTATGCACCAACGGTTAGACGCGAAGTTTCCGACGATTCTTGGCGCTCTTCTGAAAGCAAAGTTACTTTTGGTATTCACTTTGGTGGGGGGGCAGATCTTCGTTTAAACGACCACTACTCCATTGGAGTACTTGCACAATATCATGATCCTTTTGATATAAAACAGGAAATTGGCCCGAAGGTTACTGGCTCCTATTTTAAATTACTAATCACCGGTTACTATATCTATTAATGGTAATGGCATAATCATGCTGCACAAGCGAATCTATTTTGTTACCGGCAAAGGCGGTGTCGGGAAGACGACTTTAGCGCTAGCACTCGCAAAACAATTACAAAAATCCAATCGCAAAGTTTTTTATACTTCTAACGACCAAAAACAAAACTCCTACTTATGCGAACAGCTTAATATTCCTTTTATCTTATTAGGGCCTCTCGATAGCATTGAAAAATATATTGCAAAAAAACTGAACTCACAAATTATCGCATCTTGGATAACACGCGCTCCCTTTGTTCGAGCAATCTTTCAAATGCTGCCTGGACTGGAAAGCATTGTCATAATTGGAGAGCTTATAGATCTACTCAAGCGAGATCCTGAGATAACCATTGTCTTTGACATGCCATCTTCTGGCCACACTACCACCCTTTTTGAATCCATAATTAATTTCAAAGAAATATTTTCCCCGGGAGTATTGGCCAGTGACTTGAGCGAAATTTGGAACTTCATCTCCAACCGCACAATATCCGATATTTTAATTTCTACCATCCCCACCACAATGGGTTTACACGAGGCAATAGAGTTAAAACAATCACTGCTTTCGCTTTGTAGTAATTTCAACGTCAATATTATTTTAAATTTGGCCTTGGCCCCCTCTTTACAAAAACATGATGACAATCTTCCACCTTTCTTGATCGAAAAGATAAGACTGGAAAAAGAGGTTGCGCAAGAAAACATTGCCGCAATAACAACACAAATCCCCTTTGTTTTTTCATCCTCTACTTTGGATATTATCCAAGAAATAGCCGATAAAATCGAATTAGCAAAAGATCATAATGGGGAATGTCAATGAAACCAAACACACATCCCCATATACGAGCAAAATCCATAGAGATCTTTTACGGAACTGGCGGAGTCGGCAAAACAACTATTGCAACGTCTCGTGCCGTTTTTTTGGCCACTCAAAAAGTACGCGTACTTCTGATAACTATTGATCCGGCACACCGTCTCAAAGATATTTTACATCTCTCCTCTACTCACTCCGGAAAAATCGAGACAATTGATGGGGCCTTCTTTGGCCAACCCAGCATTTATTTTGATGCGCTACTAATGTCTCCTCCGGCGACATTTCAAAGAATCATTAACGACGAAAATCGCCAAGAGATCGTAAAAAATCGTCTCTTGAAAATATTATCGCGTCCATCCTCCGGAATGAATGAAATTTTATCTCTCATCGAACTTGAATTTCAGTTTCGCTCTAACGACTATGATGCCATAGTTCTCGACACGCCACCAGGAAAACATTTTCTTGATTTTCTAGAGGCATCAAAAAAAATAACTACTTTTTTTGATTCTGCCTTTGTTGAAATTTTCACGCTCTTAGGTAAGCGAACTGGCCAAATCAAACAGATGTCTATACTCTCAAGCGTAATCTCCTCTGGCGTCAACAAATTGTTAAACTACTTAGGCAAAGTAACTGGGGAAAGTTTCGTCCATGAATTTGCAGAATCTCTTTTTACCGTCTATAAAAACCGCGACTACTTTTTAAATGCTTTAAAATTTGGCCAAAAACTCAACGATCCTAATTTTTCCAACTGGTATCTAGTAACTTCTGCCGATCAACAAAAAGTTGCAGAAGCACTGGCCATTCAATCATCTCTGGGGAGCATTGTTCACGCCGATAATTTTTTAATTATCAACAAGAGTTTAAAGAAACAACTACAAACTTGGAAAGCGGAAGGAGAACTGATTGCAATAAAAAATGTTCTCCTGCAAAGAGAAGAGAGTCTCTATAATATTTCGCAATATGGGCAGTCAAAGACTTTAAGCTTCTCTTCCATAAATGAACAACTCCCAGAAAAACAAGTGGCCCATCTCATCAATGAGTGGCCACCGTTATAAATTATTTACTTTTCCCTAAAAGGCCTGCCTGCAATTTCTGGTCTGATTTTTTATTAAACCATACGGAAAGTAATGCTTTGGCAAAGCCCTTATCTTCAATAAAGACCTCCTTTCCCTTAGTGGCAACTTTAACCCCTCGATCAAGATAAAACGTTAGATTACTCTCATCATTTTCCTTCATTGCCTCCATAGTAGAAAAAAACTTATCCAAAGAAGCTTGATACGGTTTTACATCTTTATGGGTGGCCTTAAATGCCTTTTGCCATCCATCAACTAATTTATCCCTATCCACCTCACGAAGATATTTCATTCCCAAATATACAGGAGTTGTTGCTGCTAAAACGTCTTGGTGATTGGTTGTTTTTTTTTCAAGGTAAAGAGATCCTAAATAGACTTTGATATCAATAAAGGCCACTGAAACTGTTCGCACTCCGACTCCATTTAAGGCCAATTCTTTTCCATCGACAACAATCTTATCTGGAATTTCTCGCTCAAGAAATTGCATCGCAAATACGTTTGTTGTTAACAAAAAAACAGTTAAAATAAGTAGCGCTTTTTTTAAACTCATACTATTCTCCTTTCAAATTTTTTAAATTTATTATGGCATCTTGGAAATTATGTTTTAATATTATCAATATGAAAACTATTATCCTAATTATTACTCTCTTCTCGTCAGGTATCTCCATTCCTCTCCAAGCAGATACAATAGTCGTAACTGCTGATCGTATTGAAGCATCTTCCGCCGACACGGCCAGCACCATTTTTGCCATTACAGAAGAGACTATCCGCGATGGAATGAACTCTAATGCCGGAATAAAAGTTGGCCTACTTCCTGGCGTTTATGTCTCCAACAGTAGCACTTCCACTCTGCCGGCCACTTTTTTTTTACGGGGAACTGACTCGGGACAAACTTTGATCTTACTTGACGGTATCATCATGAATGATCCCAGCTCCCCGGGACACGGCTTTGATTTTTCCACGCTTTCTCTTGCTAATATTGAACGCATTGAGGTGTTAAGCGGATCCCAGAGTGTGCTATATGGAAGCAGTGCAATTGGCGGAGTAATTAACATTATAACCAAAAAGGGAAGCGCCCCAATTCCTCGAGTGCAAATTACAGCAGGCCTTGGCTCTTTTCAAAAAAATATGGCCGCAGTACAGTTGTCTGGTGCAACTACTGATTGGAAATACTCTTTCGGCCTTGAAAATAAAAGTGAGGAAGGATTTTCTGCCGCTGCCGATACCTTGGCATCTCCTCCGGACAAAGATGGAAGCAACCTTTTAACAATAAGTTCTGCTCTAACTAAAAGCTTTAGTAAGAAATTTAAGATTGATATCACCGGGCGATATACCTCTCAAGAAAACGACATTGATGAACGAGGTGGAGATGGTGGAGATAATTCGTCACGCACATTATCTCGTCGCGATAGTTATGGCAAAGTGCAACTGGCCAAGCAATGGGAAATTATTCCGGCAGAAACAGCTCTCTCTTTTTCTATTAGTAATCACTGGAAAAATGATAGTGACCTGCCACGCTTTGAGTCCACCTATCAAGGAAGTATTGAAAAGCTTGAACTACAAAATAATTTTTTAACCTCCGAAAAAAACAGCATCATTTTTGGCATAGAACGCTTAACTGAAAAAAACAATTCTCCTTCCGTTGATCTTGAAAAAGACAACGCATCGACTCTATCAATATTTATAAACGACCATTATCAGGGAGAAAAAAAATTTCTATCTATAGGTGCACGCAGCGCTACTAGTGATAACTTTGGAACCCATCAAACCTATCGACTGGCCCCGGGTTACTGTTTCACCAACTACGACATCATCTTGCGAAGTAGTATTGCCTCTGGAATTAGAACTCCCACTCTGACAGATCTTTATGATGAACTTTATGGAAATAAAAACTTACGGCCAGAAAAAAGTTTAAGTTATGACTTGGGAGTTGAAAAAAAATTTAAAAATTTCATTACACTAACTTCTACTTTTTTCCACATTGATATAACCGATCAAATTTACTATCCACCACCTTCTTGGCGGCCAATCAATGGAAGTAAAGCAAAAATAAGTGGATGGGAAAACAGAGCAGTTATTAATTTTTCGCCCAATTTTAGCTGGGAGAATCAATTTACTCGTTTTTATACTCACGATATGCAAACCGGCAATCAACTTTATCGTCGTCCATCAATGACCTTCAACTCTCAGTTATTATATGAAGCAAATTCTGGCCTGCTAGGTAAACTATCCTATCAGCTAATTGGCCGCCGCGATGACTATGATGCAGAAACGAACCACCGAAAAGGGCTACCTTCTTTCTCTCTGGTAAATTTACATCTCGCAAAAAAATATCATCGCAAGACCAATCTTGATATTTTTTTACAACTTGATAATTTACTAGATTATCACTATCAGGAAATTGATGGCTACAATAGTGCAGGACGGAGTTTTATGGCCGGACTGCGCTGGGGTATTTAAGTGCTATCATTTGGTAAATTTTTTCTTATCTCTACGATCCTTCATATTTATTTTCTTTATCTTCTCACCAACTCATCTCTCCAGTTATCAGAAAATAAAAAAATATTATTACAAACGCCTGAAGATAAGTATGAAGTATCTGTAATTGGCGCTACACCTCACAAAAATTTATCATCTACATCTACGTCTACATCTACATCTTCCTTTTCACCTGGACAATCATCCACCTTGGCCACAACCAAATCATTTAACGAGACACTTCATGACAATGGGCCAGCGAATGGACAAGCGACAATTTCCCCGGCCACCATTGTAAAAAAAATTCAACCACATTATCCAAAAATCTCTCGCCAATTAGAGGAAAGTGGAAAAGTTGTCATTTCACTTAAAATTAATGCGGCCGGAAAAATAACTATGGCAAAAATTATCCAGGCCAGTGGATATAAACGTCTTGATGAGGCAGCGCTCTTGGCCGCTAAGCGCACCAAATTTAGTCCCGCCTTTAACCAAATCGGGCCAGTGGCCAGCGAAAAAGAACTCGTCTACCTCTTTCAATTGCGAGAATAATGGGCAAATTTTGCCTCGAGTACTTGTTTTTTACCTGATAATAATATCCATCCAAATAACTCCGATAGACGTTGCATGAGAATTGCAACCAATGTTTCCTCTATGGTTGCGTTGCGCCGAGTAGGTGACGCAAACGGTGAACTGGTCGATAGCGAAATGAAACTATCCTCCGGAGATCGCATTAACCGGGCCGCATTTGATCCGGCCGGCCTTGCTATCTCCGAAAAGATGAAATCTAAAATTCGCGGAATGTCTCAATTAACTAGAAACGTTAATGACGGTATCTCCTTACTTCAAGTTGCCGAAGGATCTCTTAACGTTATTGGCGACATGACAATTCGTCTTAAAGAGTTAGCATTACAATCTGCTAATGACACCATTACTGACTCTGAGCGCTCGATGGCCGACGTTGAATTCCAGCATTTAAAAACAGAAATCGGGAGATTGGCCCAGTCAACTTCCTTTAATGGTAACTTGGTATTAAAAAATGATGGAAGTGTATATGAAATACAGATAGGTTTAGACAATCAGACCAACATTGATCAAATCACCTACAATATGCAGCGCACACTGGGGCCAGTTAACGAATTGCGAACGACTTCTCTCAACATATTAAACAAGAGTGAGTCGCAAGCATCACTTTCTAAAATTGATAATCTCCTTGGAAATATCAATGAGAGCAAGGCAAATCTCGGAAGTGTTTCTAATCGTATGACGTCTGTGATGCAAAATGTTTTAGTTTCAAAAGAAAATTTATCATCTTCAAATTCAAAAATAAGAGATACCGATATCGCCGCAGAGGCCTCCAATCGGGCCGCTTTAGACATTAGAAGAAATGCTTCTATTGCGATGTTAGCACAAGCAAATTCCAGGCCTGGAGTCATTACCAAATTACTAGAATAGAAATATGATGGTCTCTACCTAAAAAACTGTTTGGCCGATGTAAAGACGGAAAGTTTTATCCTTTGATCTTCGAATAGAACAGCGGCCCGAATTTTTTCGCTCAATTAAAAAATCATAAAAATCAGGGAAAGTATCGGCAATCTCGAGAACCGATTTGCCTTCATGCTCGCCAAAATCGACAAAGACCTTATCTTCCTCGATTATCCCCGTAAGAGGACTTGCTTCCTGGGCCATAATTCCCTCCTTAGAATTTGATGGTCACGCAAAGAGTTATTCCTTTAACTCTCACATATTATTGATTGTCTTGCATAATATACAGATTGAAAAGTTTTTTTTCGAAGTGCATCAATTCTATTATATAAAAAAAATGGTGGATGATTTCTATCAAATCTTTTTTTTGCTTGAGAAAAACTGTTGGAAATAATGCACGATCAACTTAAACTCTCTAGGATAATCGTCGGCGATAAGCGATTTGACCAATTCCAAAGAATCATACAACGAAGTTGCCTCACGAAAAGGCCGGCCAGATATCATCGCAGCAATGATATCTATAACATTAACCATAACTGTTTCAAAACCAAACATTACTTTTTCTGGTGTATGAGAAATAGCTTCATCTCCCAGATAACTATTAAGTAAACTAAAGGCGTGATGATTTTGAATGACACTGAGATAGGCATGGGCCAGTGGGACTCGACCTGAAAGTAATTGTACCGAATACTTTGGATGCTGCAGTAACATCAGTTTATCATCATCATTAAGCTGACCTGCCTCATATTTATCAACTGAGATAACCGACATACCAATATCTTTAAAATAACTAGCGATAAAAAGAGATTCGATCTCGTTTTTACTCATCACTTGTGAATGTTTCAAAACTCCCAATAAAAAAACCGAGGACAAAATCGGTTGTGCCCAAATAAAATTATGCTTAAGCTTATCGTATTCTGTCATAATCAAAGGATGTGACTTAGAATGTTCCAATAAAAATCCTGCCAATGTCTTCACTCCCTGATATTGCAACTTCAAACTCTCATCATTAACGTTATCAAAATAGACATGACGCATATGCAAGGAGATAACATTCATAAGCGAAATAGCATTTTTATTAGGATCTCCCACCGACAATGAGCGGGTTAAAGTCCGCATAGCATCTTGAAAGCTGGCCAAATATTTAGCGTACTCATCTTCCTTTACATAGATGTGAAAAAATTTATTATCAATTATCTGTTTGATAGATGCTCTATTAATCAATAACCCCGTATCCAAAATAAGCTTATACTGCTCATTCTGAAATCCATAAACATTACAAGGTGCCTCAACGAGAAAAAAGAGTTCCCCTAAGTTTATGGGAACCATTTTAAGTCCCAACAAATATTTATTCATAGAAGCAAATGGATTCATGATAACTATATTCTAATTCATATCTAGACCTATTTACAAACAGATTTGACGCATAACATTTTACTCAGATATTATAATCCTTAAATGAATTATCAAAAAATTAAAAGCTCTCTACTTGTCGACTTAGATGAGGCATCTTTAGTCTCTACTATAAAAAAAATTCAAAAAATTTTTATTTCTCGCCAGCAAATTGATTCATACATGAACGACCCTGTTTTTGTATCTGCATATACCCTGTTTTATATGCCCAGCAATTTAAAAAAACTTTCCTATCTTTTGAAAAATATGCCTGTCGCCGTTTTACATACACTCGCTCAAAATAATTTTATCGATTATGGCTGTGGCCCTGGAACATATGCCATTGCACTGCTTAATGCCCTAGGGCCAGAGAATTTCCATGGAAAAATAGTTTTAATAGATAAATCTCCTACTATGCTGGCGCAAGCACGCAAGGTTTTCGAAACTTTTCATCCTACTTTTACAAATTATCAGACCGCTTCCGATTATCACGGGAGCTTCTCTTCGAATTCTACCAATAACACACTTTTTTTTGGAAACAGTGCTAACGAATTAGGTATTCATAAAATCAGTAAAATCGTTCAAGATATTTCTCCTCAACTTCTATTTCTCCTTGAGCCAGGCACTCATGAAATTTTTTCTAAGTTAATTATCCCGCTTCGTCAAATCTTGCCAACATGGGGATATCAAGGGATTTACCCATGCCATACTTTCAATTCCCCTTGCCCGCTAGATCTAAGAAAAGATTGGTGTCACCAAATGGTAAGAAGCTCTTATGACGACGGCATTGAGCGACTTTCTCAAATTCTCTCTATTGATCGCCGAACTATGTTTATGTCCTCGCTTGTGGCGCAAAAAAAAGATGCTGCCCAACATTTTAAAGATAGTGGCAATACCGATGATACGAAGGTAGAATCTGGAATCATTCTCCGTTTTCTAAACGAAACTAAACATAGTTTTGAATATCAAATTTGCACAGACACTGCTCTTTTGCTAACTTTGAAAATTGAAATTCCCAAAAAAACTCTGAGCAAAAAAGAGATTATAAAAATGAAAGAAATGATTCAGGGAACAAAAATAAAATTCTCGACGATCAAAACGATCGACGAGAATAAACATCTTCGAGTAATGCTTAAATGAGTTAAATCTATTTTTTTGTCTTAGTATATGAATCGCCAAATTTCTTTTTAAACTTCTCGATTCTTCCTTCTGTGTCTATGATTTTTTGCTTACCGGTATAAAATGGATGACATTGAGAACAGATGTCTACTTTGTTGAATTCTTTAGTACTTTTAGTAGAAAACGAGGCGCCACAAACACACTCAACATTAACTTCGTTGTAGGCCGGATGTCCTTCTTTTTTCATAACTGGATCCTTGCATAATGCGCCTGCTATAATACAGGTGCGGTTTTGTAATGTCGGGCAGTCTGAACAATTTTTATCATCTTGTCAAGAATTCTTCCATTAATCTAGATCCTTACCTAAAATTTCTATTGTCGGCCAAGGCCAAACGTAGTAGGTTGATTTTTTATATTTTTTGAAATTAAAACAGCGAGGTTGTTGTGGCAAAAAAAGGTCCAAGAGTTATTATCCACTTAGAGTGTCAGACGTGCCGAAAGAGTGGCCTTCCCGGAGTAAGTCGCTACTCTAGTACGAAAAATAAAAAGACAAAACCTGATCGATTAGAATTCAGCAAGTTTTGTAAGTTTGAGCGCAAACATACTCCCCACAAAGAAATTAAATAACTGATTATCTGCCTCTGATTTTCTTTTTTTATCTCCAAATCAACATGTTGCAGTTATGACGATGGTTTTGGTCGGCCAATGTCGTTATAGCTGTTACTTTTTGTCAGTGGAAAATCCTTTTTTTGCCAATTAAAATCTAACTTCTTTGACAAATATTACGAGAAGGTAGTGACTTGGTTGTTATGTAGAATTATTACCAAGCTGCACTTAACTCAATAGGGAATAAATTAATGGCGCTTAAACTGCTTTTGGTCGACCCTGACAGTGATTGGTTAAAATCTGCCACTGAACATCTGCAGAAAAACATGTATCAGGTAAAAAGTGTCACCAACGGAAAAGATGCCCAAATCGCCATGTATAATGAAAAATTCTTTGCAGTTGTCATTGGATATATGGTGCAAAATCATTCTGCCATGCAAGTGTTAAAATTCATCAAGACTAACTACTCCGCCCAACGAGTTATTTTAATTATGGAAGATGAAAATCCCTTTAAGTCTGGGGAAACCTCCATAGATAAATTAATTAAAATCGGTGCGACCGAAGTGTTAGTAAAACCGTTTACTTTTGAAGCACTCTCTTCTGTTTTAGAGGGCCATCAAACGCTAGGGGATCTGGTCTCTTCTCTTCCGCAAAAGGAGGGAACTTCTGAAGAAGTAGAAGTTCAGATGGCAGATGAAAATTTCATAAGTATCAAAATTGATGAATTTTATTCCTCCAAGGCCGTTTTGTTTGATATTTTTATAAAACTCAATAGTGGCAGATATGTAAAAATTCTCCATGCTGGAGATACTTTTTCCAAGGAACGCTTAGATAAGTATAAGGTGGAGAAGAAGGTTGAGTTTCTCTTTTTTCATAAATCCGATCGTAGAAAATATCTCCAGTTTACTAACTATATAACAAACAAGATTGTAAAAAACGTATCCATTAGTGGGACACACAAAGTTGATATGTTAAAAACCGTTTCCGAAAAGTTTAGCCAAGAAGTTTTAGAGGCCGGCCTCAAACCGCAAGTAGTACAGCAAGGTAAAGAGATTTGCACGAATGTGTATCATTTTATTGAAAAACAAGATGATCTATACAAACTTCTCCGTAATTTTCACGAAGCAGACCCCTCTTCTTTCACTCACGCTTTTTCTGTCACCCTTTTTGCCAGTTCAATTATTAAGCAATTTGAGTGGCAGTCGCGGGCCACAATTGAAAATACTGCTCTGGCGTGCATGTTTCATGACATTGGAAAAAGCAAACTTCCTCCTGAATTATTAAATAAAAGGCCGGCAGACTTTAGTGATCAAGAACGCGCCTTATATCAACAGCATCCGCAGCTGGGGGCCGAACTTGTGGAGGGCCACATTTTGATCAATCACGCTGTTAAGCAAATAATTCTACAACATCATGAGTATTACAACGGCACTGGATTCCCCGGTGCGCTAAAAAATAGTCGAATTTTGACTTTGGCAAACATTGTGGCCTTGGCCAATGATTTTGTTCACATTGTTATTGATAAAAAAGTTACTCCAGTGGAAGCACTCAAAACAATGTTGGTGGATAAACCATTAGTTGCTAGATATAACTCGGCAATCTTTGAAAAATTTATTCGCGTTTTTGCTGATCCGGGTAAATTGGTCAAAGAAAATATTCTTCCATCTAACTCAAAAATTGTTCCTAATCGAAAGGCCTCTTAGCGGAAGATTTTGGAAAATCACTTTGCCTTTTTGAAAATATTGACTGAACGTCTTTGTGCAACAAGTAGGATATTGCTCTGTCTTCAGGAGCAACAATAAAATAGAGCTTCTTTTCAATCTTTAGGTCAGCAATACCACCGATAATGTTGGAAGCATGAAGGGCAAATTCTTGCCCTCCTATTTGAATATACACTGAATAGGCCAAATTACTCAAATAATCATCAATGATTTTTTTCTGCTCATCCGTTACACTATCAATGATCATGTAACTTCTTACTGCCGTTAATTGTTGTAGGTATTGATTGACCTGCTCAGAAGCAATTTCGCTATTTGCGCGATCAAGCCAAATTCCATCTTTTTGGTGAATCGACAATTGCAAAATGTTTTGTTTTTTTGATCCGCGATATATTTCTAATTGCTCAATGTCCGAAATATTAAATGGCATTGGCCGAGATTCAATAAACTCTGCCAAATCATACGATTCTATAGGCAATTTTACTGCCTCTACTTCATAGATAGCATCCTTATCTGAAAGCGTAACATAGGTAAGATTGTCTATAGAGTTAATAAGACCAAACTTCATTTTTAAAATGGCCTCAGCATTATCAAATTTAAAAGAAATTTGCATAAGAGGATTATCTAATGAAAAATGCGATATATTTATTTGATCCAACGTATGAACTTCTCTTATTTTAATTCCTTCAATGGCCGAAATTATTTTTTGAACAGTCTCCTCATTGGCCGGTAGAGATTTAGGGGCGGTCATTTGCCAATGGGTTTTTTGATTACCCAACGAAACATTAGTTAGATTGTTTTTTAAATCTATGGCCGAAACGTTTTTTAGCTCATCTTTATCAAATAAAAACTTATATCTATTTACGTCGTGTCCTACCAAAACTGGCGTTTGAAACAAATCACTGACTGTGGACAAAATAACAATTGCCACCAGAAAAAAAATCAGCAACCAGCTAGAAAGATCATTTTTCTTTAATTGCAATTTAATCAACATTTTATAATTTCCTAAAATCTTTAATCATTCTAGCTTGATAATTTGAGTAAGTATAGCGATGATATGAGTTGTTTAGTTGCCAATAATTTCATACTCACAAAAGGAATTATAAAAACAAAGGATCTCAAAATGAGTTGGTTAAAGTTTTTAGAAGATGGTGGTTTTGTAATGTATCCCTTGCTTATTTGCTCTATTATTGTTTGGGCAATATCTTTTGAAAAAATCTGGTTCATCTTTTCTTTTAATAAAAGTTTTTCCTCGCTATACGGTGCTGCCCTGCTTTTATTGAAAGATAAAAAAATTAGTGAGGCCCGTGGACTCTATCATAATGCGCATCCATTGATTGAGGGGCCATATTCAGCAATATTTGAGACACATTCCGATAAGGCCAAATTGGAGCAAAAAATTTCCAGACGTCTGTCTGAAACTCAAATCGGCCTTAAACGTTTTCTTTGGATCTTGGGAACCATTGGAAGCTCTGCCCCCTTCATCGGCCTATTTGGAACTGTAATGGGAATAATTAAATCCTTTGATTCGATGGCAACTTCCGGAAAAGGTGGATTCTCTGTCGTGGCCGCAGACTTATCCGAGGCCCTTATTGCTACCGCGGCCGGAATTATCGTTGCAGTCATGGCCGTCATGCTTTACAACTACTTCCAAAGCAAATTGTCTATAATTAATCTACAGTTTAAAAACCGTCTGGAAGATTTATTGGATCTAATTGAGTAGTGCGGAGTAATCTCTTTTAACTTAAGCTCTGTGGCATCGAGGTTTTTATGGCGATAAAACTAGATAACGATAATCAAGATGGAATCATGGCCGATATTAATATGACTCCTCTAATTGATATCATGCTAGTGCTTCTAATTATTTTCATGGTGACTTCTTCAATTTCTCTTGAGTCTGGCCTTGATATTGATCTGCCAAAAACCAAAGTTAAAACTTCTGCCAAAGATGGCAACGCCGTAATAGTTTCTCTAAGTGTTAATGGCACAATTTCAGTCCAGGGCAAGGCCGCCACCATGGAATCTTTAGGTGATACTATCAAAGAAGCTCTCGCCAACGAAAAAAGTGACGTAGTTGTCTTTGAAGGAGACAAGACTTCTCAATTGGGAATGGCAATTCAAATTATGGATATCGCCAAAGAAGCTGGTGCTGAAAAATTTGCTATCGCCGCAGAGCAGGCCTCGCCGTAAGCGCTGCAAAGACTAGAGGTCTCCCAACCCCTCAAGATCGGGATCGCTATCACTTCCTTTTTTTGCCGCCCCGTCATCACCTTTTTTAGTAACCGTTGGCCCAATTGAAGTTAGAAAATGTCGTAAAAGGGTACGCTCTCCTGGCCTTAAAAAGCTAAATTTAACTCCGGTCCTATAAGGCAATTTATTTTCACTGATAATCCGACTTTTCATGTTGTACTCTGTGGAAAAAAGCACATGGGCATTAACTATAAATGCCTTCGGAACAAGAAACTCAATAACAATGGATTCTCCGGCCAAAAAATGTCGCCCACAAAAAAAATACATCTTGTCCATATAGATTTCGCTAAGAATGGTTTTTCCAATCGCAATATCCTGAGGAGGGAGATTTGGGCGTCTTTGAATTAAATACTCCGATTCCTCTAAATTTTTTTCTACAGAGACGACCTCTGCAGATTCCGCATCACTAGGTACTTTAGCAGCAGTCGTTTCGGGAATTTCCACATCCTCCCCGGCGATGGCCTTGGCCATCAAATCCTCGGAATTATCAACGTCTGATGTGGCATCATCAGACGGGGCAATCTCTAGTATCGCGGCCTCTTCCGTTTTGGATGCCTGATCTGCGGCCAATATTTCTCCGGAGTATTCTTTAACCAGATCGGAAATATCAATGGGACGAATATCCTTCCCACCTTTTTCTAAAATTCTTTCTTCGACAATCGATTCAACTTCTGCGCGCAACGTCCAAATGCGCATCGCAATTTTTTTGATTAAAACAGGATCAGAAGAACTTCCATGGATCATTTAACAATAGTAACTCAAATTAGAGAGCAGAACAAGTCGAGATTTATTCTAATGACGAGCAAATATTCAATATTATTAGGCAAATTTGCTCTTGTTCTTGCGAACAAATTTTGAAAGAGAGCCAACTTTATCTAAAGTTTTAATTGCCCTGGCCGAAATTTTTAGAGTAATGGTTTCACCTGACTCAGGATCATAAACTCTTTTTGTTCTAAGATTTGGCCGTTGTGCCATTTTGGTTTTATTATTTGCGTGAGAAACTTTGTTTCCAACTAATCTTCTTTTTCCAGATAAATCACATACTCGTGCCATAATACTTCCTTTGATAACTAGCTACTCGGCCTTAATTGAAACGCCCAATATAGTCATAATCGACAAAATTTGCAAGAAAATCTTCTAAAAGTTCCCTTAAGAAAAGTAATTTTCAATTTTCGTGGCAGTCAATCCATGCTTATCGAGAAGGGCCTCTGGCGTTCCGGACTCTCCAAAACTATCATTCACTCCATAACGAATAACTCTTCGTGGAATTTTGGCATTTTGGGAAACCCATTCAGCTATTGCCGAGCCCGTTCCACCCATAACAGTGTGATCCTCAAAAACTACCAACGTTTCATACTTATCTGCAAGATTCATCATAAAATTGTCGGCCAACGGTTTAGCTAAATTAGCATTGAAGACTGCTGGATTCTTTCCAGTCCCTTTTTTGGCAAGGCCCTCCGCTGCATTTAGGGCCGCTTCTAGCATTCCCCCTGTTGCCAAAAAGGCCATTTTCTCTCCCATTTTTAGCTGCGGAAAAATCCCTGGAATAAACTTATCCATATTAAACTGTGGCAATTCTTGGCGCGTTAGGCGCAAGTAGACCGGCCCTTGATGATTAATGGCCCACTCTACCATTTCACGACACTCTTTATCGTCGGCCGGTTGCAAAACCACCATATTGGGAATTGAGCGCATAAGCGCTATATCTTCTAATCCCATCTGTGAATGGCCATCCTCTCCAATGGCCACTCCGCAATGAGTTCCAATTAACTTAACGTTAGCGTTAGCGTACCCAATAGACATACGAATTTGATCGAAGCGGCCAGTTAAAAATGCTCCGAAGCTACAAATGAACGGAATTTTACCCATAAAAGACATGCCGGCCGCACAGCCAATCATGTTGGCCTCCTGAATACCCATCTCAAAAAAACGCCCCGGATATTTTTTGGCAAACAAAATCGACATTGTTGATTTTGATAGATCCGCATCAAAACAAACTACGTCTTTATATTTCTCTCCAAAATCGGCCAAGGCCATTCCAAAAGATTTTCTGGTTGCAATTTTTCCACTCATTGGCCCTCTCCCCCTTTTATTATATAAACTAATTCGACAGACCAATCTGCCTATTTGCTGCAACTTCTTGTAGTGCCAGCTCTAACTCTTTCACATTAGGTGCGCGGCCATGCCAATCAGTATTTCCTTCCATAAAAGAAACTCCGCGGCCTTTAATTGTGTGCGCTATGACCATCTGTGGCCGAGGAGATTTCTTGCTAAGCGCAGTATATAGCTCAGAGTAGCTGTGGCCGTTTACTTCTGACACCTCCCATCCAAATGATCGCCACTTATCAGTTAACGGATCCAGGGAGAGAACTTTATTAGTCGGGCCATCTATCTGCCCTTTGTTGTAATCCAATATCAAAGTTAGATTATCTAATTTTTGATGAGGGGCAGAAAGGGCCACTTCCCAAATTTGTCCTTCCTGCATTTCGCCATCACCAAGTAAAGCAAAGACGCGATGATTGAGAGAATCTAGTTTATAGGACATGGCAATTCCTTGCGCAATAGAGGCACCCTGGCCCAAACTTCCAGTACTGGCCTCCACATATGGGAGTCGAGCGCGATCTGGATGTCCTTGCAAACGAGAACCTAGCTGTCGCAAACTCATAAGTTCGTCTTGCGAAATATCATGGCCCACGGCAGATAGTACTGCATACAAGGTCGGACAAGCATGTCCCTTACTTAAAACAAAGCGATCACGCTCTCGTTCTAATGGTTTTTTTGGATTATATTTCATCACCCCGTTTGGTGCCATCAGTGTATATATAATTTCTACGCAAGACAAACTCCCGCCAGGATGGCCACTTTGCGCTTTAGCAATCATTTGTAAAATATTTTTTCTTATTTGTGGTGTTTGATCGGCCCATTGGACAAAGAGATTGTTGTTCATTTGACAGTTTCCTTCATTGAATTTTGTGGAATAGATATTTTAAATGTGGTGATTCCTTTTTTACAATCGGAGACAACAGAAATCTCTCCCTTGTGGCCTTGAATTATCTCATGCACTAATGATAGTCCAAGGCCCATTCCCTTGCCGGCTTCCTCTGTAGTGAAAAAAGGATCAAAAATACGGCCAATATTTTCTGCCGGAATTCCTCCCGCATTATCCATGTAAGTTACAATTGCGTTAGATCCTTCTATATTTGAACTTATGACTATTTTCTTTTCCATTGTCTGAGAAGATTTTTCAAAAGCGGCACGTGAATTTAAGATAAGATTATGAAAAACATTTTCCAATTTCATATCATCACCAAAAACCTCACATTCTTTTTCCGTTAAATTTAGCTCAACTATAATATTTCGATGTTCTAAATGTTTATTAAGTAAAATAAGAGAGCTCTTAATAATTTTATTTAAATCAATTGACTGTAGTCGATAGTCTTCTGGCCGAACACAGAAGCGGCCAAGTTGCTCAATAATGGCCTTCATGCGCATGGCCGAAGTTATTATTTTGCTAACATTACTAATCAATTTCTCATTACCCGTTGCCTGCATCTCAATTATCTGTGCAAATCCCAAAATTCCAGTCAGTGGGTTATTTAATTCGTGAGCAATACCAGAAGCTAAGGTGGTTAATGAGGCCATCTTAGATATGTGAAAAATCTGCTTTTGCAATATCTCGCGCTCTTTTTGTGCCACCAAGCGATCGGTTATATCTAATGAATATTCAATCATCTTGGAAACGTTTCCATTTTCATCAAAAATTGGGTGGCCATGTACCTCATATTCACGCGCTACACCATCTTCAACATAATGGGTGTGCTTAATAACAAATGACTTCTTTGTTCTCTTAACGGTCTCCAAGGGACATGGACAATTAACTTCTCCTTCGTGACATGGTGTATTGCGATGATGCGTTAGCTGATAACAGGTCGTTTGCGCATTTAAAAAGTTTTGCGCCCCCCTGGCCGCAGAATTTGCCAGTAAAATCTTATAACTATTTGCATCTATAACGTAAAATGGATGTGGAAGGGACTCTAGCACCGTGAAAAAGCAGTCATCCCTTTTAAGAGAATCATCTACTTTAAAAAGTTCTTGGCCTTGCGGTGGTAAATTGGTTGAACTTTTTGGTGTTTCCGTAGTACACATCCTTGAGATTAAAATAATTGATAATGTTATAAAAACTATATTGAAATTTATAGTTAAATTTTATGAATCTACTACAAACAATTTCTGAGATACCCATCTGTTTTGGTGGAGCGGCCATCAGTGGCGAGGGGGGAGGATATGGTTTTGGCGAAATATCTGATACCTCTGCCAATGCTCTGCTTATGCAAGCATTTGACTTGGGTATTACTATTTTTGACACTGCTCCAATCTACGGTTTTGGCCTTTCCGAAAAACGCCTGGGGATGGCCTTCCGAAGAAAGAGAGAGAAGGTTTTTATAATTTCAAAATCTGGAGTAACCTGGCATAACAATCGACGCGTCAACATGACTAATGATCCGGTTACTACTATTAAAATGTTGGAGCAATCCCTTCGTGATCTTCAAAGTGATTATATCGATCTATATATGATTCACTGGCCAGATAACAAAATTGACATTAGACGCCCAATGGAGGCCCTGGCCTCTGCAAAATCACAGGGAAAAATAAAACATTTGGGATTGTGTAATACCAATCTTGTCGATTTGGATTTGGCCGCACAGATTGATTCCATCGAGGTAGTGCAGTCAGAATTCAACCTTTTCCATCGTCAAAGTGAAGATTTTCTAAACTACCTATCTTCGCATCATATCGCTTTTATGAGTTGGGGCACTTTTGATAAAGGAATTATTTCTGGCACCGTTACTAATGATAGAACATATGATCGAAGTGATGCAAGAGGTTGGGCGCCCTGGTGGGACAAAAAGGCCAATCGGAAAAAAATTGCTACTATCGAAAAAATTGCCACTCTTTTGAATGCACACGGCCACACTCTTCTCGAGTTGGCCTGTGGATACAATCTTACTCACCCCCCATTAACACATCTGCTCTGTGGCATGCGAACCCCTTGGCAGCTAAATGAAACAATTCGTGCTGTAAAAAATCCTCCTCCAAGATCACTAATAGCGCAGGCCAAGTCAATAATCGACCAAGCGATGGCAGAATGAAAATAAAAATTAGTACAATTATCCCTACATTTAATCGCGGCCACTGTCTTCCGCGCGCCGTTAATTCAGTATTAAAACAGCAAATAGATCTTTCGCAATTTGATCTTGATTTATATGTTATTGATGATGGATCTACTGATAATACTTCGACAATCATTTCGCCCAATGAAAAACTAAGCTATATTAAAACGGCCAACAAAGGTGTTAGCGCTGCTCGCAACTTAGGAATACAAAAATCTACCGGCGAATGGCTGGCCTTTTTAGACTCTGATGATGAGTGGCTTCCTCATAAACTGGCCCTGCAAATGGAAGTGGTAAAAAAAAATCCCACTTTGAAAATCGTCCACGGGGAAGAATTCTGGTATCGTCGAGGTGTTAGGGTTAATCAAAAAAATCATCACCAAAAATTTGGTGGCGAGATCTATTCAAAATGTCTTCCACTCTGTCTAATTAGTCCTTCCGCCGCGCTTATTCATCGTACCGTTTTTGAGGATGTAGGTTATTTTGATGAGCGTTTTTTAGTATGTGAGGACTATGATCTGTGGCTACGAATTACCAATAAATATCAAGTAGGATTCGTGGAAACGGCCATAATAAATAAATATGGCGGGCATGAAGATCAACTATCACGCAAATTTTTTGCCATGGATTTTTGGCGCGTACTCTCTATGCATCAAATGTTAAAAAGCGGCAAGCTGGCAGATGAGAATATTTTGCCAACCCGTGAGGAAATAAAAAGAAAGGCAACTATCTTGCTAAATGGTTATAAAAAACATAACAACATGGAAAACTATTACCGAATAGAGGAAATATATGATTCTGTATCATGAACTTTTTGATCTTAAGCTTGATGAATATGGTATCGAAATTCCCATGCAAGATGATCGTGCCTCTAAAAGCTTTGATTTTTTAAGAGGCCGTTATCACGAAAGTCAATTTGCTACTCCCCCATCTCTGGCCATGCCTACACGCGAAGATTTGCTCTTGGCCCATGGCCCACAATTTGTTGAAAAAATTTTGGCCAAAGGAGAAGATTTAAATCAGTTGATTATAGAAGGTTTTGAATTAGTAGATTCTTCGGGCCAATATAATCGCTATAATCCTGCGCGTGCTCAACACCCTCTTATGAATCTGGCAACAACCCTCCTTTTACATACCGGGGCATGTATTCAAGGAGCATCGGTAGCACTAGAGCATGGTTTCGCCTATGTATTAGGAGGAGGAGGCCACCACGCTATGTCCTCTGCGCCTCGCGGCTTTTGTCTAGTTAACGATATCGTTATAGCTATTCGAAAAATGCAACAATTAAAAAAGGTCAAAACCGCCTGGGTGGTAGATGTTGATGCTCACAAAGGTGATGGCACCGCCCAAATTCTAAAAGACGATCCATCGATTCTAACCTTGAGCATTCATATGGCCAATGGATGGCCGCTTATTGGTGATGAGGTTGATGTTAATGGCAATTTGCATCCATGGTTTATTCCAAGCAATATAGATATACCCATTGCCGCAGGTGAAGAGCATCACTATCTAAGCAAACTGGAGGATGGACTGCAGCGCTTAAAAAAAATATCGAACTTGCTGCCAGATTTGGTTGTTATTGTCCATGGCTCTGATCCCTATGAACATGATGCCCTAAAAAGTACTGAACCGCTCAAGCTAACAATCGAGCAAATGAAAGAACGAGATATGCTCCTTTATAATTTCTTCGAACATCTTAGACTGCCACAGCTATACCTCATGGCCGGCGGATATGGAGCCGATGTCTGGCGAATTCATGCACAATTTTTAGATGAAATTTGTTATAAGAAAATTGGCGCTAGAAAATAAAATAAAAATAATCCGCCACTATTCTAAATGTTCATGCGGTAAAGTTCTGCGCCGAGGGCGATAATACGATTTAGGAGATAGCTCCACTAAATCACTAACTTTAACCATATAGAGACAAGCATACTTTTCAATCTGCGCGGCCATTAAACTTTCTTCTTGGCCGGCACGCATCAGGCTTCCCCAATATGGATTGAAAAATTTTTGATTTTCTTCTATGTATGTAGAAATTTTCTGGTTAATTTTTTCAATTTTTTCATAAATTGGCGTCGACAGATGTTTATGGGGGGCCTCGGTATTGTAGAGTCTATTAATCTCTGCCTCTAACTCGCTTTTTTCCTGCATTGCCTTATCTATTTTATGCTGATTTGGAAGACTCGTTTTGAGTGCTGCCAGTTCTTCTTCAAGTGGGGCCAAAACTAGTGCGGTTCTCCACTGAAATGTTTTTTTCAAGCTAACTACATCACCATAAATATGATCGCCAATATATAAAATCTCCGTTGGATTTAAATCCAGATCACGTTCTACTTGAAATGCAGATCCCCCCTGATAGATTCCTGGACGTAATTTATCTCGGTAATTAGACATTAGGCCAGTTTCTGGATTTACATGTAAAAAAGGTGATTTCTGGGTAAAAAACTTTGGCTTGGACGATCCTGTAATGACAAGTTCAAAAAGATCTGTCCACGATTTATATTTCGCCAAATATGGAGTAAATGCATAATCCATTAACAACTTGGTGTATGCGTAATCCGAATTTGTCACAATAATTAGTTTTTTTCCAAAATCCCTATATACCTCTAATAGGCGAGGTAATCGAAGATCTGGGATTATATATTTTGATATATTCCGTCGCACTTCATCTTTAATAGAACCATCTTGATGTGCCAGATCCAGAACATACCGAATATCCAGCGCAATTTGTTCGTAACTAGATAGGCCACCGTTACTATTTTTATAATCAATTAACTGAGAAAAAAGCACCCCATGGGCAATGGCAAAGAGAGTATCAAGACTTTCAATATTATTATCCGACAAATCAATAACTTTATTCTCATAAATTTCTTTTTGCTTGGTAAAATCAATCGGAGAAGTCCCATGATAACTAGACTTAACTTTTCCAAAACGACTCAGTTTTAAAATATTCCCATTTTTTTTATCTAAAACCAGGCCTTGGATGACGCGATTATATTCAAACTTAAACTCCGATATTGCTGCTGGATAGTTTTTCTCTTTTATCAGTTTTTCTATAATTACGTAGTACGTAAATTCTTCAAAATTCTCTGTATTATAGCGAACCAAGGTATAATCCATATCAAAACCAATGGCCTTGATTTTTTTCATATTCAATACACGGTTTACATATATACTCATCAAATTTTCCCTGGTTTTTCGTAAATTTAAACTACTTCTCTGATTATTTATGAAACTTGGCCGAAACACAAGTTGGTAGACCTCTTTCGCATACCGCTTAGATAAAATATATCCAAACCTCTTGCAAAAGCGTTATCAATTACATAAATTATAGCTCACAATTTGTTATGTGGGCCTGTAGCTCAGTTGGTAGAGTACTTGGCTGGCAGTCAAGGCGTCGCAGGTTCGATCCCTGTCAGGTCCACCAACCGTTACAATAGACGAACCAGCGAACGGAAGACCGACAGCTGGCCGTCGAAACGGAAATAGAAGGCCATCGGGATTAACTCCCGATGGCCTTTTTGTTTTAGAATCATTACCACAATCTTTTGAATCTTCGCCCAACGGATAGTAGACATCAAGGCCACACTCCGTTAGAAAAAGCTGATGAAAAATTTTTCTAAGCAGTCTTTTTTGAAGAATTGCCGTGGCCTTTTTCCATCCACGTTTGAACTCCAAAACCCGCTCCTCAATTACTTTTATTACCTCTTTTGTGTCCACACAAAAGCTTCCATTATGAACCAAATCTTCCAATTCTTTTTCCAAATCCCTTTTTTTCACTGCCAATGTTTGTAACCGTTCCCGTACTAAATCACCGCCAGCACTGCCATCAGTGAAGCTGGATAAAATCCTAAAAACTGAGTCAATTTCGCCAGTGATTTTAGAAATCGATCTTTCCACCTGCTCTTTTTTGGCCACAGATGCAGATTGATTAACGCCCAAAGATTTCTCGATATTAGTCTCAACTTTATCCAGATGGCCAACGCTCAAAATAACCTGATCCAAGTATTGAATAATCGCGTTCTCAACTTCATCGGCAGGAATACGCCTTATCGGGCAATCAAGCTTCTCACCAATTGAAGTTTTATGGGCGTAATAACGGTGAACTTGGTTTCTTCCGTGCGCAGATTGGCCAAATAGTGCGCGATGACAATGGCCACAGCGTAAAAATCCTGATGCCAGAAAAACTCTATTTTCTGATCCAGAAATCCTCTTGCGTTCGGATTCCTTTGCCTGCTCTATGGCCTTTTGCACTTGATCAAAAACCTTTTTATCCACAATGGCTGGCCATGATGCCTTCACCAGTTGGTACTGTTGCCACGCCTTCAGTGAACTTGCTTGTTCATCAATATTGCCCTTATTAACCTCTCTCATTCCTACATAGGCGAAATTTTTTAGTAACCTTTGAACCGCAACAACGGTCCACCGTCCAGCGGCAACATGGCGAGCAGTTTGCTTCTCATTGGCCTTGCGATTAATTTTTTCATCATTTAATCGCTTAGTCGTTTGGGATAAACTTCCGACTTCCAAGTACAGATCAAAAATATATCTGATCATCTTGGCCTCGTCTTCGTTGACAACAAGGCGTCCTGGATTGGTTGGATCTTTATCAAATCCAAGTATCGGAGAACCTCCATTAACCAACCCTCTCATTGCTCTTGAATGGAAATTTAGGGAGATCCTCTCTGACGTTTGCCGTCTCTCAAATTGGGCCAAATTTATCATATTAAAGATCATCATTTCCCCGGCCGGTGTACTAGTATCGAACTGTTCTTTGATCGAAAGAAATTTTGCTTTGTACTTTTCTAGGTCTTTTAAAAGTACACAAAAATCTGAAATACTGCGCGAAAGTCTGGAAAGATCGGTAATCAAAATCAAACTAATCCGGCCACTGCGAATATCTTTTAACATCCGCTGATATGCAGGGCGATTGGTGTTCTTTGCAGAATATCCGTCATCAATATAAGTTTCGACAATCTTTCCCCAATTTTTCTCTTGGAGATTTTTTACTTCAACAAAGGATCGCACTCGATGTTGCTGGCTTTCCAATGATCCGTCAGCTATCTGGGATTGCTCCTCAGTACTGACGCGAACGTATATCCCAATCTTATGCTGCATGTTCAAAATCCTCCTCTTCGTCTTTGCGAGGACGGCCACGAGTAGTGGCAAGAATGATCATTTTAGCGATGATCTCTTGCGCTTCTTCTTTACGTTGTTGGAACTCAATCATATTTTCATAGTACGGAATCAATCTAACTTTAAGCTTCTTCGGAGCTTTTTTTGCTCCAGAAAGTAATTTGTTTTTTGCCACAAGAAGTCTCCATGTTTGGGAAAAAAATTCACGGTTCATGGCGATTTAACTCCTCAATTAATCCAAGCGCTTTGTTTTTTGGTAATGAATCCAGATAAGATAAAACCTTTGCGGTGAATTTTGATGACCGTCGAAAATCATTTTCTATGTTCATCATACTCCGATATCCGGCCAAACAAAGGAACTCGGCCATCTCATGACGAGTCAGTCCAAGTTTTTCTCTTACTTTTCTAATGTCATCACCTTCCATATGCTTTTACCTTATTTATCTTTTGCAACAACTGTTTTTATCTCTTCATCAGCGTCCATGACATCATTGATACCATTACCTGTCAAGGCCTTTTTTATCTTTTTTTTCGGTGCCTCATCTAAAATCATTTGTTTTTGCAATAAGCTTTTAAATTCACTCGGAACTTTACCGCTCTCTTTGGCCCGACGCAAAATTGACTCTAACACCGCCACCTCGTCAAAATATTCCATCCGAATCTCCCTTAAAACATCCTCATTAAAAGCCTCTTTAAATTTTATCATTATCCAATTTGCTACTTCCGTCTTATTTACTTTGCCACCTATAAATCCCTCATTTACTTTATCCATTACAAACGACAACGCCCTCTCCGCCCCCTTATTCACTACTACTCTATACAACCCCTGATCTCTACTTTCATTCTTTATTCCTCTTTCTTCTCTCTCTCCCTCTCTTCTCCTATCCCTACTATTATCTATATTACTACCTAATTCCTCACTCCTATTCTTACTATCACTACTTATTCCTACTTCTTTAACTATCATATCATTCATACTTTCTACTCCTCTTCCTACCGCCGCCCACTGCCTTCCTTCCTGTTGGTGACCACTTCCTCTCAACATCGTTGGGGGGGAGTGGTCACCAACAAAGACAGGATGGCGAACAAAGGGCGGCGGCGGAAATAGTTCTGTTGATTTAAACTCTTATGGATAATTTTAAAAAAATAACTTCACTCTTTTTAAAGATCATGCTGGCCTGCGAAAAGGAACATAATTAAACTGCGAATTTATTATGATCAACTTTACAAATATCTATCAATTTTATGACTCCACCTCGAAGAGAAATTGGTGCTGATTCTGGATTGCTCTTCCACGAATCAGCATCAACAAAACCAATTCTACTTTCAAGATTGGTACTTCGAATTTTTGCCATCGTCTTTACAAGTGCCATTTTAATGGCCTCCGTTTCACAAATATAAAGTATCATTGAATAGGTCGATTGTTGCGCATAGGAAAATAAAATATCCCGATAGCGCGAAAAAGATTTCCTTTCTTTTTCATATTCAAAGGCAACTAATCGCACTTTCCCGGCCACAGATATTTCTGCCGTGGCATCTGGATATTTGATTTTATTGTTCTTAACTCTTATTCCCCAGTCACCGAAGTTCTCTTTTTTTAGTTCTGCTTCGGTATTCCAATTGGCAACAAATCCTCTACTTGCTAACCGAAATAGTGATTGCATTAAAACACGATCGTGCGTTACCGTATGTAACATTGGAGGCATAACAAAACCTAGATTTTTACTTTTCAACAAATCTTTTCCCCGCTGCCCCAAAACATATATGTTTTTTACCTCCTGATTTGCATGTGGTTTTAAATAGCCATTTTTAATTAGACTATGTAATTGTTTGTGCCGCCATCTAAAAGTACCTTTTGCAAAAAACAGATTCCATGTTTGACGACAGATAAAACCTGTTTTTCCAGCTAGAGCAATTGCCTCAAATCCAGCTTCCCCAAGAGGTCTGCCAGGAATATTTAAAAAGTTCATTCGCTCTCCTCCCATTTAGTTGGTTCAATAATCACATACTCAAAATGGCTTTCGATATAACGATTGCCTACAATTTGACTTTCAACCCAGCGAGCTTCTACTTTTGGTTTTTGCAAAGCTGGCATAGCTCCTGACATCGGAGCTGATCGTTTCCCTGCGGCGTATGCCTCTTGCATTTTTTCTTCTGTGTTTTCGTGGATGATGGAGCCTGCCATCATTCCGGCCATTCCACCAAGCGCCGTACCAACGATTACATTTCGAGTACGGTACTCACCATGTTTTCCAGGATCAGCGATTCCACCTAGGACTGCGCCCGTGCCTGCTCCGATAGCACCGCCAAGGGCGGTGCTTCTTGTACTTGTTGCGCAACCTCCAAAAATTGCGGCAACAAGTACAACTAATATTATTAAACTGTTTGTCATAAAACCTCCGAAGAGTGTGTTTGGGAAAGGGTTAATGTTATTTTTTCACCTCGTTCTGTTTTGCTGTCACTCACTGTTACTAACTGCACTATTTGCCTTGATTCTTTTACTACTGGTTTTAGTGGCACTGATGGCAAGTCATCGAATATATCAAATTTTATCTTCACTGTTTTGCTACCTCCATCATGTGGAATCATCATTAAAGCTTCACCAACTCCAAGCTCGCGTTTGAATACATTTGGATGAACAATAAACTCCTCCACCTCTCTGGCCGACAGCTCTCCTGTTCTTTGTTTGTTATTAAAAAATCCATTCTTTTGCCGCTCAGTAAATTTGGTTGTTGCTTTTGTACCTATCGTTTTTGAAAAATATTCCGCCGATTCAGGATCATTACCGCGCATAAATATCTTCAAATTTGAATTGGTCAAAATAGCATTTGCCACAGAATCCCCAAGCTGCGTTATGTCTCCCAAGGCCTGATGCGCAAACACCACTCCCACATTAGCACTTCTGGATTTATTTAAAATCGAAACAAAGCCAGGATACAGATACTCAGAAAAGTCATCTAAATAAGCACCGAAAAATCTTGGGTTTCCTCCTTGTCCTCTATGCCTGTTGGCAACAGCCGCCTGCAACGACTGCAATACTAACTTACCAGTTGCCTTTCCCAAAAAGGGAGAAAGCAGTACTGGTAACTGAAAGTAGACAATCTGATTTTTGCTCAAGGCCTCATCAATCGAGATCATATTATTCTCAGCATTAAAAAGTTCCCCCACCTTTCCATAAACAAAATGGCCCATTGCTGTAAGCAGTCCGCTGGTGCGCATCTCTCTTTCTGTTGGAGAAAGATCATTAAACTTTTTAACCCACGTTATAAGTTGCAGATCATTTGTTTGACTGGCTAACTTATCTATAAGAGCTAGATCGTTTATCACTTGAAGCAACTTTTCAAAGGTTGGCGTTATTTTGTTGCTTTCAAATATCCGCATCACCTGACTCATCACTTCATATTGCAGACTGCGATAGTAGGGATTTTCAAACTCAAACGCATTAAACACTCGCTCAGTAATCTCCTCTGCTGTCCCTCCAATCAGCGGATTAAATGCCTCAGAAAATTGTGGATTAGACAAACTAAAAAGCTTGAAATCTGCCTCTCTGTTGTACTTTTTGGTATAGGCCCAAAGTTTATTCAGCAAGGATTTATCGGCCTTGCCATCAATTAGCAAAAGGCCGCGCCCATCTTTGATGTCTTGTATGGCCCAAGGTAAAATCACTGACTCGGTTTTTCCTGCGTTGGTTGTGCCAATTACTTGAGTATGCATTGCTCTCTGCTTTGGCTTGATAAATACCTTTTTCCTATCCGAATCTCTCCCACAATACACCGCTTCTGGAGCGTCTGCTAAAATTGCTCGCTCCTCCATAATCTTCGATCTTTTGGTTGCAATTCTTTCAATTACGATTAGTAGCACAAACAAACTTAGGGCTATTGAAATTGAGACAATCTTAAACTGGTGATCGTAATAAAATTGAAATACTCGCGCGTGATATTTTTGATACCCAATCCACGCAAACAGTATTCCGGCCCAAACTAAAAGATGCATATCGTTATTATTATTTTTAGAATCCATTAACCGCCCCTGGGTCTTTGAAAATAAGGCCCTGATTTAAAACTGCTTCGGCCACAACTCCGGCCGGAAGCTCAATCCATTTTTGTTCTTTTTTCATCTCCTCACCAAATCCTTCAGCATAATCTTTGGCAGTTTCTGCAACTGCATTTTTCAAACCATTCTCATGTCCTCCACTACTGGCCCCCATCTGGCCGCGTGTCATTGCTCCTTCGGCGTAAGCTCCGACAAATCGCGTAATGGTATGGCCCATCAAATTTTTTAGAATTTCCGAGTGAACTTCTCCATTAATACCAATCCTCCCGTCTGCATCTATGCCGATCGCCGAAATAGCTCGCTCTCTGCCGTTTGGAAAAATTATCGACTGAAAATTAATGTTGGCCCGCTCAGATGAATCATCAAAACTAATCTCCCCATATAGTTTTGCCCCCTCAGGAATGGCCACACTATTTTCATAGATCACATCTTTTACCACCTCGCCAACTACCGGCATCGCTTGCTTTGTTACTGTCATGGCCTCGGCAATTTTAAATACAACCCTTGACCCAAGTGGAAGTTTACCTTTCGAGGTTGCCCCCTCTCTGGCCAAAATCATCGAAGTGTTGCGATCACGATTTGAACCACCTCCGCCACCACCTTGAGCTGTTCCACCATTTCCATAAGCAGTTAGTGGATCGGCAACTGATCTTGAAAAACCACTTGTCGCTTGCAACTGAGCCAAAGTATCTTCAGTTGCCGTTATTCGTTCCGCATTGTTTGGAGTCTCATCAATAGTCGCTGTCTCGTGAAAGTCTAATTCTTCTTTGGGTTTTTCTGGTAAAACTAAAATCACAACAACAAATAGAAAGAGAGTGACACCGCACAATGTGATTATCGTTTTCCAATTGATCTCTTGCCTTGACGAAAACGGTTTGGGTGCTTTTAAGAAGGCATTTTTTATTTTGTTTTCCATGCAGACGCCTTGGCAATGGTTAAATAAGAAATCGTTTTTCTTCTCAACTCAAAGCGCAAGTATGCATTTACATCAATATCCTCTTTGGCAAGCTGAATCACACCTTTAACAAATTCACCTTTTTTCATTGTCAGTGACGAAAAAATCAATTTGTTAATCGGCTTTGTAACTCCTTCTTGTGTCAACCAAATCCACTCTGGTTTGATTGGCCTATTTTGTTTAGAGATAATCTGAAACTCAAGAAACAAAAATTTTCCAGAAGTATTTCCAACTCTTGTTACCTCCAACGAAATGTCATCGTTGGTTAGTTTTTTACTAATACTTCTCCAAGCGATAACTGATCCATCTTCTTTTTTTTTCGGATGTTTCAGATAAACCACATAATCCGCCCTGACTTCGGCACCAGTAATCAGTTGCACATTGTACCGTTTCCATTCAGTATAAATATAGAGATTACTCTTGGCCCCACTCACAAGGGGCTTAATGGTAATCGCCTTATCAAGATACTCCACCTTAAAAGCGCTCTGATCGCCGACAACAACGCTGTTGGGGGAGTCTGGCACCTGAACAATGGTAGCAATTCCAATTGCTGTTTTTACGGTAACAACTTGGTCAGGTTGCACTTCAACATAACGAACACGATTCTCAAATGAATTCGCAATTGATCCAAATAGTATGAGCGAACAAATCAAAATACATTTCATAAACCTATTCCTCCTTTTCTTTCACCACATAAATTCCCCATGGGTTTTGCGTTGATCTTGGCCCATTTTCAAATTGCAGTAATACTTTTAGCTCTCCCGCAGCACGAAGGCCCTGAATTGAACTAACCCGATCACCCGTAACAATCGCTGTGCTATTTTTAAGATCAATAGACATCTGATTGGGATATGCCCTTTGTACCACCTCTTTTTCTAGGGCAAACTTCATTACCTCACTCATCGCTCCATCAAACGCCTTGCTACTTCTTGGTAGGATGAAATTCATTGCTACCGATAAGTTGTCTTTGATATTCTGCGGAGTCCAGTTATAGCGATAGCGGATGTACGCATTTAGTGCTTCACGTATCTGTAATTCAGCAGAAGGAAGTTTTGTCTCTTCGAATACTTTTCCATCTGTGCTAAATGCCAACACCAAAGCGGGCCGATTGTTTAGAATAAACGCAAATAATAAGCTCATGATTGCAATTGCCAGTGAGCAAAGCGAAAAAGTTTTTAGTAATTGGTTAGAGTGAGTCATATCTCCGACAACTTTAGGCCAATTGGCCGCTTTCAAAATAATTTTTTGATCCATACTAATTCCTTTGTAAAATTTTTGTTTATTAATCGTTTTCATTCTTTTTTACTCTTTGGTGTCATCAATTTTTGCCTCATAAAATTTTGCCCTAAATTAATCGCCGATCTCGTTTTCGTTGACATTATCAACGCTTTTGCAGGTGCTGCGGCCATTGCCGCCACTGTACTTGCTCCTATTGTCGAGGACATTGCATGAAACCCTGATCCGACGATGCTTCTTACAATCATCGGGGTCATCAGCATGGAAATTGCGATCATAAAATTCATCACCATCAAAGTGACATATGATCCTTCGGCACGATACGCATCACCAAAAGATAGTGAAGTTAGCATCGCGCCGAGCACACCCCAGACAATTTTCCAACTAGCAACTTCAATCATCCCTTTAAATAGATTGCCAGTGATCTGCTCCGTTCCATGAAACAGATTAAAAAGTAAAAGGAGCGGAGCGGTGGCCATAAAAAAAAGCCAAAAAAAGTGATACATCGCCACCGTCAGATAACGTGCCACATAGAGGACGAGGTAACTTAAAAAGGCAAGTGTAGCGATTATCAGATCGTTAAACTGCAACAAAATACTGGTCGGTGAAAACGAATAGCCCTGCGTTTTTTGTCCGGCCATTTTAATTATGGTATCAATGCTATTCATCGAATCAATTTTATCTGCTATCCCATCACAGATAGAAACGATCGCCTGACTAATTTCAGGAAAGGCCACTAATAAAAAAGTAGATACTACCGCCTTTTTTATTATACTCACAAATTCCGGACTACCTTGTGGATGCCTAAACCATGTAACCGCAACGGAGAGCAAAAAGAAAACTGGCAGCATCAAGTAATAGATTCGCACAAACTCTCGGTGCAAATCGCGCATCAAACTTCCTAATAATTCAAATGATGGCATTATTCACCTCCTATCTTGCCACCTCTAAAGTGACGGCAGACTGTTTTTGCGAGGCAATTTTCCAAGAGCACTGGACATCCCATCGTATTGGTTTTTAAATTGCGCTGACTGCAATTTTTCCTTCCGATTGGACAGTGCCATATTTTCTCCCATCATCTTTAACATCATCGAATTAGTTCTAAGCAACTGGGTAGTAACTCCTATTAGCACAGCGAGCGATTGTGCATTTAGCTTCTCCGCTCCTTGGGGACTCACCACCTTGGCATGATCCATAATTCGCTTAGATTCCAAATCAACTTGATCGGCATACTCAAACAAATTCCCATTCATCGAAATACTCTCTGCCACCGATTGATCTTGTGCTTGTTGCAGCCTAAACTCGGCCGTCTGAGGAACTTTTCCATAAAGCTCATTAATGACACCTAATACTCGATCAGCAGTATCCAAATTACTGTAAAGGCCTGGATTAAACTTCGGGTTAATAATGCGAATCAGATCAAGGCCATCTCTAATTCCCTGATTAATATCTCTCATCATTCCCAAAGTATCTTGCCCGTTACCGACAATTTCGCGAAGCTGTACAAGCTGTTGCAGGGCATTTGACAGAAGCTGGGTAAGCACAACGATGTCTCCGCCAAACATGTCCGCTGACGCGGAACTAGATATTATTATTGTAAGTAGTCCGCTCAACAACAATCTTTTTAATTTTCTCATGCTGCCTCCGCTTTTTTTGCTCCAACGCCGTTTGGATGTTTTACAACTGCCTCTTCAATTGCCTCAATTAAGCTCAGTCCATCGTTTTGTCTTTGCGCCAAAAATTTATTATCTTCAGCATCAGAAGTTGATAACCAATACTCAAAAGGGCCTGGCCTTATTTGCACTACTTGTTTTTCATCTCCTTCCATCAAAAAGCCCTCGCTAAATTTACCTTTGCGCTGTTCAAGTGAGCCAATCAAAGAAATCTCCTGCGAATTTAGTCGAAGAGTATCTTTTAAAATCTTTGGATCACCTCTTTGCAAAAGAATAAATTTAGTCGCAGTGTTATTTAAAATTGCAGGCCCAATGGAGCTTGCTGCAATCTCTTCAACTCCTTGAGTTATAAAAGTAATACCAGAACCAGTTTTGCGCAAAGTCCGAGCGCAATACTCCATAAATCCAGCGGAGGCCGGGTTTTGTAAAAGTGCCCACGCCTCATCCATGATTATCCGTTTTTTACACGAGCGATCATTTTCTACTTGCCCCAAGATAAAATCGGTTAAAATAATAATCATCACACTTTGCAAATCTGGATAACTAGAAAGTCCCTTCAAATCAAAAGTACAAATAGTACTATCTGCACGAAGCCCACCATAACCATCCAGCAAACGGCCATAGGGCCGATCTCCAGTCCAGGTGTATAAAAGCTTGGCCAAAATCTGCATGGTTTGCTCTTTGGATTTTTCCAGAGCCGCTACCAAATCAGAAAGTGTCGGAACTTTATTTTCCTTGGCCTTCTTTTTATAAAGTTCAATGATCTCTTTTTCGAGTAATACGCGATCAAGTTTTGCCAGTTTGGGTTTATCCTCATCAGTAACCATACTTTCAATTGCCGCCAGTAGTGACTTTAGCTTCTGATTTGTTGGCCCTTCTTCAATATCTGCAATATCAAACGGATTGAGTCGATACTGATCCGAAAGATTTATCTCTAGATATTGCCCATCCAGTGCCTGAGTAATTTTTTTATACGATCCTCCAATGTCAATAACAAATACTCGAAGCGATCTGGCCATCTCTTGTAATAAAATGCAATTATTCAAAAACGATTTTCCGGCCCCAGAAGATCCCGTTACCAGCGTATTATAATTGGGAAGTCTAGGATCAAATGGGTTGTATCCCACCAGACCACCAAGACGATTTTTAAAAATCACCACTGGATCGTCATCTCCCATGCGCGGCCCATAGAGAGGAAGAAAATCGGCAAGATTATTAGTCTTCATCCGACGAGCGCGCTCAAGATTAAGTGGTGCCAGCGGCAGGCAATCCCTAATCACTTTCCACGCACCGACACTCTCTTCTAGGCCTTCTGCTCCTTGCAATGCTCTAAGGCGCGATAACACCTCTTTAGCTTGCCGAGACAAAAGTCGCATTCCATCAGTGCCCACAGGTGCTCTTAAAACAATACTCATCTGTGCCGCATAGATTCTCTGGCCACTACTAAGCAACTCCCGAATAAGCTCCTCAGTAGAAGATAACTTTGTTTCACTTTCAAGGTCAGATGCCCTCCCACCTGATGTTGCTGCTAAAGAATGGGCCATCTTTCTTTTTTGCTGAAGCTTGGCCATCTCAGATGCCTGCTCCGGAATATCTACAGACAAAAGCAGATCATAGTGAAACGGAAGCCTTAAAAAATTTGCAAGCTGCCCGGCAAAAGTTATTTCTGGTAGAGTTTTAAGCGTAATCACCTTGTGCAAATACGAATCCAGCACAAAATGTGAAAACTCTAAAATCAAATCCCCAAATACTAACTGCTCTCGTGGAGATTGCTGGGCCATCCAAGGTACTTCTTGGATTAGCGATGATTCAAGCTCAACCTCATTACTTGTTTGGACTTTTGGACACGATTCACTCAGTGATCGTTTTGGATTTAAAAAACGATATATAATCTCAACCAACTCACTTTTAGAAAGTGGCCTACTCTTAATGCCAAGGCCTCCTAACGATGAAATCAGCGTATCAAGATTTTGAAAAAGCATTTCCACCGTTTCTTCATAGTTTTCCCTGGAAGCTTCAGCAAATTTTTCTGGCCGTTTAAATAATCCAAACTTCTGTCCTTGCAGCATTGGCGTTTTCAAAAAAATAAAAAGTTCTGGTTTATAAAATTCGCCTGACTCCAAGCTTGTCTGCAACCCAGACTCTCTTTTTTGTGCAATCTTTTTTATCAGGGGATGAGCTGATGGATTAAATCCATTTTTATGCTTTTCAACAAACGAAGACGCGTCCGATCCAACTCGTAGGTAAAATTGTACTGACAGTCCTTCACTAATGGAATTTAGTGACGAACGTACGCCTTCGGTTAGATGATTGATGGCCGCACTATCCCAGCACTCAATATCAACCAATGATGCCTGCACTCCGGCAATAATTGATCCATCAAATAAAATCGCATGTGGACGAGGCCCATCAAAAAATTCCCAATAGGGCAGCTCACTTGCCAGTGATGTGTTTATAAAATTATTCATTGTCTATTTCCTTGCGTTTAAATTTTCGATATAAAAGATCTGCTTCTCCGGCCGATCGCATCGCCGGTTTAGTATAAAACTCCCCCAGATGTTGAAGATAGTTGTCTGGTTTTCCCCTTTTGATAAAGTAGAGGAACAACGCTATTGCTAGCGTCGTTCCCCATACCAGCGGATAACGTAAACTCGTTCCACCAAAAACAAGATTAGTTATCGCCATGTTCATAAATATCAAAAGGAGGTCTGGAAGTTCAAAACCCAATATTTTCGTCTTCATCTCTAACGCTCGTGGCACCGAACTTGTGAGTAATTCTTCTTCCATACATCCTCCAAATGTTTAGCGAACCGTTTGTGATATAAAATCAACAATCGCCTGTGCTCCGAAACCAAAAATGCAACCCAAGATGGCATACACCATGTGCGACTTGGCGTTTGGATTTCCAGTAAAAAAAGAAATCGCCGCAATTGCCATTCCGATTACCGCCAGCACGGGGAGAATTACTCCCGTCAGTTTAGTTTTTAGTCCAACCAAACTTGACTCCAATCCAGCAAAAGCAAGATCAGGTGCCATTAGTGCAACGATACCGACGATTAGTAATAAAATTGTCATCTGTGTTTTTCTAGAATTTTGTAATGTCATAATAATTTCCTTATGTTTTAGTTTAAGCTGCATCCATAAAAGTGTTTGGGTGTGCTAGCGTTGACGAACTCTCTTTCATTTCTGGATAAATGCTCATGTAAATAGTTTTTTCAATCAAATCAAAATCCAAGCGCATATAACCATTTGCTGCATCAACTCTGGCCATTCCAACTATGTTCCAAAAATATTTTTTTCTACTTTCTGAAAACTTATTTGCCTCTCTAGTCATGATGTAATATCGGCCTACATCGGATTTATGAGGAATCAAATAGAAGCGTTCATTGAGAAGTGTCCATAGCCTAACTGTATATGTGGCATGGCCATCTTTTAGGTACGCCATTCCGATGGTTTTAGTTTTCTCAATCTTCCCCAAACCTTTTTCCTCTCCTAGATAGACGACAAAACGATAGAAATTTGCTTGCTCGTCATTACTCATAATCGTGTCCAATACTGTTTTTAATTCTTGCATAAAATTGTTCTCCATACCCTTTAGGCCGCAATGGCCTTTGAATCATCCACGCCATCAGCTAATAAATCTCTTAGCCTCTTTAGCGCACTCTCAATCAATCGATCTGTCACATCCCAAGTTTTTCCCATGGCCCTAGCAATCTCTTCGATAGTCATCAATTCCCAGTAGCGCATATGTAATGCCGTCTGGGCTTCATCGCTGAGCGTTGGTAAAAACTGGTTTAAACTCACAATCTGATTTTCAATCTTCTTCTTTTTTACCTTAGAAAAATCGTCCATCCTCAAACCCCTTTGCTAATCCACCATCGTACTTTTTGTATTCAAGATACTCCCATCGTCTCCACGCCATTTCTGAATCCTGCGTTCCCTCTAGTTGTGTCAAAAATGATTTAATCCAAGCTAAAATTGTTCTAAATTTATTCGTTTCCATATCGTCCTCCGTTTGTGTTAAAATTTTTTGTCCTCTCACTAATGGGCAATTGGGCAGTGTTTTTTCTTGTATAGTGTTGATATTTTTAGAATCGCTCTTTTTTTAATATCTCGAACACTCATTCTTGTGATGCCAAATTTGCTGGCAATTTCCCTTTCACTAAGGCCGTGCCAATAGCTCATTTGCAAAACCGTTTTCTGCTTGATCGTGATCTGATTAAGCAATTCCGCAATCTCTGCTTTTAGCTCTTGATCTGCTTCACGGATGGCCGCTGTAATAAACGCGGACTCCTCCATTTGTTCAGCGATCGAGTCAAAGGCATGATGGCCAATTTGCGACTCTCTCATCGGAGTTTCCAACCATTGCAAATAATCGCTCCAAGTTTCATGACTCCAATACTTGGATAAAACTTTTAACAGATCATCGTTAAATGGAACTCCGTTATGATCAAGCCATGGCGTTTGATCCTTTCTCACTCTTGTCAATCCAAATTCATCTATCGCTCTCATACTTCCCCCTTTAGATTTTGAAGCATTTTCATTTGCTTTCTTGAGGTCAGTAATTCCACAAGCTGTGCCAGCTCATCTGATTTTTGGAAATTTAATAAAAAGAAGGAGTTGCAAAAAATGACACTTCAAGTTAATAGTAGCCGAAATAGTAGCGCTACTATTTCATAATAGTAGTGGCTACTATTAACTTGATGAGTCATTTGCGTGAATAAACCGATGATAGCAGAGGACATCCCTGTAAAATTTTCAAAATGGTGACGAAGCTTCAAGCTTCTTGATCATCCACAAATTTCTCAAGATCACTATACCAATAGTAGGTTGCTCCATTGTCAAAACTGATGATGGTTCCATCTTCCTCTTCCTGAGATTCCCATTCTGATTTAGCGATATTCCAAGAAACTGGATCTTGGGACTTCATGAGCGTGACTGTATCAAACGTCATCCAGCCAACTTTGGTCTCTTCAGGATATATTTGGCGAATGGATTCTTCGAAGGCTTCTTCAATGTCAACTGGTGATAACTCTGTTTCTAAGATGTGCGAAATGATCCACTCTTGGCCATACTCGCATCCAACTCCAGGCAGCCGATTCATCAAATCATCTGAGCCACAAATATTACAACGGCCCGTTGGTGCGTCTTGGTAACAGCCATAGCAAAAGGGAATTGATTTTTTTAATGCTAGTTTATTAAGTTTGTCTTGGATTTCAATTTTCATAAAGCAGTCTCCATTTTTGTTTTTTCCTCTTGATTGAGGGCCTCTTCACCCAAAAACGGAGGCCCGGAGAGGAAAAAAAGCAAGCGAAGGATTGGAGCGCACCCCGACACTTTGGGCAAGTAAATGCCAAAGTAAACCTTTGGCAGAGCTTGCGGAGGGGTGAAAGAGCGAAATGACAAAGCGAGCGTCAATTAAATGGAATTGGAGACGAATATTAAATTGAAATTAGATACAACTTAACTTTAGCAGGGGCCCAAAATCTTATTTTCTTGCTTGGCCCTTACCCAATATAGCAGAAGTGATAGTATCAATATGCCGGCGTTGATGGGATTGATTAGCGTAAGTCCTGATTCTGCAATAGCATAGCCTACATACATTGGATGAGCGATAATTTTATAAACTCCACTCTTAACCAGTTGACGTTTTGCAGGAGAAATTCCCAGCGATGTTCCAAGTTCAATAGTGGCCAGTGCGACCAGAAGAAAACCGATAACGGCCATAATCGTTGAGATCAGCAAAAAAAGCGGTAGTACGTTGTCGGAACCCAAATAGCAAAGTGGTAGTGCCGAGGAGATGTAAGAAGCAATCGTAGGCAGTCGTCCAGATTTTATTTCCGCAGGCCTGCGTTTTAGAAAAAAGTATGCAGCGACAAAATCTCTTAGCACCAACAGTAAAAAAAACAAAAGCTGAGTTTGGTGCCAACGATAAAGTGCCAAAACACCAAACCCAAACATTAAAAGAGCGCCAGAATATTTTCCAATATCTTGCTTCATTAAATCCCAGGCCCACAACCCTTAGGTTGTAGCTCTTGCTGTTTTAGAACTTTCTGGACAGTGTTCTCTCCACCTTTAATCGTCTGAAGATATTTAAGTGTGTGCTGTAAAAACTGTTCTTTAAAATCATCATTGGATTTGATCTCTGGCATACCTGCTTCCGTCTGGATATCTGAAAATGGTATTCCTGTCAGATCACTTTGCTTTTTTAATTCAATTAGCTGAGTTAAAAGATTTGCCTCATCTTCAACTAGTACCGGATTTATTACACTAAGTGATTTGTTAAAATTACAAACTGCTTGGGCCATCGACCCAACTGCTAGCAAAACGGCCATTACGCGTAATAGATTTTTCACACTACTTTCCCCCCGTTAAAATGAAATTAATAATAACCTCACTGACCATATCTGGTTGATCAAAATGGGCAAAATGCCCAGCATATTCAATTGAAATAAACTTGTAATCTCCGCTTGCGGCATCCTTTTCTAAAACATTCGGAGGGAGCAGCCTATCCTCCTCTCCTGCAATAAAGATGCGTCTGACACTGCTTGATTTTATTTCTGCAAGTAGCGATTCTTTTTGCGAGGCCTCTTCCGTTGCATCCAAATAGGCCTTAACGCATGAAGAGTCATTTAACAGTAGTTTCTTACCGTTTTTTATATTCTTATGCGAAAAATAGAGTTCTGCGTAGTGAGCAAACCATTTTTTATACAAATCATTGGTTGGATTTTTTTCAAAAAGATTGTTGATCGTTTCGCTCTCTTCATTTTGTATTGCCATAAAATTTTTTGAAACCTCATCAAAGCTATTTTTAGAAAATGGTGACGCAATACAAATTAGGCCCGAGATTAATTCTGGAGATTTGACTGCTAAGTCCGTGGCAATAATTCCACCGAAAGAGTGGCCACACAAGATAGGAGCTTTGATTTTTTTAATCTCATTTACTAAATCTGCAAGTTGCACATCGTAACTTAAAACCGATGGTGTCCGGCCACCTGACTCTTCTAAAATTGTTCCTGTCGGATAAAAATAAAACACATTAACCCCGACAATTTTTTCAGAAAGCAAATCAAACGAATTAGGCCCAAGGCCTGGCCCACCAGGGATAAACACCAGATTAGGTGATTTGAGTTCTGCTTTTTTTACAAGTTTTATTAATGCCATAATGTTTCCGTATCTATACTGCAAACTGGTCTGCCTGCATTTTTGTGCCCAATTATATCTCGAAGACCAAACTTATTTATCTTTTTGTGCAAAGTTGTTATGTGTGTTTTTAAAATTTCTGCTGCCTTCATCCGATTTCCATTAGCATTTTTAAGCGCATCAATGATCTGCTGTTTACCATACTCTTTTTCTTCAAAAATTTCAGGTTCTGTTAAATCTTTTGAACTGATTGCTTGCAGAGCAGACTCCTGATCAAGAGATTTTCTTTTAGAAAAGACAACAACTCTTTGAATTACATTCCACAGCTCTCTAACATTTCCTTCCCAGTTATGATTTTTTAACATATCAAGGCCTGATTTTTCAATTCTAAATTGTTCACCGCCTTTAAAGTCATTAACAAATATTCGAGCATAATACTCCACATCTTCAGGACGCTCACGAAGAGGTGGCATTTTAAAGGTAAACGTATTTAACCTCTGATGGAGATCAAGTCTAAATTCATCCACGCTTATCATTTGAGCTAAATCTCTATGAGTAGCTGCAATAAATCTGACCTCTACTTTTCTTGGCACGGTTCCACCGACAGGCATAATCTCTTTTTCTTGTATCGCACGAAGTAGCTTGGCCTGAATTGCTGGACTACAATCCCCAATCTCATCTAAAAAGAAAATTCCGTTGTGGGCCTGCTCAAGTAGTCCGATTTTGTCAGCGACTGCGCCGGTAAAGGCACCTTTGCAGTGGCCAAAGAGTTCGCTTTCGGCAGTTTCTTTTGGAATGCTGGCCATGTTCGCCGCCACCAATTTTTTATTTACCTTGGAGCTAATATATTTTGCCAGAAATTCTTTTCCCGTTCCTGATTCACCAAGAATTAAAATTGGTGCGCCACTATTAGAGGCCAACACCTGATCAACTTTTACTAGTAGCTTTTTTACCAGCGGCGACTGAGTTTTAAACTCAAAAGAATTGTTGGATTTGACCTTTTCCTTATTGGATAGCACTTGCGATAAAGCTTGCCTAATTGCTGCCTGCGCATATTCATCTTTGGTTATAAAATCAACCAGTGGCCTTCTGGTTGCTTCGACGACTCTTTTGGTATTGTGATCGGAGCTTAACACGATCATGGATACCGATGGCATCTCCTCTTGGATGAAATCAATGAGATTAATGCCATCATCATCTTGCCCTTCAAAATTAAGATCAATCACCGCCGCATCAATTTGATATTTTTGCAGTTGCGCCTTGGCCTCTGCCACGCTTGAGGCGATTTTCACATCGTAGCTATTGCTTAAGAAAAATTTGATCGTTTGTAAAATATCCTTGTCATCATCTGCAAGTAGTACTGTCGGCTTTTTCATGCTAGATCTCCTTGTAATTTAATTTCAAAGCATGCTCCACCCATTTGTGATTTTTGATAAACAATCTTTCCCCCGTGTGAACGAACTATGTGATTTGCACTCGATATGCCCATCCCCATTCTATCAGCTTTAGTCGATTTGCCTCTGCCCTGTAAAAATAGCGAGGCATCATCCATACTCATCCCATGGCCATCGTCGCTAATTTTGATACTAATAAATTTGTCCGCCGGCACAACTTCCACAAAAACTTTTGATTTGGCAGCATCAATCGCATTAGAAACAAGATTGCTTATTGCTCGTCCAAGCAAAACCGAATCATGTGGATGTCTAATGGATTGATTCGGCAGAATGGTTTTAACTTCCACAAAGGCCTTCTCTGCAAGCGACGCCTTGGCATTTTGTGTTGCAGTTTCAACTGAAACCAATAAATCACTACTTTCTATAGTAGCTTCCAAGGCCAAATTAGTTCGGGCCGATTTAATCTGCTTGATTATCTGCTCGGCAAGATCAACTATTCGCACTTGCGCTTGCTTTCTATCTTCGATACTGGCCATTTCATGATCTAAAATTTGCATATAGTGGCCAATGGCCATAACCGGCACCTGAAGATCGTGGATTAAATTTCTATATGCCGCTGTTGCCATCTCTTTTGCTTTGCTCTTGGCCAGTTTATTATTGGCCTCTTCAAGATCGGTGAATGTTTCAATGAAAGCTTCCCTGATATTTTCAAGTTCTAAAATATTTGATTGAGTGATGTTCTTCTTATTAAAATCAGTTTTAACTTCTCTGATTGCTGTTTCAAGCTCAGATAGAGAAGTTAGTCCGGCCGTCGATTCCTTGATCGTTTTAGAGATAAGAAGATTGATGGTAAAAAACAAAAATACAAAAGTACCAAGAGAAATTTCCAGAGTGAGGATTATGATTGAAGATAGTCCAAGATATATTCCCATAGATACCGTTGCCGCCTCCGGCCCATTAATTCGTTTCACCTCAGTAAAACTCATTAGTCTTCCTTAATTAATTTTTAGATCAAGCAAAGGAAGCTCTTTTAAATTCCCCTCAAACGGGTTACCAATTCTTCCAAAATCAAAAGAAGAGGCGATGATCTCATCTGTTTTAGATATTACTTCGATCGCAGCACCACGTTTGGCCGATACTGCTTGTAAAAACCGCTGAATCTCCGGCCGATCTTGCGTTTCCAGTAGTGTTGCAACATGAGGAGCAATTGATTCAATGAACGTTTTATTGGAGTTTGCATACTGAACAAAAACAGTAGTCCCAACAAGAAGCGCAATCAATGTGGCAATTATCAGCGGCACTCCAATTTGATAAGATGCCATCTGCTTTTGAATATATTTCTTGAAAGGGAGTACTACTTTTTCATGAACGTTACTCATTTAGCACCTCTTCGCAAGCAGTCCATGTCAAAATATACATTTCGATAATCAGTATACGCAACCGCCAGCAGATTTGGCCTAAATCCCTCTACGCACTTACTCACCCAATAGTGCGCGCGAGAATGAAAAAGATTAATTGATAATGCCAATCCATCAATGCGTTCGGCAAGCTCCAACTGGATGCTTTGCCTTTTAATTCGATCTTGCGTACTTCTTGATTGTACAATCAATGAATCAACACCTGGATCATTTAGGCCACTAAAATTATCTGGGTTAGTTGATTCAAAATTATTTAACAAAAATTCTGGATCTGGATAATCAACAATCATCGCAACCAAAAACGACTGAAGTGTTTTGGCGGAATATTCGGCCATCATTTTATCCCATTTGGTCATAACAACTTTAACATTCCACCCCTTAGCATTAAATTGATCGGTAATAAATTGCGCCATCTCCGACGATTTATCTAACTCTGCGGGGATATTGATGGTGATCAACTCACGAGGAGGTTTTTCTATTTTTGATACTGTTTCTAGTTTTGTAGTTCTATGGCCTGGAAATGAGGGCGGCACATAACCAAACGCAACCTTGGCGTCAGGATAAAATGTATCGCGGAATTTTTGAGTATCAAAACTTTGCTGAAATAGTTTTCGCACTTCAAGATTATCAAACGGTTTTAGGCGCGCATTAAGTCCAATCACCCACGTATCTGCTACTATCGAGCTAATATCCTTCCCTGATTTAAAAACGGCCTCCTGTCCATTCATCGGCCAACTTGAAAGATCATGAATTTTTCCAAGCGTAGCCTCTTCCATGGCGTCCTTTTGATCCATCATAACTAGCTCCATCCCTGATATCTGTGGTAACTTCGAATGGTACACAGCAAAACGAGTGAGATAAATTTTATTCTCCGAAATACGTTGTACCGCAAATGGGCCAGTTCCAATTGGTTTTTTGAAAAAATCTTTTTTTGCTACTAATTTTGCTGGAAGAATTTTGGCGGTAGCACCTGCCAAAACATATAAAAGCGGTGGGAATGCTTTTTCAAGATGAATTTCGATGGTATTGCTATCAACAACTTTCAATCCATCAACCGCCACCGCCTTCCCCGCATGATAATCTTTAGCACCATTAATTACGTCATAGTATTTATACACAACACTCTCTTGACTGACATTTCTGGTCAACGAAACCTTTACGTCATTGGCAGTAACAGCGTCCCCATTATGGAATATTGCTTTGGGATTAATTTTGAAAGTTAAAATTGTTCCATCGTCACTTGCACTCCATAACTCAGCAAGGCCAGCTTGCACCCCATAATCTTCGGTGAAGCGAAGAAGCCCTTCGTAAACAAGTTCAGAAAAAATTAGCGAGGCACCATCATTCATTTTGATCGGATCATAGGATACAGGCATTGAATAGATGGCCTTGACGTACACTTGTTGATTTTTTTGCGATATTAATTTGCTTGCCAGAGAACTTTTTGAAATAACTATTCCCAACACAATAATCAGAGTAACAATAATCCCGATAAAGAATTTCATTATTACCACCTTTTTAATAAGCGCATACGCTGCAGTGGAATGTCATTGAGCAAATATCGAGCCGACAGTATAAATTGACGCTATGTATTGATTTAATTGCGCTTACACAAAGAGAGTGTAACAATTACCCGATATCAAAATGGGTAAATCCTAAAAAAGATTTTATTATTTGGTCAAAACGACACCAAGTGATTTTTAAATTTAGAATTCCATTTCGGCGGAGTTTTGCAACTTCGCCGGTAGCAAATTAACGACTTTCTAGTATTTTCACCATATTACGCAATTATGCAAATGACTATTTTTTTTACACCACTGTATTTTGTACAACCAAAACAAAAAAAATCTGATCAAAATTCATTTTTCCGCTAAGATTTGATCAAGAATATTAACACATGGAATTTGTGAGCGATCGGCGCACAGAAACCATTAGGTTAATGAACAGGAGAATTTTATGCTAAAAGCTTTCACCTTTTTCGTGGCATTATCAATATCGATTAACTTATTTGCATTGGATGTTCCAAATTTCCTTGCATGCAACGCCTCTTCGTTAGAATCAAAGATAGAAAAATTATCCAACAAGACAGACACCCTTGAGGAAAAGCTGGAGGAAGTTAGTCGTTTGGTTGTTGCAGAGACGGTATATAACTATTTTGATGCAACAGAAAATGTGGTAAAACAATTTCAGCTTGTTGTTAACTGTGCCGAGTATCAAAAAAAACTGTCCAACAATATTGATGAACTGACCACAATCTATAGAAGAATAGAGATTGTCCTTGGAAGCGTGACTAAATTAAAAGGTGGAGATGTTTCGGCCATCGAAGACTATTCGCTTAATTTCAACAAGTTCATAACAATAAGTAAAAAACTGGGAATACAATCGGGACTGCCCGCTATGACATTAAAAAAAATCCGTTTAAGTGACTAGATTAATGATTGGATTGTGAATGGAAACGTTGGCGATTAATAGATCTTAAATATAAAAGTTAGCTTTTCTGATCAAAATCACAAAGACAAAGAAATAACGGGCATGGCCCGAACTTTAAATATTACTTTAATGAACAAGGAGAATTTTATGAAATACACTTTAGCCTCTTTTGCAATTTTGTTTTCTCTTCAAACAATAGCCGCAGATATAGTTTCTTCTGTGCTCAATAAGCCAGAGGGAACGCGTAAGTTTAATAGTGTAACTTTAACAATTAAGGGCAATACTGCAAAAGAACTTTATAATGGTATGAAAGACGTTAATAATTCTAAGGCCCTTACGACTGAACAAATTGACGATAGTGTTACGACGATAGCTTTCCATGATCAATATGGCGAAGCATCCGGCTTCACTAGCAATAAAATTATGTGTTTAGAATCTTTTACTGAAGATAAGAATTTCAAGAAATATGAGTGTACTGTGGATTTAGATAGATATAATTAGTCAGACAGAATAGTCCGCGACTAAATTATCACTAGGATTGTAAGTGGCTTATGCTCGGTAACGTTGGCGGATTATAGATCTTGCGCGGAAAAGCGAGCTTTACTACCCAAGATCACGAAAGTTGAGAAATAACGGGCATGGCCCGAATTTTAAATATTGACTATAGATTTTACAATTTTAGCAAATTTACTTGAAAGTTTTTTGGAGATTGCTAAAGTAACAAAATTATTTCTTTGAACTAACAATTGGAGGATATATGAACAGACTCCGAATTATGGTAATTACTTTTATTTTGCTTGGTATTGGGAATATTTCTTATGCACGAAGCAATGGCATGGATAAGATGATGTCTTGTACTTACATCCCAGAATCTCATTCCTGGAGCATTGGTGGCTGTGCTCATCTGACACAAGAGGAACTTGATGGACTCACTCCTGAGGATTTTGAAGGATTGGATGACACTAATTTCACTCAAGTGGTAATCAGTAGTTATCCTAACAACAACGATAAGGCAAAATTTTTACACTCAACTCCGGGTTTCTTCAAGGCATTCAAAAATCTTAGAAGTATTATATTCAAGATCCGAGTCGGCGAAACATTTAACCCTGATATTTTTGTAGGATTACCGAACTTAAAATCTCTTGAAATCGGTTTCGTAAATGAAATTCCGGATCGGGCATTTTCGCGATTAGGTCCACTTGATTCTTTGAAGATCTGGGACGCTGGTACACATATTTCAATGAGAGCGATGGAGGATGCTCCAATTATTGGATCACTACACATTCAGCTCTACGGTAATAATCAACAGATCGAAGACGGTGCATTTTCAACCCTCGGCGGAGTAGCGAGACTTTATCTATTCACGAGTAATTTGGTGATAACTGATGACACGCTCAGATCGCTATCTACGTTGAAAGGATTGAGCTTAAATAATGTGAAGTCGATCTCGGAAAATGCCTTTGCAGGCCTACCCATTCTTAAAACGGTCGAAATTAAAGATCTTAAGTCATCTCTCCCTGATCGTATATTTGCTAACCAAGAGTTTTTATCAAGTTTTGAAGTAGATTTTTTCGGATATGATTTAGATGTAAAAATAAAACGATCGATGTTTTCCGCTGATCTTAAAAATCTAAGATTTGTCAAAGTGAATGATAAAGTAGTTTATGTGAATTTACTAGAATAATAATCAACATCTGAATTTAAACACAAAGAAAACATGAGAGGGGCCAAGCGATGGCCCTTCTTTTTTTTGGTTGAGTTAATACTCACGTCTTAATGATCATGCTGCTAATTATATTTTATAGCAATGGACAATCTTTAGAATAAAAATACCAAATGATTTTTCCAAAAGGCCATCTGGATCTTATAATTTGGCATGAGCGCAAAATTTTTATGCCGCTTTTTTGAATGAAGTCATGATTTTACAGAGTGTATCAAGAGATGGATTACCATCCTCTCCTATCGCTTCATAAACAACTGTGCGACTTAAACCCGTTCGGCGGCACACCTCTAATATATTGTGTGCGCGCACATAGCCGGATAAAATATCAACAAAGGCCTCTCGATCGCCATCAAACAGCGCTTCAAAAAGTGCCACCTTAATTTCTTTATGGTTTTTAAAGATCAAGGATGGGTCATGCTTTAAAAGTTCAACACCATTAATCATAATGGATTTTTTCGGCAATTTTTTGTGCTTTTTTAATGTCTTTGTCTTGTCCATTTTTATTTCCTCCAAGGAATAAAATCAAAACTTCTCCGTCGATAATCCTCTCTGTGTAGTAAATGCGGTTGCCATTATTAAACTTAATCTCAAATAAAAGAGAGCTTAATTTTCTCACATGCCCGTAGTGGCCAAAATCGCGAATCTTTTCAAGCCGACTATCGCAATTTGCGCTCTTATCTTTGCCGGCTGGCCATCGTGCCAAATTGAATATTCTTTAAGTTTATAAAAAGAAACCATAAGTAATTGCACGCTATACCGGACAACGAGTCAAGCCTAATTTCAAATGCGGTATTATCTTCTTATTAGTTTTGCAGTGAATGCCTAAAGGGAAGGTATAATACAACTTTTTACTGGCAAAAAATATTGCTTAAATTTGGTGATAGATAAGGCTTAAGTGAATGGGCCAATTTACTACTTCCTCCGATTGAATATAACTTTTGTACTATTTCCTTAACCCATAAATGGTTGATAACCAGAATTGCTCCCTAAGGTTGGAGATAATATCAGCCCCTATTAATTCGGCAATAACGTAGTTATGAACATAAAATGGATCAATACTACGAAATGAATCGTATGCCCATACATCAGGATTATTTTCTCCCAAAGACTGAAATCTATTCAAATAATGCTTAGAGGCCAGGCTCGAATCTTTATTAAGATCAATTTCAAATAAAAAACTTATTCCACATCTAATAGATTCAATCGTCTCAATTTCACTCATGATTTGCTTTTCTTCTTCGTTAAGTACTATCCCATGGCAACGCTTTAAAACCTGAAAATATACGGAACAACCATTTTAGCCAGGTGTCACTATGAAGGACTTACTGAAAACAACCGTTTTGCTTTTAACTTGCTGGTTATTTCAACCAAAAGCATAATTATCAGGAATGTCACTTGCCCGATACTGAAAGCATGAAATTTAATGCGTTTGGCATGCTTCAAGGAATTGCTTCGGAGAAATAATTAAAATATTCAAATACTTCTTGAGAGGTAGAAGGTCTTGCTTGTCACCAGTCACAATATAATTGGCATTACCACAGACGGCAGCTTCGAGTATCCGATTGTCGGAATCTTTTCTTTTTATTAAAGTAATCTTTTCGCTAGGAAGCACAAAAGTGGCCACCTTGTCGATAGCAGAAAGCAAGATTGAAACTTCCTTTGTTGAAAGAGAAAACTTAGGATCTAAAAGAACTCTTTCAATTTCATCCCGAATACTAGGGGAAAGAATTAATTCAATTTTTTTTGAAATAACAAGGCTCAGCACTTTTTCTGGTAATCCGCCAAAAAGGAGTGCAGAAATAATTACGTTGGTATCGATTACAGCTCGGATTTTCATTTGCGATAAGAATCCACAAGATCTTCGACGTCAGATGGCCGAAGGCCAGAGCTCTTTGCCTTTTTTCGTAATTTTGATTTGATTTGTGCAATTTCCGAGTGCTCCATGTATTGTCGTAATGCTTCTCGAATAAATTCGCTTAGCGTGCGATGCTGTTTTTTTGCTGTTTTTATTATCTCTACTTCCATTTCTGGAGGCACCGAAAATGCTAAAACTTTCGTTGTTCGCATAACTTCTCCTAATTTATGAGTTATACTTAGTATAACCCATAAACGTAAATAAATCAAGCCTTGAAAAAGCGGGTATTCTTCTAAAACCTAATCAATTTTTCAGATTTAAGAGAGAATAATATTTCCATAGCAATTAGGCGATGGAAAATTATTTTTTATCCAGGAGGGATAGCGTGGAAAAAATTATTATTATTAACGAAAGTTCTCAAGTTTCAACTTCTTTTCAAAAAGAAAAAGTAGAGGATTTGCTTTATGAATTTCTGAGAGACCGAACTCCACTGACAGAGATTGTCAAGCGACAATTAAAAGTACTCATCAACGACTGGAGTGCGGGCGTAAAATCGGAGTCAATGTAGCGTAAATTACCAGTCTTGATCGATCAACTTCTCTGTAGTGTATAATAACAGGAATACAAGAAGGAGTTGATCAGATGAAAGAAAAACGAAAACGAATATCAGACACAGTTAAGCACCAAGCTGTAGATGATTATATCTCTGGTGCTAGAACGGCCAATGAAATTGCCGAGGAACTTAACGTCGCACCACAAACCATTTATGCCTGGCGAACATCTTTAGCAGAGAAGACGAAGGGTATTAGAGTTGATGAGCTTATGGCCAGTGGTAATCCAAAGGAGCAGACAAAAAAGATTGTGCAACTAGAGGACGAAGTTGCGGAATACCAAAAAAAAGTTGCAGAGCAAGCAATTAGCAAGCAATTATCATAGACCTTTTAAAAAAACTCCACTTCCCGAGGATCTCAGCACCGGAGAGCGAATTGACTGGATTGATCGCCACTACCAAGAAATTGGGACGAAACAAAGGGCGTGTGAAATAATGAAAATATCAATGTCAACATACTACGCCGATCCTAAAATCTCTAGGGCAGAACAAGAAGAACGAGATGCAGATGTCAGAGATAAAATAGAGCAGTTGAGGATAACTTACAAACGTGCCGGGTACCGCCCGCTAGTTCATCACCTGAAAAGAAGTGGAATTTTCATTGGGGAAAGGAAGCTCCGGCGGATAATAAAAAAATTTAATCTTCAAATCCGTCCCCGAAAACAGTTTATTAAAACGACTGACTCTAACCACGACTGTCTTACTCACCCAAATCTTATAAAAGATATGACCATTGATAATATTAATCAGATGTGGGCCGCGGATATAACCTATATTCGAATCAATAACGGATTTGTTTTTCTAGCTGTAATTCTAGACCTCTACTCTTGGAAAGTTATTGGCCACGCTATCTCAAAGAGAATCGACGCTGCACTTACTATCGATGCGTTGAAAATGGCGATACTATGCAGGAAGCCTCCACGAGAAGTGATTCATCATAGTGATCGTGGTGTCCAGTATCTTTGTGACGACTATGTAAAGATTTTGAAGGAGGCTGGGTTCCATATATCGTGCTCCAGTCGAGGTAATCCTTACGATAATGCTTGGCTAGAGTCATTTATGAAAACTTTAAAATATGACGAGATCTATATGGGCCATTATGAAACGTACCTGGATGTGGTAGAAAATCTCCCAAATTTTATCGAGGAAGTTTATAACAAAAAACGCCTCCACTCTAGTTTGGGATATATTCCGCCGGAAGAATTTGAAGAGATGATTAAAATAGGATATAACGATTTAAAGGGAAAGGAGAATGATCGGCCAAGATTCACACTTTAGCTACATCGATTCCAGTGAAACGCCCGCACTCCAAATTATTCGTCGATTGAGTACTCGAAAATGTTAAAATCTTTTAGGAAGAAAATTGGTTCACCAAATTGTTTCAACTCTAAAAATGAGGCCATTAGCATGCAAGATGATTTTAATCCAAAGCAATGGCAACTTTTATACAAAGGAAGTACTCCTATTGGGATGTTTACAGTTAGAATTCACCTTGGTCAAATTGGGATTGTTAGCTATATCTGTCTTTTGGAAGAATTTAGAAAGCAAGGATTAGGAGTTACTCTGCACAAAAAAGCAATCGATATGCTCATTGAGGGCAGGGCAACCATTTATGAGGGAGGAACTCTAGAGTCAAATATCCCTATGCAGAAGACTTTCATGAAAAATGGTTGCGAGCATGTTGGGACTAGAGTAATTTATAAAAATAACAGATAAGTGATGAAATAGCATAATACTGGAGAGGCACCTGGCTACATTTTAAGGATATGTGTCATGCAACCATTTTGGCCTTTTGTCATTATGGGGACGTCTTGCATAGGTCCACTTAAGTCAACTATAAGTATTATTTCATATCTTTGTTTTGTATAAATCCTAAGCTTAACAGTCTGTATAGAAGGTATTCGAGCTAATTGATATTCCAAGTTAATATAACAAATGTTAAAATTAAGCATGAGTAATATAATAATAGATAATGATTTAAGATTGAGGCCGATCGATCTAGAGCAAGACCTTGAGAATGCTTTGAGATGGTATAGCGACCCCGAAGTGCTATATTTTTCAGAAGCGTCAGATGTGCCGTTTGACAAAACTTTAACGATGGGGATGTATAACTATTTTCTAAAACGAGGAGAGGTTTACATTATCGAAGTCCTAAGGGGCGGAAATTGGTTCCAAGTTGGAGATGCTGTAATAACTCAAGATTCCATACCCATAGTGATAGGAGAAAAAGAGTTTCGAGGAAAAGGATTCGGGAAAAGAGTTTTGAGAATGATGGTTAATAGAGCAAAAGAGATTGGTTATGAAAAAATGACAGTTAGTGGTATTTATACATACAACCATCGCTCGCGTCACATATATGAAACCGCAGGCTTTAAAGTTGTCGATACTAAATTGGATGATGAAGGTCGCGAAGTTTGGATAATGACTTTTGAGATAAATAAAAGGACGGGGCAATAGTAGCTCTTTATTTTGAATAATCGAGATCCTTCAAGATTTTGTTGATAAACAGTCAACTAGACTTACTATGCTCCAGATGAGGGACGTCTTGAATAAAACCGTTTTACTTTCAGTTGAGCGTTCTTTCAACTCAAGTATGCTCTGATGGTACTCTAAAAATATCAAGTAAGTGCACACCTCTCCCCAGGCCAGCTAAGAGATTATGAAAAAATATTACCGCCAAGAAATTTAAATATTACCGTATAGGACAAGCATTGATTGACGAATTTAGTGATTCTATTGTTATATATAATCTTACCAAGAAGCCATGCGAGCGCTCCACTATGCCAAGGGAATAAAATGAAGATAAAATTGCTATCAAAATCGCTGATTCCATTTAAATACAGTACGGCACTCCCTAACTGCTTCACTGTTGAGCTGATGGTTCATGCACTGGAATTTCACAATAGTTCAAATAGCGATATTAAAATTAAAGAGATTTCTCTTACTTTAGTTAGGGGGAAAAATAGAGTACACACCCAGTATTTAACGCAAGGGATTCTCAAAGAAGAAATTAGAAAATTTTCAACGCAAATAAATAAGTCCATTAAACACTTCCCGCCATCCGTGGAAATTTGGCTCTCTCGAAGCGCAAAAACACTTAATCCCGTTATGACAACGACATCGCTAAGGCCGTCTAGTAGAGTTGTTATTGGAAATCAGTTTTTATCGTTAAGAAATATTATGCCTACTAAATTGGTTGTTGAAGTTCTATACGCTGAAGGAAGTAAAAACAAAACTGTAAGCAGATCATTTCCGTTGCGAGAGCGTTCTTTGAAAAATAGCTACTGCTTACCACTAAGAGGCACGGCCTGGGGATTGCTGGGGCCAACCGCGGGAACCAGCCATCATCGGCAGGCTGCTTCGCAAGAGTTTGGGTATGACTTTTTACTCTTTGATGAGAAAGGGAAAATTTGTAAAGGAAAGGGTCTAAAAAATGAAGATTATTTTTGCTTTAAAAAGCCAATCCTGGCTCCTGCCGACGGAATCGTTCTTGTTGCCAGTGATGGAATGGAAGAAAACCAAAAACTGGGAGACGTTCCACCACTATCGAAGGATAAAATTAGCAAGTTTGGTTTATTACACGCGCTTGCTGGCAATATAATTATCATCAAGCATAAGAACAACGAATATAGTTTTTTGGCCCACTGTGCATATAACTCGATCAAGGTAAAAATTGGAGATAAAGTAAAAAAAGGACAACGACTTGCCTTACTTGGGAACACAGGTAATTCAACTGCTCCACATTTGCATTATCACTTGATGGATGGCCCAGATTTTTTAGTTAGTCGATCGCTTCCCATTACGTTTGATAATATCAAACCTTATCCTTGGTCGGAAGAAGAGGTTTTTCAATTCTGGGATGTCCGAGATCCAATGGTCACAACCAATTAAGTCGGTAAGAAAAATTCGAAATTGATCAGTTGCTTATGGAGAAAGGATAGTTTAATAAAAACGAGCAGTGACCTTGTGCATACCAGGTAGTATGAGGGACGTCTGGATACGAGCGTTTTACTTTTGATCCGTATTACATGGCCAGAGTTTTTTGAGCTTTATTTTTAATAACCAAATTTCAAGTCGACGATATTATTAAAATCGTATTGGTTTCAAGCGAAACACCTTTTTGACATAACCATTTTAAAATAAAATAGATTATGCTAATTTAATTCAAGCTTATGTGCGCTAGGCACAAGCTGTATTTAACAAGTTAGCAATAACCCGGAGAGGCCCAGCGATGGGAGGCCGGTACCGAGTCTTGGGCCATTTAGGTAACGAAGATGGTTAAGCGTAGACAGGGAGAGCA
>Ga0208245_1000052_pt1 | contig 123478 bp, 152 predicted proteins | sample RifOxyC1_FD_184035 | JGI IMG/M metagenome (GOLD analysis project Ga0208245, IMG submission 184035) | Soil microbial communities from Rifle, Colorado - Rifle Oxygen_injection C1 (SPAdes) | ecosystem: Environmental > Terrestrial > Deep subsurface > Rock core/Sediment | place: Rifle, Colorado... | reverse complement strand
GGAGAGAGTTAAACCAACTCCGGCAGCATAGGTAGTACCAATACCGGAAGCATTAGCATCGATCCAGGAAAGGCCGGTGCCGGTGGAGGATAGGATTTGACCACTGGAGCCACTGGTTCCGGCACTAAATATTGTACCGGTAAGATTGATGTCACCAGCAACATCTAATTTTTTGGAAGGATTGGTGGTACCGATACCGATGTTGCCGGTGGATTGCTGGAAATACATAACTTCGGTGTTACCGATATTGAGACGGGTGTTTTTGATAATTTCACCGCCGAGTTGGATGACATTGCCGCCACTGATACCGATACCATTATTGGCAACGTAGGTGCCGCCAACTGAGGAGGCAGAGATCCAGGAGGGAGCAGAGTCGAAACCGTTACTGACTAATAGCTGACCGGAGCCGCCTTGTTCAAAATTTGTAAGGTTTGATCCATTAAAGATAACTAATGATCCAGTTGTAGAACCAATTCCGGAGAGGAAATTTATCTGAGTTGGGCTGGCAGTGATGAGAGTATTGCCGATTGATATATTTTGAGTAAATAAAGTGCCTGAAGCATTAACACTGAATCGGGAAGTGAGTTGGGTGGTACCAATGTCATAATTGGAAAAATCGATAAAATTGTAGTCGCGATTGTCATTTCTGATAAGGCCACTATATAGATTGCCGGAAAGGAGGTTGGCGTTGGTGGCTTCAATAAAGCCGCCTTCTGAATTGGGGGTGGTGCCTTCGGTGATAAATTTGATGACACCGCTGGAATCGGGGTTGATGGTGATATTGCCGCCTGAGCCGTCAGTAGCCTTGATAAGCATGGCTTGGCCTTCAAGGCCAAAGGTGCCTGATTGAGAGATTATTGAAGGAGAGGTTTCACCTAAATTGATATTGCCCTGTTCATCAATGACTAGCACTGTGTTGGCCATTCCGCTAGCAGATGGTGGAAGTCCTTGCAAGGTTTCAGAGTTGAGAGCGTAGGCGACAGTGGCTATTTGTTGACGAGGAGCCATAGTTTCGCCAACAGCAGTAATTTCCAACCAAACCTCAGGATTTTCAGTAAAAACGGAGTTGGGGATCTCGGTTCCATGGGATTTACCGATCATGACTGAAAAAATACCGCTGTCGTCGGGAGTAACAGCTTGAGAATTTCCGATTTCGGAAGTATATAGTGTAGTGCCTTCTCCCATAACACCGGTGTTGAAAAGTTTGAATAAGATAGGAGTAGAAACAGAAATGGGATTACCATCGGAGTCGGTAAGTCGACCTTGGAAGGATAAATAACGGCCGGCACGGACAGGTTGGGAGGCGGTGGTATAGGCGAGTCGGGATTTGGCTCTGGTTACAGCCTGATTGTAGATACCAATACCAAGTCCGGTGAGGGCAATGATAAGGGCGGAAAAGGCAAGATATTTGGTAAAAGATTTATTTTGAAGTTGGGAAGGGAGCTGCCAGCGTAGGGTTTTTGTGGCGGGAAGGGCGGGCTCAAGACCCGCCCGTACTGGAGCAGATTCGAGATTTAAATATTTCTTTTTAATTAAGAATTTATGAAAGGTAGAGAGTGAGGAGAGTTTACGGCGGATGGAGGCATCAGAAAGCCCTTGGGTCTTGAGGAAAGCCGCGTATTGGTCGAAGCGAGATTGGTTGATAAGGTTTTTAGGTTTCAGATTGATTTTCTGCCCAATTTATAAATTGTTGGATATCATTGATATAGTTTTTTATAGTTGCGGGAGTTTTCTTTTTGGATTCGAGATAGGTTTGGAAGGAGGGAATAAGGGATTCGGTGGTAGTGGCAAGGCATGCCTGGCCCGTACGGGAAGCGGATCGGAGGGCGGATTTAAAAGAATTTTTTTCAATTAATTTCTGATCGAGGGCAAATTGGAAGAATTTTTTAAGAGAAGCCAGGGTACGGGGGTAGTTGGGGTGGGAAGAGACCGATTCAAAATAGTTTTTTAAGGTTGATTCATCAAACAGAAGATGATCGTCGGTAAAGGAGATGTATTTGTTGATATCAACGAGGTAGTTGCGAACGGTTGAGTCGGAGTATTGGCGGGCAGAGAGCCAAGCGCGAAAAGCGTTTGTAAGAGTTTGGAGGGCAGAAGGATCCATAAGCGACTATTTCCAGAGCCAAACAAAAGTGGAGGCAATGATTAAGAAAGGGACTAATCTTTCTGCGACCTGGGACAGTTGGCTGGAGGGATTGATATGGTAGCCATTTGAGTACGGAGATAAATTATTGAACTTAGAATTATATTTTTTATACATAATTATATGGTTTTATTACCTTTTTCTAATAAGTATTAATATAACTATCTACTATTAGAAAAAAGGTGTCAAGACTCCAATTTCAAGTCAAAATGATGCATTGTGATAGTATCTAAAGTTGGTATATTTACCGAATAGGGTATGCGGAGATATTTCACGAATAGTTACCACGGTGAGTCATGGTACTATCAAATTAATACTAATTACTTACTAAGTACTTCGTTGAATAGGGATAAAGGAAATTTAGTATGCGGAGAATGTCGGTAAATGAGAAATGATTTTAAATGATATATATCTATATAGGGGGTTAGTGGGTAGTAAAAGGCATTTCGAATGTATAAAGAAAATATGAAGAGTGAGTAATAATTTGATAGCTAAAAGTTAGAATTGTACTTAAAAAGATATAGTTAAAGAAAAGTAAACTGAGATATGTAAGAGAAAGATAATGAAAAGGGAATTGTAAGAGAATGGATAATTTAGAGTAAGTGAAAAGATAGGGGTTTAATGAAAGCTATTTAGCCTAGCAGTTGGGGGAGTTGATTGTTAAAAGGTGAAAATTATATACAAATAAGGGGGTTGTGCTATGATATTGGTAGAAATTTAATCATATTATGAAAAAAATAAATAAGAAAACGTGGTTAATTATGATTTCGGCATTGATAAGTCTGGGAGTTGTTTATTATTTGACGACAAGTGTGATTCCAAACGTGATGGTGACTTTGACCAAGGCGGCACCGGCGACAAAGGTGTCAATTAATCAGTCAAGAGTTTTGGGATCGAGAATTTTGGCCAAGGCGGATGGTTTGGATAAGTGTGTGGTCAATATTTTTTTGATGGATGAGTCCGGAAAGGGAGTGAAGGGTAAAACAGCAGATTTGATAGCTGTGGATTCGGGGGTTGATATTAGACAAATGAATGCAGTGACCGATGATAATGGGAAAATTGCTTATGAACTGACAAGTTTGATTGAGGGGCAGTACCGAGTGGAGGCGATGGTGGATGGAGTGCCGGTAGGCAAGACAATCACGGTGACATTTCGAAATTAAAGCTAGCCATAATTCACCGATATAATGAGGCGAAAAATTTTGGCAAGAGGGTTATTAGAGTGATAGGGGAGGCGGGTAAGAGAAAGGTAAGTAGGATGGGTGATTAAGCTTAGCAAATCTAGTGAAAGTTGATCTTGATTTTTTGAGGCAAAGGCTGGTTGCCGACTTGGGCGGTGATGGGGTAGAGATTGGCAGTGGTGGAGGAGATATCAAAGACGGCTTTGCCGGAGTCGTCGGTGACGGATTGGGTGTTTTTGATAGTCAATTGAGGGTGACTGTTGAGAGTGACGGTTTGATTGGGAATACCGACTCCCCGGCCGTCGAGAATAAAGGCGGTGATACGGATGAGTTGTTGGCCGTCGGCGGCGGCGGTGAGAGGTGAGGCAAAGAGGTAAGAATTTTCCAAAGCAACGGAGGCGGAGTTACCGGAGGCGGCTTTACCGTAAAAGACAGTGGTTTTGAGAACCAGGAACACTGAGGCAAATAGGGATAAAAGTAAAAAAAAGATAATGGTTAGATATTTGGCGCGGGTCAATGAATTAATTATATATGATTGGAAATTTAATGGGAGAGGCGGGCAGGATTGGGGAACGTAGGGAACAGGCATGCCTGTTCCGTACTAGGGGCAGGTTTTATGCCTGCCCTTTGAAGTATAATTAAGATAGATGAGGTTTTTGTTGTTGGTGATTTTTGGGATGATTTGGATAGGGGCCAGGCATGTTTGGCCTCTACGGATGGCGTTGGTGCGGGCAGAAAATAGGGTGATAATAAATAATTCGGTCAGTTCGAGCGCCAATGGAGAGGAATGTGAGAAATCAGAGATAAAAGAAATAAGCGGAGAGGGGGATATTTCAATAAATAGCCAATTGGAATGTGTGTCAAACGTAGGGAACGCAGAAAATAATGAAGGGAAGGCAGATATGCGTTCCGTGCAGGTGAAGGAAAAATTAATAAAATTTGATAGGGAAAGTTATAGAAAAGATGTATTGGGGATTATTGTAGGGAACAGACATGTCTGTTCCGTACGAGGATTTTTTTTATTTAATTGTGATTAGGGATTTTGGGTAGAGGGCCAGCCAGTAGGTAACAGGCATGCCTGTTACGTACGGATTTAGGTAGAGATGGATCAGATAAAATAGATAGCTGAGAGTGAGAATGAGCAGAGGGGTAAAGATGATGTAAATCCAGTATTGAGACCAAAACAGATACCAGAGTGAGGGAAGATGGAAAGTGAGAATATTTGATTTGGGAGAAGGTTCGTCTAAGAATTGAGCCGATGAAAATAAACGATAATCGCTGGCATAGGCAGTGGGTAGAGTAAAGCTGTAGGAGCCATCGGGTTCGGTGGAGACGGTGAGTTTTGGGAGAGAAAACGCTTGGGCTTCTTTGGGAAAGGAGGGAGCATTGTCTTTGGTTTGAAAAAAGTAAATACTGACTTCTGAATTGGGGATGGATTGGCCGGAGGCTTGGATGGTGGAATTGGGAGTAATATCGGAACGATCGAGACTAAGAGACGGAGCCAGAAGGATGGGGCCGATATCGCTGTGGAAATTGGCCGGTGGCGGGGGAGGAATGCAGACAGGGGTGGTACGACGGCCGGATTGGTCGGTAGAGCTGAGACAGAGGTCTAAAGGGGTATAGGGGAGGACAGTGCGGTTGAAAACAAAAAAACCATCAGGGAGGCTGTAGGTTTGATCGTAAATCTGAGGATTGCTTAATTCGACTTTGGAGTTGGGTGAAGTATAGCCAAAGATGGTAACGGCGCCGGAGCCGATTAGGGCAGATACTTTGACAGAGCGGTGGGAGCTAAAGTCATAGGCGTAAGCCGGAGAAAAGGAAGAAAATAGAAAGGAGAAAGAAGAAATTAGAATAAAGAATATGGAAAACACTTTATTTTCGATCTTTATATTTCTTTCGAAGGGTTTCAAGTTCTTTTTCGAGATCATCAATGGTTTCGCTTTGCGCCAGGAGAGCATCTTTCTTTTTGAAAAGTATCCAGAGGAGAACCAGAGAGATAATGCCAAAAAGAAGAGCGAGAAGTAATCTCCAGGGAATTACCCAGAAGAAAATGGTAGCTACCAAAGTACCTCCGGCAGTGCCGTAAGCAGTAAGAAGTTGGGCTTTGTAGCGGCCAAAAAGGAATTTTTTATCGAGATCGTTGGAATAATTGAGGGAGGTATAAGGAAAGATATTTTTTTGATCGAGGGTGAGTTTGGCGGTTTTACCACCGAGCCAGTTGGTGACGTTGATGGCACCGACGGGGGTAATATGGATATCGGAAAGGTTGGTAATGGTAGTTTTAAAATTTACCGGTCCGTATTCGGAAAATTTGGGAGCGGTAAATTGTTTGACTTTGGCGTTTTGGGAAATATCACCGGGGACGGTGATATAGATTAAATTACCAACATTTGCCTGAACACTGGCGCCGGTGCTGTTTAGATAGACTTCATTTTCGGGAGAATTTAAAACAATAGCATAATGACCACCGGGGAGGGCATTTTGGGGAATGTCGATGGTGACAAAGGCGTTTTTGGTTTCACCAGGTTGAAGTTGAAGGCGGGAAGGAGTAACCAGAATCCAGGAGCTGGCAGCCCAGCGATTTTCAGATTCAGGAACATTTTCCAATTGAACCGGAGTGCCGGCATCGTCAACAACAATGATATCTTTTGAAGTCAAATTGACGGTTTTGGGAGTATTGGATTCATTACGGATTTTGATTTCTTTAGTGATAGCAGTACCAGGTTGCCCAGTGATTTCCAGTCGGGGAGGGATGGCGGTTAGGCCGAGAGCATTTTGAGCCAGAGCAGAAATCGGAAAAGTGAAATTAGAAGCCAGAATAAGAAGAAAAATTATATATTTCATTTTAAAAGGTGGCGGTGGCAGTGTAGATGACACCGTTTTCGTAGTCACCAGCCCTTTGGGTAGTGTTAACTGTTAAACGATAACAAACTTGGGTGTATTCGGTAGCGATGGGGGTGGAGGCATTGGCCATAACGCTTTGAGCATTGGCTGAACCAAGACCAAAGGGTTTAAAGTAGTAGGAAGTGAAGGGGACGACAGTGCCAGCCATGGTGTATCCCCATTCGGAGTTGGCGGTGTCGACAGTGGTCCAGACGGTGGCGGAAGTGGGGGTACAGGCACCGTCACAGTTGGTGTCGGGGATGGTGGCGCCGGTACCATTGGTGATTACCATATTATTATTTTCGTAGGCAGTGACGACATAACTGGCACCGTTGGTAATTACACCTAATCTTTGGGCTAATTGGTTGGCGGTAGAGCCGATAGCGACGGAACCGAAGGGAACGGCGGTAGCGGTAACATTGGTTTGGGCACTGGAGAGAACGGTACCGGGACCGCAGGCGGTAGAGCCGATGGTGTCGGTGGTGTCAATGGTGAAGGTAAGGGTTGGATCGACAGTGGCAGTGACACGGACAGCTTCGATAAGAGCAATTTTACCTTGAGCATCGGGTTCTATGGGGGTACCTCCGGAATCGGTGTGACGGATATAAAAAGTATAGAGATCGGCATATCCTTCAACGGTATTGCCTATACCTTTGGTGGGATTGATGAGCTTGTTGGTGTTACCGATGACGACAGTGCTGGAACCGGTAGTGGGGTTGGTTTCACCAGCCCCAAGAGCACATTGAATGACATGATAGTAACTGGTGACGGAAGGAGTGCCGGTAGTGACGGAGGTGGTGGTACCGACAGAGGCAGTGGCACCCCAAGGACAGGTGACATCACCGGCGGTGAGAATATTGGCTCCAGCGGCGCCAAGATCAAAACCTTTTTGGTCCGGAATACCGTCGTTGTAGGACTCATCTGTGCCGTCAGTGGCTTTGATAAGAAATTGCCAAATACCGCCAGCAACATTTGATTGGGGATTAAAGGTGATGGTGTGGACAGCAGAACGGGTAGCGATAGCGACAGCGCCGGTACCAAGATCAACGGCAGAAAGTCCGACATTTAGGGCAATAGTGGCGGTATTGCCGATGTCTCTGACGAGGTAGGTGTGCATACTGTCGCCGATACCGATAGAGAGAGTATCGCCGATAAATAAATTATTGGTAGTTTTAGAAGGACCTAAAGTGGTACTGATGGTAAGAATACTGTCGCCGAAAGTGTTGCCGGAACCAAGGACGGCAAAATAAGAGAGTTGAGAGGTAGAAAGAGTGTCTTTTATCAGGGTGGCGGCGGCGGAATTTAGTTTTCGGGTCTGAGCAAAATGAGTAAGAAAACCAATGGTTAAAAGAAAAATGGCAATTGAAGTGAATATCTTTTTCATTTAGTAGCCTTAGTTTATGCAATTATAGATAATTAAAGATAAGATGGGAGAAAGGTAAAAGTCAAGGAGTAGGGGTGTAGGGTAAGATATTGCTATGGTCTGATATAAAAAGAGGGTGAGACAGTCAGGTAGAGGGGAAGGAAGGAGATAAAATGGGTTTGGTTTGTTTTTTTGCGTGGGGTGGGAGTAGGGATGGCTTGGGGCCATCCCTACTTTTCTCTTTTTTTGTCTGGACAGACTACAAGTCTTTCCAGACAACGGCACCGCAAAAAATTGCGGTAGCAAAAAAAGAGATGGCCCCCCACGTGGTCTCGCCGGAATAGCCGAGACCGATGCCAAGGCCGAAGCCCAGGCCTAACAGACAAATCAGAAAAAATTCTTTTTTAGACATTGTTTTTCTCCTTAAAATTGGGGGATGCTCGACAGAGCGAGTATTCCGATGAGGATAGTTGATAAAAAGAGAAGCCAAACAAAAAATTTCGTTCTTGTACTATAGGTACCGTACATGGAAAATCTCCTTTTCAAAAAAAAACGGAAGGTACCAGTTGAGGAATGCAACCCAGACTATGAGGATTGCTATTTCCAAACTTGATTTGAAAAGAGCTTCGATGATACTATTTCGAAGTTTTGTCCAGCGGTGATAAATTCGCCAGAGATAGAACAATATTAAAACACATATTACGGTCGTCATTTTTTTCTCCTTAAAAGTTGATTTTTACAGCATCAAAAAGATGGGGGTAGCACCTCCTTGGTGCTGTAAAAATCGTCTCTACCTGACTGTTAAAGTGCGGTACCTATCCTGTGTTCCACCTGCTTTAGATGTGTATCGGATAAGTATTATCATTGTCTTATAATAAAAATATATTGTCAAGTGGGTAAATTGGGTTTTAAGGCTAAATTGGTGGTATAATAGCTTTAAATGGTTGAAATAGAGTATTATGAGCCGATATTTAAGATAGTCAGGTTTAGGAAGAAGGAGGAAGGCTTGAGAGAGGCGGATTGTATCGGGGGTAGGTGTGAAATGTTGGGTGACGGTTGTACCGGTTTTGGAGTAAAGGGAATTTTGGTAGAGGCGATTATAAATACGGATTTAATTAAAGAGAGAGAACCGGTATGCGGTTTTCAGGTGGAGGAAGGTTTACGTTTGAAAAACAATATTGCAGCCAGAGATAATAAAAGTAAGGCTAGTCCAAGGTAATAAGGAAATATATAGTAAGAAATGGTGACGGGGGTAGATTTGATGGCGGGGTTGAGACTAAGGGTGGCGGTGTAGTGACCGGGCCAAAAAGGAGCTTTGAGGCTACAGGTTTGGAGGGATTGTTTGTCAGGGGAGATACAGTTGATATTTCGGGAGTGATGGGCGAGGACATTTTGAGGGGCAAGGTCAAGACTGGTTTGAGTTTTTCCGTTTTTAACTATATTGATTTTGCCGACAATAGGGTAATAATAGTCGGAAGTGTTATCGATTTGAGCGGTAAAGTTTACTTTGCCAAAAAAGATATCTTTTAGGCGAGGAGAGGTTTTGAAGAGTTTAATTTGGGAGGAAGCGGGGTTTGATTCGGTTTTGGAGAGGCTAAGCAGGATGTGGGAACCGAGTTTGGCGCTGGTTTGGGGGGCGGCAGGGTCGGAATTGCGGATTTTATCAGTAGTGAATTGGGAGATAAAAAAAGTGGCGTAGTAGTCGCCAAGGGAGGCATCGGGGGTGGATTTGATTTTGAGGACCAGTTGTTGGCTTTGGTTGGGGGTGAGGGTAAAGGATTGGTTGATTTTGAGATCGGCATTGCCCAGAGAATAAGAAATGGCATTGTAGGCGTCGGGACAGGCGGGAGAGCAATACTTAACCGAGCCATCGTTGCCTTGGGGGGTCCAGGCTTCAACGGAGGGAGTCAGGTAGAGGGTATTTGGGGAATTATTGGTGATTAGGTAGGCTTGAGTGATGGAAGAGCCAGGTTTGGCGATGATTTCGATTTGGGCTGGTTTGATGGTGAGATTGTAGGCAGACATAATTTAATATTTTGGAACAGCTGTAAATATTATGGCATTTTGGTAATTACCACCAGTTTGGGAAGAGCTGATATTGACTTTGTAGCTGACTTGAGCCGATTGGTTGCTGACAGGGAGATTTTGAGACATGATGATTTGGGGCGTTTCGGAACCGGAGACATCGGCGAATTGACGGAAATAGCTGGAATCGGGGAAGTATTGGGAGGTACCGATGCCTACCGGGGCACTGTTTGAGTCGATACCGACGGCATTGAAGCCAAAGCCGTAGGTGGTGTTGAGGGTCCAGATGCCGGAGACGGATTGATCGCAGTCGTTGTTGTCGCACAGGGTGTCGGGGATGAAGTTGGAGAGGTTGGCCTGAAGAGGGTGGTTTTGGTGGGCATATATTTCGTAACCATGTCCGGAGGGAGTGGTAATGGTGATGGTATTAAAAAGAGTACTGCCGATACCGGGAATCAGGGTGCCGAAGGCGATTTCCAGGTTGTCAATTTGGAATGAGAGTTGATTGGATTGTTCGTAGATATATTGGAAGCCTGATTTGAGAATGTAACCATCGGAATTGTATTGGCCGGGGGCATTTTGGCCGACGGTGTCGGTGAGACGGTAATTATCTGAGGTTTTGGAACCGGAAGTCATGTTGAAGTTGCCCCAATCGATAATATAACTGTCGGATTCAAAATGTTGACCTTGTGCAGTGGAGGCCGGGAATAAGAAATAAGAAATCAGAACGAAAAAAAATAGAAAAATTCTAAATTTCATTATCAATTTCATTGTCTTGGACATCGTCGGTTAAATCATAGGAAGAATTGAGCAGATTGCGGGCACTGGATTTTATTTTTTTGAGCTGATCTTTTTGAGGAGGAGAGAGGGAGGGATTGGAGAGAAGCAGGGAGGCGGAGTCTATTATAGTAGTGATACCGGTTTTGAATTTAAGAGATAACCAGAGAAAGACTTCGGTTTGAGTCATGCTGATTTGACGATCGGTGTGTGATTTTTCCATAAATTGACGGCTGATGTAATAAGCCAAGGGCGCGACAAAAAGAAGGGAAAGTAGGGGTAAAAGTGATAGTGGTGAGTTGAGGGATTGGGAGAGGAGAATGGTGAGAATGAGGGAATAACTAAGGGTGATGGTCGGACTGGATTGGAAGGTAAGAAGAAAGAGGAAGAAATAATTGAGAAAAAAGAAGGGGGAATTGACACCACTGGTGGTAAAAATCAAAAGATTAATAATGTAGGAGATATGATTTAAAAAAAGAAGGGGATGACGCCGATAGGAAAAGATGATGATAATGGTGAGGAGAGCGATGAGCTGGGGGGTGAAATTGATTAGGGGAGTGACGGAGACAAGATAGGAGATAAAGGCGGAGAGTGATAAGAGGCCAATAAGTTTGATGTCGGACATTGAGATAAGTATAAAGCATCTTTTGGAAAACAATAATTCTTGTGATTAGGGTACTGATGTATCTGTAATTATTATTACATTAGATGTAATATTTTATTAATGAAATGGTTGAAGAAATATTGGATGGATGGAGTGTTGGGATTGGGTTTGCTTTTGTTGTTGGTGGGTTTGGGGTGGGGGGTGAGTTTGGAGGGGCAGAAGGCAGGGGAGGAAGTAAAGATTGAGAAAGCAGGCAATGCAGAGGGCGGGAATGGAATCCCGCCCGTACATAAAGATGTAAAAAGCGATAGTAAGGTAAGGATTGATATGTCTGGTGAGGTGCTAAAACCCGGGGTTTATAGTTTGGAGGCGGGGGCCAGGGTGGAGGATGGGTTGTTGGCGGCGGGAGGTTTGGGAAAGGAGGCAGATCGGGATTGGGTGGAGAAAAATATTAATAAGGCCAAGATTTTAATGGACGGGGAGAAGATTTATATTCCAAAAGTGGGGGAAGTGGCGGTGGGTGTGGCGAAGGTTTTGGGGACGGATGACGGATTAATTAGTCTCAATAGCGGTGATTTGGCGGAGTTGGATAAATTGGAGGGAATTGGTCCGGCTTTGGCAGGACGGATTATTGCATATCGGGAGGCCAATGGCGGTTTTAGAGATATTAATGAGTTGAAGTTGGTATCCGGGATCGGAGACAAGTTGTTTGAGCGAATTAAGGATAAGGTGGGTTTATGAAAAGAAGGTTTTGGTGGAGATATTTGATGGGGATAGGGATAATGTTATTGATATATAAGTTTTTAGATAAGGATAGTCTGATAGGGGTAATAGAGAGGAGTTTGCCTTATCGGGAGGCGGGAGTGCTGAAGGGGATGGTTTGGGGAGATAAAAGCGGTTTTGATAAGGATTTTTATAACAAATTAAAAGACAGTGGTTTGGTGCATCTGATGGTGGCGTCAGGAACAAACGTGACTTTGTTGGCTTCAGGAGGGATTGGGATGTTGGCGGGATGGTGGAACAGGAGATGGGTGATAGTGATGGTATTGGTGTGCCTGTGGGCTTATGCAGGAATAGTAGGATGGGAGCCGCCAATGATTCGAGCTTTGTTGCTGATTTCAATTTTTTATTGGGGACAGCTATTGGGAAGGAAATATGATTTGATTCGGAGTTTGGGAGTAACGGTGGCGATAATGGTAGTGATTGATCCGGGAATGATAGTTTCTGTTAGTTTTTGGTTGAGTTTGGCGGCATTTGTGGGAGTGGTGACGGCGGATTTTGCCAGGCAGAATATGAGGATTGGGAAGGGGGTGACGTTGTTATGGCAGGCTTCATGGTCGACTATTTGGATTAGTTTGTGGGTAACACCGATTTTAGGATTGGTGTTTGGCCGGATAAGTTTGGTGGCGCCGATAAGCAACGTGGCAGTGTTTTGGTTGGTGGAGACGATTTGCCTGGTGGGAGGGTTGGGGAGTGTGCTGGGGGTGTTGATTCCGATGTTGGGCAGAGTGATTTTGATGGGGATATATCCATTAGTGGGGTATTTGGTATGGGTGGTTGAAGGTTTTGGAGGGTGGAAGTGGGCGGCGATTGATTTTGAATTTAATTGGTTGATGTTGGTTGGATGGTATTTGGTTTTGGGTTATTGGTTGATTGTAGGGAACAGGCATGCCTGTTCCGTACGGGGGAATAATTTTGCAGGGAACAGGCATGCCTGTTCATTGGGGGGGAACGCATATATGCGTTCCGTACAATTCGGGGATATGCGTTCCGTGCGAAATAAAAAAAATGAAAATTAAAATTATTTTGATAATCAGTTTGGTGTTGTTAGGAGTTTTGGTAATTTATTGGCAGTCAAAAGATAGTTCAAAGTTGGTATTTTGCGATGTGGGACAGGGAGATGCCATGTTAATTCGGGAGGGAAATTGGGAAATGCTTCTGGATGTAGGAGGGGATGACGGGAAGGTGATGCGTTGTTTGGAGAGACACGTTCCGTTTTGGGATAAGACGATAGAATTGGTGATAATTTCTCATTGGGATAAGGATCATTGCGGAGGACTGATAAAACTGTCACGTTATTATAAGATAAATGATTTGTTGGCAAACAGATTGCCGGGTGGTGAATATGAACAATATAGTTATTCAAAAGTGTTAAATGTCGGAGATGTAGTTCAGGTAGGGAAGGTAAGGTTTGATGTAATTAGTTCGAGTATCGAAAATGTGAATGATGGAGGGGAGGAGAATGATTCGTCTTTAGTGGGTATTTTATATTATAGGGATAATAAAATTTTGATGATGGGGGATGCCGGAGCAGAGGTAGAGCAAAAATTGGTGTGGAGAGGGATGCTGAAACAAATTCAGCATGACGGTGGAATAGATATTTTAAAAGTTAGTCATCATGGTTCGGGGACTTCGACAAGTGATGATTTGATAAATATGGTCAGACCGAAAATAGCTGTTGTTAGTGTCGGGAGAAATAGTTATGGACATCCGAGCATGGAAGTAATAAATAGGTTGGAAAATTTTGGGGTGGAAGTGAAAAGGACAGATAAGTCAGGAGATGTGATGGTGAACTAGATTTGGCTGTTGACGGTTTGAAAAACGAGAGAAGAGACGTCGTTGATGATTTTTTCCATAAGAGGGAAATTTGATCCGCGAGTCATGATACATAATAGATAGGGTTTGGCCGGGGCGTAGACGATGCCGCAATCATGGAGTTGTCTTTCGCCGGTTTCTAAATAAGTTCTTTCACCAAACTTATTGGAAACAGAAATGAGGGGATCAGCGACACCCTTGACGATTCCCTGGTCGTATTTTGTCTGAGAAAGTAATTTTAGGGCTTTTTCGGAAGTGTCTTTGTTTAAATAGGAAGCATTAAAGAGAATACGGAAAAAGGAAGCGTATGATTTGACGGAAATGATATTGCCAGTGGGATCATCATAGGCCTGGCTGATGTCGATACCAAGATCAGTGTAAGTCTTAACAAGAATTTGATTGTCGATGTATTCCTGGAGAAGTTCATAAGCTTGGTTGTCGGAGTAAATTATCATTCGATTAATTAATTCTTCGACGGTATAAGTTTGGTTGGGGGTAAGGGTAATTTGAGGCAGTATTGTTTGTTGGTGATTGAAGGTGCCGGGAACGGGGATAGTTTGCCCAAGAAGTCCGGGATCAGTTTCTGCAGCTTTGAAATAGGCAATCATAAGTGGGACTTTAACAAGTGAAGCGGGAGAAAAATTTTCTTTTTCGTCAATTCCAATCCAGGGTCCGTTGTTTAGGTCGCGATAGTAAACGCTGACGTGAGAAACTTGTTTGTTGTCGGTGTTTTCAATGCTGTCATTGAGTTGATTTCGGAGGGGTTGGAGGGCGGCATTTTGGGAGAAGTTGCTGGATTCACATTCGAGAAGGGGATTGATAAATCTATAGTTTTGAGAATTTCTGGTTTCAGTGACGGTAGTTTGGAGGATGGGGTCGATGATAGATTTGGAAATGAAGCCCATCAAAAAGGCAACAGTAGTGATTAGCAAATATTTTATCCAGACTTTATAGCCTTTGATATTCATCATATGATTATAAAAGGTTTATAAAAAATGTGGAGAGGGAAGTTTTAAGGCAGGGTGTTATACTGGTTTGAAATGGGTGTTTTTAGAAAAACTGAAAGAGAAAGTATGCCGGGGGTGACCAGAGACGAGAAGGGTTGGAGAGCGGGTGGAAGTTTGCTGAGAGTAAATTTTTTAAAAGCCGGAGAGAATGATTATAGAAGACAACCGTTGAGTCCATCGAGTTTGATTGGGATGATAAGTAATCCGGATTTGATCAGGTGTCGAGCCAGAACAATGCCTTCGGAGGAAACTTTGGAGGGAATCGTGACACATAGACTGATAGCCAAATATAATAGGGTACCCGGTGTTGAAGAAGTTGAGAAAGAGTGGGAGGAGGTGCTTTCGGAAATGGTAGTAAAAAGGAAACTTCGGGGAAGAGCCAAAACAGATTTTGTGGAAGAGCATAAACTTGAAGGTGAAGGCCGGGAGAAGGTGATGTCGATGTTGGCGAACTATAAAGGGGCTTTGGGCAGGATTTCGAGGGGTTTTTCTCATTTGGGATTGTCAAAAGAAGAGAGGTTTTTGGCGGAAATAGGAGTGTCGGGGGGAGTAAAAACGATAAACCGTCTCGACGGGATGAGAGCCTCAGGGAGATCGGTGTTGGTAGCCGGAGTCCAGGATCAGAGGAGGTCTAATGATCAGGGAAGGACAAAATTGATAGATTTGAAGAGAAGTTCAGGAAGAGGGTCAACGGCTTTGCAGTTAATGTTGGAAGGGGTGTGCAGCGGTTTGTCTGAGTTTCCGGAGTTGTTGGAGATTGAATTGTCGAGCGGAAAGATTATCAGTCATCAGAGCAGTTGTCCGGAGGAAACTATAGGGGCGTTGGAACAAATACTTGGTTGGGCTGATGTGGTCAGAGGAGCATACCGACCTCCCCGTATGAAAGGAGCCAGATCTCAGAGTAAGTTGGGGATGATACCAATGTCTCAGATTTTGGATCAAGCGGATCCGGTGATTATCAGTAGCCAGAGTGGAAAGGAATACACTCCCAGGCAGGCGATTGAACAAACGCAATCAGCTTTTAAGAGATTTTTAGGCACGATGAAGAGAATTGAGATATAATAGAGGTATGGGAAAGCTAGTAAAAATTGAGGGCGGAAAGCTAGTTGGAGTTAACAGTGACGGAACTGTGATTTTTGAAGTTAAAAAGAGTTTGGATGAGTTGAAGTTGGCCCAGTTGCCCAAGAGAAGGGTACGAGAAAAACCGGCAGAAAAGAAACCTTGGCCAAGGTGGAAAGACGGTAGTTTTTTGACAAGACAGCAAGCGACGGATGAAAATTATCAAATTGAGACAGATATAGCCTAAAGATTTAGGCAAGAGTTGTCGTATAATAAGTGATATGGATTTTAGAGAAGTCGAGTCGAAGTGGCAGAAGTTTTGGGAGGAACATCCTGATTTGTATAAGGCTCAAAATGTATCAAGCAGAGAGAAGAAGTATGTGCTAGTAGAGTTCCCTTATCCCAGTGGATCGGGATTACATATAGGTCACACCTTTACTTTTACCGGGGGTGATGTGTATGCCAGATATTTAAGAATGAAGGGTTTTGAAGTGTTGTTTCCGATGGGGTGGGATGCTTTTGGTTTGCCGACGGAGAATTATGCTATCAAAACCAAACAGAAACCTCAAAAGATAACTAAAGAAAATACGGAAATGTATAAATCACAAATGAAGAAATTGGCTTTTTCTTTTGATTGGAGCCGGGAAGTGAATACGACCGATCCGGCTTATTACAAATGGACGCAGTGGATTTTTGTTCAACTATATAAAAAAGGTTTGGCATATAAACAAGAAATGCCGATCAATTGGTGTCCGAGTTGTAGGATTGGTTTGGCTAATGAAGAAGTTTTGCAAAGCAAAACTGGTAAAAACGTTTGCGAAAGATGCGGAGCCGAGGTAGAAAGGCGAACAATTTCTCAATGGGTGGTAAAAATTACCGATTATGCTGACAGGTTGATTGAGGGACTAGAAAAGACTGATTTTATAGATAAGGTAAAGGCGGCACAGATAAATTGGATAGGAAAATCGGAAGGGGCAAGGGTGAAATTTAAAATAAAAAATTACGATGAGGAATTGGAAGTATTTACTACCAGGCCGGATACGCTTTTTGGGGCGACATTTATGGTGGTAGCGCCAGAACATCTGTTTGTAAAAAAATTAAAAGAAAGAGTGGGCGGGAAAAAATGGAGTGAGATTGAAAATTATGTTTTAGAATCAAAGAAGAAAAGTGATTTGGAGAGGACGGATTTGGTAAAGGAGAAAACCGGAGTTTGGACCGGGTTGCATGCCATTAATCCAGTCAGCAGAGAGGAAATTGAAATTTGGATATCAGATTTTGTTTTGGGAAATTATGGCACTGGGGCAATTATGGCTGTTCCGGCACATGATCAGCGGGATTGGGATTTTGCTAAAAAATTTCGCTTGCCGATAAGGCCAGCAATATATCCAAAAAACTTGAAAAACTTGAATAAGTTCATGAGTTTTTATTGGGGTGGAGATATGGAGGATGGTCAGGAAGATGGTGCAACGGCTGATGAGTTTTATCATGTAGTAGGGACGATAAAGCCTTATGTTGAGGCAGTTGGAGAAATATGGGGGTCGGGTGATTGGAATGGATGGGAAGTGCCCAGAGATTTTGATAAGGTGCTTGATTGGATTGAAAAGAAGGGGATTGGTGAAAGATCAACTACTTATCATATACGGGATTGGATTTTTTCCCGGCAACATTATTGGGGAGAGCCGATTCCGATGATTTATTGTGAGAAGTGTGGGTGGCAGCCGGTAGACGAGTCTGATTTACCAATAGTATTACCGGAGGTGGAGGCTTATGAGCCGACAGAAGACGGACAAAGTCCTTTGGCAAAGATTGAAGAGTTTGTGAATTGTAAGTGTCTGGTATGCGGAGGAGAGGCAAAAAGGGAGACAGATACCATGCCAAATTGGGCAGGTAGCGATTGGTATTTTTTGAGATATATTGATCCTAATAATGATACAGTTATTGCTAGAGAAGAATGGTTAAAAAAATGGATGCCGGTGGATGTATATATAGGTGGAGACGAGCATAACACCCTGCACTTGTTGTATTCTCGATTTATTTATCAATTTTTGTGGGATATCGGATCAGTACCCAAAGAGATTCCGGAACCTTATTATAAAAGAATTTCTCATGGAGTGATTTTAGGTCCGGACAATCAAAGAATGAGTAAGTCTAAGGGGAATGTAATCGTTCCGGAAACGGTTGCAGATAAATATGGTGTTGATGTACTGAGAATGTATTTAATGTTTATGGGGCCCTTTGAAGGGACGATGGCGTGGAATGAAAAAACTTTAATGGGGGTAAAAAGATTTTTGGAAAAATACAGTAAAAATATACTAAAGGCAATAGATAATAAGCAGAGTAATGTTGAGTCTGATAGCAGTAATAAAATTAAATTGATAATAAATAAGACCATAAAAGGTGTGTCTGAAGACATTGAAAGGTTTAGTTACAATACGGCAATTGCCAAGTTAATGGAAGCTAACAATGCTTTGGTCGATAAATATAATGAAGTGTCCAAAGAAGATCTGAGATCATTGATAAAACTGTTGGCTCCGTTTGCACCTTATACGGCAGAAGAATTGTGGGCCTACTGGGCTAAAGCTTCGGAAGGCTCTGTACATCAGCAACAATGGCCGGAGGTGGAGGAAAAGTATTTAATTGAGGATATTTTTAGGGTGGCGGTGGCGGTGAACGGTAAAGTACGGTCCGAGATAGAAGTGAGTAGTGAAGATGAAAATGATGAGCAAAAGGTGTTATTGCTTGCCAGGGAGGATGAAAAGATGAAAAGCTGGTTGGTAGGAAAAGAAATCGTAAGAGAGATATATGTAAAAGGTAAAATGGTCAATTTGGTAGTGAAATAAACTGGGGGTTGAAATTGGGGCAAAAGAAAAGGTAGACTGGTAGCCATGGCATCAAAATATCAAGAAAATTTAAAAAGGTTTCCCGGTGTACCGTCAGCGTACTGGCCTAAAGAGGAAGAAAGTTCTACAATAAAACCTTTAACGGATGAACAGATTAAGAAAAGAGAGGAAATGTTGGCATTCATGCAACAGCTAGATGATATAAAAAAGAGAAAATAGGGATCTGTCTTTTTGAATTTATTATAGGCGTGGCAATTTTTCAATATATAGTGATTTTGGCAGTTTCGTGATTGTTTGCTAGTCATAATTTTGGGTTATTTGAGTGTATTTTTTTGGATTAAGTTGTTTTTTACTGATTGTGGATAAGTCATGGCTAAATTTTTGGCAATATTTAATTATGGGTATAAGTGTAAGAGAAAGATAAGGGGTATATAAGAGAAATGTAATAAAATTTAGGTATATTTTAAAGCTAAATGCGGTTAATAAGAAGTATATTGAATTTATTTGAGTTAGATAAGTAGGGGTTTTAAAAATTTTATGTGCGGTATATATTTTTGTGATTTTTGGCAAAAAAGATGCGGTAAATATTCGGGAATGTTATATTTTTATGCGGAATATAGTGCGGAGAAAGTTAATATTGCCTAATCTTGGGATAAATATGTTGTGTCCCTACCAGGAATCGAACCTGGATTTGCCGCTTAGGAGGCAGCCGTTCTATCCATTGAACTATAAGGACTTTGAGTCACTTAGGCTAAAGCTTTGCGACCTAGTCGGGGATACAGGATTCGAACCTGCAGCCTCACGATCCCGAACCGTGCGCGCTACCAATTGCGCCAATCCCCGTTGGTTTGCTTTAGATAAAGGCTAGAGATATTATAGCAATTTTAAATTCAAAAATTTTTAAATGGGGATATGAACTAGAGTTATATATTTATGATTTAAAAGTATTAGTAAATTTAAATAATTGAATAAAGTGAAAGGAGAAGTTAATTTGGAGTAAGAATTTGATATGAATAAGGTAAAAGGATAGGTTAAAATAGCATTATTATTGGTCTAGCAGAAAAAATATTTATTGCTAAGTTAGTATTTTTGAAGCTAGATTTTAAAATTTTGCTGTGAAATATTGTTGTGAAAATTACAAGTATATGAATATAGTTTTAGGAGCTATAAAAGTGAGTTGTTATGTCGCTTGACAGGGGAAAACTAAACACCTAGACTGATAATATAAATATTAATTAATTAAATGACAGATTTAAACAGAAACACCAGAACTTTGATAGCCGCTTTTGTGGTGGCAATATTTGCTTTAGTACCATTGAGATTTGTGGCAGATGGTCAAATGGATAGTAGTCTTTGGTATCGGGCTGAGAATGTAAGAGTATTGGGTACTGAAGATAATGGCGGATCAGAAATAATTTTGCCAGAGACTGCCAGTCCAATGGAAATGAGCAATGAGGCAATTTTGGAAGCACCATATGACGAGATAGAAGCGGAGACAGAAAATGTTTTGGGAGTGACAACTGAAAACGTAGTAACTAATGTAAATTGCATTTCGAAAGAATATGTAGCCGGAGTAATTGATCAGTTATATGAAGCCGGTGCCAGTAGTCAGGATATGCAGTTTGTGGCAAACAGTGTTTGTAGATAAGAGAGTTTGAGAACGATTATCTGATGGTGATAGCGTAGAGATTTTCCGGGGCCGAGTGATAGGCTGAGGTAAGGGTGATGATTTTATTACCGTCGGCAGAGACATAGATGGCATTTTGGTCGAATTTACCAGCAAATACTGTTTTAAGATTGGTTGAATCATATTCGACAACTTTGATTTTGTCTGATTGGTTGTAGATGATGTTGGTTGATCCGGGTAGCCATTGGGGTTGGTGGATATCTAGGCTGGGGCCGATTAGGAAATTGGTATCATCTTTGAGGTCGTAGACGTAGTAATTTTGACTTTTAATGTCCCGATGTTGTTGTTGAGTGCTTTGAGCAGGAGGTGGAGTGATGATGTTTTGGGGCAAATTGGCATCTTTTATGGCTAAATATAGAATTTTATCTTCGGAGGTGGAAAAAGAGATGTCATTGGCTGAGGCGGTAGAGACTAAGGCCTGGATGCTGGCGGGTAATTTATCAATTTTGGCCTTGATAATTTGGTCGGTTTGGGTCTGCCAATCTTGTTTGATGGAGGCCAATTGAGGAGTGATATCTAAAAGACTTTTGGAGGTTATGGGAGTATCGAGGGATAAAAGATAGATGTCTCCGGGGAAAGTGGCTATAAATTGCCTTGAATTGGGGGAAAATTCAAAGGAGGCTTGAGACCAGTCAGTACCGGGATAATTGGGGCTGATTTGACGGGGAATGTTTTTGTTGATCAAAAGAGGGTTGTCAGTAATTTCAACCAGGTAAAGACCATTGTCCTGGGTGGCCGAGGCCGAAGCTACGGCGAAAATTACTTTACTGCCATCATTACTAATGGTTGGGTTGATGGCACCGGCATAGGTTATGGGTTTGAGATCGGGGGCGGAGCGGAACAATTGAGCATCGGTTTGAAAAACAACTTCTTTTTTGATTTGGATATCTTTGTCCCAAGGCAGATAGCCGTCTTTGGTGATTTTAATATGATAGTCTCCCGGAGGTAGGTTGAGGGTGTCATCAGTGGCGGTAGTCAAACGGTCGTTGATGTAGACAGAAGCGGACTTGGGTTTGGAGGTTACCGAAAGTAATCCGGTGGAGGTGAGGGTAGGTCCCTGACGAAAACTGATTTGGTATCCCCTGGCCAGATAGGATACGGCAAGGGTGCCAAAAATTACCAGAGAAAAAACGAAAGCCATGACGGCTAAACTTTTGCGGTCGGAGGGTGATGTAACCATGTCTATATTATATAGTATTTAGAATGTTTCTTGTCTTTTTTTTGAAACAGAATGAAAAATGATAATAATTGCATAAATGAGTGTTAATGATATAGATAAGTAGGATTTGGATAGGGCTAAAATTTAAGTGGGTGAGATTTTTGGTTGAACTGCTAGAATTAATTTATGAAATTGTTTAGAAAGTTGGGTATAGATTTGGGAACTGCCAATAGTGTGGTTTGGGAGGCAGGGGTAGGGATAGTGTTGGATGAACCGACAGTGGTGGCAGTGGGGATTGAGGACAGAAAGGTGTTGGCGGTGGGTAATGAAGCCAAATTAATGTTGGGAAAAACACCGGAATATATTGAAGTCAGGCGGCCGTTGCAGGATGGAGTGGTAGCTGACTATGAGGTAACCGAGGCAATGTTGAAGTATTTTTTGAGACAGGTGATGGGAGCGGGCTGGTTTATCGGTCCGGAGGTGATGGTGTGTGTGCCGGCCGGAGTGACTCAGGTAGAACAAAGGGCGGTGTTGGATGCAACATTGTCGGCAGGGGCGAAAAAGGCCTATCTTATCGATGAACCGTTAGCTGCTGCCATTGGAGCAAAAATTCCGGTGTCGGAGAGTTTCGGTAATATGATTGTAGATATCGGCGGAGGGGCGACGGAGGCGGCGATTATTGCTTTGGGAGGGGTGGTGACACATAAGAGTTTAAGAGTCGGAGGTAATAAATTAGATCAGGCAATCATTGAGTATGTTCGCAAGAAACACAATTTGGTGATAGGGGAGTTGACGGCTGAAATGGTCAAAATTAAGATAGGAAGCGCAACAAAGCTAAAACGGCCGGAAATGATGGAGATTAGTGGTCGGGATACGGTCTATGGATTGCCAAAATCTTTAATGATGTCTTCAGATGAGGTGTATGAAGCGATTATTGAAGTGTTGAGATCGATGGTTGGAGTGATTAGGGAGACTTTGGAGATTACGCCGCCGGAATTGGTGGCTGATATTGCGGACAGAGGGATTGTGTTGTCGGGAGGGTCGGTACAGTTGCGGAATTTAAATAAGTTAGTGACCTCGGAAATTGGGGTGTCGGCACATGTGGCGATTGAACCTCAGTTTTGTGTGATCAGGGGGACCGGCATTGCTATAGAAAATCTGGAAGTTTACCGACGGGCTTTGAGGTGATATAGTCATATTTTAAATCCTATAGTCGTTATTTTTACAGAATTGATTTGAGTTAAATTCTTTGGTTAGGATATCTTTATAAGTGATTTTGGTAATTTTTTTGATTATTGGGGTATTTTTTAGATTTTATCTTAATCTAGGTAATATATTGAGTAATAATTGTGTTCAAATATGAATTATTCGGCAATATAACATATATATTGAAATATCTTGTAATAAAAGGGGTTATTGAAGGTTGATATATTTAGTAAAAATAACTTATATTATATTGATGAGAAGGGCTAAAAATAGGGTAAATGTATGTATTTGATAAGTATAAGATGTTTTTGATGTCGGAAAATGTATGGAAAAGATAAAAAAATTAGCTTTAAAGTGTAAGATGGATAAAAATTTGGTAAAATTGGTGCAATGATGAGTCAAAAAATAGATAGGGTAAGTGATAATTTAGACCTAAATATACGGGAAATATTAGGTATACCTATTTTTGGCGGAGCTAAGAGGGAAGTGCTAAGTAGGGCAGTTGAGGTTTTAGGTTCAAAAGATAACAAAGTGAGATTGTTTACAACCCTAAACCCGGAGCATGTGATGGCAGCGATAAAAGACCCAAAATATATGGAACTGTTGAGAAAAAGTCATTTAAATATCATTGACGGGATAGCTTTGGTTTGGGCAGGAGAGGTGTTAAATAAGGAGGGGGTGGTGAGCAGATTGGTGGAAGGTTTGAGAGTGGGGATGGGGGTATTGAGAGGTAGATATGTTGATCGGGTGGTACCGGGAAGTAGTTTGATGGAGGATTTGGTAAAAATGGCGGAAAGTAAGGGAAGTAGGGTGTATCTTTTGGGTGGTTGGGAGGATAGGGCGGAGAAAACAGCCAAATATTTTGAAGCTAAATATAAAAAATTGAAAATCAGATATTGTTTGGGAAGACCAAAATATAAAAACGAGGAAGTTTTAAAAAAGATAGCTGAGTTTAGGCCGGATATTCTTTTGGTGGCGTATGGGATGAAGAGTCAGGAGATGTGGATTGGAGAAAATTCGGAAAAATTGGGAAAATCAGGGGTAAAATTGGCCATGGGAGTGGGCAGGAGCTTTGACTATTATAGTGGAGATTTGAAAAGGGCGCCTGTGGGTTGGAGGAGAATGGGACTGGAGTGGCTTTATAGCCTGATAAGGGAACCGAAAAGACTAAGACGGCAGTTGGAAATTCCAAAGTTTTTGTGGAGAGTGGTGTGCTATGATGTTTTAGATTAATTTTTTAGATATAAAATGGCAAATAATTTTTTGGAAAGTGAACTTGATGAAATTACTGATGAAGCTTGTTGTATTGTACATAACAGACCTGATTCAGAAATATTGGGAGTTGAGGGGTGTAGACATAGGCGTGAGGGAGTAGGTGTGAATGCTGATTTCTTTTATTGTGATGGTCCGGCTAGAGATGGGGATTTTAATAAATGTCCCGAGGTTAGAGGAGCAGCAGGGAGGTATGAAGGGTTATTGCCACTTAATGGTCGCCAATAAGTTTGATTTCGGGGGTTAAATTTAGATTTAATTTCTCTTTGGCTTTGTTTTGGACCAGATTGATAAGATTTAGAAAATCTTTGGCGGTGGCGTTGCCGTTGTTGGTGAAGATGTTGGCGTGTTGAGGACCGATTTCGGCTTGGCCTGATTTGGTACCTTTCAAATTTAGTTCGTGATCGATGATCCAGCCGGTAGATTTTTGTTCACCCCAAATTTTTTGACAAATTTCCAAGGGCGGGTTTTGAAATATGGAACCGGCAGAGTTCATGGGTTGGACTTTGGATTTTTGAAGTATCCAGGCGGCGGCGGTTTGGCGGGCACGGTCGGTGTCGCCTTGATATAAATTAAACGTGGCGTTGAGAATGATAAGATGGGGATTTTTTTGAAAATGGGAGTTGTCGTAGTCCCAGTCAATTTTTTGGGCGTCAAGTTTTTCGATTTGATTGGTTTTGAAATTAAAGACGGTGATGGTTTGAAGATAATCGGAGAAATGACGGGAACCACCGTGAAGGTTGTACCAGATAGCACCACCAATTGTGCCGGGAATATAGGCAAACCATTGAAGACCAGTGATACCTTGGTTAAAGAGGTAATTGATGGCAAAAGGCAACAGAGTACCGGAGGTCATTTTCACTTTGATTTTAGGGGAGCTGCCTTCGTCATAGTCGATTTTGGCGAAATTTAGGTAATTTATTGGGTCGTTTTCGGTACGATGAGCGGAAATTTTATTGGTGACTGATGAGGTGGTTTTTCCCGGTAAAATGTCGATTTTTTGGGAGGAGTTTTTGATGACGATGCCGCGGATACCGGAGTCGGAAATAAGAACGTTGGAGCCATTGCCAAGGATAACTAAACCCCCCTTGATCCCCCCTTGAAGAAGGGGGGCAAAATCTGAGTTTTTACTTAGATATTGGAGAATAGTTTTGAATTGAAAATTATTTTTGGTATGGATAAATATATCGGCAGGACCGCCAATTTTTAGGGTAGTGTAGGGGGCTAGGGGATGATTTTGGTGAATTTCGAAATCGGGAAATTTTTGGATAAGGTCAAGGTAAATTTGTTGATAGTTCATTAATTTATTATAGCGTATTGGAAGTAAATTGAGTTGTTTATCTTATATAATAATATCTATTGTTGTTGGTGTGGAAAAGTGGAGAAAAAGTGAATGGCCTATAATTATGAAATGTCCGAATTCAGATGGGGAGAGGTGGTACAATAGTCGTTAAATGGGAAATAACGATTTTGAAGCTATTTTGAGACATCTTGAACGTGAGGATGGTTTGGTGGGCGGAAGTAGCGGAGACGAAGGCCGGAAAGTCATACAGAATGAATGTAAAAGAACAAAAATGTTGTTTGAAGGGTTTTTACAGGGTAGAGCCGGTCAGGAATTCAGAATAAGTGATGTGGCAGTGCATGTGGGCTGTTGTGAAAGTCAGGCCAGGAAATTAATATCAAAAAGTCCGATGGCAGAGAGATCCAGAATGGAGGGGACATTGAGGATATATAGATCAAAGGCAATACCTTTGGAACCGACAAAGGAGGGGTTGGAGGAGGAGGCAAGAGAAAATTGTGCGGGAAGGGAGGCCAGAGATGATTTTGCTGACATGTCGAATAGAAAGGGTGGTTTTAGGGTAAAAAAATTTTAAGGTAGAATAGGATATGATTTTAGGAATTGATCCGGGATTGGCTAATACCGGTTTTGCGGTTTTAGAAACAAGTGACTCGGGACAGGAAAATGAAATTAAGTTAAAAGAATGTGGAGTGTGGTTGACTAAGAGTAGTGAAAGTGATGTAGAAAGATTAAAAGAGATATATATGGAGCTGGAAAAAATAATAAGGAAATATGGGGTGGAGAGGATTGCGGTGGAGAGTTTGTTTTTTGCAAAAAATGCAAAATCGGCACTGCCGGTGGCGGAGGCGATAGGGGTGATAAAGGTTTGCGGAGCGAATTTGGGATTGGAAGTGGTAACCTATACGCCACTTCAGATAAAAATGGCTTTGGTGGGATACGGGAGAGCAGAAAAATTTCAGGTGGAAGAAATGGTGCGGGCTAGTTTGAATTTGGAAAAACCAATTTCACCGTCGCATGCGGCCGATGCGGTGGCGGCGGCTTTGACGGATTTGTTTACGATGAAGATTTAAAAAGGGTGCGCGGCAATTTAGTTGTACAAGAAATTATTGGGATAAGTGTGGAGAGTGAAGTATAATGAGTTATGATTTCATCATTGACCGGGAAAATTAGTAAGATAACGGGAAATAATATTGAGATTGAAGTGTCAGGGGTGGGATATTGGTTGATGGTAGGTGAAGGTTTTTTGAAGAAACATAATGAAGGGGAAGAAGTAAAAGTTCAAACTTATATGGCGGTATCGGAAAATGATATGTCTTTGTACGGGTTTGACAGTTGGGAAGAATTGAATTTATTTAAACTTTTGATTTCCGTGTCGGGGGTGGGGCCGAGGACGGCGGCGGGAATTTTGGGAAGTAAACAAAGTGAAGAAATTTTGAAAGCGATAGGGGATGCCGATGTGGATTTTTTTGAAAAATTAAAAGGGATTGGCAAAAAAACGGCTCAGAGAATTATTGTAGATTTGAAATCAAAGGTGGGTGGTTTGGGAGAATTGGATTTGAGAAAAGAGTCAACGGGGGATAAGGAAGAAGATGATATTGTATTGAGTTTGAAGCAATTAGGATTTGATAAAAAAGAAATTGAAAAAGTAGTCAAAAAGATACCGGAAAAATTAGAGACAATTGAGGATAAGTTAAGTTGGTGTTTGAGAAATATGGAATAGATATGAAAAAAAATCGGAAGGAAGGTAATTATAGATTGTATACAATAGGAGTTCTAGACAGCAATAAATTGGTGGTTAACTTCAGAAGGAAAGGGGTGCAGGTGGTAGGAGGCAGTGAAGAAGTAGCTGATTTTTCTAAGGCTAATTGCCAAGAATGTAAAGAGCATAGCGATAAAAAAGATTCTTGGGGACCGGATATAGTTGAGAAAAGAGGAAGTGGTTTGTCGATGATAGTATGTAGAGAAAAGTGTCGTTATCACCGGCTTTGTGAAGTGCAGGGTGTATTAGGAAATGATATTGAACGTATTGATGAGAACGAGAATAAAGGTCAAAAGATTAATTTGGTATTAATGTGGCAGATGGTGGTGGAAGGAACAAAGAAAAAATGAAAACGGGAGTAATTGATTGTATAATTGGGAATGTTTTCAAAAGATGTAAAAATAAAACAATCGGATGACGGAAGGTCTGTTGAAGTAAGTGGAGAACTGGGCGTGGTGCTGAGAGTGGTGATAATTGATTGTGGAAATTGTAAAGCTGGTGCGGGAAAGAAAAAGTTTGAATTGACTAGAAATAAGGATGGGACTTTGGGAGGCAGGTTGGAGTGTGTTTTGGGGGTGACGGATTTGTTGGTCAGGAATTGTTTACCTAAGGTGGATTAGGGTTTGGGTTTTGTTGGGGCATATAGTAGAATGGTTTGTGGAAGAAAATCTTGATCCTAAAATAAAAAAGGATGAAAAATTGGTAGAAAGGAATTTGCGGCCGCAGAGTTTGGCAGAATTTATTGGTCAAAATAAACTAAAAGAGCAGTTGGATATATTTTTGAGGGCGGCTAAAGAGAGAAAAGAAGCTTTGGATCATATTTTATTTTACGGACCTCCGGGTTTGGGAAAGACGACTTTGGCATTTTTGATGGCCAAGGAAATGGGAGTAACAATAAAAATTACTTCAGGTCCGGCGTTGACCAGAGCCGGGGATTTGGCGTCGATTTTGTCGGCGATGAAAAAGGGAGGAGTCTTGTTTATTGACGAGGTTCATCGTTTAAATAAAATTGTAGAGGAAACTTTATATGCGGCGATGGAAGATTTTGCTTTGGATATTGTATTGGGAAAGGGGCCTTCGGCCCGCTCGGTGCGATTAAATTTGGAAAAATTTACGGTGGTGGGGGCGACTACCAGAATTGGGTTAATTTCCGGACCGATGAGAGATAGGTTTGGGTATGTTCAACAGTTGGATTTTTATGAAGATGATAGTTTGACAGAAATTGTTAGCCGGACGGCTGATGTGTTGGGGGTAAAGGTGGATTTGGGAGCGGCGGTGGAAATTGCCAAAAGAGCCAGAGGGACTCCCAGAATTGCCAATAGATTGTTGAGAAGAGTGAGGGACTATGCCCAAATTAATAATGACGGATTGATTACTATAAATGAAGCCAGAGAGGCTTTGGAAATGTTGGGAGTGGACGAGTTGGGATTGTCGGAGGCGGATAGGAAGTATTTGGATGTAGTTAAAAAAAATTATGGAGGAGGGCCGGTGGGGGTGGAAAATATTGCGGCGGCATTGACGGAAGATGTGGGAACGATTACCGATGTCTATGAGCCTTATTTAATGAAAAAAGGTTTGGTAAAGAGGACGCCGAGAGGCAGAGTGGTGGTTTAGTTTCAATCCCCTCAGTCCCCTTTAACAAGGGGAAGTAAAACTTGTTTGACATATTCTGGATTGTTTAATACCTGATCATTGGTAAATCTAATGGTTTTGATTCCAATTTGTTGTAAAAATTTATCTCGTTTGATGTCGGTTTTTGTTTTATTTTTATGAGAATCACCATCAATTTCGATGATTAAATTTAATTTAACGCAATAGAAATCTGCGATAAAGCGATGGATTGGTTTTTGTCGTAGAAATCTATAACCAGTTTTATCCTTGGATAAAAAATTATCCCACATTATTTTTTCAGCTTTGGTTGGATTTTTTCTGTTTTGATTAGCCATGAAAGTAAGTTGTTTTAGATATCGGACACATCCTCTTTGAGAGTGAATTGCTTCGTTGTTAATTTTATTCATCTTTAAAAATTATATTCCCCTCTTGTCAAAGAGGGGTTAGGGGAGATTGAAAAAAGGTTTGGTTAAGAGGACTCCGAGAGGCAGAGTGGTGGTTTAAAGTTTGCCCATTGTAATTAAGTGAATAAAAACTGCATAATAGGGCATGAGCGGAATTATTTTGGAAAGTAATAGATTAAGTGAGGAAGAGATGGAAAAGCCGGTGGTGACTTACAGGGTGGGGTCGAGAGGAAATTTGATGTTGGCAAGGACGCCTGAGGGAAGAAATTTTTCTTGTGGAGAAAAGTGTGATGGCTGTACCGGATTTAGATATGATGGCAGTGCCAAAATTTATATCAATCAGATTGGGGAAATAGAAGTGACAAAGTGTGGAATTAGAGTTAGAGATGTTAAATAAAAAAGATATTAAAAAAGCCGAGCGCGGGAACCTTTGAGTGTTGGTTCCCGGCTCGGCCGGATCGGATTGCACCCAGGAGTCCTCCAAAATTTGGAGGACTCCTGAACTTGGGTCATCATTCAGTCGGGACAGCCAAGGCTGCCTCGACCGCTTCCTGCTCGCTTTGACCATTTTCCAAGGCCAGAGCGTAGGCCGACAAAATTGCGTCGGCTTGGGCAGGGTGGGAATCCATGGCCTCCAAAACTGGCGGAGGAGGATCCTTGACCAAAAACCCAGCCCCACAGTCAGCACCGTTGGAGGGGAAGATGATGATGACCTCGTGGTCATCAGTCAAATTAAACAGATCGGAATTTCTTACCCAAAACTCGCTTGGGTTTCCGATATATTTAACCTGATTACCCAGTCGGATAAAGGCGACGGCTCCAGTTGGCAGGGTAATTTTGTTTCCGAGGGAGTCCTCCGTCCAAACATGGATGAAGTCGGTTTCGTAGTACATAAGAAACCGATTCAGGTCCATGTTTATAAAATCAACCCCATATGGGATTGACTTGCCCGGGAGGTTGTCGTTTTTGAGTGCCCGCAAGGTGACCTGGGGGCAAATGGGCAACGGGGTGGGGGTGTTGGTCGCTGTGGGTGTCGGCGTCTGGGTTGCTGTTGCCGTGGGTGTCCGAGTGGGCGTGTTGGTCTCCGTGGGCGTCGGCGTGGACGTGTCCGTCGGCGTCGGCGTCCGGGTGGCCGTGGCCGTGGGCGTATTTGTAGGAAACGGCGTGAACGTTGCCGTTGGAGGCAACGTTGCCGTGGCGGTGGGGGTTTCAACCACTCTCTTTAGCATGAGTGGTTGATAAGCCTCTCCACCGTATAAAATATCTGTTGGATCGTCCAACAGATACCGGGCCCCTATGGGTGGTGGGGCTTTGTCCACATCCAGGCAATACGCCTGAATCTTCCACCCTGTGGAGTTAGTCAGCTCAAAAAGCTGGGCTCCTCCAGGTCCAGTGAACCCTAGATCTTTGGTAGTGTAAAAGATAAGATCTGGGGTTGGGGTGGGGATTGGGGTAACGGTGGCTAGCGGGGCCTTTGCCACCAGGGGTAGAAAGCCGTTAAAAAAAGACGGCTCTGTTTGCCCCCATACGACGGCTGGAACTAGTCCAGCCAAGACGAAAGCGATAACGATTATCGCTGTCGTCAAAAAAACTCTTCTACCAAACTTTTTGTCCATTTTTTCTCCTTTCTGAGATGGACTTAAAATCTTTCTAAAATACCCACGGAACCATTCCGGGATACGGACTGAGGATAGAGGGATTATCCCCAAACCGTATCCCGGAGTTAATGACCCAAATTTTAAAGTGCGCAAAGTCAAATTATGCTTTAATGGCAGCTTTTGCCGGAGGCTAATTTAACTTTTAACGTATCTATACGTTAGTCCCTAATTATACAATAATATTGCATTATAAGCTATGTATCGGATATATATTTATCTTAAAATTTGCACCAAAAAAGCTGTTTCGAAACTAATCAAAACAGCTTAGTGGGCGAATGTAAGTTCCGGTTTTGCCGGAATAAATTACTCGGCTTGGATGCCAAGCAGCCAGAGAACGGCTTCCTTGCGGTAGCGACGATCTCCACGGGCATTGATACGGATAGCGGGTAGTTTGCCGCGCTTTCCCCATCTTTTAACGGTGAGTTTGGAAACACGAAGGAGGTCGGCAACCTCGGCGACGGTTAGAAGATCAGGCAGATTTTCGATTGAAACTCCATTAACCTTTTTGGCAATGGGTTTTTGATTTACAGAGTTATTCTGTGATTCGTTTTGAACATCGTCCATGTATGTCCTCCTACATCAAATGAATGTTTAACTATAATCAGTTAAACATAAAGCATACTAGTGTGTCAATAGGGTACAAAAGGAAAAAGAAGAAATTGGTTGAAATATAAGATAAAATTAACAGAATTGTAAAAGAAGTGTGGAATGAAGGGGAGTGGTGGGTGATGATGCTGATTTGCCAAAAAAGAGATAGTTTAGGGTAGAATAATTTTATGTCTGATTTAAAAATTGCTTTTTTTGGGGTAAAGCCTTGGGAGAGGGAGTTAATCGAAAAGGAAATTATAAATTTGGAGGCGACCGGGATTGGGATTTTTGAAGAAGAAGTACAGGATAAGATTGATTTGGCTTCTAATTATGAAGTGATTTCCCCTTTTATCTATTCGAAAATGTCAAAGGAAGTGATAGATAAATTGCCGGATTTGAAAATGATAGCGACCAGGTCGACCGGAACGGACCATATTGACATAAAAGAGTGTGAGAAAAGAAAAATTGTGGTTAAAAATGTGCCGGTTTACGGATCGCACACGGTGGCGGAATATACTTTTGCTTTGATTTTGGCGATAACTAAAAAAATTGTGTCTGCCAATCAGGCGGTGGAAGATGGCGAATTTAGTCCGGAAGGATTAACGGGGATAGATTTGGAAGGAAAGACTTTGGGGGTGATCGGAGCAGGAAAAATCGGTCAAAACGTAATTCGGATTGCAAAGGGGTTTGGGATGAAGGTGGTGGCTGTTGAGAGGGCAAGGGATGAAAAATTGGCAAAAAGTTTGGGATTTAAATATGTGGATTTGGAAAATTTATTAAAGGATTCTGATGTTGTAACCGTGCATGTGCCGTATTTTCCGGCTACGTCGAATGATCCGGGAACTTATCATTTGATAAACAGAACGAATATTAAATTGATGAAAGAAGGAAGTTATCTGATTAATACCTCCCGGGGGCCGATAATTGAGACAGAAGCGATTATTTGGGCTTTAAACAAAGGAATTTTGGCAGGAGCCGGATTAGATGTGACAGAGGAAGAAACGATGTTGGAGAGCTGTTCAACGGTGATGGGAGACAAAATTAGTAAGGATGATTTAAAGGAATTGCTGTCGTATCATTTGTTGCGGGATCGGGATGATGTGGTATTTACGCCGCATAATGCTTTTAATACCAAAGAAGCTTTGGAGAGGATAGTCAAAACTACAGTGGAAAATATCGGAGAGTATATTCAGAAAAATTTATAGACGGCTGTTGGAGCGATGAACAATTAGGGGACTACCACAGTAGTGTTCCTTACATAAGCGGTCGTTAAGTAAATCTAATTCTGCTTCTTCAACAGCTTTTTCGAAATTTACAGCTTCAACTTTGAGATGGCCATTTGGGTGTCGATATCGGGAACAGACAATGGTAAGGACAAAGCCGCGCTTGGATTCCTGATTGTTTGATTGTGGTTCATGATCCAATTTATTTACCATAAGTATATTTTACCATAGATTGGGGGATTTCAAATTTGATAGAATAAATTATGAAACCAGTAATAATCTGTGGGGGGTATGGAACTAAAATGTGGCCGGTAAGCCGAAGATCAAAACCAAAACATTTTTTACCTTTGATAAACGGCAAATCTTTGTTTGAACTTAATTATGAAGCCTTGAGGAGTAAATTTAAACCGGAAGAGATTTTTTTACAAACACAAGAAGAGCAAGCGAAGATGGCAAAGGAATTGGTGCCGGAATTGGACGAGAGAAATTTTTTTCTGGAACCGGAGATGAGAAATCATGGTCCGGCAACAGGATTTACAGCAATGGAGATGATAAAAAGAGGCATGGGCGATGAGCCTTTTATGCTGATTCAGACTGATTTAATAAGGACGGATAACGAATTATTTTTAAAAGCAATGGATTTGGCGGATGAAATAGCCAGGAGGGAAAAAGTTTATATAACCGGAGGAATGAAACCGGAATTTATTGTAGAAGGAGTTGATTATTTGGTGAAGGGTGAACTGATTAAGGAAGTGTCGGGAGTCAAGCTTTACAGGGTAGCAGATTATATTGATAGGACTGAAAAGGAGAAAATAAAATCGATGATGGGTTCAGATAATTTACTACTACATTGGAATCATACGGCAATGACGGGAAATAATTTGATGGAAATGTATCAAAAGTATAAACCGGAATGGTTTGAATTTTTGAAAAAAATGATTGATGGTGGTGATGTTGTTGAAAATTATAGTCAGATGTCTAAAGGTCCTTTGGAGGAGGTGACAGTAAAGGCGGAAAGAGCGGGTGAGGCGGTAGTGGTAGAATTTCCGTTTGAAATTTGGGATTTTGGGACGTGGGAAAGTGTTAAAAAGTATTTAGTGAGTAATAACTTATATCAGGTCGGTCAAAATGAAATCAATATTGATTCAAACGATAATTATGTTCGGGTGCCTAGGGAAAAACAAGTGGTGTTGATCGGGGTTGAAGGACTGGTGGTGATAGATTCCGGAGATGCTTTATTGGTAGCAAAAGGAGATGAAACAGGGAAGGTTGGACAGGTAGTGGAGAGATTAAAAGGAGAAGGAAAAGAAGAGTTGTTTTAGGGGGATTAAAGATAGTTTAGTATAGACCAAAATTGAAAGAAAGTAATTGAAAGTTGGGTGGGTGGGAGTAGAATGAGAGAATGAAATTTATTTTTGTTACCGGGGGAGTAATTAGCGGATTGGGTAAAGGAATAACGGCGGCGTCGATAGGTTTTTTATTGAAAAATGCCGGATTTAAGGTGACGGCAGTAAAAATTGATCCTTATGTTTCAATAGATGCCGGGACAATGCGGCCACAGGAACATGGTGAAGTTTTTGTAACTACGGATGGAGGAGAGATAGATCAGGATTTGGGAAATTATGAAAGATTTTTAGGAGAGGATTTTACTAAAGATCATAATATTACTACCGGGAAAGTATATTGGCAGGTGATTGATAATGAAAGACACTTTGTCTACGGGGGAAGGGACGCCGAGATTATTCCGGATGTAATTGATGAGATTAAAAAGAGAATTTATAAGGTGGGGAGGGGTTATGATTTTGTGATGGTAGAAGTGGGCGGAACAGTGGGGGATATTGAGAATATGCCTTTTTTGATAGCAGCCAGAGAAATTGGCCGGGAACATAAATCGGCTTACATGATGGTGACTTATGTGCCGTATTTGCGAAATGTAGGAGAAATGAAAACCAAACCGACTCAACATGCAGTAATGTTGTTGCGTCAAGTGGGTATAAATCCGGATTTTATTGTAACCAGGGCAGAGGAGGCGGTGGATGAACCAAGATTAGATAATATATCAAAGAGATGTTTTTTGGATCGTGAAAGGATTTTTGATGTGCCGGATTTGGATAGTCCTTACCGGGTACCGCAGGTATTGATGGAACAGGGACTGATTGATTCTATTTTGAAATTTTTTAGAAGTAAACCCAGGGATAAATCAAATAAACTTTACAAAAAATGGCAAAAATTTGTGAATTGTCAAAATGACAAGGGAGTGGAGGAGGTAAAGATTGCTTTGGTGGGGAAGTATGTCAAACATGGTAATCACGATCATTTGGATACGTACAAGTCGGTGTTGGATGCTATCAGGCATGCCTGTGGACCGTCGAAAGTGACCGTCAAGTTGGACATGGTGTCGTCGGAAGGGCTGACGGAAGAAAATTACAAAGAAAAACTGAAAGGATTTGGGGGAATAGTAGTGCCGCAGGGTTGGGGGAGCCGGGGATCGGAGGGGAAGGTGTTGGCGATACGTTATGCCAGAGAAAATAAAATTCCATATTTGGGTCTATGTTACGGGATGCAGATGGCGGTGATTGAGACAGCCAGAAATATATTAGGGTGGGAAGGAGCCGATTCGGAGGAAATAAATGGAAAAACCAAATATCCGGTTATTCATATTATGTCTTTGCAAAAGAAATTTTTAAAAAAGAAGCAATACGGAGGGACCATTCGACTTGGCTCATGGCCTTGCGAAATTAAAAGAGGGACGGTGTTGGAAAAGATGTATGAGAAATATGGTGACGAGGAAGAAGCACCGTGGAATAAGAAAGGAGTCGGTCTAGTGCCTACCCGAACAGTTTGGGAAAGACATCGACATCGTTATGAATTTAATAATAAATATAGAGATGAATTGGAAAAGGCAGGGTTGGTGGTGTCGGGGACCAGCTCGGACGGATTGTTAGTGGAAGCAGTGGAGATCAAGAATCATCCGTTTTTTGTCGGAGTCCAGTTTCACCCGGAATATAGCAGTCGGCCTTTGGTACCACACCCTTTGTTTATTGGGTTTTTGAAAGCGGCCAGAAAAGTTTAGCGTCGGGTTCGTTTTAACTTAATTTGATTACGCGGTGTATAGCTGATTATAAGTTCTTCACCAATTTTTAGCTGATGTTCAAAGGGTTGTCCGGGTCCACCTTCTTCCGGTGTAATGGTCACTTGACCGGAACCTCCATTAACGTTGACCCTAATTGATTTCTGTGGACCATCTCCTTCGTTCATGATGAAAGGTTCCACTCCATCGTATATTGTGCCTTTGGTAACAGAAATGACGGTAGCTCTGTCATTAATAGCAGGATTATCGGGTTCAAGATTTGTTTCTTTTCGCCATTTAACGGGAGACATAATTTAATTTAATTAGTATATAAGTATATTATATACTATTTTCTAGCCAATCGGCGGACGGTGATGTATGGTTGCTCGTTTTTTATAACAATAAGCGATTCACCGTTTTTAATTTGACGGGGACGGTTGTTTTCATTTCTCCCCGGGATTATTTGACCGCGATATATTACCTGATTAGCGGAGATGGTGGTGACGGTTTTGCAGTCGTGGATGTCACCAATCCCTTGAGCTAAATGATAAATATTTGATTTTTGGCGAGGATCGACATGTTTGATGAAGTATTTGGCCAATGAGGCGCGCTGTTTAAAGCTAATACGTTGACCTGGTTCCAAGATAATTCCGGAATCAGGATGATTGGTAATAAAAACTTCAGTGGTCATGTTTTTTATTTTTTAAATTATTATTTATAACTATCATTAAAATTGGAAAGAAAATCTCTTGCCCGGTCGGGAGGTTCGTATGTGAGAGTCAACTTTTGGTGGGTTATTTGATCCTCTATTACGATAGGACTATCTTTTTGACCGAAGGTGAATTCGTCAATAGGATAACCAAAGACATCAGTAATATTGACACGACCATCGCCGTGGACTTTGATTCTCTTTTGAGGTTCGTGACCAAAAAGGAAGATATGATGACGATTTTCGGCAATATCACCTCTGAAAGGATAAGTAATTTGCAAACCTACTTTGGGTAGATTTTCCTGGTCACGAGGTTGAATTAGGTCATAATTTACTGGTGACATAATTTTTATAAATTAATAATTATTTTTCCTCCTGATAATTAAGACGGCAAAGGATGTCGGCGAAGGTTTCAATATCTGCCAGGGTCTGGCCTTCAACGATAACCCGAGGGTATCTTCTATCACGAGAAGTGTTTTGAGCGATGGACTTTATTTGTTCAGAGCGCATGTAAACAGTGCCACCGCTGGCTTTGGAATAGTAAGTATCCGGAATTTCGTTACCCGGACGAACTAAGTGAAAACGAAATGCCTCGTCAAAATTTAGATCGAGGCGCTTGGGTGCACCGTTGATTCGGCGCCAACTGCGAACATTTTCAAGATTGATCATATTTTTTTATAAATTAATAATTATTAATATCGTCAAGTTGAGATTTTGGACGGAAAGTGTCTCCGGTGAGGAGGTCCAGGGTACTGGGTTGATTTGGGGGAATGTATTCCAAAGTGACCCTTTTGCCGTTTTTTTCGTAGGCGGTTTCATGACTGCGGCGAATGTTATTGGGAACACCTTGCGGTTTGCCATTTCTGTCTAAGGTAACCTCGTACATGGTACCATCACCAAAAACTTGAATGGAGAACCGTGTTCCGGGGAGAGGAAAAATAAACTCTTTATTTTCGGTAGCCGAGATAATACCATGGGTGGTTTTGGTCCGAGTGGCTCCGGAGTGAGTGACTAGTTCACTAACTATTTCAGTCCATTTTACTGGTGACATTTTGTCTCCTTTTTACCGGTGCCAAAAACAAAAAGGCCGGCATCTATTAATAGATTGGCCGGTCGTAAATCTCTTCGATAAACTCAGAGCAAGGCGTTGTTATCTTGTACTTAGTATAGCAAAGTGGTTGAAAATGTCAAGTCCCCCTGGAGATAAACCCAGAGGGACTTGATTTTTGACAGATTCTGAAATTGATTCAGAATGACAATTTATTTAAGTTCAACTTGAGCGCCAGCGGCGGTAAGTTTGGTTTTGGCTTCTTCGGCCTGTTCTTTTTTCATAGTACCGAGAGAAGCGGGAGGTGCATCGACCATGTCTTTGGCTTCTTTAAGTCCGAGATCGGGTTTGAATTCGCGAACAACTTTGATGACGGCGATTTTGTTGGCACCGGCATTGGTGATAACAACATCAAACTCGGTCTTTTCTTCGACTGCAGGAGCGGCTTCTCCACCAGCTGCGGAGGATCCGGTTCCGGTGCTAGCGACCGGAACGGCTGCTGCCGCCTTGACGTCAAATTTTTCTTCGAGAGCTTTAACTAACTCGGAAAGCTCTAATACCGATAATTCAGCTACAGAATCAATTATTTTCTGGAGCTTTGCGGATACTTTGGTTTCATCTGCCATAATATTTTTGGTTTAAATAATAATTAATTTGCCTGTTTGTCAGCGAGTGCTTTTAGAGTTAGAACCAATTGAGTTTGGTTGTACCTAAAAGTGTAGAGCAATCTATGTAAAGGATTGGCCAATCCACCGACAAATTGAGCAATGAGTGTGGATTTTGAAGGAAGGGAGAGGATGGTTTTGAGTTGATCGACTGAAAGTAATTTTTGATCGAAGATGCCGTATTTGAAACTGGTGACTTCTTTGGACTTGTTGACTTTGTCGATTTCTTTGAGAGGTGAGATTTCGTCGTCGTTGGAAAAGGCAATAGCGGTAGGACCGGTGAGGGTTTCGGGCAATTCGATATTTAAATTCTTGAGAGCCAGAGTGATAAGACGGTTTTTGATGACTTCGATGCGACCACCGGAAGCCCGGACTTTATCGCGGAGATCGGAGATGTCAAGAGCAGTGAGACCCTGATATTGAATGAGGGCGGCGGATTTGGCGGCGGTCAATTTGTCGGTGACGTCTTTGACCTGGTCAATTTTTGATTGTGCTGGCATTGATGATTTTTAAAAATTAAAAATAAAAAACTCGCCTTTGACAGCGAGTGAAAGAATATTTCCTCGGTAGGAATTAATTATAATTCCGGTGGTAACCGGAATAAACCTACTGTCTTCGGCTTAAGTAGAGTGATTATATATGAATATGGGGAAAAAGTGAAGTGGGTGTTTTATTGATACATGAATTGGTATACTTTGGGTAATTAAAAATTGGTTCAAATTTTAGAAATATAGTTTTGACGGAAAAAGTCAGAAGATGACTTGGTTAGGACTTTGTGTCTAAAATGATTTGAACAGGGGAGGATGGGATATGAATCCTTTTTATTTTGACAAAAAGAGCCGTGAGACGGTGGCAGAGGCAGTGATTAAAGTAACCGGAGGTGAGAGGATAGCCGCAAATACTTTAATTGAGATGTGTAAAAAGAGACCGAGAGTGTTTTTGGGCAAGAGGAGAATAAGGTTGAGGATAAACTAAGAAGAATTATTGCCGATTTTGGCGGTTTGGTATTACCGGATGAGGTTAGGCCGGAATTGTGGAGGTCTCCTGTCGGGAGATTGGTTCTCAAAAAATTACAAACTGAATTAGGAAATCTGCCGTCTAGGAGAAATTAAGTTAAAATAGGTAATGCAAAAGAAGTGGCTGCTTTTTGGAGCCTTGGCAGTGGGAATATTGGCCAGCGGGGGATGGTGGTATGTGGAGTATGGAATCGGGTGGATCAATCCGAGGGCAAAAAATAAGATAGAAATAAGCCGGGATTTGGCAAAATATGATTTTGATAGTTTGAGAAAGAGGCTGCCGATGGTATCAGAGATAGAAATTTTGGGACCGATAGAGGCGGTTGAAGACAGAAGAAAAAGTATGGGACTAAAATATGAAAATATTTTCAGTACCAGGGAGATAAGTTTTGTGAGTAATGGTAAAAAAATTTCGGGAATGATTAACTATTATCCGGAGAGATCGAGTTTGAGTCCGGTGGTGATAATGATTCGGGGGTATGCGGAACCGGTGGGGTATTATCCGGGATCAGGGACATGGAGAGTGGCGGATAGATTGGCAGACATGGGAATAATGACGGTGTCTTTGGATTTTTTGGGATATGCTAATTCGGAGATAGGATCGACGGATGTGTTGGAAGCCAGATTTGAAAAGGTGCCGGCGGTATTAGATTTGATCGCTTCGGTAAAAAATTTGCCATTTGTAGATTCGGAAAGAATTGGGATTTGGGCGCATTCAAACGGTGGGCAGATTGCATTGTCGGTGTTGGAAGTGACGGGGGCAAATTATCCGACTAGTTTGTGGGCGCCGATGACAAATCCATTTCCCCAATCGGTGTATGAAACTTTAGAGGAAGGAAGTATGGTAAAAGAGATTTTGGATGAATTTGGGAAGCATTATGATTATAGACGTTATGCCTTTGAAAATTATTATGCCTGGATAAATGCGCCGGTGATGATTCATCAGGGGACGGCAGATGAGTGGTGTGAGGTGGAGTGGCAAGAGGAAGTGGTAAATGGGTTAAAAGAGGTAGGGAAAGATGCGGATTTATATATTTATGAGGGTGATGATCATAACTTTTCGAAGAATTGGGAGGAGGTAGTGGCAAGGGATTTGGGATTTTTTGAGAGATGGTTTTAAAAGTTAACTATTGTGGTAAAATACCTCTGAAAAATTAATTTTTTTATGTTAAATAAATGGTCATACACTAGTCTTGATGATTTGGTTTCCTCGCAAATTGAGATAACTAGACTTTCTTATGACACACATTCTCAAGAATATGCGGAAGCATGGGAATGGAGTAGCATAGCTAGACAGCGTACAAAGAAAGACTATATTGATCCGTTTGCAAAGGAAATTAAGAAGAATGGGGTTGTGTTAGTAGTTGGGTGTGGGACAGGAAGAGATTTGAAAGTATTGGGGGAATTAGGATTTCATTATCTTGGTATAGACAGTTCGAGAGGAATGTTAATGGAGGCAATAAATCAAAGAAATGTTGACGGACCGGTGTTATGTTCGGATTTGGAATCTTTGAGCTTGGTGGAAAATTCTTTCGACGGTATTTTGATTGATAGTGCTATTGAACATATTAGAAAAGTTGATATAGATAAAATTTTAGAAAAATTGTATAAATCATTGAAAAAAAATGGTGTGATGTTGTTGCGTTTTAGGTTAGGTAACGGAAAGGTCTTTAGAGTTGATGATATGGTTGGGACTAGGTATTTTACTTCATATCGAAAGGAAGAATCTAAGAGGATGGTAAATGGTAATGGATTTAAAGTGGTGAGTGATTATTGTTCCAATCATCTTAATGATGATAGGCCTGGATTTCACGCGTATATTTTGAGAAAATAGAGTATATGAAAGCATATTTTACTGCAGCAATATTTCAAAAGGATAAGTTTGATGATAAATATAATCAGATTGTTGATATTTTAAAGAGTAATGATTTTGAGGTTTTTGAAGATACAACAAAGGTAAGTTATCAAGAAGCGATAGATAAAACAGATAGTGAAAGAGTTGATTATTATAAAAGAGTACTTAAATGGATAGATAAATCAAATTTGGTGGTAGCCGAGGCCTCGTTCCCTTCTACTTTGAGTATTGGGCATGAGATTACTTTAGCTTCTGAGAAAGGTAAACCAGTTATTGTATTGTATATGAAAGGTCGTGATCCTAGTTTTTTGTTGGGATTGAAAAGCGAAAAAGTAATTTGGGTGGAATACAATGATAATAATCTCAAAGAGGTGCTAACTGAAGCTTTGGTAAAGGCGAAGGATCAGTCCGACGTTCGTTTTAATTTTTTTGTATCTCCCAAAATTTTGAATTATTTAGATTGGATTGCGAAAAAGAGAATGACACCAAGATCAGTTTTTTTGAGAGATTTGATTGAGAAAGAGATGAAGAAAGACAAGGAATATAAGGATAATTAGGTGGGGATCATATTTAATGAGAGGGGAAAGGTGATGTCTTTTGGAGTGATAATAAACATGGTGTGAAAGTCATTGATGGATTGACGGTGGCCGGTTTTGGGGTCGGTGATGATATTTTGATCCCACCAACGTTTTTCAAATTGAAGGATAGAAAAATTTCTATCGGTGCCGGCGTAGTGACGTTCGGGGTCGGCGATGAGGACAAGATTTTGTTGGGTATTGATGTAGGTAACGATACTGTAATGGCCTTCGTCGTCATCGTATTCGCCATAATCCTCTTCTTCATCCGGACTGAATGAATTATATTCTTCTTCGTCTTCATCCGGCCAATCAAAAACACCCTGCCACTCGACTCCGACCGGATATTGAAATTGGTTGACTATTTTGGAGAGTTCACTTAAAGTAGCTTCGTGTTTGTACCAAAATTGAAGTTCAGGAAAAAGAGATTTGGTGGCGAGGGCTAACTCGGCAATGGTGGAGCCGTTAATATTTACTTTATGCTGAATGTTGGCGGCCTGGACAATTTGATGTTGATGGGCGCCGTAACTTAGAAAACTTAAAAGCATTTCTAAAACTGCCGGACCACAATAAGAACTGGTGATCTGGGCTATCCGCTTGAGGGTTGGAAAAGGATACTCATTTGAGTTGTCGGGCATACTTACTTAAAAGACTGGCCAAAATATCTTGGAATTTTAGACCGTGCATAGCGGCGACTTCGGTGTAAGGTAGACCGAGGTCCGGTCCAAAGGCGGTATTTGGGTTGGAATCGGTAAAATAAGGAGTATTGGTACTTTCGTCGTAGCGGACGTCAAATTTGGCATAGTCTTTGTGGCGGAGACCGTTGAAAGCACGGACGGATAGTCTGGCCAATTTGGTGCGGATGGGCTCTTCAACATGAACGTAAGTGTAGGCCTTGGCATCGTCATAAGATTCGATAGAGGTGAAGAAATGTTTGCCATCAGGTTTTTTTCTAAATACTTTTTGGCCCATGAATACGTGTTTTTTAACACCATCATCAAAGACACAGACGGTGATTTCGGGTCCGTCGATGAATTGTTCGACAATGACAGGTTGATGGTAGGTGGTAATCATGAAGTCAACTTTTTTTTGAGCGTCTTTGTAGGTTTCTTTGACGGCTTTATTGTCGATACCGACACTGCCTCCCGAACCGCAAAGTTTGACAATCAGGGGTAAACCAAGATCTTCATGGATTCTGGTACCGGCACGACGGATAAATTGGTAGGCAGGGGTAGGGACGTCATAGGCCATTAAAAGTCTTTTGGTAAGATTGCGGTCGTTACCGATGACCATGCCATCCATTCCGGCTCCGGTATAGGGGATTCCGGATAATTCCAGAGCGGCGGGAACTGAAGTTTGGAGAGTGTCCTTGCCTTTTAAGGTATCAACTAAATTTAAAACCAGATCAGGTTTGTCGACCAGTAGATTGGTTAAAAAATATTGGTTACCCGGGGTACATTTGGTATCGATACCGAGTTTTTTGATTTCTTCGGCGACTTCAGCGGAACGGTCTTCGACTTCGACTTCGGCAATGTAGGCGTCTTCGGTAGGAAACCAAGCGCGTTCGACGTGAGAAAAAGCGACAGTGACAAAATTAAGTTTTTTTAAAGCGGCTTTATCGATGGCCAAATCTACTTTGGAGGGTTTGGCGATTTTAGGCGATTCTTTTGGGAGATCCTTGATGTCTTCTTTTTGTTTTTGAAATAGCATAGTTTTATATTACATGTAATACAATAGGTTGTATAGAATTTATTTAAAAAAATGGCTGAAGAAATAAAAATTGATAATTTAAATATTGGAAATTATCAAGAAAATGGACGGGAACAAGTAAGGATGAAGGGAGAGACGGCGGCAATTCGTTTGTTTGACCCGAGTGATAGGGAAGATATGCAAAGATTAAGAAGTATTAATGATGATGAGAAGGTAAAAAAATGGATGATAGGAGCAGATGAGACAAGTGATAAGGGTATTGTTGATTGGGCAAATGAGGATAGTTTAAGGACTTTGGAAATTTTGTTTGCCATAAGTGGAACCAAGGAGTGGGCGGGGAAAGATGAGGCGGGAGAGGCGCAGGGGTTTGTATATTGTTATCCGGAGGAAAAGGAAAGATTGGAGAATTTAGTAAAAGAAGGAATATTGTCGGAGGATGAAATAGTAAAACCTTATGAAATCAGTTATGCCAGAAATCCGGAGTCGAAAGAAAAACAGATGGCGAGTGGGGTTAGACAGGTTTGTTGGATGTTGAATCAAATAAAGGGGGGGTTGGTGAATTTGAGTGAACCAAAAATGTTAGTGACGGTGTATGTGGATCCGGAAAATTGTAGAATCCGTACGATTATTGGAACATTGTGGTTTTGTAAAAAGAGGGGAGACATTTTATGATGAAGAAAGTAAAGAAAAAGGGAAAATGGATGATTTTTATGTTTTGGATTGGAGAAAGTTGGATGAAATTAGGCGGGAGAAGGCGGGGTTGGTTAGTTTGGAATAGAATTACGGAATTTATTTTTTATTTTTAGCCAGTGAGGGGATTGGCGGCAGAGTTGGGAAGAATCGTCTGGATTGGCGAGGATTTGTTTGACTAATTCTTCCAGAAATATGGTATTTTGGGAGCCTTTAACTAATATGGTGGAATTTTGGGGAATATTTTTGGTTAAATAATCAGCTGCGGACCACCAATTATCAAATTTTTTGGATTTATCACCGAAATATTTTTTGGTTTCGGGTCCGATAGAAATAATTTGATCGGAAAATTTTTGCGCCTGGGAATATAAATCTTTGTGAGCTTGAGAAGATTGGAGTCCAAGTTCGCGCATGTCGCCGAGAACGGAAATTTTTGGTGAGGGGAATTGGGAAAGAACTTGAAGCATTTGTTGGGTGGCGTAGGGAGATGAATTATAGGTACTATCAATAATTTGGCTATGGTTGATACCTTTTAATATATTAGAACGACCAGCCGGGAGGGAAAGATGTTTCTCAATATTGTTGATTATTTTTTTTGGGGAAATTCCTAAGTGGGTAGAAACTAAAAAAGCGGAGGCTAATGAAGTTTGAAAACTGTCGGGTAGGACAAATTGAGGGAAATTAATGGAAAAAGATTTATTTTGATATTTAAAATTAAAGACGGAACCTTGTTGATTGACGGAGGATGAAAGTAATTGAAGGTTAAAACCGGAAAGGTGGCTGAAAATAAGTTTGGGAGCGAGAGTTATTTGAGTGGTGGACATGACTGAGGTATCGTCGCCATTGATAATAGCCAGGGCGGTAGATGGTAAGGAATTGATTAATTTGGCTTTTTCAATAGCGATATTTAATAGTATTTGATGTAGTCGTTGTTTATCTTTGATATTTTTTGATATAGTATTGTCGAAATATTGGGAGTGGACTGGGTTGACATTTAGAACGATTCCGATATCAGGTTTGATAATTTTGAGAAGATATGACATGTTTTGGGGTTCTTTTGGTCCGTCGATTCCCATTTCTACAAGATATATTTGGAAAGATTGCCAGCTTGTGAGAAGTTTAATGGGAGTCAGCAGGACATATTTGAGATAATTTAAGGCTGAAAATCCGGTGACTTTGATGTTTAGGATGTTGAGAGGGATACCGTACTCAGAATTGGAGCCGGTAGTGGATTTAAGAGAAAAATTTGGGGAAAGAGCAGCTTTGATGACTTGAATGGTAGAAGTTTTACCGGTGGAACCGGTAACACCAATGATGGTGAGTTTTTGACCATGGAGTTTTTGTAGCAACTTAATTTTGGCCAATTGAATTCGGGCTGAAAGGCGAAAATAAGTAAGGAGGATAAGAGATAGTTGTTTTTTCACTTAGTTATTTTACAATAATCTAGATGGATAAAACTAAAGTTGTGGTTTTGATGGGCGGGAGGAGTGCGGAACATGAAGTATCTTTGATGTCGGGAAAGAGGGTGGTGGATAGTTTGGATAAGGAAAAATACGAAGTATTTTCGATAGTTTTGTCAAAAGAAGGAAGAGAAGATAGTTTTAAGTGGGTGGATGAAATAAAACCGGATTTAGTTTTTTTGGCTTTGCATGGAGAGTTCGGAGAAGACGGAAGGATTCAGGGTTGGTTGGAGACGATGAATTTAAAATATACCGGATCGGGTGTGTTGGCTTCGGCTTTGGGGATGAATAAAATATTTTTTAAAAGAATAATAGAGGATTTGGGGATTCGAACAGCGGATTGGAAGGTTTGGGGAGAGGAAGTTAATTTTGAGGGTAAATGCGTGGTTAAGCCGGTTAATTGTGGTTCGAGTGTAGGGGTAAGTATAGTTAAGGATGAAGCTAATTTTGAAAAAGCGATAAAAGAGGCAAAAAAATTTGATAAAGAGATAATTATTGAGGAATTTTTGGAGGGAGTGGAGGTATCATGTGGTGTGTTAGGAAATGAGGCTCCAGTAGCATTACCGGTGATTGAAATAATACCAAAGAATGATTTTTTCGATTATGATGCGAAATATAGTGAGGGAATGTCTAAAGAAATCTGTCCAGCTAGACTGGACCAAAAAATAACTGATGAAGTTATGAAAATAAGTGTAGAAATTTTTAAAGTTTTAGGTTTTAGGGGTTATGCAAGAATTGATTTTATTATTAGTAAGAATAAGCCTTATGTGTTAGAGATAAATACTTTGCCGGGATTAACACCAAATTCTCTTTTACCCAAAGAGGCGATGGCTGACGGAATAAGTTATACCGAGTTATTGGACAAAATAATAAGTTTGGCTTTGGAAAAATAATTATGAGTAGGGGAATTATCCTAGCGGTTGGGGTTTTCTAAAAATTTTTCACAATCATGTGGGTGAGAGCTGGATCGGCTACCTCGACAATGGAGGCATTTATTTTTTTGGATAGGGTTGGCTTCCCGGGAAGATGTTGAGTCGGGATTGCACATTACTTTTTTCCAAAGACAGTCAGAAGTGTCTGGATTGCTTGGCAACATTATTTAATTGTAGAAGATTGGGGCAGTTTTGCCAATATCCAAATTAACTATTTATGTCGATTTTGATTCCGGGACCCATGGTGGCACAAATTGTCAATTTTTTGATCTTGACAGGTTTGATGATCCTGATGAGTTCATTTATATTGGCAATAATTTCCTGATCTTCTTGAGATGTTTTACCGACGATGGTGTGGACGACGGCAGATTTCTTTTCAGTTTTTAAAATAGTTTTGGCGACTGAAAGTTTTTTGACGGCATCTTCCGGTTTGTCGGTCAGGGTACCATTTTTGGGATTGGGCATAAGGCCTTTTGGTCCCAAAAGACGGGCAAAGGGTAAAAGTTTGGGCATGGTGGCCGGAGTGGCAATAAGAATATCAAAATCAATGGTACCGGCTTTAATGTCTTTTAAAATGGCATCATTTAGGACAACAATTTTTTTGCTGCCACGATCGAGATGGGGGAAGGTGATTTCACCGACGGTACCGATATCAAAAGTGTTGATATGGGCTTCGATTTTACCTTCGAATTTGGAAAAAGATGTTTGTTTGACCAGTTCGACTGCCTTTTTAATGGGATAAAATTTATCATGGTCGATTTTCTTTTTGGCGGCCAAATATTTTTTTCCCCGGGTTTTGGTCTTTTTGGGGGTTTTTGATTCGACTTCAGATTTGGCGTCTTTTTCGTCGATTTCTTCGGTAGTAACTGGTTCAGTAATGGCTTCCGGTTGGATTTCATTCTGAGCCTGGCGAGTAGTCTCTAGGGCTGACTCTTCCACTTTTGATTTTTTGGTGGTTTTGCTCATTTTGGATTTAATTTATATAAAAAAATAATGTATTACTTGGTGATTTCAAGACCCATACTTTTGGCGGTGCCGATGACCATTCTTTTGGCAGCTTCAAGGTCCTTGGTATTTAAATCATCCATTTTGTCTTGGGCAATTTTGGTGATTTGGGCGTCGGTGATTTTGGCGATTTTTTCACGGCCGGTGGTGCCGCTTCCTTTTTCAATACCGGTGGCTTTTTTGATCATGTCGGAAACCGGAGGTTTTTTGAGAAAGAAATCAAAGGAACGGTCTTCGTAGATAGTGATGACAGAAGGAATGAGAGATCCTTTCATGTCTTTGGTTTTTTCGTTGAATTCGTTACAAAAATCCATGATTTTGATACCGTGAGGGCCGAGAGCGGTACCGACGGGAGGTGCAGGATTGGCGGAGCCGGCCATAATTGCCAATTTAACAACTATTTTTATTTTTTTTGCCATAATTTTTGAAATTTTTTTAAAAATTTCCTAAGTGAAGCCCGGTTGCCCGGCCATAGGAAAGAGTAGAGGTATTATAACACTAAAGTTCTTTGCTGATTTGGAGAAAATCGACTTCGACGGGGGTTTCGCGTTCGAAGAAAGAGACGAAAACTCTAACTTTACCTTTTTCCTGGTCGATGGTGTCGATGGTGCCGATAAAATCAGCAAAAGGACCGGAAGTGATTTTGACAACTTCTCCGATGGTGAAAGGAGCCTGATATTTGGGTTTGTCCTCTTCGATTTCTTTGATAATATGATCAACTTCTTTTTGGGAGATGGGAGAGGGTTTGTTGTCGATACCGATAAAACCGGTAACTCCGGGAGTAGTGCGGACGGTGATCCAGGAATCGTCGGTGACGGTCATTTGGATAATGACATAACCGGGGAGGGTTTTTTCCTGAGTTTTGATTTTTTTACCACGACGGATGACCATTTTGGATTGAATCGGGACAATGGCCTGAAAAATCTGATCTTCTAGGCCCATGGTTTTGATTCTGGTTTTGAGAGCTTCGATGACTTTGTATTCGTGACCGGAATAAGTGTTGATAACATACCAACCAGCATCGATGGTGGCTGATAGGGGAGAGAGTTGAAAAATAAATTGTTTTTTATTTTTCTTTTTGGATTTGATTAGTTTTTTGACCATAATTTATTTTTTAACATTTGTCGGTAAGGGTATTGTCGGCATAATAGATGGATTTATCTGGATTGGTTCGGGTTCGATAATTTGTTGGACTTGGTTGCTTTTGGTGGAAGTAATGAAGGCAAATGATCTGGTTAAAAGATAATCAGCACCTCCAAGAATTGCCGAAATTGCAACGGAGATGAATATTACCACAACTGTGAGCTGAATTAAAGTGTCTTTGTTTGGCCAGGAAATATTTTTAAGTTCGGTTTTGACCTCAGAAAGATAGGTAAGGATTTTATGCATGAGGGTATTTTAGCAAAAATATTGAACAATTTTGCTATTGGGTGGGAGTAAGGCTTCTTACGAGAGCCCGGCAGGCGGTAATGGCTTGAAGTCTGGGAGTCGTGATTTCGACGAGACGGGAGTGGCTGCTGATAGATTGAGTGGTGGCCGCCGGTTGGAAAGAATTATCTAAAAGTTGTTCTTCTAAGGAAGTCAGGGCTTCAATTTGTTGAGTGAGGATGCTTTTTTGTAGAAGGGATAGTTGTTGAAAAATTTCAGACATTTCTACACCCTGGCTTTGCTGAATAAAAACTTCTTTTAAATGATCAATAGCCGGAGTTTGATCAACGGGTGGATTTCTCAGAGCGAATATCATACCGGAAACAAGATTGTTGGTAATTCGATTGATTCTGGGATCGGATTCAGAAGTTGTATCAATAATTGGAGGTATGATTGTTTCAGTATTGGTCATTTGTTAATAATATCAGAAATGTGAGTTTATATGCTATATTTTGGATATATAAAAAATCGAGCAAGTGAGTAATGGAGTTGGGGTTTTAAGATCGATTTAGAGTAAATAAATTGTTCATTTGGAAATCTCCGCAAGAATGGGATTTGATGGTCATTGAGATATTAATTTCTAGTTGACGGACACTAAGGGTGGTGGGTATGATGGTGGATATACACTAGGATTAGTGTAATTTAAAAAGTTAAAGATTTAACGATAAATGCTGAAATAAACTCAGCATGACATAAATATGCTTTGTCCTTATTGTGCTTTTGATGAAAGTAATGTTTTGGAAAGCCGGGATTCGGAAGACGGCAAGGCGACTAGAAGAAGGAGGGAGTGTCTAAAGTGCAAAAAGAGATTCACGACTTATGAAAGAGTGGGGAATATAGAATTGAAAATTATCAAAAAAGACGGTCGGGTGCAGGACTATAACCGGGAAAAATTAGAAAAGTGTTTTGAGAAAGCCTGTTGGAAGTTGACCAAAGATGAGAGATCCAAATTGATTGATGAGATTGAAATGAAATTGTTAAATTGGAAAAGTGTGGAAATACCGTCGAGAGAAATCGGACTGATGGTAATGGACAAATTGAAAAATATTGATCAGGTGGCTTATATCAGATTTGCCACAGTGTATTTGGATGTAAAAAATGTAGGAGATTTTGAAAAAATTATTAAAAATTTAAAAATGACAGCAAATCCTTCTTTGAAAAAAGTGAGACTTAAAAATTAAAAAATAATTAATGGAAAAAACATTAAAAGAGAGTAAAAAAATTGAATTGATGAATCCGACACTTTCGGATAATGCGACTTATATTGCGGAAACCAGATATGCCATGAAGAATGAGGAGGGGAAGACTATCGAAAAAGTAAAGGATATTTTTTGGAGGGTGGCAGTTTCGGTGGCAAAAGGTGATGAAAAATTTAGGGCCAGAAACGGGAAACAAGATGTTGGGTTTGATGAGGATAAGGCTTGGGTATTTTACAACCTTATGGCGGAGCAAAAATTTTTTCCAAACACTCCCTGTTTGGTTAATGCCGGAAAAGAACATCAACAGTTGTCTGCTTGTTTTGTATTGCCAATAGAGGATTCAATGAAGGGAATATTAAAGACAATGTCGGATATGGCGCTGATTCATAAATCAGGTGGAGGGACCGGGTTTTCTTTTTCCCGACTCAGGCCTTATGGTGATTACATAAAGACCAGCGGAGGGACAACAGTGGGCCCGATAAGTTTTATGCAAGCCTACAATGATGTGACATCTCAGATAAAACAAGGCGGAGTCAGACGAGGGGCAAATATGGGGATGTTGGCGGTGGATCATCCGGATGTGTTGAGATTTGCGGTAGTTAAGTTGGATGAATATTGTTTGACAAATTTCAATATTTCTTTGGCGGTGACCAATGAGTTTATGAATAAGATTGATGAAGACAAGAAATTTTGTGAGAATGATGCAATTCCGGAGGAAGTGGTAGAGGAAATCAGAGCAGCAGAAGCAAACAGAGATGTTGATGCCAGATTAAGACAAATTGAAGAAGGGGTTAAAAAACTTTATGCTTGGGCATCGGCAAAGCAGGTTGATGAGGGTGAGGGATATGAGTTGATTAATCCAAGAAACGGGGAAGTGATGGGAAAATTAAATGCATATAAAGTGTTTAATTTGGTAACCAGATTGGCTTGGCAATATGGTGATCCGGGTTTGGTTTTTATTGATCGGATGAATGATGAAAAATCAAATCCGGTACCAAAATTGGGAAGAATTGAAGCGACAAATCCCTGTGGAGAACAGCCGCTTTTGCCTTATGACGCATGTAATTTGGGATCGATAAATTTGGCAAAGTTTGTCCTTCGACAAGCTCAGGATAAATTGGATTTGGATTGGCGAGAGCTTGAGAGGGTAGTTAGAGAATCGATTCATTTTTTGGATAATGTAGTAGAAATTAATGAATTTCCGGTGGATGAAATCAGAGAGATGGTAACGAAAACCAGAAGAATCGGTTTGGGAGTAATGGGTTTTGCAGATATGTTGTTTAAGTTGGGAGTCCGATATGATTCGGATGAGGGAGTGGCTTGGGCCAAAAAAGTGATGAAGTTTATCGACGGGTGTGCCCGGGGGGCAACGGTAGATTTGGCCAAAAAAAGGGGTGTTTTCGATGCCTGGAATATATCGGTATATGCAGGGACAGATTATCGTCCGAGAAATATGGCTTTGACGACAATTGCTCCGACAGGAACGATTTCGATGATAGCTGATTCCAGTAGCGGAATTGAGCCGGTGTTTTCATTGGGTTATCAAAAAAATACGGTAGAGGGCAAGACTTTGTATTTGATGAATCCGGTGTTTAAGGAGGATTTGGAGAAACGGGGTTTGTATAGCGATGAGTTGATGGATAAGGTTGTTAAAAATGGGGGAAAATTGGAAGGGATTACGGAATTACCCGATGATGTCAAAAATATATATCGGACGGCTTTGGAAATTGAACCGGAATGGCATGTAAAAATTCAAGCGGCTTTTCAGGAATATATAGATAATGCTGTTTCCAAAACCATTAATTTTCCTAAAGAGGCCAGTGTGGAGAATGTCAGAGATGCATATAGGTTGGCGTATAGTTTGGGGACGAAAGGGATTACTATTTATAGATCCGGGTCGAGAGAAAAAGAAGTAATTGCGCCGGTTAAAGAAAAAAATAATGGAAAATCGGAATTGACAAGAGAAGAAATGTTAATGATGTTGAAAAATGAGAAACCCAAAAAGAAAGCAACACCGGAAGCAGCCAGAGGAGTGAGGGTGCGGAAACCCTGTGATATGGGAAAGGTGTATACATCGGTATTTTTTGAAGCGGGGGACGGTCCGGTGGAGGTGTTTGTTAATTTGGGGAAATCGGGCGGCTACATGACAGGAGCGGCTGAAGTGACAGGGAGATTGGCATCTTTGTCGTTAAAGTACGGAGCGACATTGGAGGAGGTGGCGTCTGAGTTGGTGGGAATATTTTGCGGACAAAAAGTAGGATTTGGGACGGGGACGATTTTGAGTATGTTTGATGCGGTTGGAAAATCTTTGTTGGAAGTGTCAAGGGGTGAACAATTGGATTTGTTTTCTAATGCCCAGGAGAGGACACATAGCGATGTGCCGATACAAACTGCACCGGTACAGACAGCATTGGCGGAAATCAGGACAGAGATTGCGGTAGCAGAAAGTAAGTTTTCGTCTTGTCCGGATTGCGGGTCGCCGTTGTATGCGGAAGAAGGTTGTTTTAAATGTTCAAACGCTTATTGCGGATATAGCAAATGTTCATAAATTTCTCCGACTCTCATCATTTTTTTTCTCGCTTCAAGATCGTAATGTCTTTAGGCTTCGAAAAAAAAACGATTTCGAGTCGAAAATTTAATTTAAATTAATAAATGTCAATAGTTACCAAAACAGGAGATAAGGGAGAGACGGGAGTGATGGGCAAAAGATTGTCCAAGGATGATGTGTTGCTTGAGACTATAGGGGAATTGGATGAATTGATGGCAGTGATGGGGATTGTAAAATTAAAAATTAAGATTAATGAATTAATAATTAAAAATATTAACAATGATTTGTATAAAATCAGCGGATTGTTGGCGGGATGGAAAGTAGAAATTGATTTAGTAAGTAAAATAAAAAAAATGGAGGATGAGATTTATAAAAAGGAAAAGAAAATGAAGTTAGTAAATCGGTTTTTAAAACCCGGTGATGATTTGGATGTATGGTTGAATTGGGCGAGGACGGTTTGCAGGCGGGCAGAGAGAAGAATGGTGAGTTTGAATAAAGTTGAAAAAATTGATAAAAATATATTAATATTTATCAATAGATTGTCAGATTATTTATTTATTTTAAGCAGAAGGCAAAAGTAAAAAATTAATAGAACAAGGGTGGAATTCCCTGACAGTGCCGCTACGGTGATAGTCCGAGCCCAAATTCACGAGCATGAAAATAAAAGAATTTAAACCATATTTTACTACTGATTTTTCAGATGAGATTATTGCCAGGGTATATCAGGAAGAAAGGACAGGAGTAAGTGAGCTAAGTTTGAGAGCAGTACACGCGCAAAGTTATTCCAGAGAAAGAATTGAAATAGACGGTTGGGAGTATAACAAACATTCGCAAGCGGAAAAATTAGCAACTATAAATTCATTTGATTTAATAAAAGACGGTTATGATTTGGTGGTTTGGATCAGCCCTAAAAGTGATATTTATGAAGAGGGCAGATTAAATATTATGTTGTCCAATGACGGGGGAGAGACACTAGACCCATGGGGGGTACCTTTGCTTTTGGATGAAGATGAGTCGATGGATTTGGCAAAAAGATTGATGAAAGAGGGAGGGGTGTCGATGGATCCAATTTATGATGAGGAAGCTTTGAGACGACAACCGTTGGGATTTAGGTTGAAAAAAGATGAAAATTGGTTGGAAAAAGTTAGAGAATTGATGCCCGAGATGGATGAGGTGTGGGTTGAAATTGGTAAAGGGGGAGTGGATAAGAAAATGAAAGAAATTGTCGGGCTGGTAAAAAAGGCTAAGGAAAAAGCTCACGGCAATAATATACTTTTTGAAATGGAGATGAGACAAATGGGTTATCGGTTGAATATAGCCGGAGGGCATGGAGGTTCCTGGTTGAGTGCTTTGGCGGATAGGGGAATTTTTAGTTTCAGAATAAATAAAATGGGAGATGAATTTTATACAAGACCGATAGAGAGGAATGGAAAGCGGGTTTGTCCGGTATGCGGTGAGGAAATCGGAGAGGGAAAAGGCAGTTGTCCTAAGTGTGGGGTGAAATTGAAATAAATGAGGTATAATACCCTTTTAGTGAGCATTAAAAACAATATTGAAGTAGAGAATTTGGGGAGTGGTGTTTGTGAAGAAAGCGGGGGAAGAGTGCATGTGAGGATTGCAAAAGTAGACGGGGAGATTATTAAAGGTTGTTGTAAGTCAACCAGTGGAAGATGTAGTTTGTTGAGGTGTCAAATATGTCCGAGTGGGGCACTTAGTTTGGAATCGTTTGATAGTCGGATAAGAGGGGATGCGGACTAAGATTTTTTGATATAAACTATAGCAGGTTCAATGCCTATTGGCCTACCATTTTCGTCTTCTTGAATTAATACGGTGTTAATTGTTTGACGTCTACCAAATTCCGGAGGAGGAAGTCCTTGGGTGTAGTTCTTAAATTCAATTTCAGCGATTTCAAAACCTTTTTTTGGTTGGATGCCACAGGCTTTACCAATTATTTTTGCGGGATTTATTTTTTCCATAATGTTTGGATTGTAACAGAATTTGAATTGATTAGTTGAAAATAATATAGGTGTTTAGATAAAATGGAGTTATATGAAACAACAAAAAGGTCAAGCGAATTTGTCAGGTGCTTTGTCAGGGTTTTTGGTTTTGGCGATTTTGGCGGCATTTTTGTTGCCGTGGAGGAATGTAAATTGGGGAAAAATGCAGTATACTCCGGCCGAAGTAGTGACGGTGGCCGGTGAGGCAAAATCGCAAGAAGCGAATAGTACAGCGGTGTTTAGTGCCGGAGTTGATGCTGTTAACAATGATAAAGATGCGGCGGTAAAAGAAGTAAACGACACTATTAAAACGGTGATTGAGTCGATGAAAAAATTTGGGATAGCGGCTGAGGATATTAAAACTCAAAACATGAGTATTTATCAAAATGAAGAATCTTTTTGGGAAGATGGGGTTCAGAGAACCAGAAAAGGTCAATGGCGGGTAAATAATTCAATTGAAATTAAATTGAGGGATATGAGTAAGGCATCTGAATTGACGGATTTATTGACAAGTAGTGGAGCAAACAATGTGTGGGGACCGAATTTCCAATTGGAAGATACCTCAGAGGAAGAAACAGCATTGTTTGAGGCGGCAATGGAAAATGCCAAGGTAAAAGCTGAAGCGGCAGCGTCGGCAGCCGGAAGAAAATTAGGAAAGGTATTGAGTGTAACTGAAGGTATCAGTGGTAGTATAATCGGGCCGATGTATAGGGCGACTGACGGCATGGGTGGCGGGGCGGCGCTTGAGCCGGGTACCAGTACAGTTTCAAAGAGTCTGACGGTGACTTTTGAATTGAATTAATTGGGAGAAGGAATGCTAAAATCTGAGGGTGGAGAATGAAAAGCTAAAAAATCTGGAGAAGGAACTTGATTTGTATAGAAAAAAATTGACGCAAATGCAGAAAGATTGGTCGGCGTCGCGAGGAGGAAGCCGTTATGGGGACGAATATTTGGAAATGCAGATAAAGGTATATCAGGATATGATAATTAGTGTTAAAAAAGAAATTTTTGAGTTAAGAAGGAAAAAATAAGTGTAGAAAAACCGCAGAAAATTTTTTTGTTATAGTGTGAGATATTGATATTGATTGGAGAAAAAAGTAAAAATAGTTATGAAAAAAGAAGCGATAAAAATATTAGGTGGAAAGCAACTTAATAGTGAGATTCTTCCTTTAGGTCAGAAGGATTTGGCTGAAATGAGAAGAGATCCGAAATATGAGGTTTGGGATGATGGAAAGGTGTTTATAGGTTTGGGTGTAGAAGGAAAAAATGGAGAGACAAACAGTAGTTAAAGGGGTGCCTTGGTGTTTTAAGGGAGATACTAATTTGGATGTTTGTGAAAACAAGGGAAATTCTGAGGTAAAAGAAAGATGTAATTTGTGTATTTGGGGTAAGCCGGTAGAAGGTGCGGTTGGTTTGGGTGGGGCGGATATTTCGACACGATTGGAAAGAAGTCTGCCAAGTATACGATTGATAGGGTAAAATATGTCATGGCAGATCAAATTTTTGAATTGATAGAATCGGAAAAAGAAAGACAACAGGAAACTTTGATGATGATTCCTTCGGAAAATTATACTTACAGTGAGGTAAGGGAGGCGGTGGGGTCGATATTGATGCATAAATATGCAGAGGGGTATCCCAAAAAGCGCTATTATCAGGGGAATAAAGTAGTGGATATGATTGAAGATTTGGTGAGGCTTAGGGCGTTGGAGGTGTTTGGCCTTCGACAGGCTCAGGCTTGGCAGGTGAATGTCCAGCCGCATTCGGGCTGTGAGGCAAATTTGGCGGTTTATAATGCCCTATTAAATCCGGGAGATAAAATTTTGTCGATGTATTTGCCGGATGGAGGACATTTATCACACGGATGGGAAATTGTTGCTTCTGAGGGTAAGCCGGGAAATAAGGTAACTTTGGTTTCAAAAATTTTTGAAGTTAATTTTTACAAGACATCGCCGGTGACCAGGTTGCTTGATTATGATCAGATTGAAGCCCAGGCAATGCAATTCAAGCCAAAGATGATAATTTCGGGGGGGACGGCATATGCCAGAGAAATTGATTATAAAAGAATGGGGGAGATTGCCAGGAAGGTAGGGGCATATTATTTGGCAGATGTGTCGCATGAGGCCGGATTGATAGCAGCCGGGGTGTTAAGTTCGCCTTTTGAAGCGGCGGATGTAGTGACGATGACTACTCACAAAACGTTACGGGGTCCGAGAGGGGCGATGATATTTTGCAAAAAAGATTTGCAAAACAGAATGGATTTGGCGGTAATGCCGGGATTGCAAGGCGGACCACATCTGCATACGATTGCCGGAATTGGAGTGGCATTGGAGAAAACAAAAGAACCGCAATTTAAGGAATATGCGGTGCAAACGGTTAAAAATGCACAGGTACTGGCTGATGAATTAGTAAAGGGGGGGTTGGATGTGGTATCGGGAGGGACGGATAAACATTTGGTGTTGGTAGATCTTCGCGATCATCATGTGTCAGGATGGTTTGTGGCTTGGGCTTTGGAATATGCCGGGATAATTATGAATAGAAATACCGTGCCGCAGGAAACGGCTTCACCATTTTATCCGTCAGGATTGCGGATGGGGACGCCGGCAATAACGGTGCGGGGAATGAAGGAAGAGGAGATGAAGGCAATAGCCAGTTGGATAATTGAGATTATTGGAAAAATAGGTGAAAGAGAGATACCTGCTTCGGCGGGTAGTCAGGAGGATGCGGAGGAAAGAAAAGATTATTTGGATAAATTTAAAGTGGAAATGCAAAATGATGAGTTGATAAATCGGGTAAGGGCGGAAGTGCTGGCGTTTTGCAAGAGATTTCCGGTGGAGTTGTAGGGAACAGGCATGGTGAAAGGGAGGGTGCAGGCATGCCTGCACCGTACGGTGACGATTAATTGTAATATTTGTTACAATTATATGTGGTTTTAAGGGAAAGAAAATTAAATAGGTGGAATAATTGGGATTATTCAGGGGTGGGATGGTATTTTGTGACGATTGGAGCGAGAGAAAAAGGGAATATTTTGGGGAATATTACGGTAGGGTGCAGGCATGCCTGCACCGTACAAGTGAAATTGAATAGGATGGGAGAGATTGTTGATGAGTGTTGGAAAGAAATTCCGAATCATTTTAAAAATGTGGAATTGGATGAATATATAGTCATGCCGGATCATGTTCATGGGATTATTGTTGTAGGGAACAGGCATGTTGAAAATGTTGTAGGGAACAGGCATGCCTGTTCCGTACGGGTATGGGGAAATGATGCCTGTTTTGTACGACGAAATGTTCAATTATTGCCAACGATAATTGGATCATTTAAATCCGCGTCATCAAAAATGATTCACTGGACAGGGAGAAACGAATTTGAGTGGCATAAATCGTATCATGATCGGATTATTAGAAATGAAAAAGAGTTGGAGAATGTTAGGAGATATATTAAGAATAATCCAATGAATTGGGGAAAATAATTAAATTTTGGGATCGAATTGGTTGTAGGGAACAGGCATGCCTGTTCTGTACGGCGGGGTGGTGTCTGCATCGTACGATTTGGATTTATGAGATTTTGATTTAAAAATATAAATCAAAGAAATTATCAGTAAGCCAAATCCGGCAAATTCCAGAAGTTGAGGCCAAAAGAGGATATAAATGGTAGGGAACAGGCATGCCTGTTCCGTACGTGGGAATGATGCCTGTTCCGTACGAAATTCATCAGGAATTTCCCAAGAATTAGCCCAGTTGTTGGCCATTTGATGATTGGGAAGGAAAACCGGTCGGAGGCCATCAAAATAGAAGGCGAGCCAGTCGGGAGAAAAGGTTTGGGGTAAGACCAGATAAGAATTGGGTGGGGGTGGAGAGGAAATTTTAATTTTATGGAAAAATATTGAGGATTTTTCGTCCAAATATTGACGGTTTTGGAGAGTTTTGGAATATTGTGGTAATTGGGTGGAAGCCAGAGGGTAATAATTGAGAGGATAGAGATCGACTGATTGAATATCGTTTTGGGAGGTCCGATAACTGAGTGAAGTATTGTTAAAGATTACATTAATACCGGTGCCGTAGTTATAGTTTTCAAAACGGGGAATGATAAACCAGGCGGTTTGCCAGCCTGGTTTTTGGTCCAGGCGGGTATAGAAAAATTTGTAATTTAAATTTTCACTGGTGGCGGAAACGGTCAGAGGAAGACCTTGGTGGTGGCGATAAATTATCCGAAGTAGGTATGAATTTTCAAAAGCGGCGTCGGGGAAATTCCAGGCGATAAGATTGGAACTGTCGATGTTGGTGAGACGGATGAATTGTAGGGACGGATCGTCATTTGTCTGTACAAGTTGTTGGGTGTTGGAAATTAGGGGGGAGTGATTTTTGGTTTGATTTAGAGAATTGTTTAGGGGAAAGTTAGTAGTACCGATTTGGATTTGTTGATTATTGATCTTAATATCGAAAGTAATTTCTGATTGGAGACGATTGGTGAATAAATTTAAATAGGGATAATTAATTTTGGCAGAGGGAGAAGTGAGATAATCCGGGTGATCGATAAAAGCAAAATCGGTATAGAAGAATGCTTGGGCGTTGAGGATGGGGGGAGAAGAAATTAAATAAGGTTTGGTAGGTTGATGAAAACGGTAGATGCTGATTTTGTCGAACTGTTTTTCCAGACTTAATCCGGGAACTTGAGAAAGAAAATCTTTGGTAGATAGGGCAGTTTTGGAGTAAATTTTTTCACTGGGAAAAAAGATGTTATCGTCAAAGAGGACAAATTCGATGGAGTATTTGGAGAGAATTCTGGAAAGAAGGAGAGGGTCGCGGCTTTGAAGAGCGGTTGTAAGTTCCCAATAATATTGTTCATTTTTGAGATTCCAGGCGTCAAAAGCCCGATCAAGGATGGGTTGCTCGATGTCGTACCAGATAAAACCGGAACCGACGATTCCAAAACGATAGCTAGTCCAACCCCAAAAGGAACCTTGAGGCAGATTGGCGATACGGGCGGTGGGGGATTGCTGACGGAAGTAGTCAAACATTTGGAAATATTGTTTTGGGACGGATTGTTTGTTGAGGGAATAAAAAAGTTGACCCCTAAAAACCGGAAAAGAAAAAATTGAAATAAGAAAAAGGTAGCCGGAAACTAAAATTAAAGTGAAAATTTTTTGGGAGTATTTGAGACGGGTGGCCAGAGTGACTAAGGTTTGGAGACCATAAGCGGTAAAAATAGAAAAGACAAAGATGGCAGGGACGATGAATTTGGTAAAGGGAGCCCGAAAAACCTGATTGAGGAGAGGGTTTTGGCGAATAAATTGATTTATGAAACTAAAGGGGGGAGTAGCGGAGAGAAGGGCAAGACTAACCAGAGATAAAATTAAAAGAAGGCTGAGATGAATTGGTTTTTTAATTTTATAAATAGAATAAACAATGCCAATGAGGACAAAGAGGGACAAAAGATAGCCGGCGGCAAGATTGAAATTGTTGGAGAAATGAATACCCCAGGGTGCCATAAAAGTGGCGTGAGTATCGGGAAAATCAAAATAATAGCCACGCAGAAGAAGAAAATCAGAAATATAGCCGCGGCGAAGGTTTCTGTCAAAACTTTCATCGGAGGACATGAAATTACCGATACCGGCTACCGGATTGGTGAGATTGGTTTTGAGAAAGTAGCCAAAGGGAAGCAGCCAGAAAGAATTGATAAGAAAGATTAAAATTACAATCTTGATTGTAGAGGGCAGGCATGCCTGCCCTGTACGGATGAGAAAGGCAAATATAATTAAAAAAATACAGGCCAGATAAACAAGAAAAATTGTTTGAACATAAAAAGAGGGGATGGCAAGGATATTTAGAAAAATTAATTTTTTTAGTTGTAGGGAACAGGCATGCCTGTTCCATACGCAATTTAAATAATCCCAAAGAGAAAAAATTAGCCAGGGAAAAAAGCCCCAAAAGGTAGAAAAGGATTCCAGGGGCACCCAAAAATATTGGATGGTGCCAAAATTGAGAAGGTAAAAGAGGGAGGCGATTGTAGGGATCAGGCATGCCTGATCCGTACGGCAAAATAATTTTTTTAATCCAAAATAAATGCCAAAAGTGCCCAAAAAAAGCATGGCAAAATGCCAGAGATAGCGGATAAGAGAGTTGGGAAGAATTAGGGTAAAGGGTAAAAGGATGAGTTGGCGGATTAAATCGGTAGCGTGACCCATGCCTCCGACTAGTCCCAAACCCTGATATTCCTGCCAGACGGCAAAAAAGGAACGTTTGAGGTTCATCCAAATGTTGAACTCGGGCATGAGATTGTCCCAACCGATGAGCCAGGTGGCGGGAGAAAAATTGACAATTATAATTGTCAAAAGTATCAAAACAAGAAGAATTTGGTCCCAGGGATGTTTGAAGCGGGGCAGTGAGATCATTTATTATGATTTTACACTGATTTTGGAGGGAATTAGAAGACTGACGGTTTTGAAATGACTGACACCGCGGATAAAGTACCAAAGTTCATAGATAAAGGTAGAGGGGATAAGGGAAATGGCAATAATTTGAGCTAGGTTTAAAAACCAGGCTTTAGCTGAGGGACGATAGCCGTTTTTGACGGCGTTAAGGCGGGATTGGAGGGTAAGACGGAAAGTTTTTTTGGGGTTGATACGGGAGAGAGAACCGGGAATTTGGCGATAGAAATAGAGAAAATCAGGTAAATTGGCAAATTGACCGTAATTGTTTAAATTGAAAAAGAGATCAATTTCTTCGGCAGAAGTTTTGTTGGCGGCATACCAGACAAAATTTTTGGGCAAAAGGGTGCGATTGATCATCATAAATCCTTGCTGGACGGGGACAGCCCAAAAAAGCATGTCGAGTAGAGCCTGGTGAGGGGAGAGAGGAAATTGTTTGTAGCCGATGGTAAGACCGTCTTGATTGATGATGGTGCATTGACCGCCGACAAGGATAATTTTTTTGTTTTTTTGTAAAAATTTGACTTGTTTTTGGAGCCTGTCGGGGGCGGAGATGTCGTCTGAGTCCATACGGGCGATGTATTGGCCCTTCGACTGGCTCAGGGCGATATTTGCAGTTAAAGAAACGCCTAGGTTGATATGATTTTTGAAGGCTTTAATGCGGGAGTCTTGACGGGCGTAGGCACGGATGGTTTTCCAGGAATCATCAGTAGAAGCGTCGTCGACAATGATAAATTCAAAGTTTTTGTAGGATTGGGACAGGATACTTTCGATAGCATCTACCAAAAAGACTCCGGGATTGTAGACCGGCATGATGACGGAAACCAGAGGTTTTTTTTGGGAGTTTTTCATAGTATTCGCCCTTCGGGGCTCATCAGTACGGTGAGTAAGTAACCGTAATACGCTAATCTCTTTCTTCTTTCTCTTGTGTTTCCCTTGCTCCCGTGGGAACTTTCTCAGTTTGCACTGATACTTGTTCCCACGGGGGATTGGGGTTGTGCCTACGGGAGGATCACGATCTTTACTTCCGGGCGGGTTGCCAGGAAGTCCGCGACAACTGGGACGTCTTTGAGACCGTCCGCCAGAGCCAGGGCCAGGGGGCCTTGGATGTCAAAGTTGCCGTTTTTGATTTGATCGATAATTCTGCCCAGGTCCTTGTCGCGGTGAGGCTGGTCGTACCAGAGTACGATTTCCCCGTTTCTGGAGCGAAACTGTTTTTCACCTTTTCCGAGGTTGAATAGAACGCCACCGTCGAACTTGGTATTGTTCATTTCGAAACCTCCGGCGAAAATCACAGCTTCGGTGCTGCAGGCATTGATCTTGTAATCCAACCAAGTGGTCTCGACGAGCTCCAGCTGTTCAGCCGTAAGCTTTTCGTTCCACGGTACGGTTGGGACAAGGATTGCCCGGCCGGTTGACGTTTCGCGATCACCGTAATCAAATTTCGATTCGGTTTTGAGCGATTCGCCGGTTTTTTTCCAGGTGACGCCACCGTCTCGTGAAACCATAATGGTTTCGCAGGGGACAGCGGCGACGACGGGGGCTTCGGTCGAGGCGGGCGCGGGGGCTTCCGTGACAACGGGGGCTTCCGTCGTGAGGACGGGAGCCTGGGTGGGGGCTGTAGCAGGCACCTCAACGGTGACTACTACAACTTTTTCGACCACCTGCGGAGCAGGGGTCGAGGGGTTGGCTGCTGTCAGCCCTGGGCGACCGGCAATAAACCAGCCACCGAAAGCCAGAACCATGCATAGCATAGTCAAGGCCAAAACTGTTCCACAGCCAACAAACACGTTCGTGTTTCTCTCGTTCATTTTTTTACCCTCCTTGGGGGTAACTTTCTGTTGCCCTTGCGCGGCTTTTTTGCGACGGCGAAGATCGCGATCGCGAAAGCCACGTCGGGCGTTTCTGGGGTTCATTATAGCCTCCTTTTGGGTGGCCTCCCAGAATTAGTTCATTGAACGGCTAGCCTTGGAAGTCCCAAGTGCCGCGTTGTTTAGTTAGCGTGAGCTAACTGAAAGCCAAAGGCTTTCAAATCAGACAAAAAACCAAACCTCCTTTCTTTTGGATTCAAGTAGAAATTCTAGATATCAAAGCTAATTGATATGCAAAATTTCTACCTGAATTTTGGAAAGATAGGGGAATTTATCTGACCGCAGCATCCACACATGTACACAAGATTAAGAAAGAAAGAGATTGTTAAGGTACTGTGTCTAGACTTGTAGTCAGGCGCGGTGCCTAAAACAAATCCGGGCACAATTTGGCTTGTTAAAGGCCAAAGGAGAACGGGGTAAGTGAAGCTTTAGAGGAGCCACTTACTCCAGTCTCTCCTTTGGCATTTAGATATAAATTCCGGTGGTAAGGGCGAGGACGAGCCTCGCCCCTACTTTTCCGGATGGATTGTTAAATTAAACAGAAAGCAGATAATCATTATCAACCATCTGTTCTAGCCTATAGTATAGGTGATCAAGCCTATAATGTCAAGTAGAAAGATAGGGGAAAGGTGTGTAAGGGATAAGTAAAGAGGGCGATTCATGAATCGCCCGTACAATTTAGGTGAGATGTTAGAATTATTACAATTATGGAATTCAAAAGAAGGTCTGTTAGATTAAGGAAGTGGAATTATAGCTGGGGTGGGTATTATTTTGTGACGGTGTGTACCAAAGATAGGCGGGAGATGTTTGGGGAAATTATTGAAAATAAGATGAATTTGTGGTGATGCCGAATCATTTGCATTTGATGATTGGGGTAGGGGCGCATCATGATGCGCCCAAAAAGGATAGGGATAATGATTATTTTAGGGCGATTCGTGAATCGCCCCTACGGTCGGGAAACTATGAACACATAATCAGAGACGAGGAAGAATATATAAAAATTAAGGAATATATCAGGATGAATCCGGAAAAATGGTGCAGAGATATGAATAATCCGGTAAATTATAAATAAAAACCCCGGGTTAGTCCCGGGGTTTAATTTTATTCAGATTTTGGTTTAGGCCTGGTTGAGGTGCTTTTTGAAGAAGTAGCCGGCGGCTCCTATGGATGACATGGTTAGACCGATTAAGGTGATCAAATCATTGCTTCCGGTAACAGGAAGGGTCTTGGGAGTTTCGGCAGCACCCATATTGGTGAAGAATCGGGATTCATCACAATCGGAGGCGTTACTTTCGGCTACGGCGCAGACCTTGTTGATACTTTCTTTGATGGAGTAAGGAAGTAAATTTTTGGACTTGGTGCGGACACCGATGATGGTTACCTGTTGTTCACCGGGTTTGATCTCGGGAATTTTCCAGGTAATTTGATGGGTAGATTTATCGAATGTGGCCTCGATACGACCATATAGATAGTCGACGGTAGGAGGTAAGGTATCGGTGACTTTAATCCAGGTTAAATTGCGGTTACCGGTATTTTTGACGATAATTTTGAATTCAAACTGGGTGTTGGGTCCGAAAACCATAAAATCGGAAGGATAATTGTCTTTCCAGACGGATTCCTTGAGACCTTTGATTTGTTTATCAACGACGATTTGGTTGACTTCTTCGTCGGGTTGATAATACTGAGCCATAGCAGTTTTGGGCATCAAAAAGACTGTGGCTAAGAGAACGATTGTTAGAATTTTTACCACCTGCTTCATAATTGTTTGGTTAAAAATAATTATGGGCTATTATAGCAATAATATAGGATATGTCAAGACGGACTAAAAAGCCTGAAAAAATAGTCAGAAAGCTGATGGGGGATAATAAGAAGTATTGAGGCAGAACTTAGCTAATCATAACAGATATTTTAAAGAAATTGGTTGAATTGTAAGGAGGTTCAGGTCAGACTTGTTATAAATATGGCATTTGGAGGATCAAGAGCAAAGGAGATCAGGAGAGATTCCGGTTATTATTGTGCGATTTGTGGAGAGTGGCATCCGCCAAGGAAGCATGAGTTAAGGCCGGAACTGGATGCTCATTCTTTGGACAGGACTCATAGAGATATGGGAATGCCGGTATGTAGTGCGTCTTTAAAGGGAAAGGCAAGTTGTCATCAGAGATTGCATGATACGACAAACGATCCGGCTGAACTTAGAAAGGTATCGTTGACAGCAGCGGAGTTGGGGGGATTGTCTGAGGCGATTAGGATGGTTAACGGAGGAGTGCCGGAAAATATTATAAGAAGAAGGCTTTTGAGAAGAGGGTATTAGAGATTTTTGAAAAATTCCTTAATTTGGGGATAAATTTCGGGATTTTGCCGGACAAAGAGTAAGTTTGTCTTGAGCCAATTTAGGGGATCACCGGTGGTAGTCCAGAAAGCCTGGTGATCTTGGTATTTTTCGGTCAAAACGATGTCGGTTTTGGCCAGAGTGTTGCTGGCATCGGTAAACCAGAGCTCTCCTTTGGAAATGGCCTGGTTTTGAAGAATTTTGATATATTTTGGGGAAACAATAAAGCGTCCGCCCTGACCCATAAGCGAGGGTTGTTTTCCCAGAGGAGGTTTTTCTACCATACCGATGATTTGATTGGGGTATTTGGGATTGTCGGCGTAAATCATGGATCCGAGTTTGGTCATTTCTTCTGGAGTTACCTGTTGGACAGCCAAAACCGAGGCAGGTTGGTATTTTATAAAGGTAGAAATCATTTGGGAAAGAAAATGACCGGGTTTGGATTCAATTGTCAGATCATCACCCCAAAGATAGACAAAAGGATCGGAGCCGATAAAGGATTTGGCAGCAATGATGGGAGAACCGTTGCCATAAGGTAAATGACGGGGTTGAGGAATAAATTTGAATTTTTCAACTTTTTGCCAGATTTGATGAAGGCTGTCGAGCCGTGATTGTTTGCCGGTATCTTTGAGATATTTTTCTAATTCTTGATCGTATTGAAAATATTGCTTGAGAGTTTTTTCGCCATGGCGGTGGACAAGACAGATTTGAGTAATTCCGGCACCGACCAATTCTTCGATGACATACTGGATTTGGGGTTTGTCCCAAATGGGGACTAAATGTTTGGCGTAGGATTTGACGGCGGGTAAAAAACGGGTAGACCAACCGGCAGTAGCGATAACGGCTTTAGTGATTTTCATAATAAGAAGATGATAACAGATGGGAAAATAAGATATTATGTAATATATGTTACATATACGTAAATCGATAAGACTAAAAAATTGGGATTATGGTGGGAAGGCGATGTATTTTGTAACAATTGATATTGAAAATAAGAAGAGAATTTTGGGCGAAGTGAAAAATGGCATTATGGAATTATCGGAGATTGGAATGATGGTGGAAAAGGTAATAATAGGGTTTCCGAATTATTTTTTATTGGAATTGGGAAAATTTATTGTGATGCCTGATCATATTCATTTGATAATTGGAATGGGATGGGATGGGGTAGGGGCGGATTTCAATATCCGCCCGGGAATTGGAATGGGGCGGGAATGGAATCCCGCCCGTACGGCGATATCATTGGGAGAATTGGTGGGTAGATTTAAAATATTTAGCACCAATCAATATATTAAAGGGGTGAAGGAGAAAAATTGGCCTAGATTTGATAAAAGATTATGGCAAAGGAATTATTATGAGCGAATTATCAGAAATAAAAGTGATTTGTTAAGGGTGGAAAGATATATAATGGAGAATCCAGTAAATTTTGGTAAAATAAAAGACGTTTGATAATGGGCCTGTAGCGTAGTTGGTAGCGCGTCCCCATGGCATGGGGAAGGTCAGGGGTTCGAGTCCCCTCAGGTCCACAAATAATTTACCAATAAATTTCCCGGGCAATGGCCGGACCAAGATCAACTATTTTGATTTTTTTATTTTCAAGTAAATTTGGTGGAGATAGGGTATTGCCAATCAGATAAAGATCGGCTTCTATGGTATCCAGGGCACCGTATCCTTGGGAAAAAATTGGGTGGGTGGAAGCGAATACTTTGAGTAAGGTGTTGGGAAATTTGAGCGATAACAGTTCAATGTCTTTTTTGGCGGTACCGCCGGTGTCGATCATGTCGTCGGTATAACATAAAACGTAAGGATGATAGTCCACTTTTTTGAGGGGTAATTTTTCTTTGACGATTTGGTCAGATTTTAAGCTCCAGCGGATGATTGTTTTGACTTTGGCGGAGTCAACTATTCCTGCTTTTTGTCGAATTTTGTCTATATAAATAATGTCGAGATTTTGGAGGATGTTTTGAGGATGTTTCAAAAGAGCGATGGCTAGAAGTTCGACACGGGTAATGGCTCCTTTATCGCAAGCTATTAGGCGGATGGGGGTATCGAGAAGATGGTTTTCTTGGAGATGTTGATAGAGAGTGTTGGCTATTTCAATAGCGGGAGATATGGAAATGAATTGGAAATCGGCTGAAGTAAATATTTGGGAAGGGTAGAGATGGCTGTGAATGTCGATAGAGAGAAAACGGATTTGAGGAAGAGGGTTTTTGGTAGTTTGGGCAAGTTCAGCCAGGACATCTTTGGTGACTAAGGTTAGAATTTTGGCATTAAAAATAGCTTCAAGAACTTCGTAACCAAGTTCTTCGGATTGACCAAGCCGATGGCCACGGGAACCGCCAAACATGGGAATAACGATGTCAACTTCCTTGATGGATCGGGAAAATTCCGGATTGGCCAGGGTGCGGATGACATTGGCAAGAACGGCGATATTACCGCCATAAATTTCTTGGGTGGAAGCCAAAATTACCATTTTTTCAACTGAGGAAGAAAGTTTGAAAGGGGAAATAATACGACATTGATTGTCATTGTAGTGACCGACGGGATTAACAACAGCCACGATTTTTCCTTGGTTTTTAAGATTATCAGCTAGAGTCCAGAGGAGAGGTTGGCTTTGGTGACGGCCATTGAAAATCAGAACATCAATTTTTTTATCATTTTTTCCGAGTTTATTTCTAAAACCCAGGGCGTAATAGATTTCGTCAGTTAGGGGTTGGAGGTAGGTGTCTTTGGTTAGTGATTTGACTAATTTTTTGGCGTTGGAGAATTTTGAGGGAGAAAGTGAATGGTGTTGTGGGTCGCGACTACCCAAAAGAATTTTGGTGTCGACTATGAAAGTCCGCCAGCTGACGGGGTCGGACCGGTCACGAATTCCCTGGTAAAGTTTGACATAAGTTTCCAAAAGATCATTTTTGATAGTGATTGGGGGGCGATAGATATCTTGATATGTAGACATTATTTGACGAAAATATAGGTAGATTCAGTTAAATTTAAAACTATATGTAAAAAATGTCAAGGTAGCGGAAAAGGTTAAAATGATTTAAAATTGCAAAGCTTCCTTAAAAATTTAGGCCCATAGTGAAATGGCTATCACCAAGGTCTCCAAAACCTTTATTTGAGGTTCGAATCCTCATGGGCCTGCCTACGCTAAAGCTTTGGCAGATAAACCTGTTATATTTGAAGTATGAAAACGGTAGTTATTTTTCATGGGTTTCCGGATGAGTTGTCAAGGTCGAATTCTTCGGTATTCAAATATTTTTTGAAAAATAAATATCGTATAATAATGCCTTATTTGTTGTCTAAAGAATATATTTTGGGTAGGGATGAGGTATTAAAAAAAGTTTTGAGTTTATTAAAAGGAAAAAAGCCGGATGTGATAGTTGGTATATCAATGGGGGGATTGTTGGCGCCTCATTTGGCAAAGCTATTTCCGGAGTCAAAATTAATGCTAATCGGGACGGCTGCGTATTTTAAAACGAAAATATCTCTTTATAATTGGTTAGTAAAACTGGAGGCGGGAGATGAAAGGTTGATATTGGTTAGATTGTTAAAATTGACACCCAAGTGGTTGTATGGATTTTTTTATAAATTGGTAAATAAAAATAAGGATTTAACGGACAGAGAAATGCAGAGCCGGGCAGATGAAAATTACGAGAAAGTTTTTGAAGTACCCATAAATGAAATTAAAGAAATTTTAAAAATGGTAAGGGGAACAAATAATTTAAAGATTTTGTGGCAAATGCCAAATAAAACTTTAATTATTGCCGGTAAACACGATAAAATAATGCCAGTTCAATTATCAAAAGAGATGAATTCGGTGATGAAAAATAGTAAATTGATGGTTTCTGAAGGGTTTCATTATGATGTGTTTGGTGAGGTGGATTATGCATATGTTGATAATTTTTTAAATTAAATGGATAGTAAAACCTTGGAGAAAATCAAAGTTTATGTAAAAAAAGTATCGGATTTGTCAGATGATAAACGACATGATTTTGGCCATGCTGAAAGGGTGACCAGAAATGCTATGTGGATTTTAGATACGTTGAAAATTGGAGAGAGTGTGGACAGGAATTTGCTTCAGGCGGCTTGTTATCTGCATGATGTGGTGGTGATGAAAAGAGATAGTCGGAATTATTTTAGTCGTTTTGTTAGTCATTTTTTTGAAAAAAATTTAAACAAAAAATATTTAGGAAAAGTACTTGCTGATTTTGACTTGCCCTGGGAAGAAGATCAAATAATTGCAGAAGCAATAATTAATCATCCAAATTCTATTCCATTTTTAGTTTTGAATAAGGAAAAAGATATATATTCAAAAATTTTACAAGATGCGGACAGTCTTGATTATGCTTCATCTGAGAGGGAAGTTAGTTTTGGTCGAGGGAAGGGAATAATACAGATCTATATAGCCAGAAAGTATTTATCATGGATTAGAAATCATATGGAAAGATACTTAAATTTTCCCGAATTAAATAAATGAATGATGAAAGGATAGGAAAGATAAGTTATTGGGGAATAGTTTGTGGTCCGCATCAGAGAAGAATGGCCAGACTTAGGGTTGATTTAAGTCGTTTGATCGTATGCCGTGGATTGATGAATGAAGATACGGATTTAAAGGATTTACCTGTTATTTTAAAATCGGCAATAATTGCTGCGGAACAAATGACATTGGCGGAATGCTTGACTGAGACGACGGGAGATGGGGCAGAAGAGAGAACCTATAGATGGTTGGATCGGTGTGCAAGAGGTGGAGATGATGTTGAAAGGCTGAATCAAATGGCAAGTATTTATGTTGGCAGGCTAATGGTCGGTAGAAAACATTAATCTTTGACGGTTTTTTTGAGTCCCTGGTTGAGGTTGTTGATGATTTTTTTACGGATTTCTTTGGTAGGTTTTTGAGTAATAAAGGAAATTTCATTAATCAGATGTTCCAAAACGGTATCAAGGGTGTCCTGGAAGGATTTGAGATTTGAAGGATTTTGTTTTTCTGAGCTGGGATATTTTGATTCTTTCCAAAGATTTCTTAAAAGAGTGGTTATTTTTTCGATATCGTTTTGCCAAAAGATTTCCATATTACTTTTGGTATCGTAGACATTTGACGGAACTTTGGGAGGAAGAGGTTGGGAGATGTCTTTGTAGAATTTTTTGAGAGTGTCTTTTGTAATAGTCAGGCGAAGTCCGGCTTTGGGGAGATTGTCGATGGGGATATAGCAGACGAGAGAATTTTGGTCTTGGTTTTGACTTTCAACAATAGGTTTATAGTGGACGTATTCGGTCTTGTTGCCTTTAGTATCCCGTTGGCTTTTGATGGCGGTAATAATATAAATTTGACGTGAGTCAATCAAATAATTACCGGTATTTAGTTTTAAATCGTTTATAGCTTTATTCCTTAATAAATCACTTAATTTGATTACGTACCAATGGTTGGTAGGTGAATATGGGTTCATTATAACATGAAAAGTAATGGTCTTCTGTGTGCTATATTAGAAAAATGAATAAATTGGTTTGTATAACTGGATTGTGTGGATCGGGGAAAAGTGTAGTATCGGATTATTTAGTAAATAAAAAGAATTTTGAATTTTTACGTTTTGGACAGATTACTTTGGATAAAATTAAAAAAGAAGGATTGGAATTAAATGAAGTTACCGAAAAAAGGGTCAGAGAAGAATTTCGAAAACTATATGGGATGGCAGCCTTTGTAATTTTAAACTTGGAAAAATTAAAAAAATTGTTGAGAAAGGGAAATGTGGTGGGAGACGGATTATATAGTTTTGAGGAATATAAGATCTTGAAAGAGAATTTTGGAAATAAATTTGTGGTGATTGCGGTTTATGCTCCACCTAAGTTGAGATATGAAAGAATTTCAGGTCGAAAAATGGACAAAAATGACATTGCTTTGAGAAATAGATCTTTAAGCAAAACAGAAGCCGAATCAAGGGATTTTGCCGAAATTGAGAATCTAAATAAGGGTGGAACGATAGCCATGGCGGACTATACAATAGTCAATACTAAGGATATTAAATTTTTAGAAAAACAACTGGAGGAAATAATTTATGAAATCGAAAATTAATCAAAAGCAGAATAAGTATGTCCGACCGACATGGGATGGATTTTTGTCGGATGAGTTGATGATGAGGTACGAAAAATATGTAGTTTACATTCAACTTGATGGCTGGAAGTGGAAGTCTTATTAGGGTAAGGTAATGTATGTCCAGAAAAATTTTAGGTTTTATTTTGGGTGCGGTGTTGATTTTTGGGTTGGGAGTGGGGATAGGGACTTGGGTGATAGCAAAAAATGATAAGGTAAAACCGGAAGTAGCGGGAGTGAGTCAGGATAAGTATGTGGCGTTTTTGGATGAGGTATACAGTACGATTATGTCTGAATATTGGAATAAATTATCAGATCAGGATCTGATAAAAATATTTGTTTTGGGAACAGAAAAGATTACCGGACAAACTCAAAGTATAAAGGGTAAGGAAAAATCGGAGTTAAAGGCTATGTTTAAGGAAATTGTTAATTCTTATCCGGAGGAAGAAAAAAAGAAGGGATTTGTAGTGACATTGAGCGATTTGGTACTTCAAAATTTAGAGCCGTTTGGCAGGTCAAGACTATATGCTCAAAAAGATGAAAAGGCCTTAAGTGACACAGTTTCTAATGTGACGGAAGTTGATCATTATAAAGAATTGGGGGTAGATAAAGATGCCAGTAAAGGTGAGATTGCAGCTGCTTTTGAAAAACAGAAATCTGAGTTGGAAGATGTAGCCGAAACAGATCCGGAAGCCAAACAAAAATTAGAAGAAATAAACAAGTCATATAAAGTATTGTCTGATGACAGCAGTAAAAATAATTATGATGTTGCCGGAATTGACCCGACAGTGGATTATAAGTTGTTATCGTCCGGGGTATCTTATATTCACATAACAAAGTTTTCCCCGACTACTTTTGATGAATTGGTCAGGGCTACCGAGCAATTAGATAAGGGTGAATCTGATTCGTTGATTTTTGATTTGCGGGATAACATTGGCGGGGCAATAGACGGATTACCTTATTTTTTGGGACCATTTATCGGAAACGATCAATATGCGTATCAATTTTTTCATCAGGGGGACAAATTAGACTTTAAAACCAGAACGGGTTGGTTAAATAGCCTGGTAAGATACAAAAAAGTGGTGATACTTATAAATAAAAATAGTCAATCTACGGCAGAGTTAATGGCAGCGTCGATGAAAAAATATAATGTCGGAGTGTTAGTAGGGGAGACAACTAAGGGTTGGGGAACGGTAGAAAGAGTGTTTCCTTTAAAACAACAAATTGACAAATCGGAAAAATATTCGATATTTTTGGTGCATAGTTTAACCTTAAAAGAAGACGGTGAGCCGATTGAGGGGCATGGGGTAGAGCCGGTGATTAAAACGGCAGATAATAATTGGCAGGGACAGTTGGAATCGTATTTTAACTATAAGCCTTTGGTTGAAGCGGTAGATTCGGTGCTTAAGTTCTGACAAATTTGAGTTATAATCAATTATGATCAGTTTGACACAGATGTTGGTGATGTTAGGTATGGTTTTGATTTTGGCGGAATTGATTGTGGGGATTCAGACAGGTTTTGACTTGGTATTAATTGGCAGTATTTTGATAATCGGAGGTTTTGGAGGTATTTGGCTGGATAGTTTGACAGTGGCTTTGGTGATGTCGGCATTTTTAAGTTTTTTGTATATATTTTGGGGGAGAAAAATTGTAAAACAAAAGGTTGTAGTGATGTCACATAATACAAATATAGATAAATTACATGGTAAAACAGGTGTAATTATTAGGACTGTAACTTCGGATACAGCCGGAATGGTGAGACTGGATGATGAAGATTGGAGAGCGGTGAGCGATGAACTGATTTATGAAAAAGAAAAAGTAAAAATTAAATCAATTGAAGGGGTTTCATTAATAGTTGAAAAAATTAAAAAATAATATGTTTGGATCATATTTTACTTTCGCATTATTTGCTATTGCCATATTGGCATTGGTCAAGAGCTTAAAAATTGTTAAGCAATATGAAAAAGGTTTGGTAGTCCGGTTGGGGAGATATAGTCATACGGTAGATTCGGGGATAGTGTTTTTAATTCCATTTATAGATAGTGTAATTTTGGTGGATATGCGGGAGCAAGTGATTAATGTAGAACCACAGAAAGTTATTACCAAAGATAATGTAGGGGTAGTGGTAGATGCCGTAATTTATTATAAGGTGGTAGATCCGGTTAAAGCTGAGTTTGAAATTCAGAATTTTGCTTATGCGGCAACAACTTTGGCTCAGACTAATTTAAGAAATTTAATTGGTGATAAGACTTTAGATGAGTCGCTGACAGCCAGAGATACGATTAATACTTCTTTGAGATTGATTTTGGATGAGGCAACTAATGCTTGGGGGGTCAAGGTAGCCAAAGTTGAATTGCAAAAGATTGATCCGCCGCAAGATATTACCGATTCAATGAGCCGACAAATGAAGGCAGAGAGAGAAAAGAGGGCATTGATTTTGGAAGCGGAGGGAATTCGTCAATCAGATATTTTGAAAGCTGAAGGAGCGGCACAAGCCAGATTGCTTCGGGCCAATGCCGAAGCCAAGTCGATTGAGGTGGTGGCTAAGTCCGCAGAGAGTAATTTTACCCAAAGAGCGGAAAAATTAAGACAGTTGGAGGTGGCGGAGAAAGTTTTAGGCGGCGAGTCGACTAAGTATGTTTTGCCTACCAGTGGTCAGCTGGTTTCGGTACTTAATTTGGATGGTGACAGTAAGATTTTGCCACTAAAGTAAATCTTTCAGGTTTATTACATAAACTGTACAGACGGGTGTGATATTTTTGGTAGAATTTTTGATGGTGGAAAATAGGATTGAAGAAAGAGGGGAGTTGTGTGAAGATTGTCAGCGTCAGGAAGAATGCCGTAGGTTGGGGTTTTTGGAGGGATCGGCGGCAGTGGATAAGGGAGGGGGAGTAGATTTGGAAGCAAGAGTTTCCCGAGCTGAGGCAAAGCGAGTGGTAGAGATGGCGCGGGAGGTCGGTTGTGGAAAGCTTGAAGCTTTGGAAAATATGCTGGGTGATTTTCCTGATATTGATATCAGAACTTCTTTTGATTTACCGATAGATTAGTTGAAATTTACTTATTGCCGCCGCGGTTTTGAGTTCGAAATGATTGAGTAAATTTGGGTCCGTTGAATTTGGGTTGGTTGATTTTGGGAAGAATATTGGGTTTGGGAGGGAGTTGAGAGGCAAAAGGTCGGTTGGGTAAAGATGGTTTGACAGTTTTTTTATTTTGGTCCATGGCTAATTATATATTATTTTTTTGATATTTTGAAATTGACCACCTAGAAGAAGGACTCGATATTTTCTAACGAAAAACTAATTTAGTTGTAAAAATAGGATTAAGTAGACGAGTTAGGATTATTTATTTTACTACTTTACAATCTTTTATTAGAATATTCATCATCTGCGTGTCCACTTTTCCTTGGACAGTCACTTGTTGTCCATTTTCAAGAGAGATAAGTTCTGATTTGTCCTTGAAGAAACATTGAATATTGGTGCCAAAGTAGTACTCATCGTTTGAAGGCTGTAAAGATAAAAATGGAGTTCCTGTTATATCTTCACTAATGTTATCTATATATGCAGTAAACTCAATTTTTCTTCCTTCATATTTCTCCTCAGCAGCAAGCTGGTTTTTATCAAATTCATCAATAAAATCGGCCGTAACTACAAGCATAGTTTCTTCTACTGGTTTTTCTTCTTCTTGTTGGACAATTTCTTCTTTGTTGGGTTGATCTTCGGATACCACATTACTACTGTCCTTACTTCCAGAGCTTCCAATAATAATCAGTAATAAAATTATTCCTCCTACAATTAAAATTTTTTTCTTCATAAATCTCACTTCCTCCAGTAATTTTATAACTTATAACTCACATTAAAATGCAACATAATCATATCTCTAGGTAAAATAAAAATCAATTACGATTTTCTTACTGATTTTTAATTTGGAGAGTGTATAAAGGAGGGTGTCGTGTAAAAAAGGAGAAAAGTATGTAGGGACAATTTTTCCTTCAGGGTTGGAGGATGGGGATGTTGATTTTTTGCTTAGAAGGATTAATCGGGCGAAAGGGAGGGAGGATTATTTTCAGATAGGAAAGGAAGCCAGTTGGATATGGTACAAAAGAAGGGTGTTGGGAGAAAATGAAAAATCGACTGAGCGTTTGTTGGTTGAGTGGCCTCATAGTAAAAGTCGCTTGGTGGTAAAGTTGAGAAGAAGAAGGAGAAGATAAATTAAAGACTGAATGGTCGGACGGAGTTAATGTGGGCGGAGTCGGTAAGTAACATGGTGAGTCTATCAATTCCCAAACCGCATCCGGCGACATGAGACATTTTGGATGAAGCCTTAATAAAATCGTAATCAATGGGTGGAGTAGGTAATTGGTGTAATCGGCGGTATTTTTCTTCAAGCAGAGAGGCGCTAGTGATTTCGTCCATTGAGTTGTTTTCGGTATTACCATTGGCGATTTCCAGAGGTCCAAAATATAATTCAAATCTTTTTGAGTACAAGGGGTTTGATTTTTTTTTGGCGAGAGGTGAAAGAGAGGCGGGGTAGTCGGTAATAAAAGTCGGACGAGAAGTTGATAAATGGGGTTCGATGTCATTTAGAAAAATTTGGTTGAAATTATTTTCAGAAAATTTTGAAGAAGTGAGAAAAAGGTCGAGATCGATGTTGGTGTGGTCTAAAAATAATTGTTTGATAGAAATTTTGGGCCAGGGAAGGGAGAGGTCAAAGTTGAAGTTTTGGTAGATGAGTATATTATTTGTTCGATTGTACTTAATATTGTCTAATCCTTGTGCAATATTAATTATCAATTTTTGGGCTATTTTCATGGTGCGGAGATAATTACTATTGGTTTGATACCATTCAAGCATCAAAAATTCAGGTTGATGGGTTGGTCCTTTAGCCTCAAGATTGCGAAAAGACGGAGAGATAGAGAAATAGTTGCCGGGTCTTTGAGAAATAATTTTTTTGAGACCGGATTCCGGGGAGGTTGATAGATATAATTTGTCCTGTATTTGCTTACAAGATGTTTCTAATGAATAAATATTTTGTTCTAATGGAAGTGAGTATTTTAGGACAGGAAGATCGATTTCCTGGAATTTTTTTTGGACAAAAAAATGACGAATTGCCGAGATAATTTGTTGACGAAGAATAATATTTTTAAGATTTTGGGGTTTCATGATTGAATTTTTCGACCACCTGTTGACAGCTGGCAAGGGATAATTCTTTTTTGTAGCCACAAAGAAAATCAGGGTTGGTACAGGCGAGGCAGATATTTTTTGTAAATGAACAAGTATTTGTTTCAGGGTTTAGGGAGGAGATAGGACAGTGGGTGCAGGGGGTAAGGGATAAAAGAAATTTCGAAATGAGGGTTTTGATAGGGTCTGATAGTTTTCCCAAAGCTAAGGGGGATTCGCAACAGCCATAGATTGAACCATTAGATTGCACTGAAAGCTGGAAACATCCGAAATTTTTGGCAGGGATAGAAGGGTAATGCTTTTTGATATTTATTAGTTGTTTTGGCTGTAGGGAACGGACATGTCCGTTTTGTACACTAGTGGCCAACGGGTGATTGTCGCAATAAAAGGTGGATTTATAGGTAATATAATTTATGCGAGGAGCCGGTGTGGAAGGCTTTTTGTATAATTGGCGGGATAAATATTGTGGATAGGTTTTGATATGTTTGTAGGAATCAGAGGTGACAAGAAACATGATTTCGACGGGGAATTTTAATGACAGGGCGTGTTTGATAAATTTTATGGTTTTATCGAAGTTACCGATACCGCGGTTGGCATCGTGGATTTGTTTGGGGCCATCAAGAGAGACAAGGAGTTGGCAATTTGACGGATCTTTGATTTGTTCTAATTTGTCAATTGTACCGTTGGTGATAATACTGACGAAAATATTTTTGGAAAGAATTTGGTTGACAAGATGGGGGAAATCTTTGAGTGTGAAAACTTCACCCCCGCAGAACAAGACTGATTTTAGATTAATATTTTTTTGATATCGGGAGATAAAGTCTAAAATTTGCTCGTTGGTAAGGATATTTTTGGTTTTTTTGGTGTAGCAGAGCCGGCAATTAAGATTGCAGAGTTCCAGTGGAGAGATGTAGATATTTTCCAATGCGGTACGGATTTGGGGGTTCACAGGCTTGATTATACCTTAAGAAGTGAGTTTACTTGAGTTTGGTGGATTCTTTGTGATCTGTGGTAGCCCGGCACCATTTACAATATTTACGGAATTTGAGTTTTTCCGGAGTGTTCATTTTGTTTTTCTCGGTTAGGTAATTTTGAGCCCCACATTTTTCACAGAGGAGGGCGATTAAAATCCGAGGAGTCTTTTTTGCTTTAGCCATGAGTGCTATTTTAGACTAAGTTAACCTATTTGGCAATTGGCGAAATTATGGGATTTTGGTGATTATTGTGGTATTAGTTGATTTTCAAAGATGGATTTGGCCAGAATGGAACAGAAAAAATCGGAGCCACGTTGAGAGGGATGAAGATTATCGGAAGGATTAATTAAACTGCGATCGCCATCGTTGGCGGTTAGGCTGGGATGATAGGCATTGGCCAGGGGAAAGTCATTGGTTTTGGCGAAGTTGATTAGATTTTGAAGATAGAGCTTGATGGTTTCAGTTTTTTCAATTTTTTCAAAAGAATTGTAATCGATTCCGGGGATACCATTAGCAAAAAATACCGAATTTGGGGCAATAGTTGAGGCTAATAAAATTTTAGTTTGCGGTGAGGAATTTTGAATCTCTGAAGTGATTTTTTCCAAAGCCTGACGTTGGCGGTCGAATCCTTCCTGATTGTTACCAAAATTGTTATAGGCGAAAGACTCGACAACAATGATATCCGGTTTGAGAGAAATTAAGCTGGGAAAATTTTGGTTAAGGTAACTGTAGTTGTGGGTTAAACGGAAAAGAGCATATTCAATGTTGCTGGCACCATAGCCATAATTAAGAATTTGAAACCTAAAGTTAGGGTAATAATGGTGAAGTGCTTTTTGGAGGTTGGGAATATTGCGGCCGAGAGTATCAATCATGGAATCTCCCAGGAGGGCGATGGTATAAAAAGGAGCTGATGATGAGAGTGGAGGTAGTTTTTCCGGAGTTGAATTTTGAAGAGAAGGATTGGTAGTTGTGGGAGGAGTGTAGTTAATGGATGTGGGATAGTAACTGGAAAGAAGAAGGTAAAATAAGGGAGTTTGGGCTTTGGCGGGCGCGGGTTGTTGGAGAAATAAACCCAGAGCAACAATAAAAACCGCAAGAATCATAAAATCAGTATATAGAAGCCAGGATTTAATTCAATTTGTTGTTTTGGTTTTTCTTTTTTGGATTAAAAGTGAGGTTTTTATATTTGGTGATTTGGCGTTCGATAATTTCTCGAAGTCCGGTGACAGTGGTAAGGAGCTGATGGTTAATGCTTTGGGCGACAATTCGACCGTTTTTGCCGGGGAGAAGCATTTCAAAGTTAGCTTTATATTGGCGGTATTTTAATTTTTCAATACGAAGATGACCGGTTTTTAGGTCCTGACTAAGATGAGCAAGGAGTTTTTCGACCTTAGTGCCGATTTTTTTTTGAATTTTAAGTTTACTTTTGGGGGAAATGTTTATGCCTTCGGAAGAGATGCGAATATCCATAGTAGGGGAATCTCCTAAATTTAAAATTAATAAATTGGAAAACAGATAAAAAAAATGTTGATTTAAAGGTAAAGATAACAATTCAAAAGTTAGCACTGGATATTTAATTATAGCATTTGTTAAAATTAAGTTATATCTATTATAAATTTGATAGGAGTTATAAATGAATAAATTTTTATTGATCGGAGTAGCGGTGGTGGTATTATTGGCCTTGGGGTTGTGGTTGGGAGGCGGTATGGGAAAACAGGAGGTTACGGGAGAAAATATGACGCAAGAAGTGGTAACACCGACTGAAGCAATAGTTTTGGCGGAAGAACGTGTTTTTGATTTGGTTGGTAGTGATTTTGAGTATGATGTGAAGGAAATTAGAGTAAAAAAAGGGGAGACGGTAACGATAAATTTCACAGTGATAGAGGGAATGCATGATTGGAGAGTTGATGAATTTGAGGCGATGACAGAGGTAATTGAAGTAGATGGGGCAAGCAGTGTGACATTTGTGGCCGATATGGTGGGAACATTTGAATATTATTGTTCGATAGGACAACATAGAGCCAATGGAATGGTTGGTAATCTAATAGTGGAAGAGTAAGAGTATTGTAAATATTGCGTATTAATTGGGTAAATATGCTTGACATGCATGTTGATGTTTGTGATAATTAAAAGATACACTGAGTGTATAAAGTTCTTTAAAAAATAAATTAGGGAGTCGAAGGACGTCTTAACCAAAGAGGGTTCTGCAAGCTTTTTTGCGAACAGAGCCTTGCTTGGTTGAGAGGTCCCTACTGATGAGAATCAGATCCTACTCCCCAAGTCTAAACCCCAAAAGGGAAGATTTGTAAATCCGTAATCCCTAAAAGGGCTCCGCGTAAAAACAAAGGTTTGGGAAAAAATTGCGAACTAGTTTATTCTGGTAGCACCCAAACGTGGAGACGGTAGCAGCGACCTTGGGTCTTCAGCAATGAAGAAAAAAGTCCTGCGACAGAACGGGTGGAATTCTTAAAAGGATTCCGCAAGGTACACCCGAAAGGATGTATCCCAAAACCAAAACCCGTTCCGGCCTCCGCCTGAGAAAGCCCACCATCGGTGTAAAAACTGATAAGAGCCCAATCAGGCGGAGAGTTAAAAAAACCGAAGGCAAACGCTTTCAAAAAGATTAAAGATGACAATGCGTCATCGAATAGTTTTTTTGTTTGTTCGTGCGTTTGCTTTTGGTAGGGATTTCCGATAGATCGGAACTGATGAGGCCTTTGAAAGACTCAGGCCGAATCCCTTAGAAAAGACCAAAAAATTCCCCCGATATTCTCGGGGGTTTTTTGTTTGCAAAAATTTGTGAAAGTAGTTAGAATTGCTTATGGAAATACTACTCGAATGGATTTTGAGGGCTTTGTTGATATTGGTAACGGCTTATTTGATACCGGGATTTGCGGTAAATTCGTTTATGGCGGCATTGGTTTTGGTATTGATTTTGGGATTGTTAAATATTTTGGTTAAACCGTTGCTGGTATTGTTGACTTTGCCGATAAATTTGTTGACCCTGGGTCTTTTTACTTTGGTAATAAATGCAGTAGTGTTGCAGTTGGCGGTGAGTTTGGTGGACGGAGTTGGGAGTGATGGTTTTGTGACGACTTTGTTGGCAAGTGTGGTGATGAGTGTATTGTCGATGGTGGTGGGAATAATGAAGAGATAGGGAAGGGTATGTGATATTTATTCCTGAGGGTGGATTACCCATATGACAGCTGAACTTAAAGAAATGGCGGGCGTAGGCGGAGGGTGAGGGATTCGAACCCCCGAGGGATTTCTCCCACTGGTTTTCAAAACCAGCGCCATGAACCGCTCGGCCAACCCTCCGGTTGGTATATTTTAACCTACTTTTGAACAGAAATCCCACACAAAAAAGAACCAACGAATTGGAGTTCTTCAACTTTGATGTTTTGGTTAAAAAAAGCAGAGGCGGTACCTCCGTCGAGATTTAAAATTTTGGTAAAGTCGGCGATTTGACGGAATTGAGGGGACTGAAAGATGGGGATGATGTCTTTTAAACGAGGGCCGCCAAAGGCGGCGCCTTTTTCAAATATTGAAAAAAGATAAAGGTTTCCTTCGGTATCTTGGGCGATAAGATGTCGACGGGCGTATTCGGAATCGGAAAAAATAGGATTAGGATTATTTATCGGATCAAATAAGGGGCCGGATTGGAGGATAAATTGGTAATTTTTTAATAAATCGGGATTGTTTGGATCAATGTTTTGGATAGCTATTTGGTTTTTTTGATTTTTGGTGAGAAAGCCGGAAAAAGTGGGAGAGGAGGTGTATTGTCCAAGTTGTTGGCCGTTGATGACAAACAGACCTAGCGGGGTGTTGTCGGGATGATAGAAACCACCGTTGATACCAAAAAGACATTGATTGTTTTTGATGATGGCAGAGGAGGTCTGGTGATTTGAAAAATTAGAGATGAGTGATAATGTTTGATTTGATTTGATTTTTAGAAAATAATATTGAAAATTGCGGTTAAGAAAGGATAAATTTTGGGGTTGAGGGGCAGAGGGGGTAGGGGTGGTGGTGATAGTTGGGTCTGGCAAAATTGATTTGGGGGAAGTGTTTGGAGAAAACGGATTGAATATAGAAAGGAAAAAAATTAAAACTACGATGATGATGAATAATATGGAGTAAATTAATTTCAATGGGGAAGGATAAAAATTTAATAAAGAGTAGTTTTAAGATTATAACAAACAGATACATATATGGACTTGAATTTTTTGATAAAATACAAAGGCAATTGCCCGGATAGCTCAGTTGGTAGAGCATCCCCTTGGTAAGGGGAAGGTCAAGGATTCGAGTTCCTTTCCGGGCTCAGTGGACAGAAATGATTAACTACTACTAGTATTCTACTAGTTATAGTAAAATAGCAGGGTATGCTCAAGATAGAAAAGCTGAATGTCAGCGTGGATAATAAAAAAATTTTAAACGGATTAAGCTTGGAGATAAAACCAGGGGAGGTCCATGCGGTGATGGGTCCAAACGGATCGGGGAAATCGACTTTGGCTTATACTTTGGCAGGTCATCCGAAATATAAGGTAGAATCGGGTAAAATATATATCGACAAAAATGAGATTCAGGAAATGAGTCCGGATGAAAGGGCTAATTTGGGATTGTTTTTGGCGATGCAGTATCCGGTAGCAGTACCGGGATTGACGACTTTTAGTTTTTTGTGGCAAATATATAAAAATAGAAATAAGAATAAGACTAAGGTGGTGGAGTTTAGGAATTGGTTGCTAAAGCAATCAGAGGTATTGAGTTTGAATCCGGAATTATTGAAGCGTGGTTTGAATGATGGTTTTTCGGGTGGTGAAAAGAAAAAATTAGAAATATTGCAAATGATAGTGTCTTCTCCTAAATACATCATACTAGATGAAATTGATTCGGGTTTGGACGTGGATGCTTTGAAAAAAATTGCCCAAACTGTGGCTAAAATTGCAAAAGAAATGAATATCGGAGTATTGCTGATTACTCATTATTCAAGAATATTGGATTATGTTAAAGCCGATTGGGTTCATATTATGAGAGAGGGTAAGATGGTGGAGAGCGGAGGAGCTGATTTGGTAATAAAAATAGAAAAAGAAGGTTATGAGGTGTCAAAGAAATGAGTAGATTTGCCCTAATTAATAGCAAAAATAATAAAAATACTCGGCTAGATCAAAATGGTTTGGGAGATTATAAATATGGTTTTTCGATGCCGGAGAATTATGTTTTTAAGTCAAAAAAAGGTTTGGATGAAGAAGTGGTAAAGATGATTTCAGCGATGAAAAAGGAGCCTGTTTGGATGAGGGAGAAAAGATTGAAAGGGTATAGGGTATTTGGGGAGAAAAAAATGCCCGATTGGGGAGGAGATTTATCAAAAATTGATTTCAATGATATTTTTTATTATATAAAACCAAATCAAAAAGTAGAAAAAAGTTGGGATGATGTGCCAAAGGAAGTCAGAGATACTTATGATAAATTGGGAATACCGGAAGCCGAGAAAGAATTTTTGGGAGGGGTGAAAGCCCAGTATGAATCGGAGGTGGTTTATGGATCTTTGAGAAAAGATTTGGAAGATTTGGGGATTATATTTTGCGGGATGGATGAAGCGGTGGTGAAATATCCGGAGTTGGTAGAGGAATATTTTGGAAAGATAATACCTCCGGGTGATAATAAATTTGCAGCATTAAATACCGCGGTTTGGTCGGGAGGGTCGTTTGTTTATATTCCCAAGGGGGTAAAATGTGACAAACCTTTGCAGGCATATTTTAGAATAAACAGCGCCAACATGGGGCAATTTGAGAGAACTTTAATTATTGTGGATGAAGGGGCGTATGTTCATTATGTGGAAGGGTGTACGGCACCGATTTATACAACTGATTCACTTCATGCGGCAGTGGTGGAAATATTTGTAAAAAAAGGCGGAAGATGTCGATATACTACAATTCAAAATTGGTCGACTAATGTTTACAATTTAGTAACTAAGAGGGCTTGGGTGGAAGAAGACGGAGTGATGGAATGGGTGGATGGAAATTTGGGGAGTAAGTTGACAATGAAATATCCGTCGGTGTTTTTGGCAGGGAAAAGGGCTCATGGAGAAATATTGTCGATTGCAGTGGCAGGTAAGGGTCAACATCAGGATGCCGGAGGGAAATGTATTCATTTGGCGGCTGAGACGACTTCCAGAATAATTTCTAAGTCGATAAGTTTTAGAGGAGGAAGAAGCAGTTATAGGGGAATGGTTACCATGAATAAAGGAGCAAAAAATGCCAAAAGTAAGGTAGTTTGTGATGCATTAATTTTGGATAGAAATTCCAGATCGGATACTTATCCGGTTAATAAGATATTTGAAAGTGAGGTTAGTTTGGAACATGAGGCAACAGTTTCAAAAATTGGTGAGGAACAATTATTTTATTTGATGAGTAGGGGATTTGAGGAACATGAAGCCGAAGCGATGATAGTCAATGGATTTATTGAACCGATTGTGAAGGAATTGCCGATGGAATACAGTATTGAATTAAACAGATTGATAAATTTGCAAATGGAGGGATCGGTTGGATGAATAAAGTGATAATTAAAAAACAAAATTTGATGATGGCATTGGTGGTGGGAAGAGGGGAAACGGTGGATTTGGAGACAATTTCGGAATATAAAATGCCCAGAGGTAGGGGAGAAATAGTGGTAAAAGCAGTAGTAATGGGAAAGGGGAGTTTGGAGCTGAAAGGGATGATTAAGATAGGTGAAAAAGCGGTGTTGACTGAAGCATTCTTGAGACAAAATATTTTGCTTTTGGGTGAAGATGCTAAGGCTACGGCAGTACCGGAATTGGAAATAGAAACCGATGATGTAAAAGCGTCACACGCAGCCACGGTCGGACAAATTGACAAAGAACAATTATTTTATTTGACTTCCAGAGGAATTTCTCAGGGTGTGGCTACCAAGATGATAGTTGAAGCTTTTTTGGAAGAGGTGTTGAGTCAAATTGATTCAAAAGAAGCAGAAATAATTAGAGTAAAATTAGAAAGGGAACTGAGTTATGGATATTAAAAGTAAATTTCCAATTTTTAAGAAATATCCGGATTTGGCATATTTGGATAATGGGGCAACTACATTAAAACCAGAAATAGTGCTGGAAAAGATGAATGAATATTATCGGGAATATAGTGCAAATATTCATCGCGGTATTTATGGAATTTCTGAGAGAGCGACTGAGGAATATGAGAGTGCCAGGGTGAAGGTGGCTAGATTTATTGGGGCGGCGCCTTCTGAGATAATTTTTACTTTCGGGACTACGGCCAGTATAAATTTGGTGGCCAGTGGTTGGGCGGATAAAAATTTAAAAAGAGGTGATGAAATTTTGGTAACAGAAATGGAGCATCATTCGAATTTGGTTCCCTGGCAAAATTTGGCCAAAAAGAAAGGGTTAAAAATAAAATTTTTACCATTGAATGGAATTTTTTTGGATATTTCTGATGAAGTTTTAAAAAATTTGGTAAATGAAAAGACGAAAATGATGGCAATGGTGCAGGTGTCAAATGTATTGGGGACGGTAAATCCGGTTAAAGATATTATTGAAAAAGTAAAAAAGATAAATCCAAAAATAGTGGTGGTAGTGGATGGGGCCCAGGCAGTAGCTCATATGCCAATAAAAGTGAAAGACCTGGGGGCGGATTTTTATGCATTTTCAGGTCATAAAATGTATGGGCCGACAGGAATTGGCGTACTTTGGGGTAAAAAAGAAAGGTTGGAAGAGACGGAACCGGTTAATTTTGGCGGAGGGATGATAGAGGAAGTGACGGAGGAAGGTTTTAGAATGGCAAGTATTCCGTTTAGATTTGAAGGCGGGACACCGCCGATTGGGGAGGCAATTGGTTTGGGGGAGGCGGTTGATTTTATTGAAGAATTAGGATGGAAAGATATTATGGAGCAAGAGATAAATACGTATAAATATTTGGAGGAAAAGATCGGAGGGTTGGCGGAGATGATGGGTGAAGGGACGATAAAAATTCTGGTGATGAAGGGGGCGCATCCACATGATGTAGCTCAGATATTGGATACGGTTGGGGTATGTGTCAGGGCCGGACATCATTGTGCTATGCCTTTGCATCAAAAATTAGGACTAATGGCTAGTACCAGAGTAAGTTTGGCGGTTTATAATGACAAATCAGATGTTGATAAACTTATTGGGGGAATTAAAAAAGTTAATAAAATTTTTGTAAAGGAAGACTAATGGACGACAATTTGTATAAAGAAATAATTTTAGATAGATATAAAAATCCCCAGAATTTCGGGGAAATTGAGGATGTTAAGCAGGCAGAACAGGCTAATTATTTGTGTGGAGATAAATTGAAAATATATATTAAAACGGATAAAGACGGAGTAATTGAGGAGGCAAAATTTATGGGTGGTGGTTGTGCGATTTCGATGGCAGCGGTGGATTTACTTTTGGATGAGATTGTGGGGAAAAAGTTGAGTCAGGTGAAAAAGATGAAGGGGGAAGAAATTGAAAAAATGTTGGGAATGGATTTGACGCCAGCCAGAAAAAAATGTGCTTATTTGGGGTTGGAAGTGATAAAGAAAATATGATTTGAAATAATATTTTTGTTGATGGGTTTGGTAGAATGTATCCATGAAAGGAAATAAAATGTTACCCATAGAAGAAATGGGTAAAAAAGATTTGGAAAATATCAAAATGTTGTGTTTTGATTCGGATGGAGTGACGGTAGAGAAAGGGACAAAATTTTTGGATAGTGGCTGGACGATAACTCAGGATTTGAGTCCGGAGATGGGGAATAAAATGCTTAAATTAAAGGATAAATTTTGGATTAATGTGACTTCGGGTAGAAATTTGGAATTTTTAAAAAAAAGGTATGAGCTGGTATTGGGGGATAAGTTTAGTTTGCAGGCTGAGATAGGTAATATTGGTTGGTATAAAGATGGGGAATTTAGGGAACTTTGGAGTGAATATGAACTGGAACGGGTGGAAAAAATCAGAAAAATTTTAGAAGAGAAATTGTTGAGAATGGATGATTTTATTGCTTTTGAAGAAAAGGAAATGATAATTACAATTCATGCAAAAAATGAAATTGAATTAATTAATAAAACGGTAAAAGAGAATGATGAGAAGGGATGGTTGTATTGTTGGTGGAACGGTGAGGCATATGATATCGGACCAAAAAGATTTAATAAGGCAAGTGGGTTAAAAAAAATGGCGGATATTTTGGGTATAAATATGGATGAAATAATGATTGTGGGAAATGGAATAAATGATAGGGATATGAGAAACGGAGTGGGAATTGATGTCAGTACCGATCCTAAAAGTTTGAAGGCTGATTTTTGGACGGAAGGTGAAGAAGTTGGCGGAGAAAAACTGGTTGATAGAATTTTGAAGCTGGTTTAAGTAAGAGTTTTGATTTGGTGGTTTACAGGGCTTTGGTATTGTCTCTAGAATGGCTTATGGATATTGAGTTAACAGGTCGAAACGGTAGGGTGGTAGAGGAAGATCCGGATAAGGTGGATACAAAACAATTGACGGAGTTTTTAATGGGTGGATTCAGGGAATTTAAAAGAAGGGAAACGCCAGCGGAAAGGTTTGGAAGGAGAGTTATAGACAGGTTGGGTAAGGTGGCGGAGATGGCCGGATCGGGTGAAGTGTTATTGGAGCAATTAAATAGTAGGCCATTGGAAGGGATGTGGAGAAGGAATTTGCTTTGAGCCTGAAGTCAGATTTGAACTGACGACCTGCTGTTTACAAAACAGCTGCTCTACCAACTGAGCTATTCAGGCAATAGGAAATTATACCAAAGCAAAAGGCAGATTTATGTGTAAAATTGATTTATGAAGTCAAAGAGAATCTTGGTATTGACGGATCATATGCCATGGGGACATAGGTCAATAGCAAAAGCTATATACGGAAATTTAGAGGATAAGGCCAAAGGTGTGAAGGTTGAATTAAAATATGCTGAAGTTAGGGCAGAAACGGGGATAGGAGGGGATGCGTATGTGTTGTTATATAGATATTTACCAAAAGCTCATAGGTTGGTGTATAAGTTTTCATCAACGAAAATTTCAAGATTGGTGGTGAAGGATGTGGCGGACAGGAATGTATGGAGATTGAAAAAATTAGTTAATCAATACAAACCTGATTTGATAATTTCGGCATATTTTTTGCATAGTCAATCATTACAACGGTGGCGGGAGACGGAGGGTAAGGATTTTAAATTGTGGACGGTGGTGGCGGACCCTTGGACTAGTTATCAGGCGGCGATAGTTGAGGGTGCGGATTTGCATTTGGTGTATGATGAGGTGGGAGTAAAGAAAGCGCTTGATTTTGGTATTGAAAAGGATAAGGTTTTGGCAACAGGTTGGTGGACAAGGAAAGAAATGTTTGAGAAAAAAAATATGCGTCAAAAAATGCGAAAGAGTTTGGGTTTTGATGATGAAAGACCGGTGATTTTTGTTGGAGGAGGCAGTTTGGGGACAAATTCTTTGGCCAAATTTCTTCCGGTGCTTTTGTTGTCTAGACGGAAGATTGGGGTAATTTTTAATACCGGAAAAGATAAAGTAGCTTTTAAAATGGTTAAAGAGTATATGAGATTATTGGCCAGATTAAAGAAGAAAGATAAGGTGTTAATAAAAAATTTGGGATGGATTGAGAATATGGCGGAAATATTATCGGCAGTTGACATTGTTTTTGGAAAAGCCGGTCCTAATTTTATGTTTGATGTAGTGGCGGCGGAAAAACCTTTTGTGGCAATTACTCATATTGGCGGACAAGAGGACGGTAATTTGGAGATTATAAAAAAGAAAAAATTGGGTTGGGTGAAAGAAAAGAATACCAGTTTGTTGAGATTTTTTAGATTATATTTGAAGCGTCCGAGTTATTTTCATAAAAAATATGAGATGAGTATTCATGCGGAAGCGATAAAAAACAAGGGTAGTGGCGAATTGGTTTGGAAAAGAGTTAAAAAGGATTTGGGGATATAAAAAAATCCTACCAAAAGCTTTTCTTCAATAGTGGCTTTTCCAAAAAGGAAAATTACGTGCGGAAAACTATTTTAAAGCGAATTGCTTTAAAAAAACGTTCTCCTTAACCAAAGGTTAGTAAGAAAAAACACCTTCTTAAAGATTTGCATTTTGGTAGGACAATTAATTATAACATTTGTGTTTAAAGATTGAATCTATTAGTAAATTTGTGATAATATAGCCAGTATGATAAGCATATCCAAAAAGGTGGAGTACAGTATCAGCTTAATTACGTATTTGTCTAAATTTGAGGGGAAAATAATTTCTCTGAAGGATGCGTCTAGGGAATTAGGTTTGCCTTATAGGTTTTTGGCACAGTTGGCATCATCTTTAAAACAGGGAGGACTGTTGGAAAGTAAGGAAGGAAAAACAGGCGGGTATAATTTGGAGAAGGGTTGGAAATCAAGAAATATTTATGATTTGGTAAAAGCTTTGGGAGAAAACGATCATATGGTTAAGTGCCTGGCAGGGGAAAAATGTGTCAGGGAAGCCAAATGTAGTGCCAAATTGATATGGCAAAAGTTGGAGACGGTCTTTGTGGATGAATTGAAAAATATTAAGTTATCAGAATTACAATAAACAGAAATGAAAAAAGAAGAAAAATTAATTAGTAAAGATATGGTGATAGCTGAGTTGGTGGAAAAATACCCGGATTTGGCCATGGTCTTGGTAGAGGACTATGGATTTCACTGTATTGGTTGTTTTGCTTCCGGAATGGAGACTCTGGAGCAGGGGGCAATGGTGCATGGGATGGGAAAGGAGGATATCAAAGTGATGATAGAGAATTTAAATGAGCTATTGATGAGTGAGAAAAATTCAGGAAAGTCAAAAACCGGGAATTAAAATTCGGCTAAAAAATTGGATAGGAGGAGTCATAATGATAGAAAGTAGATTTGACCCGTTAATCGGAAGAAATAGTGCAATTAAAAGAATAGGAGTACTATAACGACTAAGTGCATCCTGCCATTGAACGGATTCGGTAACGGGAAGCAGATTGAGAAAAATTTTGGAACCATCCAGGGGCCAGAGAGGAATCAGATTAAAAATGGCAATGGATATATTGATGAGAATGATGAGCTGTAAAAAAATTAGGTTGTAACCGGTAATATTTATAAATATAGCGGTAATGATGGCAATTATAAAATTACTTGCGGGACCGGCCAGGGCGATGATAAATTCGTCGCGTCGGGGATGGGCGAGGTTGTAGGTGTCAATGGGGACAGGTTTGGCCCAACCAATGGTGGGTAATCCGGTGAGAGCGGTGACAAAAGGAAGGAGAAAAGTTCCGATAAGATCGGCATGTACCAGAGGATTGAGGCTTAAACGGCCATAAGAACGGGGAGTCGGATCACCGAGAATGTCGGCGGCCAGAGCATGACTGAATTCGTGGACGGTGATTGTGATAATTAGGGCTATAAATGCCAGAAAATTTATCATGTTTAAAAAAATGGGCTTATTTGTTATAGTATACCCCATATGAGAACTTGCAGCATTTGTCAAAAAGGCACTTCTATTGGAAGAAATAGATCACATGCCCAAAACAGAACCCCTAGAACTTTTAAAGCCAACATTCAAAAGGTAACTTTAACGGTAGGAGGGGATAAAATCAGTGGTAATTTTTGTACAAAGTGTTTGAAAAGAATCAAAAAAGATGTCAAGGATTCGGCGGTGGTGACGGCTTAAGATTTTTTTATAGTGTAGTAATTTTCAACTTCAGACCAGTTGGTAACTTTTTTGCCTTCGATTTGGATTTGTTGGGGAGTAATTTGATTTTGATTTAGGGTGGCGGATAAAATTTTCATTTTGAAAAGATCTTTTGATTGATTGGTAACGTAGGTCCAGGCTGTTGGCCAGGGGATGAGAGCCCGGATGAATCTTTCGATTTTGTCGGCAGGTTGACTCCAATCGATTTGACCGTCTTTTTTGGTAAATTTGGGGAAATAAGTTTTTTGAGAGTGGTCTTGAGGGGTCAGAAGATGAGGGTTTTGGACATAGGATTTGAGGATGGAATTTAGGTTTTGAGAAGCCAGAGAAAAAGCTTTTTGGTAAAAAGAGTCGGCGGTATCGTTTGGGGAGATATTGAGGGGAATTTGGGTGATAATCGGGCCGTGATCCGGGAGAGAATCGATTTGAAAAAAGGTGACAGCGGAGGTGGTTTCACCATTGATGATTTGCCAGGGACCGGGAGTCGCGCCTCGGTATTTGGGGAGGGGTGAGGGATGAATATTGATAATTTTATATTTGAGGATGTCGATGAGGGTTTGGTCAAAAAATGGTGGCCCATAGGCGACGACTAGGGCCAGGTCAGGTTTTAGAGATTTAAAAAGGTCGGTAAATTCGCTATCAAATTTTTGCGGTTGGAGGAGCTTTAATTGATGATTTTGGGCAAATTGGGCAACTTGGTTGGGGGTAATGTGTTGAAGACGACCTTGGGGCCGGTCCGGCTTGGTAATTACGACTAATATGTTAAATTCCGGGGAATTTAACAGTTGTTTTAGAAATATGGTTGAGTATGGTGAGGATCCAAAAAAGACGATATTAATCATGCTTGATTATAACTTAGAGCGAGTCTTTGGTAAAATATAGTTCAATGAAAAAAGTTGTGGTGTATCCAGATAAAATTTTGAGGGTTAAGACCAAAATAATTGAGGATTTTAATGGTAGATTAAAATCTGATGTTAAAGATTTGGCGATGGCTTTGGAAAAAAGTTATGGTGTGGGATTGGCAGGACCTCAATTGGGGATGGATAGAAGATTTTTTGGACTAAAGGATGAGAAAACAAAAAAGGTAAAAGTTTACATAAATCCCAAAATTGAGCAAGTAATTGGCCAAAAAATTTATCCAATAATGGTTGACGAGAAAGGAAATCAGGATGAATTTTTGGAGGGGTGTTTAAGTTTTCCCGATTATTGGGGGACAGTAAAGCGTTATTTTAAAATTTCGGCGAGTTGGCAGGAATTGAATAAGGGTAAATTGGAAAATAAAAAAGAAATATTGGAAGGATTGGAATCGATAGAGTTTCAGCATGAGTTGGATCATTTGGACGGAGTATTATTTATCGATCATATAAAGGCAGATGGCGGAAAGTTTTATCGATGGATGGGGGAAAAGATGGTTAAGTGGAATTTGGATGAAGTGATAAAAGGGAATTTATAATTAGATTTATAAATTTTTCATCATATTTTTTTTCGCTTCAAGATCGTTATGTCTTTGGGCTTCAAAAAAATATGATTTCAAAGTTTATTGATTATTAATTGATTTGATTTGTTTGAGATAATTTTGGGCGTCGGGATTGGTGGGGGCATATTTTAGGGTATATTCGAAATATTTTTGAGCCATAGGGTAATCTTTCAAATTGAAATAAATTTTGGCCAAATTAAAGTGGGCATAGTCATAATTTGGTTTTAAATTTATGGCTTCTTGGTAAAATTTTATGGCATTTTCGGTATCTTCGATGGTGTCGAAAAATCTGGCTAGGGTATAAAATGTTTTGGCGTCGGTGGGGGCAAGGTCGGCGACTTGAGCCAGAGATTTGATGGCATCGGTAAAGTATTTTGAATCGATAGTACTCAAAAGATAATAATTTTGGGCTCTGATTTTCCAAAAATTGAGATTGTAAGGAGAAAGACGGACGGATTGATCGGAAGTTTGGATGGCTTGGGAAAGATATTTGGAAGTATTGGCGGCATCATTTTGTTGGTGATAGCTTAGGGAAAGATTGGTGTAGATTGAGGAGGCCAAACTAAGATAAGTGGCTTGATTGGGGAAATGACTGAGACTGATATTGATTTGGTCACGAGCGGGCAGAAGAGAGGTTTCCTGAAGTTTTTGAGCCTGAGAGAAAGTTAAATCTGAAATATAAAAGTAGATGGTTTGGGAAAGTATTTTGAAAGTAATCAGAGAAATAATGATGATCAGTGGCCATTTGAATTTGGAAACTTTGGCGGTAGAAATAGGGGAGGAGGAAGGGAAAAATGTCGGGAAAAGAAAAAAATAGAGGGAAACAATAACTACGGAAAAACCGACCGTATTGGTAATTAAAATTGAAACATAGCTCGAGATGACGGCGATAGTTAAAATATGATCGGAATTTTTTTTAATTAAATTATTTAGGAGAATAAAGATGAATGCCAAGATGGCCAAAAGATAGGTGATAAGTCCAAAGGTGCCGGTAGTTGCCAGATAATTTAAATACTCATTGTGGGCTTTGTTGTATAAAAAGTCCCATTCGGAAGTTAGGTTGTGAGCAGCGGGGCGGACCCAGTAGTAAGAGTAGGCAAAAGTTTCGGGACCGGTGCCAAACATGGGATATTGTTGCCAAAGTTTGATAGCGCCTTGCCAGACAATTTTGCGGATATCTTCGGACGGGGTGATATTGAGAGTCGGGATTTTTCCTTGTTCTTCTTTGGCGGTGGGGATAATTTGAGAGGGAAAGATATAGTCTTTGATAGGGTTTGAGATAATTAAGGATAATGAAACAAGTAAGATGAGATTGGAAATCAGAGCGAGATAATTTCTGGAAGTGGATTTAATAAGGTAAAGTAGGGTGAAAATAATTAGAGAAATTATGACGGCAATAATTCCTGATTTGGATTTGGTAAAAAGAAGGGAGGTGAAATAGGTAATTGATAGTAAAGACAGCATAATATGTTGTCTGTATTGGTTTTGGAGTGTTGATAAAATTTTGTAAAAAGAAAGGGGGATTAAAATACAAAGATAGGCGGCCAGCCAGTTGGGTTGGCCTAGGGTGGAAAAAACCCGGGAGCGGACGTCCTGAACCCAAAGATGGGCATCAATGCCGAAGTGTTGGGCTATTCCAAAAATGGCTACAAAAAAACCGGAAAGTAGGGAAACATTAATGATTTTTTGGATAAGTTTTTGATCGATATAGACGTTTAAAACCTGAAAAAGAAGATAGTAGGTGATAAGTGAATAAAGTCCGCCGTTTAGGCGGGAATAATAACCCATGAGAGAGGTGTGGAGATCAATAGAAAAAAAGGTTGAAATTGTTTGTGAGATAAGAAATAAATTTAAATAGAGATTTAGGGGATGAGGGCGAAAGAGGGGAATTTGATGATGAAAATGATTGAGAAGATGAAGATATATTATAATAATTGCCGTCGTATAGACAAAAATCATTTTGGGGAGTTCGAAAAGTTCGGAGTTGGCAGAAACGTAAATTAGAGGAGTGGCAAAGAAGAGGAAGAGAAAAAGGGCTTTAATAGTTTTTGAAAGAGACATTTTGTTTATTTTATATTAGAACTAGTTGTTTGTGGTACCGGAGAGGTAGGGATTAGTTTATACTTAACAGGTGTTATCATTTGGCAAAATTAAATCAAAAATTTATAATTTGACTAGGGAGTTTTATTGGGAATTTGGAGTGGATTTGGGTAGCAGTAATATTGTAATTTATTTGAAGGAGAGGGGATTGGTGGTGGATGAGCCGTCTTTGATTGCCAGACAAAAAAAGAAAAGGTGGACGGGTTTATCGGCGCCAAAGACTAGTTTGGCGGTACCGATGGCGTTTGGAGCAAAGGCAAAAGAAATGTTGAATCGCGAACCAAAACATTTGGAAGTTGTGGCGCCGATAAAAAACGGAATTATTTCGGATTTGGGGGCGGCTGAAACGATGGTGTCGCATTATTTGAAAATTGTCAATGAGATTCCTTCGAAATATCCGAAATTTTTAAAACCTAAAGTATTGGCCGGAGTACCATGTAGTATCACGGAAGTTCAAAAAAGAGCGGTAAGATCAGTATTTTTAACGGCAGGTGCCGGTGAAGTAATTTTGGTTGAGGAGGCAATTTTGGCGGCTGTAGGGGCCGGGTTACCGGTTGGGAGTTCGGCCGGGTTGATGGTGGTGGATATTGGCGGTGGCAAGACGGAAGTAACTTTGGTTTCTTTGGGTGGGGTGGTGGTGGGTGGAGGGATAAAAACCGGAGGAGACGATTTGGATTTGGCGATTTTGAATTTTATAAAAATGAAATATGGTTTGTTGATTGGGACAAATACGGCAGAGAATATCAAAATTGAGGTGGGAAGTTTATCGCTAAAGAGCGGAGAACCACAAAAAACAATGATAGTAAGAGGCCGGGATTTGGCGACAGGATTGCCTAAGACAGTAAAAGTGAGTGGCGGAGAAATATCTGAGGCATTGGGGTTGGAAGTATCAAAAATAGTCAGATTAGTAAAAGATATTTTGGATCAAACACCGCCGGAATTGATGGAGGATGTATTAAAAAGAGGTATTATTTTGAGCGGAGCGGGGGCGTCTTTAAGAGGAATTGATCGGGTGATTGAGGAAGAGACAAAAATCGCGACCAGAGTAGTGGAAGATCCGGCTTTGACTGTGGCTAAGGGATTGGGGATATTGATTGAAAATCCGGAATATTTGGGACAGGTTAGGTTGGTATTGGGGGAATAAAAAATGGGTGAAGAAATTAAAAATAGCTGGTTTTATTATTTGGCCAAATTAACTGTTTTGATAAGTTTAGGTTTACTTTTGGTGGTGGTTTTTAAATTATCGGTGATAAAAAACAGTTATTACTTGAGTTTGGCCAGGGATAATAAAATTTTTGAAACAAAGATTCCGGCAGCCAGAGGACAGATATTGGACAGAAAAGGCAGAGTAATTGCCAACAGTGTATATCAGTATTTTAAGATTGTGAACGGTGTGAAAGTTTATGATAGCTCGGGAGATTTTTCCGGACTAAAGTTTGAGGGTAAGGATTTATCGTATGATTTGAAAAGACAGTATCTCTACAAAGAATCAATGTCTTTGGTAAGCGGATATTTGGGAAAGGTGAATGAGGAAGAAATGAAAAATGATAAGTGCGGGGAAGAATTGAGCGGTGATATGTTAGCGGGGAGGGGAGGAGTTGAGGAGTATTGGGAATGTAAATTACGCGGAAAAGATGGCAGAAGATTGGTGGAGGTGGATGCCGTTGGCCGCTATGTTCGGGAGTTGGGTCGCCAGGAGCCGGTGGAAGGAACGGATTTAAATTTAAGTATAGATGCTTTTTGGCAGGATAAAATTTATAAAATTTTGGATGGTAAAAAAGCGACAGTGGTAATGAGTGACCCAAAAACCGGTAAAATTATTGCTTTGGTGTCTTCTCCCGGTTTTGATCCCAATGTTTTTTCATATCAAAAAGATAATCAGGCAATTACAAATTATTTGCATGATAAGGAAGGATTGCCTTTGTTAAACCGAACTATCGGAGCTAGATATTACCCGGGATCGGTTTTTAAAATTGCGATAGCCAGTGCCGGATTGGAATCTAAAAAAATTGATAAAAATAGTTTGATAGAAGATACGGGGATATTGAAAGTCGGTGATTATAGTTATTCTAATTGGCTGTGGACTAAAAGCGGAACAACGGATGGAATGGTGGATATAGTGACGGCGATAAAAAGATCAAATGATATCTTTTTTTATAAATTAGGAGAAAGGTTGGGAGTGGATGAAATTAAAAAATGGGCGATGAAATTTGGTTATGGGCAAAAGACGGGAGTGGAATTACCGGGAGAATTGGAAGGAATTGTACCGGATAATAAGTGGAAATTGGATACGAAGGGAGAAAGGTGGTATTTGGGAGATACTTATCATTTGGCGATAGGACAGGGATATTTGAGTGTGACGCCCTTGCAGGTAAATCAAATGACAAATGTGATTGCCAACAATGGAATCAGATGTGCGATGAGTATTGATAAGGATAAAAAACCTAATTGTATTGATTTGAAATTAAATAAGACAACTTTGACTTTGGTTAAAGAAGGTTTAAGACAAGCATGTCAAAGTGGGGGAACAGCATGGCCTTTGTTTAATTTTAAGACAAAGTTGGCATGTAAAACAGGAACGGCAGAAGTCGGGGACGGAAGTGATGATACCCACGCCTGGTTGACGGCTTATGGACCGGTGGATAATCCTGAGATTTCGATAACGGTATTGGTGGAGAGGGGAGGTGAGGGTTCGGATGTGGCGGCTCCGATTGTGGGAGATATTTTAAAAGAATGGTTTGGTGAACCGGAGACGAAAGTACCGAGATATGATGCCGATCATAAGGTAATTTATGGAGATACAATAAATGAAGAAGAGATTCTTTCGGAATAGGTGTGTGATAATTATTACGGGTGACAAAATTAATAATCAAATATTCTGATTTTGAATTTCCTGATTTGTTGAAAGAAATGTCGGATTGTCCAAAAAAGCTATATTGTGTGGGGAATGTGGAATTGTTGAAGAGTAAAAAAATTATTTCGGTGGTGGGGAGCAGAAATATGAGTGTGTATGGTAAAAAAGTGATTGGTGAATTGGTAGGTGGATTGGTAAAAGATGATTGGGTGATTGTGTCGGGGATGGCTTATGGGGTGGATAGTGAGGTACATCGGAAATGTGTCCAAAATAAGGGCAAAACTATTGCGGTATTGGCTTCGGGAGCGGATATAGCGACACCAAAAGGAAATAGTGAAATTTATAGAAATATTGTAAATAATGGAGGATTAGTAATTTCGGAGATAAATTTTGGAGAAATGCCAAAAAGTAAAAATGAGTTTTTAAAGAGAAATCGGATAGTAGCCGGAATCGGGATTGGAGTGGTGGTGATTGAGGGAGGAGGGCAAAGCGGAAGTTTGGTGACGGCTAGGTTGGCGGCGGAAGAAGGGAGGGAGGTATGGGCGGTACCGGGGAGAATATTTGATGAAAATTCAATGGCGACTAATTGGCTGATAAAAAACGGGGCTACAATAGTGATAAATACCCAAGAGATAGGTTTAAAGTGATATAATAGAGATATGTTGAAATCGGTGGAAAATAATGTGAGAAAATTTTTTGATTTTCCTTTGGTCCGAAGAGGGGTGGATGTGGCTTTGGAGATAGAATATGGTCGGACAAATGTTTTGAAAAATGATTTGGACCCGGCTAAAGCCAGGTTAGTAAAGGCAAGAGAGAACAGATTGGTTAATGAATTAATTTTTGGCAGGAGAGGAGAATTTAAGGAATTATCGCTGATAGATGTGGCTGTAAAAATGGGAGCGTGTGTGGGGACAGGAATTGCAGCTAGGGTTTTGATAAAGACTAAAGCAGTAGGGGTAAGAAAAAGTGAAAGTTCAGGGCAATTTAATTTGGTTTTGACGAAAGATGGCAGAGTGGTGATATAATACGGCCATGAGTTGGAGAAAAACACAAGAAATAGTTCGGGTTGCATTTGAATTACCTCCTAGGGGAGAAGATGGTGTGTATGTTATTAAAGATGGGGAATCGACGAAAGCTCTTGGTCCAAATGATGGGAGAATTAGGGCTGCTAAAGAAGTATTGAAGAGACAGGGATATGTGAGAGTGAGCTCAGGAGGAGTTGAATCAGAATTTGCCGTACTTTCGTCAAGTCAGGCACACCCTACTGAAATTAGAAATAAAAAATTAAGTACAGGAAGAAGAAGGCAGGGATATTGAAGGCTTGACAGATGGTGTTAAGATAGACGACAATGGCAGATATGCAAAAAAAGCTATTGGTAGTGGAATCTCCGACAAAAGCACGTACAATCGGTAAATATTTGGGTAGCGACTATGAAGTGATTGCGACGGTGGGTCATTTGAGGGATTTGCCAAAAAGTAAAATGGGAGTTGATCCTGAAGATAATTTCAGAGTTGACTATGAAATAAGTCCGGACAAAAAAAAGGTAGTAAAAGAGTTGTTGGAAGGGGCAAAAAGGGCGGACAGTATATTGTTGGCAACAGATCCGGACCGTGAAGGGGAGGCGATATCCTGGCATGTTAAGTGGCTGATGGAAAATGATAAAAAGCCGGTGGATAGTAAAAAGATTTCCCGGATTTCTTTTCATGAAATTACCAAGGAGGCGGTAGAAGAGGCGTTGAAGAAAGCCGGAGATGTGGATTTGGATTTGGTTGATGCTCAACAAGCCAGAAGAGTTTTGGATAGAATGGTGGGTTATTCACTTTCCCCTGTTTTGTGGCGAAAAGTACGTAGAGGTTTGTCGGCGGGTAGGGTTCAGTCGGTAACAGTAAGATTGATTGTAGAGAGGGAAAAGGAAATTGAAAAATTTAAATCTGAAAAATTTTATCGAATTTTTGCCGAGTTTAAATCGGGAGAAAATGTATTTAGGGCGGAGTTGATGAAGGTGGGTGAGCAAAGGGTTCATAAGAGTCAAAAATTGGAATTATTTGATGGAAATTACACGTATAGTCGGACTATATTTGAGGATAAAAAGAAAGCTGAAGATTATGTAAAAACTTTAAGTGATCAATATTTGATAGATAAGGTGAGCGGGAAAGAAGTTCACCGGACACCATTACCTCCGTTTACGACTTCAAAATTACAACAGAATGCTTCCCGAAGAATGGGTTGGTCGGGTAAACAAACAATGAGTGTGGCACAGCATTTGTATGAAAAAGGTTTGATTACTTATCATCGAACAGATTCGGTATATTTATCTGACAAGGCAGTAAATGAGTTTCGATCGTATATTGAGAAAAAATTTGGGGCGGAATATGTGGTTAAAACGGTAAGACATTACCGGAATAATTCCAAAAATGCTCAGGAAGCTCATGAAGCTATAAGGCCGACCAGTGTAAGTAATTTGGGAGAGGATTTGGAAGCCAGGGAGAAAAAATTATACGAAATGATTTGGAAAAGAGCCGTGGCGACTCAGGCGGCGGCAGCAATTTTGAAAAATACCAAGGTATTGATGGTAAATAAGGATGGTTTGTTTGAGTCGAGCGGAGTCAGAATGATGTTTCCGGGTTTTTTGAAAATTACCGGGGAAACGTATGAAGATCAAATTTTGCCGGAGATGAAGGTGGGGGATAAATTAAAAGCGAAAAAGACGGCAGCGGAAGAATATGAAACCAGTCCGCCACCCCGTTATACTGATGCTTCGTTGATTTCCAGTTTGGAAAAACAGGGGATTGGCCGCCCCAGTACTTATGCGCCGATAATTTCGACAATTCAGATAAGACAATATGTGGACAAGGATGAGGGGAAATTTAAGCCAACGTCTTTGGGTGTGGCGGTAAATCAATATTTGGTGACCAATTTTGATGATGTGTTATCGTTGCCTTTTACGGCAAATATGGAGGAGGATTTGGATAAGGTGGCTTTGGGAAAATTGGATTGGAAAAAAATGATGAAGGATTTTTGGGGAATATTTGAGAAAAAAGTAGTTACCGCGACTAAAGAATCGGAAAGAGTCAAGGTAGAGGTGGAAAAGTTGGGGAAAAAATGCCCGGATTGTAAAGAGGGGGAATTGGTAATTAGGGTGGGAAGATTTGGAAAATTTATATCATGTTCCCGATTTCCGGATTGTAAATATACGGCTCAGTTTAAGGAATTGGCCGGGTTTAAATGTCCGGATTGCGGCGGAGAGGCCGTGGTTAAAAAGACCAAGAAAGGTAGGAAATTTTATGGTTGTGCCAATTATCCCAAGTGTAAATGGGCGGGATGGAAAAAACCTTAGTCTTTATTTAGTCTGATTTGAATTTCTTCACCTAAAGGTCTGCTGGTAGCGGGGGATAAATCTTGTCTTTTGGCAAAATTTTCAACAACGGATGGTCTGGCTAAAGATTCTCCGGCGGAAGTTTTAAAATAGGGGGTAAATTTTTCTGACATAATTGTATTTTATAAAATTATATTGATAAAAATGTTAGTCTTTTGACATTCTTCTGGAGATAATAGAAGATATTGCAAGGTCTAATTCAGTAGGGAGTTGTCCCGGAGCTAAATTAGCGATCAATTGTTCTGAATTACTTAATCTCCGTTCAGGAAGAGCTGCTTCGACTTGGCGGGAAGGAATAATGGTTCCTTCGGGTAGATAAGATAATGTTTCTGCCATAGTCTTTTTTAGTTAATGTATAACTAATTAAAACTATAGGATGTCCTATAACACTTGTCAAGGGGATAAATAGATTTGTTTAGTTTTGAAGGCCGCTGGCTTGGGCTTGGTCGGAAAAAAGGGTAGCGCGACAGTCCGGAGTATTGGGTAGAGTTTCGTTTTGCAGACAGAGAAGGGCGATTTGAGTCGGACAATCCAGACAATTTCTAGGATTTAGTGGTTGAAGAAGAAATTTACCGGATAATTCGTATTTTTTAAGCTCTGTACCCCGATATAGAATGAGTCCTTTTCTTATTTCGAATCTTGAATTCATGGCTGGTATTATACCAAATTCTAATTCAGACGACCTAGACGGCGTTGATTTATCTCATTTTGAACGGTGCAATCAGAACCTCCTGGTAAGGATCCTCTGCGACAATCTTTACCACATCCGTGACAACTATTGATTTGGCCGTTAGTAAGGGCAATATAATCCGGTTGGGGAGCGGGTTCGAGTTTGGTACCGCCTAGTCCAGGTATTCTTAGTTTAAATTTCTTTTTTTCGGACATAGTTAGTTGATAATTGCGGTACGTCGGTTTTTTTTACATTTTGGACCTTGATCGAGACAGTCGTGAGCAGAACAATTACGGCATTGGGGAGAAGTAAAATGATTTCCAGTTGTATCCAGTCTGGTTAGAGAAAAATCTGCTTGATCGTAATTATCACCAAACCGATCTGAAATTTCTTCTTGGAGTCCGATTTGTTGATCCGGGGAAAGTGTTTTGGCCATAAGTGCAGGTTAATTAATATAGGCGATTATATAGACAAAAGGCAACAAAGGTAAAGGTCTGTCTTTATTTTTCTGATGCAGTTATAATTAGGGTTGGAAAAAATGCAGGGTCTGGTTGGAATTAGTGTCCGGATGGAGGTAGGCGTCTTTGGGTGCAATGATCGAATGGTTCACCATCACAGGGTCGAGGGCAATCTAAAAAACAGGTACCATCCATAATTCTAGTTTGTAAATTTACAAGTTTGGGGTGAGAGGGCGGATTTGTTTTTGTATCTTTTTTTGATTTTTTTTGGGGAGGAGATAGTAGTTTTTCTTTTGGCATAATTTAAAAACTATACTCGTTTGCTGGTGCTAATTGCAATGGGAGAAAAGAGGGGTGGGAGGATCTTATTTCTTTTTACCCCAACGTTCCTGAGAAATTCGGATTAGTTTGTCGCGTTGTTGATTTTTACAGTCAAGAGGAGGCAGAGTGACGGCGTAAAAGGGTTGGGTAGTTTCGGAATCGATACTTAATTTACAGATAATTTGATAACGACCAATTTTGACCAAATCTGAGGCGGGGAATTGATCGCCAAATTCTTTTTGGAGGACGTAGGCGTCGTTGTTGCCAACAACGAAGGAAGCGATGGAGCCGACATTGCCGAGAATGGCTTCCTGGATGGGACGTTCGAGTTGGGCCATGTATTGGTTGGCGACAATAAGATTTAATTTAAATTTGCGGGCTTCAGAAAGAATTTTGATGAAAGCTTCGGTGGCAAAGTTTTGAAATTCGTCGACATATAGGTAAAAATCGCCGCGTTCTTCGTGGGATTGGAAGACACGGTTCATGGCAGCCAGTTGGATTTTGGTAATTAACATGGCACCCAGTAGCGCTGAATTATCTTCGCCTAATTTACCGGTGGAAAGATCGGCAATAAGAATTTTTTTCTGATCCATAATATCTTCGATATTAATTTTGGATTGGGCGTGGGCAACGGTGTTTCGGATGTTGGTGGAGGAAATAAATTGACCGACTTTATTTAAAATAGGAGAGATGGCTTCGTTTTGGAATTTGGCGTCCATTTGGGCAAATTCGTTGACCCAAAAATTTTTGAGAGTTGGATTTTGGAGTTGACCGACGACTTTGGTGCGGTAATTTTTGTCGGTAAGAATGTCAATAACATTACCCAAATGGGAATCGGGAGTATTGACTAAAGTTAGAATAGCGTTGCGAAGGATATGCTCGAGGCGGGGACCCCAGGAAATATTACCGTAAAGTTTTTTGAAAATGGAAAGGGTACCGGAGGCGACTAATTCGCGTTGAGAATCGCTTTTGGCTTCCAAAACATTGAGAGGATAAACATAATCGGGATCGGCGGGATTAAAGTAACAGCAATCGTTGATTCGGGAAGAGGGGATATAGTCGAGAATGGTATTGCATAAATCGCCGTGAGGGTCGATGATAGCGACACCACGACCTTTGCGGATATCATCGATGGCCATGTTGGCGATCATGGTGGTTTTACCGGTACCGGATTTTCCGATGACATACATATGGCGACGACGGTCTTCGCCTTGTTTGATACCAAAGATGGAATCCTTGTTTCGGAATTCGGCTTTGGCAAAGAAAGTAGTGTTTTGTTTTTCTTCGTCGCTGGCTCCGTCGGCTATTGGTAAATTCTCGGGAGGATCGGCATAAAGCTTTTTGCCCCAGGCGATGTTTGGGATTTGGGTGCGTTTGTTGGGGAGATGCCAAAGGGCGGCCAGTTCGTCGGTATTTAAAACTTGAGTTTTGAGTGAGGTGTCAAGAGCGCGGTTTTTGATAGATTTGGGGAGTTTGTTTTTGGATAAGAATCCAGGAGAAGAAATTTTGATGTAGTTGCCCCGGGGAGAGGTGTAGATTCCAAAAGAAGAAGAAAAAGATGAAGTCAGATGGGGACTGTTGGTAACTAAATTTATTTGAGTCAAAACACCGGGATAGGCAATTTTTTGTTCAAAAACCATTTTATCGGGATGTGATTGGCGGAAATTTTTTTCTTTGTCTACCAAAATACCGTTTTGGATGGTGGAGGTAATTCGTGACTGCCAATTGCGGGGAGCGGGGGAAAGAAGGATTTGATATAGGAAAAAATCAGAGGTGTTGATGGCACGGGCCAGGGGAGAGAGGATGGAATTTAAAGGATCGGTGTCTTTGAAGTCGCGGATGGTTTTGATGGGATAGTCGTAGGAGCGGGCGAGGGTTAATTGGGAAAATTGTAAATTTTTGCTTGTAAATAAATTTTTGCGGTGCTCGCTACCTTCGGGCTGTCCTCCCGATAAATCGGGAGTCACGCGATCGCTGCGCGCCGAAAAATTATTTACTTCGCTTCCATTATTCAAATAATCATCGGTTTGGCGGGTGAGGGCAGAGGGGTATTGGGCTAAAATTTGGGCGCGGAAAAATTCAATTTGATCTTTGTTGGCGACCAGGTAGAAATGAATTTGGCCGGCAGTCAGGACGATTTCCAGGGAGGCGATGGTTGGTTTTTTACCGAAAAGACGGTCAAAAAATGAAATTGACGCAGCTTGGGAGAAATTGGAAAGGAGAGAGGACATGGATTCGACGGTAAGTTCATTATCCTGGGGTAGACGGATTTCAAGAAAGGTAAGATTGGGATTTCCGGTATCGGGCATAAAAGTATTATAGATGATAAAAGCCTTGATAAGGACAATAAAAACCAGGGCAAAAACGAGTCTAGCTAAATTTAACATGAAAAGATATTGCTTGAAACAGTTTAATTTTGATTGTAATTTGAGTTAGATGACATCAAAGAGATATGCAAAAGAAAATGGGATGGGAGGAAGAGGTCGGGCAAAATCTGAATGGCAAGTCAGAAAAGACTTGGAGAAAGAAAAAAAGAGAAAGCATAATTTGGCAAGAAAAATAGCTTCAGAGATCAGAAGATTTGATGATCAAACGGATGGGGAAATGGCAAATGAGACCAAGGCAAATTTGCCGGAAATGCGGACATGTATAAATTGCGGCGAAAGTTCTTTAGAAGTGAGACCAACCAGGTTTGAAGGTTTGAGTACCAGGATTGGACCGTTGAATGCAGAAATGTGTCCCAGGTGCCGGAGAATGGTAAATGGAGGGGAATTGAATCCGGCAGATTTGTTTCCGACTTATAGAATAGATCAGAGAAGTGAGAATGTCAGAACGAAGGTGGTACAGGGTTTTAGGGAAGATTGGGTGGACAGACGGGATCATTTGCCGACTCAGTTGGCCAGGGTGGCGACTCCCAGGCAGGATATCGGGCCGGTAGAAAGCCCCGGGAGTGTTTTGCGGGGAATATTACACGATAGGTTGGAAAAATAGGTGTATTTGGTGTGTATTTGGCCTATTGCAAAAATAAAAGGACTTGGGTAGAATATGACTATCATATTATAGGTTGGACTATCTAACTAAAGCAGTTAGCCAAGTTCGGACTATAATAGTTCCTTAACAATCCGTGTTTCTTTAACAAACCCATCCCTAAATCAAAATCTCCCCCAGCCCCTCTTTGATAAGAGGAGAGTAAAACAAAAAATTGTTCGAGATTCCGGTGATTATCGGAATAAAGTTTCCAGTGGAAACACCAAAAGAGAGTATGAATGCTTATTTTTCGTATTTTGTTTTGGTGTTTCCCGTAGGGAGACAAAAAATTTTTTTCGACAGGAGAATGATGATGGCTAAGAACAGCACAAAATCCAAAAAAGATGAGAAGCAGGAAGCAGCGGCACGTGAACGTGAACTTCAGAAGCTTGGGCGGCAATTTCCCCAAGCGTCGAAGGTCCAGCTCGAAAACGCTGTGGCAACCGGCCAGTTGGAAAATTTAGTCGGAGGGTCAAAATGACCGCCCACCCAACCGGCGACCCTCGGACGTGTCAAATAGAAAACTGCGCAGGTTGCAGTTTTCAAGCTTTATGTCGTAGTAAATCCCTAGCTCGACCAGCTGCCAACCTGAAATTGGTAGCTAAAGAAATTAGTCAGCGAGATTTTGAGCTGACAAATTTGTCGGGTTCGGGGAACGACGGAAATTCATTGTCGTAACCCGATTGGGGGAAAAATGGAAGGTCCGGGCGATTTTTTTATCTTTATTGATATGCGCCCGGGCCTTCCGAGAAAGACTTTTCAAAGATCTCCCCCCCCCCAAAGGGGGACAAGCACAAAAAAGAACAAGAAAAAAAGAAACACGGATTTATAAATTAAAACCCCCTGTATCCCCCTTGAAAATGGGGACAGGAATAATAATTTTTTTTAAATTATGCCAGGAATAGGAATAGGAGAAAAATCAGAAATAAGTAAAATACCCGGATCGGTATTAAATAGGCCTTTTGAGAGAGGAGTGAAGCGAACCGTGGTAGATGGATTGAGAAGAAGAGAAAGGGTTCCGGATGGTAAAGGTAAAGGGGTTAAGACCAAAGAAACACCTCAAGAGACGGTGGGGTGGCCGGATTTATTAGAAGATGAAGATTAAATAAATTATAAATTTAAAATAAATATGGCAAAATTTAAACCAGATTACGTACCAACAAGGGGAACAGGAGACGGATCGGGAAGTGATGATTGGAAAATTATTGAAGAATTAAGAGGTAGAGTGGGAAAAAAGCATTGGGGAGATTTACCAAAAGATTGTCAGACGGGGTGTTTGGGTAATTTAAGACAGTTAGTGGTGAGACAGAATGGGAGAAATGTTTTAGTAATTGCAGAAGGGAAAACAGAGAAATAATGGTAAAATAGAGATAGTTAATATTTTTTAAAATAAAAATGTTTGAATTTGAAGAAAAAGATAAAAAACCAAAAAAAGTTAAACCGGTGGGAAAGACTCCCGGGCAAATTGTTGGACGAAGGTTAGGTGAGTTGGGGAAAAATGCACCTGGTGGTTTGCTAATTAGTGATGCCGGTATTCAAACGATGGTAGAGGAAGCAAGAGTTGAAACAAGTAGACGTAGGAAAGTAGTGCCAATAAGGCCAGAAGATTTCTAATATTAATTTTTTAAAAATTATGGAAAAAAGGGGAGTAGAGAAATTTGTTGATAGGCGTGGTACATATAGAGTAATAAAACCTGATGGGACTTCGGAGATGGGGGTTGATCCAGAGACTTTGGAGATGTCGGAATTGACCAGAAAGTTGTCGGTTGCGGAAGTAGATAAGTTGAGAAAACTTGGATATAAATTGGAGAATAAAGATCCGAGAGTTGATACAGGACCGGGGAGTAATGATTAGAAAGTGATGTCTTATAAATAAAAATTATTGATTGACATTTATATTTTGCTGATGTATAAATGGTCATGTTGCAAAACTCCCGAGCAATCGGGAAAAAACAACTAAATGTGAGCCTTAAAAACTTTCGGTAAATTCGAAGGTATTTTGGGGCTTTTTTTTGGTATATAGGGGAGACGTCTTAAAAATTGCTTTTTCGCACATCTCTTCTGGCACCTTAATAATTTGCGCCTATAAATAAAAAAAGTTCATTGATGATCTCCTTTGGGAGACTCAACCTTGAGAGTATAAAAAGTTTTTATGTTTTGAAGGTTGGGTCTTTTTTGAAGAAAAAGGAGAAAAAAATGGACGCCATAGTCCAAATGTTTCTTGACATACTAGGGGCGCTTTTGCAGCTCCTGAGTATGTTAGTAACCTTTGTTACCGGATTTGTAAGTGTACCCGGGGCAATAGGGTTATTGGTCGCCATGTTGGTGTTTTACGTAGCATGGCGGGAAACTAAAAACGCACTAGGAGCGGTAATATTGCTCGTGGTGTCGTTTTTAACTGTATATATCATATCGGCCTTTGTAGTTTGGCCTTTCCTCTTCGGGGGAAGTAGTGCCAGCTTAAAGAGCTGTTATGAGTCGGCTGGCTCGGATCAAGCCTCACTGGCAATTTGCCAGGGCATTGGTCAGAAGCCGGCTTCCCAGCTCCAGTCGGCGCCGCCTGTGGTATCACAGCCCCAGGGATTAGCGCCGACACAGGCCCCACAAGTGGTTCGACAGTTTCGGAAGGATGGTTTATCCATTCTCTCGAAAGCCTGGAATTTATTTCCAGGCGACTGGCCAAGCCAACTGGCTGGCCAGCTTGTCGGACCGGCTCAAATCCCAGTGGGAGTCAAGGCCTCACTTGTCTGTACAAATTGTCAACTGTTGACATCAAAAACAGATGAGAGATGGTCTTTAACTCTCACGGATACGAGTAGTGGTTCGGGAATGGTTCCGGTGACTCTAACAGTCAATGGATATTTCGCGAGGGAGTCGAAAGGCTTCAACGCGAATCCGTCGGGGAGCGAGTCGGTAGGGACTGGCAGTTGGGAGCAGATTTGCTCAACCTGTTATACCGATCTGATCGTACCGACCGCGACCCCCACGCCACCTCCAGCGGTGATTATCACCCCGCCGCCGGCAGCTGGAGCTGTGAGTTGGACTCCACAACTGTTTGCCCCGCAGAAGATCGTTGGGATTGGAACAGTTTGTGGAAAGGCTGTCGCTTCCAATGGGCAGCAACTGGGATGGATTCCCTGCTCAAACGGGCAACCGGATTTGAGTTCGGGGAAGTACATCCCTTTACAATAGGCGCAGAATTTTCGCGCCTCCTAACGACCCAACCCCGCGCTCCGCCTCCCTTCGGGGGGCGGAGCACAAACGGGGGGATTAGGAGGCGCAAGTATAAAATATATTAAGTTAAAAATTTAAATAGAATAAAAAATGAGTTTTTTGGATAAATTAAAAGATATCCCGGGAGTTGGAACTCCGGCGCCGGGAGCAGGCGGACAAAGAGAGGCGGGGCCGATAAAACAGGCACTGGGTGACATTAGCCAGGATCTACAAGTAAGAGCAGGAAATGCATTAATTGAAGGATACTATTCGGTAGTAAATCCACCAGAGAGGAAATCAAAAGTGAAGTTGAGTAAAGAGGAAAAATCAGAAAGAAAGAGGAAAAGAATAGATGCTATGAGGAAGGCGGGAGAGGTAGGGGTGGCAGGTTTGCATTTGGGAGCAGGGTTAATAAAAAGAGTGGTTAATGTGGCCAGAAAAAGTGATTTTAGCGTAAATAGATTGCCAAGCGGGGATAAAGAGGAAATAATTGATGGAGAGTTTAGAGATCTAGATGAAACTGAAGGAGGCAGGCAAAATGGCTAGTTGGAAAGATACATTGGGAGTCAGTGGTAATGGAATTCCGGGTGTTACGAGACCGCTTGATAGTTCGGGTACGGGTAATGAGATGGTGGTATATGATGATGGGAATAATGGTCGAAGAAATGTTAATTCTCCGGGTTGTTTGGGCATTTTCAAAGCGCCTGTGGATTTGGCGGTAGTTGGGTTTAAGGCTTCGGTTGGAGGGGGGATGTTGTTGTTGGCTAGAGCTATGAGAATTGCAGATCCGACTATTGCCTTGGGACATGAAAGTAAAAAGAGGAAAAAGAGACGGGAGAATCTGACATCTAGATTAGACGGGACAAAGAACTGGACTAGGGCAATAAGTAATACAGTTGAGAGTACGGAAATTATAAGAAAAAGTTCAGGTCGGGTAACTGCTTACGTAGCTAGGACTTTGGGTCCGGACAATATGGCGGTAATTGATAATACAATTATGGTGAATCAGCGAACTCCGGTTGATATTAAACCGGTTCAGCCTGATGAAATAAGTTTTGCCCAAAGACTTTTGGCGGCATCCGGTAGAGTCTCGGAAAAGCAGGTTATTGATCAAATTAATGCGGAGGCTTTGAGAAATTTGCATAAAGTTGGAGAATTGGCAGTTGATCAAATGGAAGCACAAAGACTTAGACAGTTAAGAGATAACGGTAATTTTGGAGTAACGAGAGTTAGCTGGTGGGAGGGATTGTTGGCAGCAGCCGGGGGCGCTACCGGCAGTACAGGGGAAGCGATTAACGGAGGATATAATGTTAGTGTAAATGGAGGGGTTTTGAATTTGAGAATTGGTCAAGGGGATGTAAATGCAATTGCTCCTGTTCCACAGGTTACGGTTGATCAAAAAATTCCCGGTATATATTCAGCAACCTTAGCAGTGGCGGACAAGGAGAGCCCAAGATTTGGTGAAAACATTTTTACTAGAATAATTCGAAAAATGGCAGGAACAGATGATGGAGTTAACATGCCATTAAAACCGGGAGGGGTTATTTTGGGAATGACAGGTAGTCCGGAAAAGACAATGTTTCCGGCTTTACATGTAGATGTTCATGCTAGAAGAATAGCTGATGTTTCTCAAGCTGGTGAGAAATTGACAAGAAGGTTGGAGGAATTGAAGAAGGTTGAGGGCAATAGTCCAGAACAAATGGTGAGAATCTTGATTGATAAGGCGTTGGAAGGTGCACAGCGAATTCCACGTAGACCGGTGGTTTTGGAAATATTAGGAAAGATTTCACCTACTGATGAAGAAATTACCAAGCCTGTTGTGACAGAACCAAGGCCGGAAAATACTACCTTAAATAATCAGGCGCTTATTGAAAGACCAACTAAGAGAATTGAAAAACCCAGAAAACCGAGTCAGTTGGAATTGGATTTGGCAAAAGCGGGAATTAATGATTTAGATGTGAGAAGTGCAAAACTTTTAATTAAATTTAGAGCAAATTATGAAAAAAAATGGAAAGAGAAATTTGGAGAAAAAGAAGCGAAAAGACTAATGAGAAATATTAGTAGAAGAGCAAGGACAATTTTGGAATTGAAAAATTGAGTAATTGTTGATTTTATAGGATAAAAAATGTTAAACTCCCTCGGAGATTTTTTTGGCAGATTTGCGCTGATTTAAATTTCCAAGCACTTTAACAACCAATCAAAAGATATTTATAGGCTTAGGTGATCCGAATTTGTAGTTATAAAAATTAGAGGGATAACTTTAAATTCGGGTCACTTAAGTGACACAAAAATGATGAAGTCGCCTTGAAAGGAGGCTGACGATGAAAAAGTTTTATAACTTAATAGTCGCCATCTTCCTGATGGCGACAGTGGTGGCGGCATTCCCGACCGGCTCGGCACGAGCTCAGGGAGGGGAACCTTTGCCCTCACCACAACCCCCAAGTTTCAGGCCGACTTTGGAATTAAACATTCCGGGGTTGCCTGAAAGTTTTGCCCAGATTCGCCCCGTTGCAGGAGGGGTGATTACCGGGAAATACTATGAACCGTATTTGCAACACGGTTCAGAACCACACCATACTGGTGTGGATCTTGGAATTGCCTGTGGGTCTCCGGTGAATGCGGTGGCCGACGGATGGGTAATTTTAAGCCGGGATGGTTGGAAAGATTATTCCGGTGGGATTGTAGCCGTTTACCACGGTTATGATCCAAACACAAAGTTACCATGGGTGACCTGGTACATTCATTTGGCTACCTTGAAAGTTGAGGTTGGTCAAAAGGTGGTATCGGGTCAAAAAATTGGGACGGTCGGGACTGCAGGAACCGGCTGTCATCTTCACTGGGCGGCAAGTAACAAGCTGCCTAGGGATTTCGCTGGTTGGTACGAACATGCCAGTGAGAGAAGAGATAAGCTGGGGTGGGTAGATCCATTAAGACCACCTCAGTATTTGATTAAGGAGCCTCTGCCTCCGGAGGAAATAAAACCCGTAATCGGAGACGAGGAGGTTCCATCAACTGATCCGGGGGACAATTCTGATTCTAGTGTGGGCTTGATAGCCACATTGGATAAGATCGCGGATGCGATCAGAATTGTTCCGGGATTAAAAATATATGCCGAATTTTGGGACAAATATAAGCAGTATTTGCCCTGGGCTTTGGCTATACTGGTGGTTTTATTGGTATTGACGGTTTTCCGGCCATTTCTGGGATGGCTGGGAAAGACTCGTTGGGGTAGACGCCGCGACCGAAAGAAAAAGCAATTTTTCTGGTTGTGGCTAGTGATCTTCACAATCTATCTGGTCCGAAAGGATCAGGGGTTGGAGGATTTGCTTCTCCTGGAAATGTTTAAATACGCTTTTGGTATTTGGGCATTTTTTACACTTTCAGGAGTACTTTATCGAATTTGGCGTCATTTTAATTACGATGCTGAAATCGAAAAAGTTCTGAAAGCAGGAGGAATGGATAGGTGGGAAGGGCTGAGAGAAGTTGTCCTCGCTCCGGTAATTTACGGAGTGTTGGTTCTAATTTTGGCCTGGATATTTGGGTATTTTTGGGGTGGCAGTCGAGTTGATGCCAGTGAACTCCCAATCCCAGTGTCCCCACCTGTGGAGGACCCGGTGGCTCCGTTGCCGGTAATTCCTCCATCCTCTAGGGATCCGATCAGCTTTGATTGCAATTTCAATGCAATTAAAGCCGGGTTGGGTCCGGTAAAGGTGGGTTGTGATGAAAACAACCTACCGACATTTAAGATTCGCTGGTGGAATGGAAATTATTTTAATTTCCAAATTCCGCCAAGGGTCTGGAATGCTGCCGTGGGGGCGGGCAGTACTCCAGAGCAGATAATCGGGGTGATAGTTTTTGGCAGTGCCGAGAGCACTGGTTTTACCAACTATCAGTCCGAGAATGAGGCGGGGGCAATGGGAGTGTTCCAATTTTTACCCGGAACATTCAAGCACTGGGCCCCCGAGGGGTTTAAAGACCCTAAATACCGGACAGACACACCTATTGCGGCGATCGCAGTCCGCAATATGCAGGAAAACGGTATGAAACAAATTTATGCCATGAGGGATATGGCGAAATATGTTTCATGCTTCCAGGGAGGTGGCGGGTGTAACACCTGGAATCATCATCAAGCACAGGCGGAATATGCCTGGAGGCTGACGGTGGCCCTGCGGGTGGCGGCCGGTATTAAATAGCGTGTAACAGTCCGAGAGGGTGTGGATTATAAATATCTTTTGTTGGTGGACACACCCTTTTTTGGTTAATGCTTTAGGCCTCCCCGAATTTTGGGGAGGCCGGGGGCAAAAGATCAGAGAAGGGTGTGCAAAAAAAATGTGTTATAATCTCTAGATTAAAATTTTTTAAAATTTAGCCTAAAACTACCTGGGTAAATCATACCCTTGGCTAAAATTTTTATAAGGAGTACCCCGGTGCTTACCGGGATAAATAAAATATGGCAGAAGATGCTAAAAAAGTTGTTAAGAAAACTGTAAATTTGACCGGGAAAAAGGCAAAAGGAAATTCTTTAGTAATGAAAGCGAAGAAAAGTAACGGTGTTAAGGTAAAAGATATTAAAAAACTCAACGAAGAGATGGCCAAAAAGAAGGCCCTTTTACAAGCTCAGGATGAGATTGTGAAGAACAATGGTGATCAGACTGAGGAAAAGAAAGCCCTTCGACAAGCTCAGGGTAAATTTGAAGATAAAAAATATAGTTTAACTATCGGTTTGAAAGATTTATTGAAAGCAGGTAGTCATTTGGGACATAAAGTTTCCAAAACCAATCCCAAAGCCAAAGAAAATATTTACGGAGTCAGGGACGGAGTTCAAATTTTTGATTTGGTTAAAACTTTGGAATGTTTGGATGATGCCTGTAATTTTGTTTATAATTTGACACGTAAGGGTAAGAAAGTAATTTTGGTAGGTACCAAAAGACAAGCCAGGGAAGTGGTTAAAAGAGTAGCTGAAGAAGTTGGTGTCGGTTATATTACCGACAGATGGTTAGGTGGAACAATTTCCAACTGGGAACAGATCAGTAAAAATATCAAAAGATTGGTTGATATCCGTGACGGATTGGAAAAGGGTAAATATGCCGAAAGTACCAAAAAAGAAAGGTCACTTTTGAATAAGGAATCGATTAGATTGGAAAAAATGATTGGCGGTTTGGTGGGATTGGATGGATTGTTTGACGCAATTGTGGTGGTGGATGCCGGAATGGAAAAAACGGCAATCCGTGAAGCTCGAGGCAGAAAAATTACCTCGATTGCAATTTGTGATAGCGATACCGATCCTAATAAGGTTGATTATGTAATACCGGCCAATGATGACAGTGTAAAAAGTGTCAATTTGATTGTTGAAGAAATCGGCAGAGCTATTAAAGCCGCCGGAGTTAAAAAGTAAAAAAGGAGAAAGCATGGAGAACAAAAAATTAATTGAACAAGTTAAAAAATTAAGAGTTGAATTGGGAGTGGGGATAATGGAAATTAAATCCGCACTGGAAGAAGCCAAGGGGGATGAGAAAAAAGCCCGCGAAATATTGAAGGAGAAAGGGTTTAAAAAAGCCGAAAAAAAGGCAGAAAGAGAAATTAAGGCCGGACGGGTGGCGACTTATACTCATAGTACCGGACAGGTGGGAGTGATGGTGGAATTGTTGTGTGAGACTGATTTTGTGGCCAGAAATGAAGAATTTATGACTGTGGCCAGAGATTTGTGTTTGCAAATTGCGGCAATGAATCCAAAATCGGTAAAAGAATTGTTGGAGATGGAATTTATCAAGGATCCGACAGTCAAAATTAAAGATCTGGTTACGGGGTTGGTGGCTAAATTTGGGGAAAATATAAAAGTCGGTAGGATGGAAAGATTTGAGGTGTAAATATAGATAAGGGTTTTTGTTAAAATAGAGTAATTATGATCAATACTCAAACTTTAAGGTCCAGAATGGACAAAATTACCGATTTGTTTGTTAATGATATCGGGACGATTCGGACAGGGAGGGCAACTCCGGGCTTGATAGAAAATATAGTGGTGGTGGTGTATGGCGGTCAGAAAATGCGCCTAGTGGAATTAGGATCGATTGGAGTGCCGGATGTCAGGAGTTTGACATTTCAACCTTGGGATCAGGCATTGATTCGGGAAATTTCCAATGGAATTATGCAGGCATCGGCCAATTTAAACCCATCAGTGGATGGTCAAATTATTCGGATGTCATTGCCAATGTTGACTACCGAACAAAGAGAGGATTATGTAAAACTTTTGGGGAGAAAATTGGAGGCAGCCAGAGAAATGATTAGGTCGGCTAGAGCGGATGAGCGTAAAGATTTGATGGATGCCAAAAATGACAAGTCAATCTCTGAGGATGAATTTAAGAGAGATGAGATAGAGTTGCAAAAAATTACCGATGAGTATATTGGAAAATTGGAGGAAATTTCAAAGAAAAAAGAAGTAGAGATTAGAGGGTAGATAGTGAGGTAGAATAGGGGATGGACTTAATAATATTTATTGTGGCTTTATCGGTTTTGGTGTTGGTACATGAGTTGGGTCATTTTTTGATGGCCAAGTGGAATGGAATAAGGGTGGAGGAGTTCGGTTTGGGTCTGCCGCCGATGATTTTTGGCAGAAGAATAGGGGAAACTATATATAGTCTTAATGCTTTGCCGATTGGTGGTTTTGTGAGAATGTACGGGGAAGATCCGAGTTTTATCGAAGAGTTAGGGAGAAAGAAAGGTGAAAAAACAGGAAAAAATCGGTCATTTCTTTATAAAAAACCGTGGCAAAAGTTGTTGGTAGTGGTGGGCGGAGTGGCGATGAATTTGGTGTTGGCGGTGGTAATATTTACGGTAGTATACGGAGTATTGGGAGTGCCGACGGAAACAAAACAGGTGAAGATAGTAGGGGTGGTAGAAGGTAGTCCGGCAGATAAATCAGGTTTGAAGGAAGGAATGACGGTGCTGACGGTAGGTGGGGTGAAAATTGAAAATCCAAATCAGTTAACGGATGAGGTGGCAAAATTTAAGGGAAAAGAAGTGGAATTGGGGATAGAGGAAGAAGGGGGGAACGCATATATGCGTTCCGTACTGGTACGGGAGAATCCGCCGGAGGGTGAGGGGTCAATGGGGGTGGCAATTTCCAATGTGGAAATGATCAAAATTAAGTGGTGGGAATTTTATAAAGGAATTTGGGCAGGGTTTAAAGAAGCCTATTTTTGGGGTAAAATTATTGGCGGAGGAGTATTGAGTATGGTAGGTGGATTGTTTATGGGCCAGGTACCGTCAGATGTGTCGGGGCCGATTGGAATTTATCAGGCAACAAGTTCGATCAAACAAAGTCAGGGAATGTGGGCATTGCTTCATTTTTTTGGAGTGGTGTCGGTAAATTTAGCAGTGATAAATATTTTGCCTTTTCCGGCTTTAGACGGCGGCAGAATAATTTTTGTAATTTATGAAATGATTTTTAAGAAAAGAGCTAATCAGAAATTGGAAATTATGGTAAATAATATCGGGATGTTGGTTTTGCTGACATTAATAGTGGCAATTACGGCGGGGGATGTATTGAGGATTTTTAAGAAGTAAAAATAAATCCGGTATTTAGGGTGATTTAAAAAAGTGGGGTGAGTTCCAGAATTAGGGCGGTGTTGGGTTCCATGTAGATAGTTTCGGTATAGCGGAAATTGTTGACTAAATTAATTATTTTGGAAGTGGGACGGAGATTACCATCGGCTTGATAATGGAGAACGGTTAGGCGATATTTTCCTTGTTTAAGAACTTGCCAGGTGACGGGGACAGTCTCAACGTGGGAATTTTTGGGGTCGTAGTTGACTAAAAGAGTTTGGGTGATTTTGTTTTTTCTGGTACTAAGAGAGGTGACCCAGGTACCATTGCCAACAGAGTTTAAAAGGGTGGAATTTTCCAACTGATTTAAAAATTTTAGGGCGAAATATCGGGGTTTAGGCAGAGATCCTTGGGATTGGTGAGTAATCATACCCCAACCGGTGGATTGGTCGTTTTTGCGCTTTGGTCCGTCAACAATTTCAAACGAAAATAATTTGTGAATTTTGCCGGCTAATTGGGTAGAAAGTGAAATCAAATGAATACCGGAAAGGGAATTGTCGTACCAGGCATCGCCTTCGGGGTTGGGGCCAAATTCAGTGATAATTTTTTGGACAGTATAATAATCTGGATAGTCGATAAAAATTTTATTAAGATCGTCAATGTCTTTGAGATAGTCAAGACTGTTTTTGGAATAGCGGTGCCAGGAAATAAAATCGAGGCGGAGTTTGTTTTGGGAGGCGGTCTTAAAGAGAGCTTTGACCCAATTTTTGTAGTAAGCAGTGGTAGCCGGACCACCGAGATAATAATTGGTACCCCGGGCACCGTCCATGACTGCTTGAGCTGTTTTGATGTAAAGAGTGGAGTAATTTGGATTTTTACCATAGTGCCAGGAACCAAAAAGATCGGGTTCGTTCCAAACTTCGTAGTAAATTCCGGAAATATTTTTATCAACAGAATAATGTTTGGCGGTGGCTTTTACCAGTTGGTACCATTGATCCCAGTCTTTGGGGGCGCCGGCGTTTTGGCCGTTTTCGGACATGTCGGCAGTGGTATAGGAAAGAGATAGCATGGGAATGGCACCGGAAGAAATTATGGTATTGATAGATTTATCAAGTAGGTAAAAATTGTAATTGTTTGGTCCCTGATAGACATTGAAATAATCGAAAAGATGGTCGATACGGATTAATTTGGGATGAAGTGATTGAAGTAGGGTAGAGCCGATGGCGACAGGTGAAAGCATGTCGGCAGCTTCTTCGCCGCCTTGCGATAAATTTTGCCAAAGATTTGAGGGAACAGTGCCTTGGTTGCTGGCGACATCGATGACAATATTGGCGGGAGTGCCGGCGGCGCTTTTGCGGATGTCGATGATTTTTTTGGTGGCGGCTAAAGATAGGGGAATAGAAGCCAGGATGAGAGTACTAATAATGAGAGATTTTTTGGTTTTCACTATATATAGTATAGGCAAATTTTTGTTAAGTTTTTTGGATAATTTTGATTGATTTGGTTTGATATAGATTGCATATTTACAATGCTCTTACTGATCTATTATGTAATTTTGATCTATTGACGGGGGGTGTCAAATTTGTTTTACTTTTCCATAATATATAGCTGTTTAATTTTGACAAATAAGTAAAAATGACACTAAAAATAGGTAAAATCTTTAAGTTAGGTGATATAAAATCTCAGATTGGTTTGGCGCAAATTCCTCTAATGATTGGGCTTTTGATAATGGCGATTGCTATTCCGGTGGCTACTAAATTAAGTGAACAGAATGCGGATACCAGAAATTTGGCTAGGGAGATAGAGTGTGCTTCAAATTCTGATTGTGGAACTAATTATAAATGTGTAAATTATTCTTGTGTTTATGTAACTCCAACTCCAAAACCGCCTTCTTCGAGTGTTAAGTGTACGAGTAATAAGTGTAGTGGAGATAAAATAATTTATTGTCGGTCTGACGGTACATATAGTGCTGCGATGGCATGTAATTATCCTAATTTTGTATGTAGAACTGGTAAATGTGTTAATTTAAGTACGGCAACCAGTGCTCCAAAACCGACAGCGACGCCGGCTTGTGTTAGTAAAGGTGGATCTTGTGCATCTGGTTCTCCCTGTTGTAGTGGTTTATATTGTGCAAGCAGTCGGACTTGCCAGCCGTATGCGACTTCAACACCTAAGCCATCAGCTAATTGTGGGACTGAAGGTCAAGCATGTTGTGATGCGTATATGTATGGGTGTGTGTGTAATAATGGACTTATTAATATCGGTGGTATTTGTAAAAAACCGACAGCGACAGCGACAAAAACACCAACTCCGACGCAGGCTTGTGTTAGTAAAGGTGGGTCTTGTGCAGCGGTAGGTTCTAAGTGTTGTAGTGGATTTTATTGTGCAAGCAGTCGGACTTGCCAGCCGTATGCGACTTCAACACCGCTTCCATTTAGTGGTAAAGATGGGTTAGTTTGTAGTACAGCAACAAATATTTATAATTCTACTCCTTGTAGTAAGTGTGAACATGGTTATTATCGAGTCGGAGGTATAACGTCTACTATTTATAAATGTGGACCAGCACCAACTCCGATGCAGGCTTGTGTTAGTAAAGGTGGGTCTTGTGCAGCGGTAGGTTCTAAGTGTTGTAGTGGATTTTATTGTGCAAGCAGTCGGACTTGCCAGCCGTATGCGACTTCAACACCGCTTCCATTTAGTGGTAAAGATGGGTTAGTTTGTAGTACAGCAACAAATATTTATAATTCTACTCCTTGTAGTAAGTGTGAACATGGTTATTACAAGTTAAATTATACTGATACGTCGTATATTTGTGGTAAAAATCCGGATAAATGCCGAGATTCAAGCGGACTTTATTATAAAATTAATGTCCCTGATGGTTGTAATTGTTCAATTAGTGCAAGTTGTGCTTCCGGTGCGTGTGCTAATGGAAAATGTGTACCAAAAGCGACAAGTTGTTTCTTGACCGGATATAACATATGGATAGCAAATGGTCAGACTATATGTAAAGATGGCGGTGTGGGTGTGGGAGCTTATTCACATACATGTAAGAGTGGTACGTTAAGTTCAACAAGATGTACGGGTGGGTGTAGTACTTGCGTAGCTCCGACTACTGTTATACCTAAAGCGACTGCAACACCGATTCAGAAATGTGAGTGTATTAATGGTAAATACCAAGGGAGCGGGTGTTCCAGCTATCTTTATGGTCAATCTTGTACCAGTCCGACAGCTTTTCCCTCTGGTTGTCCTTGTATCAATGGAAAAAGAACAGGAAGTGGTTGTAGTAGTTTTGAATATGGCCAAAGTTGTACCAGTCCGACAGTAAAACCAGTTCCTTCTGGTGGAGTGGTGACAAAGGCACCTTCAGGTGCAGTGGCGACGAAACCTCCGTCTTCCGGAACTTGTTCGGGAACCGGGGCAGATATTTGTAATACAGATAAGTTGTCAGTGAGAGCAGTTTGTGTCAGTGGTAAATGGGATTATGATGAGCAACTTTGTGGATCGACAAATGCCTGTAATCGGACTGAAGTATGTAGCGGAAGGACTTATTATTGCGGTAAGGACGGCAAGTGGTCTACCAGTAATGATAGCTGTGCTTCAAGCAATAATTGTAAACAATGTCCGACAGATTTCGGATGTTACAAAAATGGAAATGAATATCGATGGTTTGTAAGTGGCTATACTCAGGGCGGATTTAGTAAGGTGGCGGATACCGAGTGTACTAACAATGGTGTCGGGAAGCCGGCATATTTAGGCAAGCAGAAGGGTGATGCCAACTGTGACGGTAGAATAGATGCCGCCGGAGATTATTCTTTGTGGTACAAGGAATTTTATGACGGCAACCTGGGGTCGATAGTTAAAAATAGCTGGAATGCTGATTTTACCGGACCTAACGGAACCTGTGATGGCAAAGTGACGGTCGATGACTATGCTCTTTGGTATAAATTCTTTTATGATTTAAATATTGGAAACTAGAAATGACAATGAAAAATAGTAAAAACAAATCACTGATTCTAGTGCTGGTACTGTTGGCAGCATTGGCAGGAGCATTAGTACTGGTAAACAGTAATCAGGAAACCAGAAGAGGTGCCTATTTTTCGGATACAAATGTACGGGTGTTGCCTGATACAGTTTCTGCGACCCTTGGTCAGGAGATACCTTTTGAATTGAGAGTCGAGACAGCAAACGGAGCTAAAGTCAGTACTGTTGATGCCAAAGTTTGTTACGGGAACGGTTTGGCGATAGAAGGAACGGCAACTGATAAAATAGATTTGAATAAAGAAGCTTTTACTCAGGTGATAGAAGCCAGGGTAGATCAGGCGGCACATTGTGTAAGAATAATTGCCATAAGTACTGGTATATTGCCGGAGAATTTAAAATCTGGTTCGGTGAAATTAGCAACGATCAGGTTTAAAGCAGTTAGTCAGACCAGTGGTAAGGTAGAAATGGTGGCGGCTTCTACAACGGTTGGTGGTTATAATCCAGCAGCCGGGGCTACCGATACTAGTATAAGGGTGACTACTTCTTATACTGCGAGTTATACTATTGGAGCGGGTGGTGGTAATGAGGATGATAATTGTAGCGGGAGTAAACCGGCTGATAGATGTGATGATCCAAAGATGCTTCAGATCAATGCTCAATGTTATGCAGGTACGACTGAGTGGGATTTTAATGATCAATTATGTGATTCGGCCGGGCGAAGAGAAGTCTGTAGCGGTATTAATTATTGTTGTCCCAGTGCCGGAGGGGATTGGACAACAGATATGACGGCTTGCGGAGGTAATGTGGAGCCGACAGTTCCTGACACTGAACCTACTTCACCTCCAACAGGAGATGATTCAGTTTTAAATTTTAAAATTGCATATCGTAATTTGGCATCTGATGCCAAATGTTATGAAAATTGGCCTTTGAAATTAATTGTGATGGGTGGCGGTGTGACAAGGGTGTATACAAATGTTTCAGTGAGTCCGGATCCTGCTAATCCAAGAATCATGAATGGTTCGATAGTTTTGAACGGATTTACCGCTAAAAATGGAGTGGCAGTCTTTTTTAAGAATTCGAAATCATTACAAAATAAATATGGTAAGGATAATCAAACAGAGGCATACAACAGGGCAGGTGGTGAACTTACCTTAACAAATAGTGCATCAAGTAGTCCGGTGTATGATTTTACAAATTATCCATTAATGCCGGGAGATGTGGTGTCACAGGATGGAGAAGTTCAGGATGGTTTGGTAAATGGAATAGATTTTGCTTACATGAAGTCCAAAGTTGTTACTCATCAGACGGTAAATGCCGGTGAATATCTTCAAGCTGATTTAGATGGTAATTGTCAGTTGAATAGCGCTGATGTTACAGTATTTAAAAGGACTTTAGAAGAGAAGCAGGGACAACTTTATTAATTAATTAAAAATTAGCAAATTATGAATAATAAATATTTAAAAATATTAATACCCGTTGTAGCCATAATAGTAATTTTGGAAAGTGTGATTTTGATAAGCAGGGCATCCAAACCTCAGACGGCGAACTTAGATGGTCAGAATATGGAGCAAGCGGGAGATGCGGTAGTAGATCAAGAGCCGGTACTTGAATTTATGTTTGAGACCAAATCAAATACAATGCAATTGAACAGAGCCAGTTTGGTTAAGGTGAACATGGTTCCGGTGGCGGATTATAATTTGGATGCGGTGGAATTGTATGTAAAATACGATCCGGAAGTGATGACAATTAGCGGATTAAATTATGATAAAAGTTTACCTAAACCAACATTTAGTAAAGTCAGTGTAGAGAAGGGGATGGTGGTAGCGAACTTTTTAATATCGGAGGAGGCTGGTTTTGGAGTAAGGTCAGGAGAGATTCAAGGTTTAATATCTTTTATGGTTACACCGAAAGTACCGGGAAATTATACTTTAGAGGTTAATAAGGTGACTTTAGGTGAGGAATCTGCAACTCTGGTAGTTGATAATGGGACCAAGAATGCGTTACCCTTTACTAGTAATAAATTAGATATTAATGTATTAGAGTAATGAATAAAAAACTGCTTGCCCCATTTCTTTGGTTAATCTTGTTTACAGTATTGTCAACGAAATCAGTAATGGCGGCACCTCATTTGACACTAACACCCAGTAGTAAAACCGTTGCTAACGGTGATGAGTTTACAGTAATGGTAGGCGTAGATTCCGGAACGGAAACATCTACTGCAGTTGATGCTTGGGGAACTTTTGATGCTACCAGACTGGAAATAATTTCAATTGTAAAGGCTGATAATCCGGCTTTCCCTTTTACCGCAAGTCCTAATATTTACAATGATACCGGTAAATTTGATTTTAGTTGTGCTTCGACTGATATGAGTAGTTTTGAAGATAAGGTAATTAACGGTGATTTGATGAAGATAACTTTTAAGGCTAAAGCGACAGGGTTGGCGACGGTAACTTTTACCTGTCAGAGCGGATCAACAATTGATTCAAACATCATTAAGACAACAGGTGAAGATATTATTGATTGTGGTGCGAATCAGAGTGGCTCATATACTATAGAGGCCTCTATCGGAGGCGATGAGGATACTACTACTGATACTACAACGACAAGCAGCTCCGAATTACCTCAAACTGGAGGTTTTGAAACAACCATGATCATGCTGGTATTGGGTACTTTGGGAATAGCAGGGTCCTTGTTTTTCAAAAAAATATGAACAAGGGGAAGGGAAACCTCAAAACTATTATTGTAATGATAATTTTGTTGTTGGTTGGTGTTTTGGGAGTTTTAGGAATAAACAGTGTCAGGACTTATATGAGTGGGGCTACAGCTGGTTGTATACCGGTTAAGGATCCTACAACCGGTAGATATAAAGTTGATGTAAAACCTCTGGCGGACGGTAAGGGAGTAAGTATCGCCTGGCAGTCTCAGTTGGAATGTTTTTCTTATGTTCAGTACGGGACTACACCTCAGGCAATTTTAGTAAATACAGACAGGGAGACTCAGAAATCAACTAATCATCAGGTAAATATTACATCTTTAGCATCGACGGGAAGTACCAGAAATTATTATTATCGAATAAGATCGAGTGAAAATGCAGATAATCCGGCAGAATGGGAAATGTTTGATAATGAGGGGATTCCTTTTTCTTTTCCTTATCAGGGATCTGCAGCGGCTCCTCCTCAAGTTACTTTGGTGCCTCAGGCAGGTTCTCCAACTGCAGCGCCTGGTGTTACCGGTACCGGTACTACCAATAAGTGTGTAGCCGGAAATGATTATAATGGGGATGGTAGTGTGAATTCTTTAGATATGATAACTTGCATGAAGAACGGAGGAACACAGGTTGTTCCGACAGAAGCAAGCAAACCTGCCGGAGCGACTTCGTGTGATCCGACTAAGGACTATGACGGAAACGGAACAATAAATACTCTTGACATAATTAAGTGTAGACAATCCCAACAGTAACGGTTAAAATAAGACCGTTTTAAAATTACAGGAGGTGAATTAATTTGGCAATTATTGTAAAAAGAAAAAAGAATGAGTCAAAAGATGACATTATTGGTAAATTCCGAAGAATATTTTTGGAGGAAGATATCAGTGAATTAATTAAAGAAAAAACGGCATATAAAAAGCCGTCGGAATTGAGATATGCAAAAAAGAAAATAAATATTTGGCGAAAAAAATGCCGAAAAAGAGCCAAAAATGCAAGATAAAATGCTTAAAGATAAAATAAAACAAGACATATTTATAGCAATGAAAGACCGCAATACCAGCAAGGTAGGGGTGTTGCGGTTTTTGGTTTCTTTAATCGATAAAAAGGCTCTTCAGTTACCTCCAGGAGAGATGAAAGAGGCGGATGAATTGGGAGTGATGCAAAAGGAATTAAAAAATAAGGAAGAATCATTGGCGATTTTTGAGAAAGCCGGAAGGGAGGATTTAGTGATGGATTTGAAAGAGGAAATTGAAATTTTGAAAAGTTATTTACCTTTGATGTTATCAGAGGAAGAGATTGGTTTTGTGGTAGATGAGGCTATAAAAGAGGTGGGAACGAATTTTGGTTTGGTAATGAGAGAAGTTATAGGTAAGGTGGCAGGGAAAGCGGACGGGGGAGTAATTTCGAAGATAGTCAAAGAGAAGATAGATAATCAATAAGTTATGGAAAATAAGGTATTAATTAAGTATCCCAAAAGTTGGGGTTTGGATGAAAAGATAGTCAGGAAATTTAGTTTGGAGTTGTTGAAAAAATTTGGTTTTGGTAAAAATACTGAGTTGAGTGTGGTATTTGTAGGCAGAAAAAAAGCTAAAGAATTAAACATAAAATATCGGCAAAAAGATTATATTCCTCAGGTATTGGGTTTTCCAATGTCTAAAGAGACTGATGTTGACGGTTTTAGACATTTGGGGGATATAGTAATTTGTAGTGCAAAATTAAAGTATGAATCGAAATATCAGAATAAAAGTATAGATAAGGTTTTGTTTGAGTGGTTGGAACATGGTTTGGAAAACTTAATGAAGGGGTAAAAGTAACTGATTTATATTTGATACATTTCGTTGGATTGTAATTAGGATAAGTAAATGTATAAAATGACTTGATGTCAGTTTTTTATTTAAAGTATCGGCCCAAAAAAATAGGAGAGTT
>Ga0208245_1000047_pt1 | contig 134488 bp, 117 predicted proteins | sample RifOxyC1_FD_184035 | JGI IMG/M metagenome (GOLD analysis project Ga0208245, IMG submission 184035) | Soil microbial communities from Rifle, Colorado - Rifle Oxygen_injection C1 (SPAdes) | ecosystem: Environmental > Terrestrial > Deep subsurface > Rock core/Sediment | place: Rifle, Colorado... | reverse complement strand
AAGCTTAAAACTTTATATTTTAATTTGTTGTTATTCGAATTTAAATCTTTATCGATTAACGGGTTCTAAATTCCGTTTTGATACGGTTCCGGCTTAGCCACTTATTCTACTGATTACGTCCCACTTCTAATGATGACTATTTAGATTACGCCGAAATGTTTCAAAACAAACTAGTTCTTTCTCGTCTTTATTATTTTCTTATCTAAATTGTTAAAGAGCTATGGTGGAGGTGACAGGAATCGAACCTGCGACCCCCTGCGTGCAAAGCAGGTGCTCTCCCAACTGAGCTACACCCCCACAATGCATACAAATTCATTTATTTTAATCAACCCGAGCGAGATTATGTAAATTTCAATCCTATGTCAACAGATTATTATTAAATATTTATATTTTTTTTACCAAAAAATTTAAATAAAGATTAAAATATTCAAAGATAGACACTAATGTTGGAAAAATGTAAAAATTTTATGAAAAAACTAAGGATATTAAGTTTAATTTTCGTTCTCATTACCATAACTACCTCGTGTGATAAGAAAGATAACCTTCTACCGACTGAAAAAACATTTTATACTGATTTAAGTGCAATAAACGTTACCAATTTAAAAACAGACTCAAATGGATTATCCGATTTAAAAGCAATTATTAAAACTGTACATGGCAATATAACCTTTAAATTCTATTCATCCAAATCTCCAGGCACCACTGCCAGAATCATCGACCTTATTCAAAAAGGATTTTATGATGGCCTTGCTTTTCATCGCGTTCTTCCCCATTATATTGTTCAAACAGGCGACCCGACCGGCACTGGGCAGGGGGGAAGTGAGGTAAAAATCAAAGCAGAATTTAATGAGATTCAACACATCAAAGGAACAATCGCCATGGCAAGAAAAATTGACGACATAAACAGTTCAGATTCCCAGTTCTATATTGCACTCACAACGCTACCCCATCTTGACGGGAAATACACTGTTTTTGGTCAAGTAATTGCCGGTCTTAATATTCTCGATAAAATCCAAAAAGATGATAAGATTCTCTCTGTCGTCCTTAGCAATTAATTATTTTTAGGCCTCATTTTCGCAGAAAAGTGTCGCAAAAATGGAGGGGATTCAACTATTTCATAACCTCTAATATTATTTTTATTTTTATTAACTTCTTCCAATACTTCTATCACATAATCAATATGGCTTTGAGTATATACTCTTCTAGGAATAGCCATTCGAAGTAATTCCATTTGAGCGGGAATAAACGCCCCCGTTTGCAAGTCTTCCTTACCAAACATTAAACTTCCTATCTCACAGGCCCTAACTCCACCCTCAAGATAAAGGGCACAGCATAGGGCATGTCCAGGAAATTGTTCCGGTGGAATATGCGGAAGCATAGTCTTAGCATCAATATAAACAGCATGTCCGCCAATGGGTTTTAACACTGGGATTCCAAGCTTAATTAATTCATGACCAAAATACTGCGTGGATTTAATCCTGTACTCCAAATAATCTTCCTCCACAACCTCATATAAACCCTGAGCAAGAGCAGCTAAATCTCTTCCTGACAGTCCACCATAGGTTGGAAAACCCTCCGTCAAAATTTCAATATTTTGAACTTCAATAAAGAGCTTATCATCATTAAAAGCGAGAAATCCCCCCATATTAACTAGCGCATCCTTTTTGGAACTCATGGTTGCACCATCACAATAAGAAAACATTTCTCGCACAATATCTTTGACTGCTACGCTTTCATAACCAGGTTCACGAAGTTTTATAAAATAGGCATTTTCAGCAAATCTACATGCATCCAAAAAAAGTGGAATATTATATTTATCACATAATCTTTTTGTTCCTCTAATGTTTGCCATCGAAACTGGCTGGCCACCACCTGAATTGTTAGTAATAGTAAGCATACAGACGGGAATCCGGTTGGTTCCCTTATGTTTTTCAAACAGTTCTTCCAACTTTTTTAGATCCATATTTCCTTTAAAAGGATAATCCAGAGAAGGATCCTTTCCTTCAGCAATAACAAAATCAACCGCTTCAGTTTTGTTATATTCAATATTGGCACGAGTCGTATCAAAGTGAGTATTATTGGGGATAATTTTTCCTTCCCCGCCAATTATGCCAAAAAGAATTCTTTCCGCAGCTCTTCCTTGATGAGTGGGAAAAATATGTTTTAGTCCAGTTAAATCCCTAACCGCATCTGCCATCTTAAAAAAAGAACGACAACCTGCATATGATTCATCCCCTTCCATCATCGCTGCCCATTGTGCCGCACTCATAGCACCAGTACCACTATCCGTTAATAAATCAATCAGAATATTCTCGGCCCTAATGGAAAAAATATTATGATGAGCAGTATCTAAAAATTTTTTCCTATCAGCATAGGTGGTCATTTTTATAGGCTCGACCATTTTGATTTTAAATGGCTCAATCACGGTTTTAAATTTTGTCATATTAGCAACTCCAGTTTAAAACGACTTTATCCACACAAATACCTTATTTTTTCCCGGCGGATTTTTTACTCTTGCATTACTCTCATATATAACAACATCACCTACTTCATCAACTTTCATAAGAAATTCTTTCAACAACTCAGTGGGAACAAATAAATTGTAATAGACCCCACCCGGAACAAAAGTGCCAGGTTTTACGTTATCCGCTTGAGTTACCTTATACTTATCAAGTAAGATGTTTATTGCAGATCTGGTTTTTTGAGACTCAACTGAATTCACAATAACCCGATAAACCGTTTTATTGCCAAATTGGCTATCACGAAACACGCCCTTGGACTCTTCTTCGTAATTAGACATTTCTAGCTCAGCCAGACCAAAATTTTTAGGAAGCGTATCCCATGATGTAAGTACAACATCGGATTCCGTGATGAACTGGGTTGATCCCTTTATTTCTCTTTCTACTTCAGGTCTTTGGTCAATTACTTGAACATTTTTAAGATTTTTTACTGCCGGATTTAATTCCTGTTTTGCCAACGTCACATCTTCTGGCGTTTTGTATGTTTCACTAATCCACGGAATTTGTAATTTATATATACTAATTTTTTTCCCAATATTATCTTGCTGCCATACATTTAGTTTTAAAATAAAACCAATAATAATCAAGCTCACCATCAATAAAGCCCCAGCCTCTAACAAAAATAGTCCATATTTTTTCCAGGAAGAATTCGCCTCTAATTTTTTTAAATCAATCTCATAGTGATAGAGATCTTTTTTCATTTTAACCAAGAATTCCTTAAACTCATCATACAAGGTAATTTCCATAGATGGCATTATTTCAAACTCAAGACTACCATGAGCGATGTTCTCAATTTGTTTCATCTGAGCCAATTCAACAAAAGTTAATTTCATGCCTGGATTAGTAACGCAGGTAATATGAAAAACGTTGTTAAAAAAATCATCGATATGTGGATTAGTTTCCACAAAAAAATCGCGCAAAATCAAAGCAACCCTAGTTATATGAATATCCATGCCGCATGAAATCTGCCAAACACTTACATCCTTATGTATAAAAGAATAAATTATAAATTTTTCATTCAACCACTTAAACCAATTCACTAATGGAGCCAAATGAATTTCATGAAACACATATAAAAATCTTTGATTAACCTGGGTAATTGAAAGTCCATCAATAAAAAATAAATTCCAAAATTCTTCAAAAACACTGGAAAATCGGTTTTGCCAGGTTATACTTTCCATATTCAGATTCAGCCACTTTCTAAAATCTTGAAAATCATCCATTGAATATACTATTTGAATATCTTTCATAATCTTAAATTTAATTCCAATTCTTTTTGTAATCTATTGGCATTACGGGAAATATCCTTGAATTCACATAAACTTAAAGTGAATTCTAGCGTGCTAGCAATAATTTGCCTACCTTTTATCCCAGAAAACCTCCGCTCGTATAGGATTTATTTTCCATCTTGTAGTGACCTTAAGCGGTTTAGTATACTAATTCCATAATGCCTTAAAGGCAATCACCCATTGATCAAGATATGAGGATAATCGATGGAGACTCAAAATATTACATCAACACGTTTGCAAAGGCATCAAGACCAGGAATTTACCAGGCAACAGTTGGAACTGCGCAATCTTCGATCTGATTTTGAAAAAAAGATTAAACATGTGGTTGAAGAAAATGAAAAAAAGCTTAGTGAGATTAAACAAGCCTATCGGATTAAAGGTGAACTCCTTGATAATGATCTGAATAAAAAACTGATAGCGCTACGCTCACATCAAACCTATATCATAAAAGATGAACAGGAACGTTTAGAAAAAGAGCTTGAAAATATAAAAAAACGACACGAAAACCAAATATCAGAATTGAGTGAAACCAATTCCAGCCAAATTGATAAAATGAAGGAAAATCATAACGAAGTTTTAGATAATGCTAAAAGAAAATTTCTAAAGACCAAAGCCAAATGGGATGTCTAACTTTAAGGGGATAATTAATGAATTCACAACAAGCAGTTTTTATCAATGGTCGGGCACAAATTATTGAAATGTTGCAGTACATGGAAGATGAAGATAGAAACACACTTTTAAAAAATATTCGCATTAGAAACCCTATCTTGGCCAATGAACTGTTGGAAAAAAGCTTGGTTTTTGAAAATATCGGTAAACTTTCCGATCATGAAATACGACTGGTATTAAATTATGTGCAACCAACCATCATGGGAGTGGCCCTCAAAAGTGTCAATCAGGATCTGCAAAGAAGGGTGCTAGGACTGGCCCAAAGAGGTTTTGCTGAAAAGGCTTACGAAATAATGATCAAGTCGATTGGCAATGAAATGACACATATAAAAAAAGCCCAAAACAAAATTCTTGAAACTATGGTGGCACTTAATAAGAAAAAGCAAATAAATTTAAAATAATCTATTTCTTTAAAATATTCTTTCTTATTTTTTCTTCTTGATCTTTGCCAAGTGGTATTTTTTTGCGCAGTCTTTCGTCTGTAATTTGATGTTTTTCCAAAATCTCCAAAGACGAAAACAAGCGCTTGTTAATCGTCTTAAACAAATCCCTTACCCAGTCAGGGCAATTTTTTAAAACTAGTTTCATTTGGTTTAAATCTACTTTTAATATTTCTGATTTCCCTAGAGATACCGCATACTGTTCCAATAAAGATTCTTCAAAAAGATGTTTTTCGCAAAGAAAATCCCCCTGTTCCACCACTTCTTCAAGAAAAAAACGATCTTTCGATTTATTAAATAAACCAATTTTGCCCTTATGAATAATGTAAAAAAACTTTGCCTGCCCGCCTTGGCGATATAAAACTTCACCATCTTCTAGAGTGATAGCATCCTTATCGCCATTTAAAGAAAGTTGGGATGTTAGTTCAATACCTAATTCAGACTTAAAGTCCATAATATTTCACCTATCTAATTACCGAAAAGGCCCTTGAGCGGGTTTTTCTTTCCTTTAAGTAATCCGTTAAGCAGCTTATCTCCCTGCTCATCAATAAGTTTTTTTGCCGCTTTCTTGCCTTGCTGTTTCACAGCTCCTTCCGCAAGTTTCTTCAAAGTATAACCCGCATCTGGTTTAAGACTGAAGCCAATTCCTTTCAAACGTATCGGAAGAATTCTGGTTCCGGCTTCTTTTTCTAAAAATTTAGATATTCCCAATTCATCTTCACTCACCAACTCGATCGCACCTTCTTTCTTGAGAGGTGGTGGATAAAGCTCTCCGCTACCGGAAATTTTAATCTTTTGTTTGGCACCATCAAAAATAAATTTTTCAATCTGATATTTCGAATTAGAAAACACACCTTTTAATGAAAAAAGATCAAATGAATCATCCAAGTCGAAAGCTTTGTCCGTATAATTCTTCAGAACCGCTACGCTACTGACGATATCTTCAAGATAATTTTTCAAATTTAAACCCTTTACTTCGCCTTTTTGGGCACTCATTTCCAATTTAACGTTGTATTGAGGTTCTTTTGCATCAGCGATAACAACATCCCCTGATGACGTTAAATTGGCTATACCATTAATTTTATCAATAGAGGGTGGTAGAAAAACTGTAAAACTGGAAAAATTAATATTTTTAGTGATGAGATTAAATTTGTTATCCAACACATTATTTTTGCCAATGTTAGTGGTATGAGTCAGGGCGATACTACCATCACCTAGCTTAAAATTCATCTCCTTGGTCTCGATTTTTCCATCCCGAATTTTAATATACCCTTTTCCAGAAAATTGGTCTTTATCTATATTAATCTGATTGATACCTAGGTAAATATCACAAGGTGGTAGCACCATAGGTGTTTTTTTCTCAGCAACCGCTACTTTAGAAATCTCTTTATCACTCTTCTCCTCAGGAGATGAGGTTTGTGCTTTTTTACCATCATTTTTGTATAAGATACCAGAAATCATATTACGCATAATTTTCAAATTATTTAAATCAATTTTTACATTAAGCGGATTCATGGTTGCTAAATCAAATTTTTTAGCATTTGGATCAATTTTAGTACTAAGAGAAAAATTAGTGGTGCCATCTAAAACTTTGGTAGTGGCACTGACATTAAAATCACTCTTTTTGAAACTTCCATTAATAGTTGTAGTTCCCTCTATCCCTTCATATTTAAAATTTATTCCAGGATTCATTTCAAATTTTAGATTTATATCAGCATGCTTTTCGTCCCCTAAGAGCTTGGTGTTCCCCGAAAGTGAAAATACGGCTTGATTCATATCTAACATTTTATTATCAAAGCCTACTACTTTTAAGATTTCCGCCAGCTTTACTTTGACTAAAATATCATCAACATTAATCTCTTTTTTATTCAAAGAGTATTTGGCGTCCAACAAATCTACTTCTCCAAATTTGGTTTTAATAATTCCGTTAACCTCGCCTGTTTTAGAAACTTCCAGGTTGATATTGGTTTTTATTTCTGGAAGTTGGTTTTTGAGCTGAGCCATTTTAACATTATTCAGGATTATTTCAGTTTTGATTGGCAGTTTAGATTCTTGCACCAATTTATTTAGATACAATTCTGCGATCACAGATACATCCAACGACCCTACATCTTTTATATTAATATTCGAAGCCAATTGAATAACTGTCTCTTTTTCAAAATTTAAATCTTTGATTCTAAATATTGAAACAACAACTTGCCCATTATTTCTTTTTGGTGAATCAAATAATGAATAATGAAGCTCGAGATTCTTCAATTCAAAATTTAATTTTAAAACACTCAAGAAACCAGGCAACGATAATTCACCAGATTTATTTTCTGCACCAGCCTTAGAATCAGTTATTGGACGAGTGGTAGACATTTCACTGGTTTTAGTTTCTTTACTTCCAAGGGCATAACCCCAATTATGTTCATCTTTTGAATACTGGTAATAATAAATCTGAGGAGAATCAAGAATGACTTCGACCTTTCCTGAACCTAAAATAATGGCCCACAACGGAACTTTGGCAAACATGTTTTTGACTTTAAATAAATTGGATGCTTTCTCCTTCTTATCAATTTTCAGCTCTAAATCAGACACCTCGATTTTAGCATATAAACCAAATCCAATATCTAACTTTCCCAACTCTATTTTGGCATTAGGAAAAATCTGTTGCAATTGTTTAACAGTAAAATTTTTTACTTCGTCAGGGGTTATAATCGTAGAAGCATAAAAAATAGCGCCCGCCAGGAGTAATGCACACAAAGAAAAACCAGCACCCATAACAATTAACAATTTCTTTTTCATTCGAAGAAGACCCTCCATTAATATTACAATAACCGACCTATTCTACATGGCATGTTACCAATATCAAACTTGTTTATAAATATAAAAGATTAGACACTGAGCGTTACCAAAGGGGCTACGAATGTTAGAAACTTTCTTTTAGAGCCATCTTTGAATTTCACAAGCACCTTTTCATCTTTACCTGCACCGGTAGTTTCCAAAACCAAACCTTCCCCGTAAAGTGTATGTAACACTTTCACTCCAGGATTAAATTTTGATCTTGGTCTAACTACATGAATAACAGGACCATCATCATTTATTTTCCTTGGTAATTCATCACCATAATCATCAAAACTCCCCTCATCACAATCATGATATGCATCACACGAATTATCTATTATCCCAAAACGTTTCCAATTCACCAAATGTTTTGGTATTTCCGAAAGAAATCTACTGGGACCATTGAATTTATATTGACCAAAAAGCATGCGCGCCTGGGCAAACAGAATAAATAGTTTTTTCATGGCCCTGGTCATGGCAACATAAAACAATCTGCGCTCTTCCTCCAACCCATTTTCTGATTCCTGCAAGGCCTGATACGATGGAAAAAGATTTTCTTCGGCTCCCACCACAAAGACATAATTAAACTCGAGTCCCTTAGCCCCATGTACGGTCATCAGTGAAACTTCCCCGCTGGAAATATTCTCATTAATCAATGAACTTTCTTCATTATTCGAATCCAGATTTATGGTTTCTAAAAATGAAACCATATTGGGATTTGCTTGCGTTTCCTCGTAATCACCAATCGCATGTAATAATTCATCCAAATTTTCAATACGGTTTTGGCTCTCATAGTCTTTTTGAGTTTTAAGATGCTCAAGGTATCCTGAACTATGAAGTATTTTTTCATACACCTTGCTGGGAGTCACACCATTTTTATCCCAATATTTAGCTTCTTGAATTAAATGAACGAATTCATCCAGGGCTGACTTTATTCGGGCAGATAATTTAAAATCTGAATATTTTTCCGGATTTTCCACAAGCTCAACGACCGTTTCCCACAATGAATTATTATTTTTAACAGACATTTCTTCCAACTTTCTAAGAGTTGTCGCTCCAATTCCCCTGGTTGGGATATTTATTATTCTGGCAAAAGCCAAAGAATCTTTTTCATTAACAATAAGTTTTAAATAAGCAATCAGATCCTTAATTTCTTTTCTTTCATAAAATTTGATCCCGCCAACAATCCGATAAGGAATATCCTTTCTTCTCAAATGATCTTCAATTACCCTTGACTGCGAATTGGTCCTATAAAAAACCGCTACATCTTTCAACATAACGTCATTATTTTTCAATGCGCACAATTCATTGATCACAAATTCCGCTTCACTTTTTTCGTCAGCACATTCGATAATGTCAATGGCATCTCCTTTGGAATTTTCAGTCCACATGGTTTTGCCTTTACGCATTTGATTTTTAGCAATAACTGCCGTCGCTGCTTCTATTATCATTCCACTTGAACGATAATTTTGTTCAAGCTTGAAAAGTTTTACTTCCTTGAAAACTTTTTCAAAATCCATGATATTTCTAATATCAGCACCTCTCCATGAATAAATAGATTGATCCTCGTCGCCCACCACACAAATGTTTTGATGGATTTCGCTAAGTTTTTTAACAATTTCAAACTGCACCCGGTTGGTATCTTGATATTCATCGACCAATACATAGCAATATTTGTTGCGATAATGCTCTAGAACTTTGGGATATTTTTCAAATAATTCCAAAACCCCGGTTAATAGTCCCCCAAAATCCACCGCATTTGCCTTATGCAATTCAGCTTCATACTCTTTGTAAATACTAAAAAAATCATCCTCGGGATTAACATTTTCGAGATAGTGGTGACCTCCAATATAATAGCCATTATTCTTAAGATCATCTATAAAATACAAAACCTCAAAAGGGGATATGTCCTTGGGATTAACACCTCTTCTTTTGAGAATACTTTTCACCACTGTTTTAGATTCAGAATCATCATAAATAGTAAAATTTTTACTTAACCCCAAATAATCCGACTCACCTCGAAGTAACCTTGCACAGAAAGAGTGAAAAGTTGTTATTTGCAAAGTACCAATATCAAACTTCACTTCTGCGGCGATACGCTCTCTCATTTCCCTTGCAGCCTTGTTAGAGAAAGTCATTGCTAAAACTCTATAAGGGCTTATGCCTTTGTCTTCCAAAAGATAAATAATTCTTGAAACAAGAGTCCTGGTTTTTCCACTGCCAGCACCGGCCAGCACCATAATCGGTCCATCCACATGTGTTATAACCTGTTGTTGAGTCTCATTTAAAATCATCTCTATTCTACTGTGACAGATTTTGCTAAATTTCTGGGTTTATCAATATCAGTTCCTTTAAATTTTGCCATATAATAGGCTAGCAATTGGGTAACCACGTTGACATAAACTGGAGACAATTCACCCAAACCACTAAAATCCAAAGGAATAAAATAATCACCAACTGATTCTAAAATGGGATGATTTTGGGGACCAATGATAACAATAATCCCTCTACGAGCCTTGACTTCTTGAATATTTGACACGGTTTTATCATATAATTCAGGTCCCACAATAGCTATATTAACCATACTTTCATCAATCAGGGCAATAGGCCCATGCTTGAGTTCCCCGGCGGCATAACCTTCCGCATGCACATATGCTATTTCCTTAAGTTTCAACGCTCCCTCCAGAGCGACTGGAAAATAAATACCCCTGCCAGTGAAGATAAATCCTTTTTTTGCATAAATCTTATAAGCTATTTTCTCAATTTGCTCAGTGGAATTTAGAATTGATTCAATTCGGTTAGCCAAAAGACTGAATTTTTCTCTAATTGTATTTTTACAAACATCCTTCCCTAATAAATATTGTGTGGTTAAATAACCTGTCAACACCTGTTGAGTAAAAGCCTTGGTGCTGGCAACACAAATTTCAACCCCCGCTTGAATAAGAAGATTTTCATAACAATCCCGATACAGGGTTGATCCTTCCACATTTACGATTGAAAAGGTTTTTATCCCTTTTTCCTTACACAATTTTTGAGCCGCTAACGTATCTGCAGTTTCACCAGATTGGCTGATAAACAAAGCCATATCATTGGACTTGATAAGTGGATTTCGATATCTGAATTCACTGGCCCAATCAATATGACAGTGGATTTGATTATAACTTTCTAAAAAATTTTTAATGATCAAACCAGCATGCCAGGCGGTACCACAAGCAACAATATGGATTCTTTCGGGTTGTTTTTCTTGTTTAATATTTTCCAACCGGAAAAGACCTTCTCCTTCAAAATAATATTGAGTAAGGCCCCTGATCAGGCCCGGTTGTTCATTGATTTCCTTTAACATGAAATGGTCGTAAGACCCTTTGTCAATGGCTTTATAATCGGTGTTTAATTTTTTATGAACAATTCTATTTGATGCTTGTAAATTCAATTCCAAAAAAGAAAGCTCCCCATTCATTCCCGCCTTAATAATAACGCCATCTTCCGGAAAATAAATATCTCTTACCCTACCTGCCAGGGCATAGGGATCTGAAGAAATAATAATTTCACCATTTTCCTGATTAAGACCACATACCAGCGGAGCAGACCTTTTTAATGCATAGATCTCATTTGAATCCTTAAACTGTATAACAAAAGCAGAATTCCCTTCAATTTTACTAAAAGAATTCACAATAGCTTCCAGGTAAGTTTTATTCAAGTGAAGCTCCCTAAGTAACAACCCTAAATAAACTTCTGAGTCTGTATCAGTTTTAAAATGAATGCCCGTTTTTTTCAATTCTGCTTTTAAAACATCTGCGTTTTCAATAATTCCATTATGAACAATGGCAATACACCTATCCACATCCACAATCATTGAATCGGTTGCGTGTGGATGAGCATTTATATCATTGACTTCCCCATGCGTTGCCCATCTGGTATGACCGATACAAACATTGGATTGGTGCTTTTCACCCTCAAGCAATTTTTCAAGATTTTGAATTTTACCTGATTTTTTAAAAAGGGAAATATGCCCATTTTCATTTTTAAATGATATTCCCGCAGAATCATATCCTCGATACTCAAGTCTCTTAAGCCCTTCAATAACAATATCAACTGCGTTGCCTTTTCCAATATAACCGACAATTCCACACATCTATTTATCCTTTTTTTTAATAAATTTTCTTGCAAGGCCCGGTTTGTTTTCCTGAACTGATCTCGCTATCGCAAAATCCCCATCGGCCATATTTTTATTTATGGTCGAACCACTTGCCACATAGCAATTATCCCCAATTTTAACCGGTGCAATCATTTGCGAATCCGAACCAATAAAACATCCTTTGCCAATCTCCGTCAAATGTTTATTGGCACCATCATAATTGCAGGTAATAAAGCCGCACCCTATATTGGTATCCTCTCCAATTATAGCATCCCCTACATAACTCAAATGACTGACCTTTACACCCTTTCTTAATATTGCTTTTTTTGTTTCAACAAAATTTCCTATTTTACTACTTTCTCCAACTTCTGTATCTGGACGGATTCTGGCGAAAGGTCCAATAGCAACGCTTTTACCAATATGGGATTTATCAACAATCGAATAAGGGTTGATCACCGTGTGATCATCAATTCTTGAGTCCTTGATTATTGAACCAGCATCAATTACCACATTTTTTCCTATCACACTTTTTCCTCTAAGCGATACCTGGGGATAAATAATCGAACCAGCCCCCACTTCCACATCCCAGTCAACGTAAGTACAAGCTGAATCATAAAAAAACACACCATTTTTCTTTAAGTCATAAATTTTTTCATAATTGAGTTCCAGGTAAACTTCTTCTAGTTGATCCGGGTTGTTCACACCGACAAAACTCTTATAATCATCAAATAAAATTGGTGCCACGTTTGCTTCTTCTTTAAAAACATCGGTCAAATAAAATTCCTTGGACATATTATTAGCGTCAATTTTCTCCAAATGATTTACCAAGTAATCGGTTTTCATAATATATAAACCTGAATTGACCTCATCGATTATTTTTTGCTCTTCCGTGGCATCCTTGTGCTCCACTATCTTAAATCCCTTTTCTCCCCGTAGAATTCTCCCATAGCCCGCAGGATCATCTGCAATAAATGTGGCCGCTACCGCATCGAGATTTTGACTTAATAGGCTTTTCCACAAAAAACTCAAATGGATACTTCGGATTAGTGGAGTATCAGCGCAAAGAATAAGCGTATAATCGTATTGCTTCCCGGATTTTTGCTGGTCAAAATAACTCCTAATTGCATCTGCCGTTCCTAGCTGCTCCTTTTGAAAAACCGTAGCGACATCTTGAAAATTGTGCGCAAGATAATCGTTCACCAGCTCTCTTTTGTGTCCGGTTACCGCCGTAATAAGAAAGGAAAGGTTGCTTTTTTCACAGAACATTTTAGCTTCGTTGATTGGGAAATCTATCAGACGTTTGCCGGATGCGATCAGTAAGGGCTTAGGCGTATCTGTTCCCATTCTTTTCCCTTGTCCGGCTGCTAAAATAACTATACCAATTGTTTTTTTCATAATATCAGACCTTTTTTGGTGGGTATTTTACCCTATATTTTTAAATATTAACTGGCACAATGCATTTATCTGGTAACGTATTATAATTCCGTTTTACTCCGACTACTTTAGTTGATTACCAAAGAAAAAAAAAGATAAAAACATTAAAAAGTTTAAAGACTTATCATATGTTAACCGAACAAAATTCGACAGCATTTTGTGCTCACGTTAGACACTTTTCGTGGAGGAAGTGGATGGTTACTAATTATAATGGGGAAAGTATTGAGTTTAAGGAAGTTCTCCCTCTGTTGCCGATCCGAGATATTGTTGTATATCCATTTATGATTTTACCTTTGTTTGTTGGCAGAGAATCTTCAATTGAAGCCGTTGATCATGCTCTGAATAAGACCAATCAGCTTATTTTGCTTGCCAGTCAAAAGGACATTTTAGCGGAGTGTCCAGAACCCCATGAAATATATGAAATGGGTACCGTTGCCATGATCATGAGAATGAGAAAACTTCCTGACGGACGAGTTAAAATTTTAGTCCAAGGTCTGTCCAAAGCCAGAATTACCGAGTTTGTTAAAAAAGAGCCATGCTTTATCACCAGAATCGAAAAAGTAGAAGATCTGGATGTCAATGGGCGTGATCCTCTCCCTGTTAATGCCCTCATGAGAACAATTCGTGAACAGCTTGAAAAAATAATCACCCACGGAAAAGTGCTTTCATCAGACATCTTAATGGTACTTGATGACATTCAAGATCCCGGAAGGCTAGCAGATCTGGTTGCCAGTAATTTAAATCTCCATGTAGTAGAGGCCCAGATTATCTTGGAAATCCTTGATCCCATTGAGCGGCTTAACAAAATAAATGAAATTTTATCCCGAGAACTTGAAATCATGGCCATGCAGGCAAAAATCAGGAATGTGGCCCAAGATGAAATAACCAAATCACAAAAAGAATATTTTCTCAAGGAACAAATCAAGGCTATCAAAAATGAACTGGGGGAAGACCCCGCGGAAGAAGAAGGGAACGAATTTGCAGAAATAAAAGAAAAAATAATTAAGGCTAAAATGCCCCTCGATACTGAAAAAGAATCTTTGAAACAACTTAGTCGTCTGGAAAAAATGCACCCCGATTCCTCGGAATCATCCATCATTAGAAATTATCTTGATTGGCTAACTGATCTGCCTTGGTCAATTACTACTGAAGAACAGTTTAATCTTGATGAGGCACAAAGGATTCTTGATGAGGATCACTTTGATTTACACAAAGTCAAAGAGCGCATTCTGGAATATCTTGCTGTGAAACGCTTGAAGGGCAGTGATATGAAGGGCCCGATTCTTTGTCTAGCAGGCCCTCCCGGCGTTGGAAAAACCAGTCTTGGCAAATCTATAGCACGAGCGGCTGGAAGAAAATTTGCCCGGATATCCCTAGGTGGTGTTAAAGATGAGGCAGAAATAAGAGGACACCGCAGAACCTATGTGGGCTCCATGCCAGGAAGAATTATCCAGGCAATCAAGCAAGCTGGTTCAAACAATCCGGTCATGCTTCTTGATGAAGTTGATAAGATGGCCAATGACATAAAGGGCGACCCCGCCAGTGCTCTTTTGGAAGTACTTGATCCAGAACAAAATAATTCATTCAGGGATCACTACCTGAATGTACCTTTCGATTTATCCAATACCATTTTTATTGCCACTGTTAATATGCTGGAAAACATTCCCCCTGCACTAAAAGACCGCATGGAAGTCATCAGTCTGTCAGGATACTCGCAAGAAGAAAAACTCACGATAAGCCGCAAATTCCTTATTCCGAAACAAATGCAAGAAAATGGCATTTGCGAGGAGCACATTGAGTTCTCCGATGAAAGTGTTAAAACGGTCATTCGGAATTTCACATGTGAAGCCGGTCTTCGTAACCTGGAACGACAAATAGGTGCACTTTGTAGAAAAGTGGCCATGAAAATAGCCAAGGGTGACATTGCTAAAACCCACCTGCTGGCAGATACTGTCGAAAAATTTCTAGGACCACCACTCTTTACCAAAGAAGACGAGCTGACCGAAGATGAAATAGGAATAGCTACCGGTCTGGCATGGACTTCGGTGGGGGGAGAAATTTTAAGAATTGAAACCACCCGTATGAAAGGCAAAGGGATAACCCTAACTGGCAGACTTGGCGAAGTTATGAAAGAATCTGCCCAAACCGCCATTGGTTTTATCAGAAGCAAAGCTTATGAACTTGGAGTTGACGAACAAATTTTTGAAGATAACGAAATTCATTTACATATTCCTGCAGGTGCCATTCCCAAAGATGGCCCCAGTGCAGGTATTACCCTGGCCACTGCCTTGGTTTCACTATTAACCAACACAGCCGTCAAAAGCAACGTTGCCATGACCGGCGAAATCACTTTAACGGGGAAAGTCCTTCCGATTGGGGGATTGAAAGAAAAAGCACTAGCTGCCATGAGAATGAACATCAAGACCATAATTATCCCTTGGAAAAACAAAAAAGACCTGATTGAAATTCCAGAGGAATACCGATTAAAAATTAAATTTATACCCGTAAAAACCTTTGAAGAAGTCTTAAATATTGCCTTGGTTGACTGGAAAGAGCGACAAAAAATATTGCATCAAGAATTATCGATCAGAGGAAAAATTAAAATGCCCGTCGCCGCTTAAACGGATAACCAATTAAAATACTCTAGTAAAAAAAAGCAGCTACTATGTGGCTGCTTTTTTGTTTAACCTTTTATATTAGTTTATAGTTTTATATTTTTTGGTAGAATAAAACTAAATGTATAAGCAAATTGGCCAAGTAACTTTTGAGGAAAAATGAATGACCTCCAATAACACCGAAAATGCACCAATCAAAACCACCCCCTTAAAATTAAAAATTGCGGTCGTTGATGACTCATCGTTTTCCCGGAAAACCATGATTGAAATTTTAGAAGAAGACGGACATGTCGTTGTGGGAGAAGCCAGCAATGCTGAAATGGCTATTCAAATTGCCCACACCACCAGCGTTGATTTATTCATCATTGATGTTGTCATGCCTGAAGTAAGCGGCATTGAACTAATGAATGCCCTAAAAGACTACAAGAAAAAAAGTTTCGCTTACATCCTGATATCCTCACTGAACGTGGAAAGTGTGATCATCGATGCCATATCTGGAGGGGCACAGGATTTTATAAGCAAGCCTTTTGATAAAAATGATCTTCTAAGTTCCGTAAACAAAATCGCTCAAAATATCGAAAATGATAAATAGGGGAAAAAATGTTTATACTTAAATTTGTTTTTTACTTTTTTATTTCATTTATAATTCTGAGCATCCCCCTATATCATAGGCCGCTTTTTGACCACGCCTACAAACGTATGAAACCAACCACCAGCAAAATTATTAATTATATCCACCAAAATATAGAAATTGGCCTTGGACGTGGAGAAAAAACCCTTAAAAAAATTTTTTCCATGGAAGAAGATGTAGTGCAATCAAACCAATCAGCCTTACAAAAAAGCAAATTTCGTAAATCATTTAACCACAAGTCCTTAAAAGATGAATCACCTATGGGCAGTTATACCAAAGAAGAAAAGTTACTGCTCGAAAAAATTATCAACTCTTCCAAAGAGGAGTAACGACCAAATTTTTAATTTAACTCAAATAAAAAAGGGATACTCATAATCTGAGTATCCCTTTTTTTTGGGGGGGGGGAAGAATATTTAAATTTATACGTCTGTGTTGACTTTTACTGCTGCTTCTTCTTTAATTTGTTGAACAGATTCTGGTCTCTTCACTGCATCTTGCCCTCTAGGGTTATCAAGCGTCGCACTACAATTTGATCTTAACTCTTCTTTGCCAACTTCAAAAGCTGCATACGCGTTCAAACTAAAAAAACTTAAAACAAATAATGCCAAAAATAATTTTTTCATATGTCTCTCCTTGCTCTATTCTAAAACAATTGCGTTACCAATACAGTTGCATGTGTCGTGCCAAAGGAGGATATTGAATTCTTAGCTAGTTATAAGATATTGATAAGGACCTAATTGTTTAATCTTTTATATCTGTATAGTTTCTAGACAGATACGACTTGAAAGAGCCTGCCAGTACCCAAAAAAAAGCCCCCTGATTCAGGGGGCTTAACTCAATTGCTTAAATATTATTAAAAATGATAACTAAATGGACAAACAATAATTATTACTTTTCTTTAGTTGCTTTACCAAAATCCTCATTATATTTTCCAAGATCAGCTCCAGAAACCTCACCAATCCTTTTAGTTTCGTCGACCTCGATCGGGTTACAATCTTTAGGACCTGAATCTTCTGCAGCTGTTACAGCCGGTTCTGGAGCTGTTGCAGCCGCTTCTGGAGCTGCTGCCTTATCATCTTCACCTTGCACAACCGTGCCTATAAACGCCATCAATCCAAGTGCTAATATAACCATCAATTTTTTCATATATTTTCTCCCTTATAAACCCATTATATTCTGACTATCTTTTTTCTCCAAACTATTACCAAACATATTGATCTCTTGCTAAAAAAGTGCCTCACAATATTGGCATTACATGTTTAAGTTAACTCCTGCAGGCTTAACTATTGAAAGAAGCGATTGAAATGCCTGGGTTACCTCTAAGGCCATCTTGTGTCCCTTTTGTGAATCCACTTTTTTTATTGCACCGTAATTATCATAAGATACATTGATCTCGCCTTTACCTACCATTTGGATTTTAACCGGCTTGCCCAAGGAACCATAAGTGAAAACCAGGGTTCTTTTTTCCTTACTCTCCCCCTTATCTACCATCTGGGTGATCCTGCCACCAATGTCGTAGGACAGGAATACCGACTTGCCATCGCTGCTTTCAGCTTTGGCAAGATTTCCCTTGTTATCATAAACAAAATTGGTCCAGCTATACATCTTGCCACCTTTGCTATTTTCAACTCGGTTAATCTTATTGTGTTTCTCGTCGTAGCTTATCTTGATAAGCTCTCCTCTACTGAGCTTTTCGGTTAAAAGCCCATTTTCATTATATTTAAATGAAGTGGCCAAATTTCCACGAGTGATTTTTATCGGAAGCTTAAAATCATTATATACGGTGTCCGTTTTAATACCATCCACTTCTGTAATAATCCTCTCTGTATAGAGAGAACCGTCGGTTTTGGTTTTGATATAATATTCATATCGATTTTTCATCTGTCGAGCGTTTAAGCCTTCCTTGGTAACCGTTGTCCAATAATGAAAATCCGGATTGGACTTATCAGCACCATACTCGTAGCTGACTTTGGATGAATACCTATCTGTTATAGTGGAGACAAATTGGGTCTTTGGTTCATAGGTAATATCCATTTTTGAATTATCTGAATACTTAACCTGGGTCATATTATGATTACCATCATAAGCATAGACAAATTTGTGATCGCTTGCAGCTTGGGCAAATACCAGATCATGGCCTTCATATTTATAGGTAGCCGCCTTATCTTTAGCCGTTGTAGTGATTTTTGAAACCTTGCCACTGTCGTACCATTCAAAAAATAATTGTTTGCCATCTGAATCTTTGATGGAAACCAGCATTTTATCCTTGTAATTGAAATCAACAGTGTAGTTATTTTTATCAATAACTTTTAACAATCTTCCTTCATTATCAAAATACTGCTTTTTACCTGCGTTAAAATGACGGACATAACCCGTTTTAAGTTTTTCCACCTTCTGTGGCCCAAAATCGCTGGAATAAAGCATTGTTCCTACCGCCAACTCTCCTTTAACATCAAATTTTTTGGCATAGGCATGTCTCAGTTCTGCGTCCCCTTTGAGTTTTACAATCAAATTAGCCGCATCTTTCTCATTAAGAGTGGTATTTTTCCTGATTGCTGCCACGATATTATTGGCTGCTTGGTCAACATCAAGTGAAGTTTTAGGAACAAATCGAGTCATTGCGCCAGAACCATTCTCATGAATAACAACCGAGCTGTCTGCCGAAACGCTCAGAAAGGTTTCATACTCACTACCCCAACCAAATCCAAACCATCCGATTCGAGTTGCCTTTGAATTGTAGGTTCGAATAATTTTTAAATCCTCACCTTTTCCAGGAGCTCCGATATCAGTGTATGAAATATAAAAATTTCCATTTTTTAAATTCACACCTGCATAACTGATCATAGGGAGCAGAAAAAGAAATAATTTTAGCAATTTCATAACATCTATCCTTTTTTATTCATTTCTACTTGATATTAACAATTTTTACCTAAGTCTCCAAAGTTTTTATCGGCGTATTGCCGATAACACTTAATAATATTTTATACCTTAATATCAACAATTTTAAGAATAAAATAACCACCAATACAATCCAAAATCAACGCCACAATAAGCGCAATAATTCCAAGAGGTTCTGTAAAAATCCGTATAACCGTACTTGGATCAGAGATAAAATATAGGGACAAAACTACCCAGGGCATGCAGAAAATGGTCAGCCCTTGAAATTTTCCTTGGGCAGTAGCTGAATCAATTTTCTGCTTTAATCTGATTCTTTCCCTAATGACAGACACTATCGTATCAAAAACCTCGGATAAATTACCTCCAGTCTCTCTTAAAATATTCACACTTGATACAAACATATCATTATCCTCGGTGGGCACCCTTTTGGCTAAATTTTCAAAACATTCCTCTAAGGGAACACCTATTTTATTCTGCTGCAAAATCAAATTGAATTCTTGAGAAATTGGTATGGGTAATTCATCCACCACCATGCCAATTGATTGAGGTACTGATAATCCAGCGCGGATACCATTGGCAAGCAGGGTCAACCCATCCACCATCTGACTGGAATATGCATCTATTCTTCTTTTTACCAGATAGTTCATAAATGGCTTGGGAATTTTCCAACCAATAAAAGAAATTATCAATGCCAAAAGAATTCCCCACAACCACCAGGAAAAAAACCCGCAGATAATTAAAACAAGCATGCCATTTCCAAAACTCAGAAACAACAAAACATATGTGACGTGAGTCGGGTTAACTTTTATAAATAAGTAATCAAATTTATCGACAACATAATTCCTGGTTCCGTAAGTATTATTTTCAATCCAGTCAAAGATTTTTACACTATGCTTGTAAACCAGCAAAAAAGTCATCAAGCCAATTACCCCTATGACACCTTTTAAACCCAGTAATTGCAAAAATGGGTATAACATTTTGGTCATTTTTTGCCTCTTGGTGATTCAGGGGATGATGTTGCGCTTGGTTTGGTTTGCATTTTATTGGAAAAAAGATCCCGGGGAATATTGTATCCTTTCCGTTCCAGCACTTCGATAAATTTAGGAATAAATCCTGTGGCCTGAAATTTTCCGGTAATTTTACCTGATTTATCCATTCCTTCCTGGTAGAAAAGAAAAATGTCTTGAAGGATAACCACATCTCCTTGCAATCCTCCCAGCTCGGTTATATGGGTCATCTTCCTAGTACCATCCTCCATTCTTGACTGCTGAACAATCATATGAAGAGCTGAAGCAATCATTTCCCTTATCACCTTGGGTGCCAGTCCGGTTCCAGCATACTGAACCAGAGTTTCCAGTCGTCCAATGGCCTCCCGGGGATTGTTCGCATGCACCGTCGTCATCGAACCGTCATGCCCGGTTCCCATGGCCTGTAACATGTCAAGGGCCTCACCACCACGACACTCACCAACAATAATTCGATCAGGTCTCATCCGCAGGGTCTGTTTTACCAAAAGCCTGATATCAATCTCTCCCTCCCCTTCAAGCGATGGTGGTTTGGTTTCCAACCTGACCACATGTTCCTGGGGAAGATCCAATTCCGCAGAATCTTCGCAAGTGATAATTCTTTCGTTAGCTGGAATAAAACCACCCAGAATATTAATGAGAGTCGTCTTACCAGAACCAGTACCACCACTTATAATAATATTACGATGACCTTCCACTGCAATTCTTAAAAAATCTGCCATCTCCTGAGTAGCCGATCCATAAGTCACCAAATCCTTCCACGTGAGCCGGTTTTCTGGAAATTTTCTAATCGTAATGCAACAGCCATCAATCGCTGACGGGGGTATGATTGCATGAACCCTTGATCCGTCACGAAGCCGGGCATCCACATAAGGGGTTTTTTCATCTATTCTTCTTCCAATCGGAGAAACGATCCTTTCAATGACATTTAAGACCTGTCGATCGTTGGAAAAAGTCACTTTGGATAATTTAATTTTTCCCGATTGCTCATAGTAAACCTTGTACGGACCAACCACCATTATTTCCGAAATGGTTTTGTCCGCCAGAAGATCCTCTAGGGGCCCAAGCCCCAAAGCTTCATCTAGTATTTCTTTTACAATTTGATTCATATCCTCACGTGAATCAATGACTCCCTTCGTTTCCTCCTTGCCTAGCAACTCGACCACTTTCTTTTTCGCCTTTTCACGCATTATAAGTGCCGCATTGGGATCGTTTTTATCTTTATCCCTCTCCTTCATATCCAGTTCATCCACCAGGGAGGTATGAACTCTCATTTTTAAATCAATCCAGGGGCGATTTATCGTGCCCGCTCCTTCTTTGGCTCCCCCAGGTAAAAGTTTTTTCTTTTCGGGTGCCTTCCTTTGCAGCTTGGAAAGGGTCTGTAAAACATTTTTTTGAATTATCTTTCTAACGGCTTCTTGAATACCTCTGGCAAATGGACTATTTTGAAATACCATCATCGCCGGCTTTTTCATATTCAAAGATGAAACACAAGTCTCCTCATCTTTTGGTATCAACGAAAAAATAGGTTTGCCAATTTGTCGGGAAACAACATCTGGAGTAACCGGGTGATTACTTTGAAACTGATTAAAGAGGATCTGAATCACATCTTTTGGAAACAGCTGGGTTAATAAATCGGAATACATTCTCTTGGTTTGATTAGCAGCTAAAATATCCGGAGTAACCACCAGAAATATGACCGTTGAAAACTCCATTGCTTTAAGAGCCAAATCATTTAGTTCACCTCCACAATCAATTATCGTAATCGGAAAAATATTGGGCAAAGCCTTCAAAGTCTTGGTTAATCCATCAACATTTATATTAAAAGATGCTGTAGGATCGGTGGACATGGAAAGATACGATACCCCTAAGGGATGCCGGCCTAAAAATGGTTCAATACTTCTTGGATCAATAGCACCTTTAAACTCCGAAAGTTCCTTTACGGTTTTATTCGATTTGATGCCTGTGATAAAATCCTGGTCACCGCTGGCCTTTTGGTCAAAATCTAGCAGTAAAACCTTGCTTTTTGATTCTTGAGCAAAAGAAAAAGCTAAATTGGCCGCTACCTGAGATTTACCAACCCCGCCCTTACCTCCAGCGATTGCAATCACATAACCAGCCAACTATTTTCTCCTTCTAAATTTTTTCTTTATTTCTTCGGCACCAGTCGAAGCAGACGGAATAATTTCCGGGGTGATAAACATGACAAATTGGGCCTTGCTTACTACATTCTGTTTACCTCTGATAAATGAAAATAATTTTTGCCCCTCTCCCTCTCTGGTTTTTTGTTGAGAAGGTGTATTAAATTGAGTTTCATCTTTCTTATCAAACACTCCCCCTATCACGGCAGACTCCTTGCTTTTGACAATCAAGGTTGTTTTAATATTATTTTTAAGCGTTTCAATTTCCTCTTGGCTACGTCCCGAAATCGTATCCGAATTCATAACGATCTCCAGATCAATATTTTCATCCTTCAAAATTTTAGGTTTGACTTCCAGCTGATATCCTCCCTTGCTGGTCTGGCTCTTTTGAAATTCACCACTTCCTATCGGGTTAACTGATTCAATGGTTTTTTTAATCGTACCCACCACATCCTCTTTAACAATTAAAACGCTGGATTGAATAACCCTGGCGTGTCCAGCATTTTGAGCAGATAAGAGTTTAGGAAAAAGATCAGAAATAACCGCAGACAAAGTACTTCTGGAGTTGGTGGTAAGCCCTCCACTGGTTTTTCCCAACTGTATTTCTCCACCACTTCCTCCCAGCCAAGGCGACCATTCAAAACCAAAAACATCCGAAAAGGATTTGGTCAGCTCAACAAATTGAGCCGTAATCTTGATCAGTTTGGGCAAGGGTGGCTGATCTTTTTTTTCATTAACACTTATAAAATCCTGGATAATTGATCTGGGTACGGTTTCAATTCCGCCTTTTCTTTTTGCAAGAGACTGTATTCTATCGGGTAAAAACAGGGTGGCAATCCGGGATGCTTTTGATTTTTCATCATTAGAGGAGACCACCCCCTCCAACACAAAAGTTTTATGAATTATGCGCACATTCACTTGCCTCATTCCGGCGGCGTGAATTTCTTCTTGCATTTTTTTAGCAACTTCCCTTTGCGTTTGAGGAGACAATTCCACTAAATTAACAATGTCGGGATATTTCTCTAAAATATACAAAATTCTTCCAATGTCGTCTGGGATAACTAAAAAACCATCCAACGTGATAGTATCCCCCACCACTTTTATTTCGATACCCTCGATATCCTTTAAAAATGATTGCAGATCTTGCAAAACTTTTGATTGCGCATTAGTGGTAACTTTAATATTAAGGGTGAGCTTTTTATCAGGATCAGTATTATCCCTCAAAGTAACATTCGTTGTTCCAGGTTTTAAACCTTTTAAGGTTATTTCCTTTCGACCCACCAAAAATTCATAATCCAAGACAGATCGATTCCCCACCTGAACCTGTCTATTGGGAATAAAATCCAACTCAAGGTGTTTATCCACACCTAACACGACCTCAACTTCCATTTGTTCCGGCTTGATCTCTTCTGTTTTATTATCAACCTTATTATCCTCGGCTTGTAATTCATCCGGTTTTACTGATGATGAATCCGCTTGTGCCGTCTCTTTTACCTCTGGTTCTTTTGGCGGCTCCTCTTTCACTTCCTCGGACGAAAAACCCGATGATGGAACTTCGCTAACCGAAGTAGTCTCTTCTTTCCCTGCTTCCTTTTCTTTCCCTTCTTCCTTTTCTTTCACTTCTTCCGTGACTTCGGCTTGAGTTTCAGATGTTTTAGTCTCGGTCGCCGGTTCTTCCACCTCTACTTTTTCGGTCTGCGTATCAGCTGATTCTACACTGGTTTCAGTCTCTGTATCCGTATCAGTATCTTGCGAAAAAGCCAGATGAATAAAACAAATAGTAAAAATTAAAATTATAATTTTTTTCATAATTTATTTTTTCTCACTATATTTTTGCTGAAAAAACAATTTTGCTTCCTGGGCGTCATCCCCAATGACATCAAATACTTTGGTCGGTTTGATTTTCACCCGGTCTCGGTCATTATTATTTCGTAATACCAGATAAGGATCAGCGTTGAAATTAAGTAAAAAAACCAACTGTTGCGCTTCAAAAGAGGTCACCTCTAAAGTCACCGTATTATAGTTGGTGTAGGTGTTTAATTTCATCGCTTCAATAACCTTATCCGTTTTTCTTCCATACATGGGAAGTGAATTGGTCATATCAAACCCAGTGGAAAGCACCAGCACATCCTGCAAAACCGTGGATACCTTTTGAATATCTTTTCTGCCGGAGGCATAGTCGATCGAAGCCAGGACATCCACTCGATCTCCCGGCTTGACTAATTTACTGACCGCCGTTCTATCACTAATCAAAATGGCAATGGCCCTCTTATCCGGACTAACTTGTCTGGACAATCCGGTTTTTACTCCAGGATAATCGACCCGGGGTTTGGTAATTTGCTCTCCTTTTTTAATAGGAACCATGGCCACCGTATTCATTAATTCTTTTTTACTTTTAAAGTTACCAGGCTGGGCGAACTTCATTGGCACCGCAATAGTATCAATCATGGAATCATCAATTAGCTCCAATTCATTAATATCTCGTGAGGCCACTATTACAGTTTGAGACTGCCCATATTCTTTTTTAACTTCACTTATTTCGCTATCTACATACGTCCATACGATTACCATGGCCAAAACCGCCAGAATCAGTGCTAATGAAAATGAACGTGTATTCATAATATAACCTCACCCAATTATTTGATTTTATTTTATCAGACTTGATGATGACTTTCGGACATGGGGAAGTTTTGTCCTAGTGGACAAATACCCGAGCAAAACAATTTATTTTTTGCGGGAGCAATAGGCGGAAGACCAGGCCACACCGCTCATATCTGAATAATCTGCTTGGTTATTGAGCTTATAAACATACGCACTACAAACACCATACATCGTAACCGGCCTGATAAATTTTGATTTTGCATTCCTGCCATGAACACTGCTCGTATTATCACATACATCGCTGGCCTGGTTAGTAATTAGGGACTGTAATGAATAGCAAGGTGCAACGGCTTCTTCCCCGATAGCATAATCACTCCAGCCTATTACATTGGTCCCCACCATTGCAACTCTTCCAACCAAGGTAGTCAGATCCTGCATAAATGGACCACGAGGATTTCCCTTGACCAGAAAATAAAAATACCCGCGTGTGGCTTTTTGCTGATTAATTGATCCATTGATGGATGCGGAAATAGTAATCGTCATCAAAAAAATAATCATGATCAAAGGCAAAAAAATCACAAACTCCACAATCGATTGCCCGCTTTCAAAATTATTTTTTCTATTTTTTATTTTTTTCATTATTTAGCAACCATTGTCGTATAAAGTATAGTGCACCAGTGACTCACAACCACCGCCGACACCCAGCATGGCATAACAAATCCTTTCAGCACATTCCGCCCTGGTTGGCTCACGTCCTAAATAGGATTCTGATTTTAAATTCATTGCATCTTTCACACCGATTAGGCCAAAACTGAATTTTTGTTTAAAATCAAACCCCACCCCTACGTAGGGAAATCCGACCACCGAATCGGGATTATTGACAAAAAAACTACCCTTGGCTGGATTGAGATATTTCGCAAACACCCTCTGTGCTTCACTTAAGGCGATGGCATCTGAACCATTGGGACGGTTGGCATTTACATCCACCACCAGATAAGTCCGGCTCGCCATAAACGTTGCATAATGCACGATGTATCCGTCTGTCGCATTAAAGGCAATACTAAAAAATAGAAACACTATCCCCAGGCTAAACGAAAGAGTCATTATAAATTCGATTAATGACTGGCCTTGATTAGTTTTTTGGGTACTCTTCCAAGGGAGTAAAAAAATGTGTCCCGCCTTTTTCAACATTAAAGTAGAGTTCATGTACTCCTCCGGTTCTGGTTACCGAAATATCCCGGCTTCCTGGTGCCCCATGCCGATAGGAATATTCCATATAATTTTTTAATGCCACAAAAAATTCAGAATCTTTTCCCATAATCTGTTTAAACTTATCACTTCCTAAAATAGACATGGTAATTGCAGCCATGACCGCAAATAAAAGCAAATACTCCACCGTGCTTTGGCCGGTAGATAAAAAATCCTTCCTAGTAAACATCATATATATAATCCAGAATAAACAAAACCCATGCAATCATCATCACAGGAGCAAAAGGCATTTTTTTTCCTAAAATTGCTCGCATAATATTCTTATAATTTCTCATTAAATATTCATGATAAATCATCACCCGTCTATTATAGGCCCGAAATAACAAATTGAAAATTGAGACAAAAATTGTGGTCACCAGCAAACTAGTAAAGTATTCATCATGAATTTCCAAGGGTAACATCAGGTAAATGCTGAATAAAAATTTGGCATCCCCGGCACCCATTAAATTAATGGCAAAAAGTATGAATCCAAGAATTAAAAATGAAACCGGATAAAGAAAAATATTCCAGTCAAATATATAAATTTCTGATAAAAATAAATAGAATAAAACCGTTATTGCAAGATTTAATATAATCCAATAATTTGAAATTTTCTTGTCTCTAAAGTCTAGATAGGAAACCATAATCAGTTCAATTAATACAAAAATGACAATTGTTAGCTTCATTCTTCGTCTGGAATAGAATTCCGGTAATGCTCAAAATAACAAGTATTCTTGCAAACTCCGGTTTTTAGCTGTCTGGACAGCACCACCGCCAAGCCGCCAATATTGGATGCCAAAAAACCGTGAATTGCCTTGGCCAGATTAAAAGCTATAATTGACATCATTGCAAAAAAAATAAGATATTCGATAACCGCCTGCCCGGAAGATTTTTTTCTCATAGTTAAATTATAGGAGAAAAGCCAAAAAAAAGGTAGGATCAATTCCTACCTTTTAAATATAAGCACCTAAAACGGTCTAAACTTTTTAAACCTAAAAAAAGACATTTCCCTTTCTCGAATACATTCCGTTTAAACCTTACTGAAGTTCGCTCATTTCTTGCACTAAACCATCCGCATTGTTAAACACACCATCTATAAGCTTGCCGAGTCTATCTATGGCAGCTCCCTTGAAACGAAAGACAATAAGGGCCACCACGGCAAGTAATAAAATGTACTCTGTGGAGGTCTGTCCATCCTCATTTTTTATAAATCTCAAAAAAAGACTCATCCACTTTCTCCTTAAAACTTTTCTCCGACACATTTCTATGAAAACATATCGGTACAATATAAAAACTCTTAAGCTAAGTTCACAATTTTTCTAACCCGAGAGTAGTCATATCGTACCCTTTAATTATAACTCAAAGCGCAATCAATTTCAATCAACTAAACATATTCTGTTTTAAAAATTTAATAAAAAAAATAAAAATATCATCTAACTGATTGATTTTATAATCATAACCAAAACATTTCTTGAGTCCATAGCTGATTTCTTGCTATAATCCCAAGTGGGTCTTGTAGTTGGCACAAATATTTTCTGCCCTACAACCATAAGTACGGGAGTGGTCCCTGATCACGGTGTGCAAGCTCATGTGGACTTCGGTCGACTGATGAGAAGCCTAAAGTGGTTAATTACTGCGCCCACCTGTCTAATAGAGGCAGGAAAATCCAGACCACCTACTAGACCCATTATTTGCCCCCTTAGACAATAATTCTTGACAATACAGGTCATTTTTCTCATCATTAAACATAGACATACATCTATTTAAATACATTGATTAAATTGGAGTTCAAGTATGAACGAAATCACCGTAAGACAGGAAGAATCAACCAAATGGCTTGAAGATTTAGCCTTGGATGAACTTAACATGGATGAGTCGGGGATTATTAATTTTGGCGAACACATCAATCCCTCTCACTTACTTGAAGAGTCTTCCATCGGTTTCATGAATGAACTAAGAGATTTATTTGAAGTCTATGTTACAAAATTTAACGAATACAGAGGCGGAACAACGAACTTGTCCCAAATTAAAATTTTTAAAATATCAAATACTGTAAACGATTTTATGCTCTTTAGAAATTCGCTTCGACTTATCTTTAATCGAAGGGCAAACGACCTGATCACGATTGGTTTTATAGCGTCCAATGGTGAACTCCTGTCAGCCAGAATGAGCACCGGTAACAACCATGAATCCGTTCACGAAATCAAGGCACATCTGGGACCATTCAATAACATCACCTGGCGATTCCACGGGGAAACGGTTGCCACCAGAGCACTGGTTCGCCATTATTTAAGTGAGTTTATTAAAAATTCGGCGAGATAAAAATTCTAAATTTCGGTAACAGATATTTTGGATCAATTCGTTCGCAGCGTGAAAATATTTCAGACACAAATTAATTTATTGCGAGAAATTCAGATCATGTTATTATGCGTGCAAATTAACAGTACCACTGTGCTTAAAATTAGTCCTTGTTTCTTCAGAGTGTAGAATTTTAAGTTTTGTCTAAATGACTGGTACCTATAATTAATAGTTTCTGCCTGGCAGAATTTAGTTAAACAAGAGGTACATCTCATGAAAACTTTATTTTTTATTTTCCTTTCAATTTTCTTAACTGTAAATGCATTCGCTGTGGGTGGCGGAGTGGTTGGCGATGGAACTCGCATGGTTACTTTACCCAGCGGAGAAATAGTTCCAGAAGATTTTATTTTGGAGTTTCAGGACGAAAAACTTTCACTCAAGCCTGTCATTCTTGAAGAAGATTTTTCAGACGTTTATAAAGAATTAAAAAAATTTGGCCAGTTAATACAAGTTAGACAATTTCATCCTTCATTCAAAAAAGAAGAATTTTTACCCATCAACGATTTACGTAGAAGTGGTTTAATGTTTTATTTAGTTGATGAAGTTAATAAGGTTAAGTGTGGCAGGGATCTTGATGCATGTGCTTATAAATTGCAAACCTACAATGCTTCTTCTTACAAATTCGAATATGTTTCAGTGATTGAGCTAAAAAGAAAAACAATGACTAACCCTAAAATTTCAGCAAGAAAAAAAGCCTTGATTGTGCTTCATGAAATGTTACATCATGACGATACGATTCTGCGACTTGCACCAGATTATAAGAACGAAGTACATAGGTTGATTTCTCCGTTCGTAACAAAACTAAATATCTTAGAAAATGCATATGCCAAACAAAAGGCTCTTTTTGCCAAATCAAATGAAATGTATCAACTAACCGATGAAGAATATGAGGCTTCAGTTGAATTTCAGAAGATATTGAGTATTCTCGGTTACGATAACGAAAATCCACGCGCTGGTGAAAAATGTGCTACAACGATTTCCCGTTTAGGCGGTGGTGTCATCATACTATGTACAGATACCATTGAAATGAATGAGAATAATTATGTAAGCATCGATTCTGAAGTCTCATTTCATGACAATTCTCCGCGGTTAAATAAAAAATTAGAATTTAACGACAATATGGTTATAGATAGTATTATTAATTCTTATGGTGCTGTTGCATTAAACGATTCAATAATCAAAAACAGCAATATAGTAATAGCTGCTGGACGTTTCGTGAATATGTCAAGTTCAAAGATTTTCAAGAGTGATATTCGTTTGTATGAAAGTACGTTTAATCAAGCAAATATTTTAAACACAATTATTAAGCATGGTTATATTACTTGCGACGGTTGTACAATAAAAAATTCAAAGGTAGAAAATACCTCCTTGAGTGGTAAGTGGAATTTTGTCATTGACTCTGTAGTTATTGATCTAATCGTTAAGAATACCAATTTCATTAATACAAAGTGGAACCGTGTAAAATTGTTTAGCGAAGAATTAAGTGACAAAGGGGAAATAATCACATTTGACAATTGTACATTACAAAACAAAGAATTTCGCCTTCAAACGATAATTAACAAAGCAAAAGAAGCCATTGTAGTTAAAAATTGGAATATGGATATGAACACTTTTGTGGATGGTGAATTATTAATTGATAAGAATGCTGAATCGGAAATTGCATTTGATCTAAGTAAAACTTATGTGATCTCTGGCATATATAAAAAAGACGGAAAGCGTGTACCGAAGTTACCAGTTCTAAAATCTGTTTATCAATTTGAAAAAGACTATCCACAATTCATTAAGCAAAAGTAAGGAGGACATAATGACAATCAATACTCCTCCCAACAACATTGAACTCTCCGTATTCAAATACACTGACTACCGAGAGTACTTAAATGACTTGAAAAATGCTCTTGAAAATGAAGATAACAAGCTGACTTATCAGGATTTTGCGGACATTCTGGGAATAAGTTCAAGAACCAAGATAAAAAAAGTGTTTAAAGGTGAAATTCCCCTAACTAAAAGTGGAATGGAAAACCTGTGCAAGCACTTTGGTTTAAGTAAAACTGAATCCACTTATCTTGATATGCTTCGGCTTTTTAACGAGAGTCGTGATTCCGATATGGCCTTGTCGATTTATAATAAGATCATTGATCTTAGAAAAAAACATGGGCCTAAACAAGAAAATCATGAACTCGAAGAAACTCAGCTTCGCCTGCTTGAAAAATGGTACTACCTTCCGATTTTAAGCTATATCGGACTTAAGGGGGCATCTAGTGATGTACTCGCCATTGTAAAAGCTTTTAAGGGGCAAATAACCGTGGAAGAGGCCAGTGAAGCAATACGAATTCTAGTTGATATCAAACTGCTTAGATATACCGACGAAGGAGTAATAGAGAATACTCATGATAGTGTGTCTTTGCTTGATGGTATCCCAAGGCAACTCGTTAAAAAATTTCACTCTCACATGATTAATAAGGCCCATGATGCGATCTCTGGAATGCCTCAAGAGAAGCGGTATCTGATGAGCTCAACAATAAATGTAAAAAGCAGCATGCTACCAGAAATCAAGAAAAAGATTTCCAAGTTTATGGTTGAAATTTGCAGAGACTATTCGGTAGATGATGCTGATTCGATCTACCAACTCAATACCCAGTTTTTTAATTTAGCTGTGGTAAGCGAGAACCCAAACAGCTTGGTAAAGGAATAAAAACAATCACCCCCCTCTTATTGAAATTCGATATGAGGGGGGGTGATTTGTTGTAATAGCTTAGAATTGTTGCATAATATTCCGGCGCTTCAATAATAAAAATTCTAAATATAAACGATCCCCTCGTCTTTACTTCTGCCTTTTTTATCCAGGCCCATAAATCTTTTATAGGTAAGTCCCAACGACTCTTCCACTGTAGGCATTTTTATATTTAAAAAATTTTCTATATTCATAATATCCATCTTGAAAAAGATGTCTCCCCCTTCCCATGAACTCGTTGAGGAACTCATAATTGGAAAAACCCAATTCCCCTTGGCCAGATTGCGATCCAGTTGATGAAACACTTTACAATAAATTTTAGCAAAATCGTATACTGTATAATAATCCTTGGAGCTCACTTGAAAAAGTCGGTTAATGGCCTGTTTGTCTATGGCCAGTTTAATAACCATTCCAAGATAATATGGATCTAGGTAACCATGATGTACCTTATTGTCACAAACCATTTGCTCTCCTAACTCATTTTTTTCTTGAATAACCTCCAGTAACGTTTTCTGTCTAGCCGCCACACTTCGTCCATACATCATGGAACATCTGAAAATTAAATAATTGAGTGAGGTTCTTTGAATAAAAAACTCTGCCGAGGCCTTAGTTTTACCAAGTACCGTTAAAGAATCAGGTATATCGGATTCAATATATTCCTTATCAACCCCACCAAATACATAAGAGCTGGATATATAAATAACTTGCGCCTTATATCTCTGACAATGTTCTGCCACATTAAAAAGTCCCAACGCATTGAGGGTCTCTGCATAATCTGGCGCTTTGGAACACTCATAAACGGACGATAACCCAATTGCATAAATAACATAATCTGGTTTAAAGGTAAAAATCGCCAATTGAACTTGCTCTTTGACCATGACATCACATTTGATGGTTCGCACTCCCTTCACATAAGTTCGATGCTGATGATAAGTCCCAATCACCCTGTAATAATTAGAAAAAAATTCAGCCAAAGCCGAACCCACCATGGAAGAAACCCCAAAAATCATAATCGTTTTAAATTTATTATCTGACATAAGTATTATTATATTTTAGAAACAGCAAATACCAAGACTTATTATGAAGAAAATAAAAAACCCTTGCTTCATCCGAAGCAAGGGTTACACTGGTTATCTTACTTTTTTAGTCTAATAATTTTAAAGCTACTTTCGGAAAACTATTGGCATTACTTAAAACAGACACCCCAGATTGCATCAAAATGTTATTTCTAGTGAGATCTGCTGTCGCTTGGGCCACATCCACGTCCCTAATTCTCGAATTTGCCGCCGACAGATTCTCATCAGTAATAGCAGTTGTATTAAGTACTGATGTAAGTCTATTTTGTACTGCCCCCAGTTCCGCACGAACACCGTTAACTTGCACCAAAGCATCATCCAATTTCTTAAGTGATGTTTGAGCACCAATTTTAGTCGCAACAGATTCTTCAGACAATCCCAAAGATCCAAGCGTGGCATCCGACTTAGCAGCGTCATAGCGCAATCGATCCAACATCGGGTCATTATGAATTCCAACCTGAAATTCAAGAGTTCCCCCTGTACCGTCCAATAGTTTTGTACCATTGAACTCAGTCGACTGGGCAATTCTATCAAGCTCTTCCTTAATCTGTTGGAACTCAATATTTGCAAATGCTCTTTCCGCATCACCAACAGTGTCGGAAGCAGCTTGTATCGAGAGTTCCCTGAGCCTGATAATGATGTTTGAAACTTCATTCAATCCACCTTCTGCCGTTTGCACCAGCGAAATAGCATCGCCCGCATTTCTTCTGGCCTGCCTAATTCCTCTAATCTGCGACTTTAAATTCTCACTTATTGCCAATCCCGCTGCATCATCACCCGCTTTTGTTATACGCTCACCTGAAGACAAAGCTCTCAAGTTTTGATTCATTGATCTGGTCGTATTACTAAGCGATCGTTGTGCCGCTAAGGATGGAATATTTGTATTTATTCTTAAACCCATATTTAATCTCCTTTACACATAATAAACCTCCTGTTTTGTTATAAAGACTTCATGTCTTACAAATTTGTTAATCGTTTTAGTAAGTAAACCAGTAACATATTTCCTAATTAACTGTGGTTAAGGTTGCAGAACAATAACCACCTAATTCTTTATCCACTTTTTACTGGCATACATCCTCCATACTCAAGTTAATAAATCATAACCATTCACAGTAAACTTCTTAGGTTTCTGATGCAGACCTAATTAGTTGTAATGCATTCTTGGTGTATGAGTTCGCTTGAGAGAGTACAGATGTACCAGCTGATACTAGGATAGAATTCTTGGTCAGATCTGCGGTTGTCTTCGCAACATCAGTATCTCTCACCCTAGAATTTGCTGAAGATAAGTTTTCTATACTTACAGCAATATTGTTAATAGTTGACTGTAACCTGTTTTGCATGGCCCCGAAGTCAGCCCTTATTCCAGAAACTGAAATAATCGCCTGATCAATTGATGAAAGTGAATTCTGGGCCGAAATTTTATCAGCTACACTCGCCAGATTTAACCCTAACGCAGCTGTATTTACGTCAGCACTTGAAGCGTCGAATGTCAAACGGTCACTTATAGGATCATTTCTTGTTCCAATTTGAATATCAAATACAGCACCGGTTCCATTTAATAATTGCACTCTATTGAACTCAGTGGAGTTGGCAATCCGATCAATCTCGGAAGTCAGCTGTTCAAATTCAACGTTCAAGAATTTTCTTTCAGTCGATCCGATTGTATCAGAAGCAGCTTGTACTGCAAGTTCCCTAAGCCTGATTAAAATGTTGGAAACTTCCTCTAGACCGCCTTCTGCAATCTGAACTAATGAAATACCATCCTGAGCATTTCGTTCAGCTTGTCCAAGACCTCTAATCTGAGCTTTTAAATTTTCCGAAATCGCCAAACCGGCAGCATCGTCACCGGCCCTATTGATTCTTTGACCTGATGAGAGTTGTTCCAGGCTCCTGTCCATATCCAGCCGAGTCTTTCTTAAGTTCCTCTGGGCGTTTATGGAGGCCACATTTGTGTTTATCCGAAGTCCCATAAATCCTCCTTGATAGTGGGTTCTGACAAACGTCCTTGTTTGTCAGAGAAGAACTATGATTTAAAAATCACAGGCTTCCTTCTACCAAACTTTTCGCAAAATAATCAAATAACTTTAGAAAAATTGTTAAATGTTTAGACAGGAAATTTTTGAAAACTAAAACAGTCTAACCGTTTGGATTTAATAATAAATCTAGCTAAAATGATCAGGAAATAATTTCCTGTTTTGATCTACTGAATAAATATATTCACAGAATTTGTATATTTTTTAACAGCAAAGTGTAAAAATAGCTAACATGAACATTTCAGATCATTTTATCATTTCGAACCTTAAAAAAAATCCAGAAGTCAGATTGAAAGTCATTCATCTCATTGAGGAATCATTTAATTATACCAATAGAAATCAATTTAAAATTGATTTCTATCCCCTAATTGCCCCATCCAATGCCATCAATAACCACATTCTCATTGAGAAATCCTCCGGGGATGTTGTGGCTCATATAGGGGTTTTGCCCCGTTTTTTAAAAAATAAGGACATGCTGATACCGATTATTCTGATGGGAGCCATGGTGGTGCAAAAAAATAAAAGAGGGCAAGGTCTCTTTCGCTTATTTCTGGAAAGTATCATCAAAAGCTATGAGCCAAACTGCGCCCTGATGCTTCTTTGGAGCAATCTAACCGGTCTCTACAATAAGTTTAATTTTTATGAAGCAGGCATTATTTATCAAACCGGAAACAATGATTTTGATCACCAACTGCTTAGTAAAATTTATGACCGGACATCTTTTTCAAAATTGAATGATGCTCAATTTAACTCCATTAAAAAACTTTATGATCAAATGAGTGATCATGACCTTTCCCTCATACATAGATCTGACAACGATTGGGAAAGTATAAAAAAAATCACCAGCACCGACCTATACTTACTCACGGAAGACGATATTATCAACGGGTACTTTTGTGTCCATAAAGGCCACGATCTAGAAAATATCATTCATGAAATTGTTTTTATCAGCGAAAACAAGGAGAGTTTGATTGAGACACTTCGAAGCTATAAGCTCTGGCTGACCCCCAATTTATCCAAACCCTCCAAAGAAGCGACTCCTTTTTACACCGCATTTTTTCGACCCGGAAATCAAAACAGATTTAATGATTTTTTAAACAATTGGTCCAACCATGAAATTGAAGTTGTTCAGATCATGGATAACTTGATTTCCTACAAACATTTAAATGAGCCACTCATGGATACCACCGATTTATTTTTAAAAAAAATTTTTGGACCTGATCCTTTTTTCAAAGGCTATCCATACGGTCCTTTGATTTATATTTCGGGACTCGATAGTATTTAGAACATCGGATCACCACCAATTCTACTCTAATCAAAAAAGTTTGGCATTCCCGACATGGTATTACTTTTGCAGCTCTTAATCTACATAACACCACTAACTAGATTTTACACGGATTTGGTCGAAATGAATTGAAGTAATTCCTTGCACATGTCAAAAATTTCGACAAAAGGAAATCAAATGAAAAAAAGTTTTTTAATAACTACCATAATCTCTATCCTACTCATTTACAACTGCCATAGTTATACCATTGATGTCTCGGGTAATGATGGCAATCATGGAAGTCACGGTGACAGTTATAACACCAGCTCAAGAAGCCGCTGGGGAACTTTCAGTGATAATGGAAATAACGGAAAACATGGTGGAAATGCCGGTTATGCTACTGAAGGAGAAAATGCCGGAAATATCTATGCCAATATTGAAAGTATAAACGAAAAACAATACCGACTTTGGGGTACCAAAGTATTTCCAAACAAAAAAAAGGAATCATTTGATATTATCTTGGAAAAAAACTCTCCAGTAAAAATTAAACTTCTCGCTAATGGTGGTCGAGGTGGAGATGGAGGAAATGGTGGAGATGGAGAGGGTGGACAAGATGGCGCTGATGGTTCCGACGCTAATGAGTTTAGCTCAGGTGACAACGGCGGAGATGGCGGAGATGGCGGAAATGGCGGAAATGCCACTCCGGGAAAAGATGGAGGAGATGCTGGTATAATTGAAATTAATATTAATGAAAGAGATGCTCACCTATTAATGAATATCGACTACGAAAATAAACCAGGAAACGGTGGCAATAAAAGTCGCAATGGTAGCGGTGGAGACGGCGGGAAACGGGGAGATGGGGGAAATAGTTATTCATGGACAACAGAGAGTTGCTATGGTTCTGGCGAAGAAAAAGTATGTAACAGATCCTCTCACTATAATTCAGGAGGATCTGACGGAAGATCTGGCAGCTCTGGGAGTGACGGGACCGGAGATACTTCTGCCGGTAGCTTTGGACGGGAGGGAAACTTTTCGATTTTGGCAACAACTGAAAGTGGAATTAAAACATATAACGAAAAATATGATTTAAAAGTTCAAGATTATTATTTAGAAACAGACGATAGTGATGGAATTATCGAACCTGGAGAAAAAGTTTATTTAAAAAACCTTAAAATTAAAAACCCAACATCCATGCCTTCACCAAAAGAAAAAAACCTTGATATTACCTTACAAAACACATGGTATTTAACCAGAAACACTGAAAAAGTCATTAGCCATAACTCAATAAGTGCATGGAACAGTGATATTATCCAAACACCTATTGAATTTACCATTCAAAATAGTGCCAGAGATACAACCAATGAAAATCTCCGATTTGAGGGAAAAATTCATTTGGATAATAAATTGGAAGAAGTGGAAAAAGGCTTTTCTGGGTTTCATGGATATGACACATTCATCATTCAAAACCCCATTCAAATAACTCCTTTATTTAAAAGCAAATCCCTTCTCCCCGGAGAAATCATGAATGTGGCATGGGAAATTAAAAATATTTCAAAAAAAAGTTACGGAAAAGATGGTGAAATTAACCGCGCTATAGAGCTTGGAATTGAATTAATAGAGGGAGATATCAAACATTCTCAAGTAATATTTAAAGACGAAAAAGATAATATTCAAAACATTACAAGTGTATATACTAAAGCAGTAAAAAAACTTCGACCTGGCGAAAAAGTGATTATCCGAGGCACTTTACAAGTTACTTCAGATTCAACTCCTTACAGCGGAGCTAATATCAGATCACAGTTGCAACTTGGAAAGCTCAATCAACGCAATGAAACGATGGATATTAAAAATGATAAATTTATTATTCGTGTAGCCACCGATTATAATCCTGAAAATCACGGAGATTTACTTTTAGTTGTAAATCACAACACTACCAAAGAAATAGTACAATCCTGGCAAAAACTTGGAAAAAAGCTTGGAATGAATATTGATATTTGGGATATTAGCAACAAAGGTTTTTTAAAGCTCAGCCAAGATGTTAAAAAAAATACTAAACTTGCTCAAAATATTAAATTAAAAACTGTAATCATATTGAATGACGAGGATATTCTGGACGGGAAGAAAGAAAAAATGATAAATCGCTATAATTTTGACAAAGTTGAATTTATTAATGCCGCATTAGAATATGGTATCAACCTTTATCTTTTAAACGAAAATAACCAACCATTAATCATTACAAGTAAAAATACAAAGCAAAACGATAAAAAATCTTTTGATAGCATAGGTGATTTTAAAAATTTCCTAGAAGAGATGGAAAAACAACAAGAAAACAGTGGTCTTAGAGGAATAAATTATACTAATTGCAACTGTCAAATTAACATAACTGAAGTTCATTTCTTTGATTCGGATTATTATGCCCTTGAAAATGCTTTGACAGAATTACAAGAATATTTAGATAAGAAATTTCCTGAACAACAATATCAAATTTCATTAAGCAGAAACCACAACAGCCAAAATTTAAAGCTTGGCTTTAAAAAAACACTCCATGGCACAATCATTGTTAAAAGAGATACGGATATTAGTGATCCTTTAATAACCCAAAACTATAAAAATCTTAAAGAAAAAGAAACAGGTGTAATCACACCCGAAAACATTTTTGGCTTATTATTAAGTCTTCCATTTGATCAAAAAATCTCCATGCTAGATAAATTGCTTTTTTATGGAAAATTGACTGAACATGAAACAATTCGTGAACTTATTCGAGCTATACAAGTTGATCTTGCTACAGAGCAAGCTGCCTTAAGAAAAAATAGAATTTCTCCCACACACACCCCTAAAGGAATGGGGAGACGCCTACGAAAACTACACTTTTTGTCACAATATAAATTTAAAAATGCAATCTCTGTAACCAGTGATAAAGGAAAATATATAGCAGAACTGGTTGCTGGCCACATGGCCATAGTAGAAGCCGGTCTTAAATGGACAGATAATTATTTACCATTTTGGCCAACTTCGGATAATCTTTCCGATGCTGCATCAAAAGAACTAATGAATAAATTTATTGATAATGTCTTTAAAGGAAAAAAAGTTATCGATGACAATGGAGAATTACATAAGCAATCAATATTTAAAAATTGGCAAGCCGACTCGGTTTTTAATAATTTAGTTGAAGATAAAATATCTATTTACAAGGAAGCGATCGAAACTTTGAAAGCTGAGCATAATAAAACTGAACGAAATGCTGACGTTTACAAATTTAGAAATATTTTTCTTAAAGAACAAAAAGCATACTTCGAGCAACACTAGGATTTTAAATCTACTTACTGACATTGTGAACCATCAACAATGGAAAAGGCTATCCATACGGTCCTTTGATTTATATTTCGGGACTCGATAGTATTTAGAACATCGGATCACCACCGACTAACTCCGGAACAAACATCCTCTATCTCTTTAAAATAAACTTCCAGATCACTAATCAAGCTTTTATCCTGTACCAGTGGCATTTTGTAATCATCAATAAACTCTTGGCATTTTACCCAAGCAGGCAGGACTTTTTGATAGTCATCATACAACATATTCATAACCAAATTATTAACCATGATTACATCTTGTTTTGATACCCACCCCTTTGAATAAAAATCCAAGGCCAGATCAACCGCCGTCAGATAGGGAATCTGATTACCAACTTTTTTTAGACCGATTTCTTTATCGTCTCCCTCTGTGGCATACACCATATGAATGTAAACATGAAATTTAATTTTAGTGTGAGAAAACTTTTTTACAATCTCATCATAGACTTCAATATCCTTTTCACCATTATCACCAATCAAAAGAACCTCAATTTTCTTTTTTGGATCTAATTGATTTAATATATGCTCGATTTGTGTAATTTTAAAATCCCTGGTTGAAATTTTCAAATTGGGTCTATGATAAAACTCTCCCTTTGGAAATTGAGTGTTTTCAACAAACAAACTGCCAGCATATTTCACGACAGAGGGAGCCCCAGACACATAATAGACTTTAATATTTTGAAAGGTAGTTTTATAAATAATGTCATGACATATCGAAAGTCTCTGATCTTTTGAAATATTATTACAAACCAGCATTTTATAAAGAACATTAAGACCAACAAAATCATTATTGATAAAAGGACCGCCAGTGAAATGATTCAAAACATGTGTTCGTTTAATGGTATCGTCCACGTCCGATATAAGAATGATTTTTTTATCCTCGGCCTGAAGGGTAATCGTTGTAACAATTAGAAACAAAACAACGCCCAGTAACTTTGTCATAAATTTACTCCCGATCTTTTTAACTATGGTTGAGATTAACTCAATAGAGCAATTGACGCAATAAGCTGTGGGATTTTTACATTAATCACATCTCCTGTTCCCTGTTAACTAAATTTTTTCAATTATAATTTTACTACCACATTTGGCGCAACAATTATCATTCAACCCGGCAACATTGGTTTTCAAACCAAAACTTCCCATCGTATTAAATTTAGAAGCTTTTACTTTCATATTTTTACCAGATCAAGTTAAATTTGACTTTCATTTTATCCATGATAGAATGAAAGTATGTTTTCAAGATGGTGTAATCTCAATTTAGAGAAATCTTTTATTCTTCAAGGCCCACGTCGCGCTGGCAAATCAACTTTATTACAAGCCAAATTTCCTGATTATAAATACGTTACCCTCGATGATTTAGATGATTTAGCTTTAGCAAAAAAAGATCCCAAGATGTTTATTGAAAAACTCGGCACTCATTTCATTATAGATGAGGCCCAAAGAATCCCTGAATTAAGCCTGCCAATCAAAAAGCTGATTGATCAAAACAAACAAAATAAAACCCATGCCATTCTTACTGGTTCAACCGGAATTCGTTTAAAGGAACAGCTTTATGATACGCTAGCGGGTCGCATTGAATTTTTAAGACTTCCAACCTGTTGTTTCGGTGAAAATTTTGGTCTCCCCACTCATAAAATTGACCAACCTTTAGATCATGATTTAGAGGTTCAGGCCAAAAGAGAATTTCAAAGTTTTTTTACTTTCGGGGGATTTCCAGAAGTTTTGAACAACTTACCAGAAGAGGAAAAGGAAAAAATTTTAAAACTATATAAAAACAGTTACTTTACAAGAGATCTTGCGTCTCTTTTGAATCTCGATAACGTCGAAGGCATTAAGGCCATGTTTGGTGCACTCATTAAAGGACTTGGTTCCCGCTATGAAATGAGTTCACTTTCCAAAGAAACAGGACTTTCCATTCCTACCGCAAAAAAATATTTTAATTCATTATTATTATCTGGACTATCATTTAAACTTTATGGCTATCATCTAGGTCCTGCAAAAAGATATATCGCAAAATCAAAAAACTATTTTTTAGATCAAGGAATACTCTTTGCCTTAAGTGACGAATTTTCCAAAGGGCAGGCATTTGAAAACTTTATCGTTTCCGAAATTGAAAAAAGAAGACAACTTGGATTTATTAATGCCGATGAACTCTATTACTACGAATCAGCTGGCGGCTCAGAGATAGATATAGTGATCGAAGAAAAACAAAGCTTAACTTTAATAGAAATTAAATCCTCAAAAAAACTCAGCTTAAAAGAACTCAAAAACATCAAGACTTATAATTTAAAAACAAACAAAAAGATAAAAAAAATGGTTTTCTACCTAGGGGATGATTTCTATTGGGAAGAAAACATTTTAATAATCCCCGCTTGGAATTTTTTCCGAGCATCTTTCTAATTCACTTGTTATAATCAGGAGACTATCTACTTTTCACCTTTTTTCAAGACCATAAACCCAGTAATCATGAAAAAAAATGACAAGCTCCAAAATACCCAACTTAAAATTGAAATATCAAGGAGTACCCTCACCTTAGCGTTGTCTAAGCAGAGCACTCCTGCGAACATGAAAGCCGCAGATAAAATGGCAAATGATAAAAATAGAAGTGCGGAGTAAATGCCGGCAATTTCTTTTTCATGACCGGAAGTCTTTACTTCAAATGCAAATTTTCCCTTGGTCCACTCTTTTATAAACCATTTAAAATGTCTGGGGGCAAGTCGAGCAGCGGAAAGCATATCTTTCATGGCCCATAGACCATCTTCAATCACTTCATCTTTATTAAAAGATGAAGCGATAATTTCTTTTATATTAGACTCTAATATTCCAAAAAAATCACAATCTAAATCTAAAGACTTGCTTACCCCGTCAAGGGTGATCAAAGATCTGAAAACGATTACCCAGTCCCTTGGAACAAACATATCGTGCTTGGTTATCGTCTTAATCACTTTATGCAACAGCTGGGTTGAATTAATCTCCTTGGCTGTCAGTCCAATATAGGGTCTGAGTTCTTGCTTAATATCACCAATGATTTTATCAACATCCGGGATTGCGCTATACTCGGCAACATCTAAAAATTCATAAATTAAATTTTCATAATTATGCGTTAACAGCGAATAGATAATGGCAACAAAATTATGTCTGGCTTTTCTAGCAAGATTTCCCATGGAACCAAAATCAATGATACCAATTTCCCCCGTCGGTAATAAAAACATATTTCCGCCGTGGAGATCCGCATGAAAATAGCCATCATGCAAATACATTTTGGAAAATATTTCTATAGCTTTTTGCAGCTTATTTTCAAGCCCTTCTTTTAATTTATTGATATCGTCTTTACTGGAAAATGGTATCCCCACAATTTTTTCAAGCACCAATACATTTTCCCCGGTAAATTCCTCATATACGTGGGGAATACGAAAAAGCTTGGGTTCCTGGTTATCATACTTATCAATTATTTTTTGAAATCGTTTTCCATTTAAGGCCTCGATGTTAAAATTGAGTTCGTTATGCAAACTGGCTTCAAATTCTTTAATAATCTTTGAAAGCGCTAGTTGTCTGATTTCATCACTAAATTTTTCAAGCTGAGTAATTAAAAACTCTAAAATACTAAAATCAGTTTCAATAATTTTTTCAATGCCCGGTCTTTTTACTTTAACCACCACTTCCTTGCCGTTTTTAAGTGTTCCCTCAAACACCACCCCGATAGATGCTTTACCAATTGGATTTTGATTAACATTTGAAAAGACATCAGTGATTTTAATACCAAGTGATTGTTCAATAATATTTTTGGCAGTTTCAAATGGAATAGGTAACGCCTGATCTCGCAATTTTTTCATTTCATCAATAAAAGATTCATCAAACAGATCTTCCCGGGTACTTAAAAGTTGTCCAAGTTTAACAAAAGAAGGACCTAACTCTTCAAAACATTTTCGAAGTCGATTACCAATTATCATGGGCCAATCCCTAGAGGATTTTTGCGCCAATTCTTCTTTGATTTTCACCCGGGACGATGGCAAAACAAAGTCCGGAATATGGGAGGTTATTCCTGAATTGATAAACTCATCAAAACCATTTTTAGCAAACACCGTTACAATTTCTTTCAGTCGTGCCACATTTCGAATAGTTTTTGTGAAAACAATACTGGTTTTAATGATATCCATAAGTTACCCTTAAAATTAAGAATTTAAAAAGAACAATTTTTGTTCTATCTTAAATCTTATCACCATTAATAGGATCTAAAAAATATATTTAGGAGCTATTTTGCAAAAGATTTTAATGGCACTTACCAATCTATTATTTAGTGCTTGGGTTATCGTAACTTTTGTCAGCAACGTTGAAGCCCAAGAAACCTGTAGTCGCTCTGCGATAATTAACTATCAGGAAATTTTAATTGATACCAATTCCACTCAAAAAGGCGAGGGACTACGTTTTTATCTCGAAAAAGACCCCACCGCTATTAAGTATCTGGACAAATATCAAGAAGGTGCTCAAATCAAATGGGCCAATATTGTTATGGGCACTACCGGTTCACTATTAACGATCGGAGGACTCTTGGTGGGGGGGGATAGCGACGATAAAAAGGCAATGATCATTGGAGGAGTGAGCCTTTTAATTGTAAACTATTTAACTGCCCAAACATCTTACTTTGGCAATGAACGAAACCTGGAAAAAGCTATTCGTGAATATAATTATCGCAACAGTCCCCCTATTTACTACAGCCCGGAAAATACCAAAAAATTTAAGGAATCCCCGACCCAGTCAAGAGACTGGCCGCTTTTATATCTTAATATTGCAAGGAGTTTTTAATGATAGAAAAAAATAAGATATACTGTTTTAAATGTAGATCTGAAATCAACATCGAAGCGGGAACTAAAATAATGCGCAGAGATGAATGTGATAAATGTGGTGCCAGTTTGCGTTGTTGTAGAATGTGTATACATTATGATATTTCCTCTTACAACGAATGCAGGGAATCTGTTGCTGAAAGAATATTGGAAAAAGAAAAAGCCAACTTTTGCGATTATTTTGTTTTTGAAAATAATTTAGCAAACAAGGAAGATGAAAAAAATCGCCACCTTGATGCTGCCAAGTCCTTGTTCAAGAACTAATTTTTATAGGAGACCACCACCAATGCAAAAATCTTTACTAACTCATAATGGAAAAAATAATATTGAAAAGGAACTGAATCGTTTGATAACCGTTGACCGAGAAAAAATCAAAAAAGCCATTGCTGAAGCACGTGCGCTTGGCGATTTAAAAGAAAATGCCGAATATCATTCAGCCAAGGAGGAACAAAGTTTACTTGAGGGAAAAATAGCTCAATTACAACATATTTTATCCACCAGTGAAATTATTGAAACTTCAAAAATCACCAGTAAAAAAATTGTTTTTGGGGCAACTGTTAAACTTTATAATCCTGAAAAAGATATCTATAGCGTCTATAAAATTGTAGGCCATGAAGAAGCTGATTCAAATCAAGGAAAAATTTCTATCAACAGCCCCCTTGCCAAAGCCTTAATTGGCAAAGAAGACGGCGAATCAGTTATTGTCAAAGCACCCAAGGGTGATATCGAATATGAAATAGATTCTTTTTACTATGAATAAGTTATCACTTTCATCACCTCTAAAAGAGTTCTATTTAAAAAAAATTCCCGAGAGTATCATTAAACTTGAAGAAGCTGGCATCACTTCCATTTTTGATTTATTATGGATTTTTCCCCTATCCATTTTAAAACTTCCTTCTGTATCAAGTTTAAGTAATGCCAAGGAAAATGAAATATTCAAAGGCATAGGAACCATCAAATCTATTAAGGCCAATCCCAATTTCTGGGCAAAAGGGAAAAAGGGCATTGTTTTACAAAATATAACCATGCATGTGGAAGAAAATCTTTCCAGCGAAATCCTGGTTTTAAAATGGTTTAACACCTACCCTTCGGTAAAAAAGAAATTACAAGCTTTGGATAAAATAGTTTTTTGGGGTACTCTCAGTAGTTACAAGAATCAACTTCAAATTATAAACCCTGAAGTCATCAATAGTGAGGAATTTACCCCTTCTGCTGCTGATGATCAAGGACTCACCGTCCGATACCCTACCGTCAACACCGTTAGCGGTAACATAATAAAAAAAATATTTGAGAAAATTCCCAAATCTCTATGGGATGAAATTTCAGAAACGCTGCCCGCCGATTTAATTATAAAAAGAAACCTGCTAGGGCTTAAAGCGTCATTAATGATTATTCATGGGCTGGCTGACTGGTCAAAAGAAAATGAGGACCGGGCTAAAGAACGACTCATCTACGAAGAATTTTTTACTGAACAAGTGAAAGTTATATGCCGCCGAGAAAAAAACCAACTTATCAAATCAAAACAAATAAATATTAAAAATATTGACTACGAGGAGATTATTCATCTCTTTCCTTTCACAATGACTGAAGGACAAATCAATGCACTAAGAGATATTCAAAACAGTTTTCAAAAAGATTACCCGATGATGAGACTATTGCAAGGAGATGTGGGCTGCGGTAAAACCGCCGTCGCTATTGCGGCTTCTCTTATGGTTATAAAAGAAAAAAAACAAGTTGCCCTCATGTGTCCTACGGAAACACTGGCCTGGCAGCATTACCAATCAATCACCTCACTTCTAAAAAATACCTCATTGAAAGTAGAACTACTCTTGGGTAGCACCCCTTCCAAACAAAAAAACTCACTCTACCAGGAATTGGAAAATGGAAAGATTGATTTAATTATTGGAACTCATTCCCTAATTCAAGAAAATGTGAAATTTTTGGATCTTGCACTTTTAATCATTGATGAACAACATAAGTTTGGCGTTAACCAACGACTCAAATTATTAAAGGATAATCAGGGAGCACACTGCCTTATTATGACCGCCACCCCCATTCCCAGGTCACTACGCCTCACTCAGTATGGTGATCTGGATATTTCCACCATTACCCAAATGCCCTTGGGAAGAAAACCAATCAAAACCAAAATCATAACCCCCGATACCTTTAAAAAATTTTTAACGTTCATTAATACCCGTTTAACCATGAAGGAACAAATTTATATTGTTGTCCCCGCCATCACCGAAAGCGAAAATTTGGACATTATGAATCTGCAAACCGTCCTTAAAAAATTTTCCTCCATTTTTTCTAGTTTCCAGGTGGAAGGTTTGCATGGCCAGATGAAATCTGACAAAAAAGCTCAAGTATTCAATCGTTTTAAAAATCAGGAAATCAATATTTTAATTGCCACTAGTGTTGTCGAAGTTGGCATTGATGTTCCAAACGCAACCGTCATGGCCATTGTAAATCCTGAACGCTTTGGTTTAAGTTCACTGCATCAGCTACGCGGAAGAGTCGGAAGAGGTGGACGACCAGGTTTTTTCTTTCTTATCAATGATAAAAACGTGGGTGCCGAAAGTATGAAGCGGCTTAACATATTGGAAAATCATCTTGATGGCTTTAAAATTGCGGAAGAAGATTTGAAAATCCGAGGAGAAGGCGATCTTTTTGGAGTGGATCAATCAGGTGCACAAAGACCATATAAGCTGGCCAACATAATATTACATTCCCACCTCCTAAATTACGCCAAGGAGGATTTGGAAGAATCCATTAAATTAAAAAATCCTGAAATTCTTAATCTAATCCAGCTTCATCAACAAAGTATTCATGTAACAAGTACCATTTAATTTTTTTTTGAGTATAATATATATTATTATCAAGGAAGGATTTATGATCGCAATTGAATTTACCAAATCACCCGATGAAGACATTCTTAACTGCCGGTACGAAAGATTACAGCGCAAGATAACAGTTGGTAGTTCCAGAAACCATAATATAATTATTTCCGATCCAGAGATTAATAATTTCACGATGACCTTATCCACTGATCAAGAAGGCGTCTGGGTGGATAACAACGATAAACATAATTACTATCTCTCCAACCAAAAAAAGGTTTCTGGAAAAAAACTGCATAAGATAAATGATGAGATTACTATTGGAAAAACCACCTTTAAAATTGTTCAATACCAACATCTTACTCACCAAGACAAAATTGCTGAATTCAAATATCTAAAAAAGCAACAAGAGCATAAAAACCCTTCTCTCAAACTTTTACTCGAAAAACTTAAACATGAATTAAAAAGCATAACTTTTAAATCCTTCGAGAATGAGCATTAAAAAAAAACAAAGCAGACTTCATCAATTTTTTGAAACCAAAGATGGCATCAAGATCTTTTTTATAAGCAATTTCAAAAAAGCTGATCCAGACAAACCAGTTATTATCTTCAACTATGGACTGGTATGCAATACTACTCAGTGGGACAAGCAGTATGATTTTTTCCAAAAGGAAGGATTTCAAGTAGTCTTGCATGACTATCGTTTTCACCATCGATCATCTTCTGGAAAAAATCTGCATGATCTTACTATAAGAAAAATTGCTTCTGACATTAATGCGCTTATAAAGCACATTGGGGCTTGCAAAGTTATTTTGTTTGGCAACAGCATGGGCGTTAATGTCTGCCTGGAATATATGAAACGATATTCAAAAAAAACCATAGCCGCCGTCTTTATCTCGGGCAGTATCAAACCTCCGCAGGAAGTCATGTTCGACACTAATTTAATTACCTACGTTGCCCCTTTCATAGAATTTGTCCAACAAAAGCTTCCCCGTCTTTTTAATACTGTCTGGCGCACTCTTTTTTTTAATCCACTGATGATAAAAAGCACCAGGGAAAAGGGATTTAATAAGGATCTAGTACCAGAAGAAGTAATTGTACACTACCTTAAAAAAATTGGAGAACTGGCTCCCGGTGTATTTTTTCAACTTTTTAAGGAAATGAATGATCATAAAATTGATAGCTATCTTTCCAAAGTAAATGTCCCAGTGTTAATCATAGGTGGCAATAAGGATAAGATCATTCCCCCCTATCTTCAAAGAATTCTGCATAGAAAAATCAAAAAATCCGAAATTTATATTCTCAAAGAAGGCAGTCACATGCCTCATATGGAATTTCCGGACAAAATCAATAAGCGGATTCTAAGTTTTATTGATAGGAATATCGACTGAAGGAGAGGTATTTTGCCTCTCCTTCCTCATTTTTTACTGATGCTCTCGTCCCAAAATACTCGCTTTCAAATTGTTTGCTTTATTTTTACCAAGCATATCTTCACAAACCGAATCAATACTTTCAATACTGCATTGGTATGATTCGATTAAAGATAATACCTCTACATTAGAGATTCTACCTTCTTCTTCCATTTTTCTAATAAAATCAAACAAATTCTTAACCTGTTGATATCCTGAAATGCAAGATACAATATCTCTCTTTTTCTGATCTCTATATTTTTTACCACTGATTGTACGCCATATTTCTTTCCAATCAATTGATATCTCTAAACATGTTCCTCTACAGCTAAAATCACCCGTTGTTAGCCCCCTTTCAATTCTCTTCCAATCAACTGAGGTTATTAATTTGCTACCCGGTTCTAAATTAAAACTATCAGCAAAAGACGTAATAGATATTAACATTGAAATAATAATAATAATTTTTTTCATAAAAATTCTCCTTTTAAAGTGGTGCCTGGCATTTGTTTAGTTACCAAAAGCACCTGTTAATAACCTTTGATTTTTTCAATGATGCGAAAATACCACACGGCAAATAATTTTCAAGATGACTGCTTGAATAAGCATTACATAATTTGCGAACGGGTAAATAATTACAGGTTTTGGAACTGCTCAGGGACTCGGACATTCATTATGTCGAACAGATGGTTTATATATTCTTGAAACGTTATTTCATCATTGGAAAATTTCTCTTCCTCTATCGCAAACATTTCAAAAATCTTTTTTTTGCCAGACACCATGCCCACCCGCCATGATCGCTTTTGAAGATAAACTTTTGCCATACTTACTTTAGACAATTGCTCCGTGCTATAAACTGACGCCTGCCCTTTGATTAAAAAAAACTTTCCCATCAAACTCATTTCATTTGAATATACAAAATAATTCAAACAAGAAATGATCCATTTCAACTCAAGCTGATTTTTACCATATTTTTTAAGTTCATTCACACGATTAGCAAACAAATTTTTCAAATTAGTTATAACCTTATCATAAGCAACATTTACTTCTGGTGTATTAACATACTTCATCTTTTCCATTTGTTTATAAAGTTTTTGAAAACCAAGTGTTCCCTCCCTGCTATACCCAGAAGGGATGCTTGATAAGATTGTATGAAAACTATTAATTTGATCAATGGTTTTTTCCTCCTCACTTAGAAAATATGAAAAACTATCTTCATTAGTTATTTTAAAACCAAACTTATTTAAATATTCTTTAATCTCTTCTTCTTTCGCATCTAAAAATAATCTGGAATGTAAATAATGATTAAGATCCCTTAAATCATTAGCGTTATCGATGTAATCCCATAGCCATTCATGAACCAGCATCCAGGAAAGTTGAGATTTTGATTTTTTTAAATTGTCCATGATATTCCTATTAAAGAAATAAATGGTCCGGTGAGTTTTCAATCGAATGACTGCTTGAACAAGCACACAATCTTTAATTTTGCTCATTAATACTTCGTCTTTTATATTAATAAGCTCTTCTTCTGGGACCCAAAAAACAGATTCGTTAAATTTTTCTCTTGTTTTAAAATTTAAATAAAATTTTTCAAGCGATTGCCCCAGCTTAGGAAACGTATGCTTTAATTTTTGAGTAATAGAATTAACTGCCTCCATATTTGAACCATAAGGATATATTTCAAATTCGTTTTTACCAAATTTCGCTGCCTGATAATAATCCAGCACAAGCATATTGCTGCCGCATTTTAAGACATCCCCACCATTACCCACGCGACTTCCACTTGCTATTTGCATAATTTGCTTCAATTCCTCTATCGCTTTTTTCTCAGAGTCTTGAATGAAGTTTTTATTTGTTGTTCTTAATTGATTATTATTATCTCTCAATATCCTGAATATTTCGTCGTTTGATGGTTTCGAATTTTTTTTAGTATATCTAATATCGTTAAAAATAACTCCATGGGTCTTTTCCAGTTGCTGTAGTTTCTCTGCAAGAGTATCTTTCGCCATGACTGGACTAACAAACATAAACATCATAACAATAAAGTATTTCATATCTCTTCCTCTGACTTGGTGAGCGGGAAAAATTGTAAATTAATCTGATAAATACTGTCGGGGTGCTTATCAGTAAACATTTCCAAAATTTCATTTTCCACTTTTTGAACATATTTTTTAAGCTCAGCAAGCTTTTTTGAATTTACCGGAATTGTAAGTGCGCTGACATACCTTTTATCCACGTCAATTTTATCAAGAGCAGTCTCCGCATTTTTAAGCATTTGTTTATGAAATTGACGTATGCTTTTTGAAGGTATCTCATCGTAGGTATTCAACCCATCGGTACAATTTTTTAGTTTTCCGTCCTTGTCTTCTCGGATAAGGCCGAGTGCTTTCAAATCTTTGATTGCTTTTTCAATATCTTCTGTTTTTACTTGAAACAACAATTTATTGGTTATCCACTCTGGGTCGTTTTGGAAATTTTCTAGATTAATCATTTCCCTTAAAGCGAAGTAATACCAACTACATATTCTGGAAAAGACTTCTTCACTTAGAAGGTGACATTTAATACTATTTCTAGATTTTATTTTACGTAAAAGCCCAAGATGAAGCGCAATATCCTTAGACTCACTTTTTTTTAGCTGTACCAAATCAGCGAAATAATCCGCTTCTTCCTTATTAAATTTAAAATAACTTACAATATGTTTTTGAAGTTTAGGCCCAGGATGGCGATCACCGTTTACAATCATCGTTAAACTTGCCGTTGTCTTTAAATTAAGATTTTTAGCCCAAATACCGTATGAATAATCAGCTCTAGATACCTTCTTTGATTGAAAATGATCCGATAAAAATTGTTTATAGTCTATATAGTCGTAGATACACATGTGAGTTATTATCGCAATTTTAATGCCGAATTAATCCAGATTAACTAATTAATATTTAATTGATAGAAAGCTTAGACTCTGAAAGGGAGTTAGCAATTGTACAGTTTCTAGACGATCTAAAGATCATCTGCCTGAATATTAAGATTCTTAAGTAACGCCCAAAAGACTCTTTTCATGGCGGCTTTCAATTTAGCTTTCTTATAATCTTCATGGGAGGCTTCTCCCTCGGTATTGATTTTATAACTATCCTTGTCCATGATCTGAATTTCGTAAGGATAGAAAAAACGAATATCTCTAGCAAGCAGGGAGGTATCCAAGGCTAAAACCTTTTTAGCGAGCACATTTTGTTGATCAAGATCCCTGGCATAATGTTTTATTTTATTAAATTCCTGCAAAAATGGATCTTTATAAATTATCAATTGCATAGAGGTAAATTGCATAGCTTTATATTGTTTTGATCTATGTTTATTCCGATCCAGCTCTATCGCTTTTTCAAAAGAACATTCCTTAGATGCTTGCTCCAGCGCTTTAGCAAATTCTTCGTGAGAAAAATTTTTTCGTATGGCCTGTTTTAAGATGGTCCAATATCTCTTTCTAAATTTTTTAATATCCATAAGAGAATTAACAGATCGACTTGGTTTTATGTTATGGGGAATAACAATATTTCGCTCCATCAAAAACTTGATCACCCGCAAACTATCGAAGGGATTATGGGTTACAAAGCGCAGGCCTACCCGATCAAATAATTCCTCAGCCACACTCTCATCTTTATTAAGAAGTTTTATAATAACGCTATCTCTTGATTTTTTAGATTTCGTTTGAAAATCATAGAGTGCAATTTTCTCATCCGAACCTTTGACTCCGAGAAATAAATTATTCTCCTGATCCCGATAGACATATTTATAAAAACGATCAAAAATTTGGGTCTGGATAATCGAGAAATAATTAGTTCTTAGATCCTTATCCACATGTAAAATAACATGCATAATTTTAAGAACAATTTCGGCCCAAAGTCTTTGAATTCTTTTTTGAAAATTATTTTCCGTGGCCATTAAAAACAAATCAGTGATATCTGAAATCATGTACAAGGCGTCTGGAATATTCAAATCCAGGCCATCAGGATTTCCCTCTTTTAAAAAATATCTTCTGATAAACTGCAAAGACTCCTGGAAAATCCCAAAAAGTTCAGCTTTTCCCACCACCTCGTTTGGATCGAGGCCATATCCAATCAGAAACTTTTCTACTTGCTCCTTGGAATTCATCGGAGTGATAAAGAACTTTGTATCCAGCGCAGATTTTCCATTGATTGCGATGTCAAAAAGTTCCCAATCAAAATAATATTTCGATAAGTACTCGGGTCTTTGCATAGAGGGTTAAATACACTAAAATGTTATGAAACTCTAGATTTTAAACTTTAGCTGTGCGGCAAATAATGCAACGACTCAAAATCAACTCTCCCAACGTTTTGTTCTTATCAATGCTGGGAATCGGTTTTTTCCCGTACGCCTCCGGCACACTGGCTTCAATCGCCACCATTCCCTTATTATATTTATTATTAAAACTTAATTTGAGTTTTTATGTTTTTATTCCAGTCTTTATTTTTATAACCATTTTTGCCATTTATTTTTCCCACCAAGCTCAAATAAAATATGAAAAACATGACCCCTCATGGATTGTTATCGATGAATTTTTAGGACTGATGATCACCTACCCTTTTATTTCTAAAACAAGTTTTTTCCACGTCATAATAGTTTTTATTTTATTTCGTTTTTTTGACATTATAAAAATTTGGCCGGCAAGCTACTTCGATAAAAAAGTCACCCACGGTATGGGAATAATTCTTGACGATCTTGTCAGCGGACTGATGGCCGGAGGAGTTTATTGGACCGCTACTTGGGTCCCGTGGCTGAGCTTTTAGAATCATTCGATAACCTATCACCGGCATCACTAGACGACAACTTCCCCTGTTCTCTTGGTGCAGATGTATCCACTTTTTCTTCATGTTCTGAGCAAATAATTCCCCAATACTTTTTTTCTTCTATCACACAAGGAAAACATACTTTTTTTCCATTTTGTGATATGTTAAAAAAAGTATCTACAGGGCAATGACCGGCAAAACAAGACATTTTTTCTGACGATTTTATCCATTCAAATTCTACGTTACTATTAGTCAGATCAAATCCTTCATCTAGAACCTCATTCAATTTTTTTAAAATATATTTTTTTGCTTTATCATCTACTCCTACTCCCGTCTTAACTTGCATCATTACCAGAGCTCCTGTTAATTTATCGTCAATTAGTCTTTTTTCGTCGTCTGTAAATTCTCGTTTTATACAAACTGCCTCAATATGAATAATATTTATAAAAAAAATGAATAGAATGAAAATAATTGTTTGAGACATAAAATCCCTCCCGAATAATTAACATTATACATCATTTCAATTTTCAATATTTATATAAATTTCAAGAATCATTTGCTTGGTTCATATAATTTGGATTTGTATGGCTCAATAATCATCGTACATCAACACCAATATCAGACCTAAAAACCTATCTCTAGGTCTAACTATCTCAGGTGTGACTGATCCATAAATGCTATTTTTTTAAAAAAAACTTACGCACATTTTACGCTTGACTTACGCAATATTTACGCATAACCTTTTTATATAGAAATTAATTGCAGGTCAATTTTTAAAAGACAGGTAGAAAGTTGTGAGTAATTTTGCAGTGATAAAAAAAGGAAAACCTGACTGATTTGCATAAGTTTTAGATGTCGTAGTTTAGAGAAAATGGTATTTAATTTATAACCCTTTGCCCTATGGAGAAAACAATGAATCAGACAACCGTTATGGATAAAGCAAACAAAGCAAAAGCTCTCGATCTGGCCTTAGCCTCAATTGAAAAACAATTTGGCAAAGGTGCCATCATGAAACTCGGTGATAACGAGATACATGAAAAAATTCCGGCTATTTCTACTGGCTGTTTAGGTCTTGATCTTGCCCTTGGTGTAGGTGGAATTCCCCAAGGTAGAATTATCGAAATCTATGGCCCGGAATCCTCCGGAAAAACCACTCTCACGCTTCACCTTGCAGCTGAATGCCAAAAGGCTGGTGGCACCGTCGCCTTTGTTGATGCAGAACACGCTCTCGACACTAATTATGCTTCCAAACTTGGAATTGATGTTTCTAATTTGCTTATCTCGCAACCAGATAGTGGCGAGCAAGCACTTGAAATCAGCGACATGCTCGTTAGATCTGGTGCTGTAAGTCTTTTAATCATCGACTCTGTGGCGGCCCTCACTCCTAAGGCTGAATTGGAAGGCGACATGGGAGATTCCCATATGGGATTGCAAGCGAGACTTATGAGTCAGGCTTTGAGAAAATTAACAGGATCGATTTCCAGATCCAATACCACCGTTGTTTTTATCAACCAGTTAAGAATGAAAATTGGGGTTATGTTTGGCAATCCAGAAACAACCACTGGAGGAAACGCTCTTAAATTTTATGCTTCCGTTCGGTTGGACATAAGAAAAGTGTCCTCTATAAAAGACGGAGAAGAATATATCGGCAATCGAACCAAGGTCAAAGTTGTTAAGAATAAAGTGGCTCCTCCTTTTAAAAGCGTCGAATTCGACATTATGTTTGGAGAAGGAATTTCCCGAGAAGGGGATATTCTTGATATCGCCGTAGAAGAAAAGATTGTCGAAAAAGCTGGCGCCTGGTTCTCTTACAACAATATTAAAATTGGACAAGGTAGAGAAAATTCTAAAAATTATTTTAAAGAAAATCCGGCCATAATGAACGAAATCAGAACGCTGATTCTTGATAAGCACGGACTAGCAGGTAAAAATGAAAAAATAGACCCTATCACCGGAGAGATATCTGTCGATGACAATAAAGCTAAAGCTAAAAAACCAAAGACTGATTTACAATAAGGTATAAACGGGCGGCCATAATTGGCCGCTTTTTTTATGAATGAAGAAACAAACAAAGCATATAATTACATTTTATTTCTTATTTCCAGACAGGACTATCCCAAGAGCAAATTGCAAAAAAAATTAAGTCAAAAAGGATATTCAAAAGAAATTATTGATGCTGTTTTAGAACGGATTTCCAGCCAAGGCATCTTTGACGAAAAACGCTATATGGACTCCAAAATCAGATCACTTGCCAAAAGAAACTATTCAAAATCTCACATACATAAATTTTTAAAGCATGAAGACTTGTCGTTCGAAGATAGTGAAATTGACTCTATTTTTGCAAAAGAGGAAATTACGGAGGAAGAACAGCTTGATCAATTAATTGATAAAAAAATCAAAAAATTCACCCACAGACCTTTGAATCAAGACGAAAAATATCAAATACAAAAGAAACTTTTTTCTTATTTATACTCCAAGGGCCACAATTATAAAAAAATAATGACCTCCCTCACGAAAAAGTTATCAGAGATTTAATTTCTATACTATTTATGCTAGCTTAAACTGTTATTGTTCTTTTAATCGAGAGAAATATGAAAAGTAATGAAATCCGTAATAATTTTATTAAATACTTTCAAGACAAAAGCCATAAACATATGCCTTCATCCTCGTTGGTTCCTATTAATGACCCAACCTTGCTTTTTGCCAACGCTGGAATGAATCAATTTAAAGATTATTTTACCGGCAAAAGTACCCCTCAGGATAAAAGGGCAGTTACTATCCAAAAATGTGTTCGTGCTGGAGGCAAACACAACGACTTGGACAACGTAGGATTTACCGCCCGTCATCATACTTTTTTTGAAATGCTTGGAAATTTTTCTTTTGGCGACTATTTCAAAGAGGATGCTATTTTTTTTGCATGGGAATTTTTAACTAAAACTCTTCAACTGCCTAAAAATAAACTTTATATAACGGTACATGAAAGCGATGAAGAGGCCCTGCTTTTATGGCCGAAAGTCACTGGTATTAATAAAGATCGTATTTTTAAAAAAGGTGATAAGGATAATTTCTGGGAAATGGGTGAATTTGGCCCTTGCGGCCCCTGTAGCGAAATATTTTTTGACCATGGGGAAAAATTTTGCACTCCTGGCTTTAAACCTGGAACAAATCAAAACCTATTGGATGATGAACAACGCTACGTTGAGATTTGGAACTTGGTTTTTATGCAATATGAAAAAAACAAAGAAGGTAGATTTCCTCTACCTCGGCCATCCATTGACACTGGCGCTGGACTTGAAAGAATAGCCGCCGCTTTACAGGAAAAATATTGGAATTATGACACAGATTTATTTACTCCAATTATATCCAAAATCCAAAATTTAACTGGTAAAGATTATTCTGACAAACGCTTTTGTGGTCATATCCGCGTTGTCGCCGATCACATCAGATCCACCTCAATGTTGATTACCGATGGAGTCATCCCTTCCAACGAAGGACGGGGATACGTTTTACGAAGAATCATAAGAAGAGCAGTAAGACATTTACGGGAATTGGAAGCTCCTGGTGGATCATTTTACAAGCTAGCACCGGCTTTTTTTGAAACCATCAGACAATCATACCCAGAAAATGCCAAAAATATTTCAATGGCTGAAAAATTTATTAAACTTGAAGAAGAAAAATTCTATGAAACACTTGAAACTGGTTTAAAATTTTTAAACCAGGAATTAACAAATAATCTAGTCAACCAGACATTGTCAGGCGAGACTATTTTCAAACTATATGACACCTTTGGTTTTCCCTTTGATCTGACCGAAACTATTTTAAAAGAAAAAAACCTTGCCGTTGATCATGATGGCTTTAATCGCAAAATGGAAGAACAGAGAAATTTATCTAAAAAATCATGGAAAGGAAATCTTGAGATAGATGACAAAATTTTTTATGAATTGAAGGAAAAATTCGGCAACAACCATTTCTCTTACGACCAGTTAACTTTAGAAGCAAAGTTGCTGGAAAAAAGAACCCTCGGAGATCATGATTTACTTATTTTTGATTACACCCCTTTTTACGGAGAATCGGGGGGCCAGACAGGAGATAGCGGATCCATTATGACAAAAGACAATGTGGAAATCGCTCAAGTGCTAAACACGATCAAACCACTCGATGATTTTACAGTATTAATCGCCCAGACTAACAACAAATTGAATATTAAAGAATCATATATTTTGAAAGTAAATGTAACTAAACGAAATTTAACAGCCAGAAATCATACAGCAACTCATCTTTTACATGCGGCTCTTGGAAAAGTGCTTGGGGATCATGTCCATCAGGCAGGTTCACTGGTAACCGATGAACGCTTACGATTTGATTTTACTCACCCAAAAGGATTAACGAACGAGGAATTAGACCAGGTAGCCTCCATCGTCAACCAATCCATAGCAAATCAAATTCCCGTATCAACCAAAAAAATGAACACCAAGGAGGCAACAGCTAGCGGAGCTAAAGCTTTGTTTGGAGAAAAATATGGTGAACATGTCCGGGTAATCAGTATAAAAAATGAAAATGATCCACCCGTTTCGGTGGAACTGTGCGGGGGAACTCATATAAAAAATACCTCTGAAATCGGACTTTTTGTTATTGTATCTGAAGGGGCACTAAGTACTGGCATTCGTAGAATTGAGGCATTAACATCCACTTCCGCCTTTAAATATCTTCATCACCGTTCAAAAGAATTAAGCAAAATTGAACTTATGCTAAAAACCAGAACAGAAAATGTTTATCCGCAAATTGAAAAACAAATCAAAGAACTAAAAACCCAATACAAAGAAATCCAATCATTAAAGGAAAAAATCCAATCAATGGACAATAAGCATCTTTTTGATCAACCTGAAATGCTAAAAAATCTTTATCCCTTCAAAGCCGTCCTCGCTCCAGACAATACGGATCTTCGTAAACTTTCAGATGAATTTATCTCTAAATATCAAAATGGATTTATTTTTATCGCCATGAACAGAAACGACAAGATGACAGTTTTACTACGGGCCGGAAGCAAGGCACCCAAAATAATCTGCCCAGACATATTAAATAGCATTATAATGAAATTTGGCGGAAAATCTGGGGGTAGGCCTGATATGGCGCAAGGTGCTTGTGATAAATTTGAGGTAGGATCGGTCGGCAAAAAGCTTGGTGAAGCTTTAGAAAAAAAATTATAACCGGACCAATAAATGGGAAAATTATTTATATTATTTATGCTGCCGTTACTTTTTTTTTCATGTCGAAAAGCTCTTTACAACTCCATCGACAGCAATACTTTAAACGTAGCTCTTACCAGTCATATAGATTCTTTTGATCCCAGCTCTACCTACGACACCGTCTCAGCAACTGTAATGGACCAGGCATATGAGACTCTTTACGAATATCATTACTTAAAACGACCATATTCACTAATCCCACTTTTAGCGGAAGAAATGCCTAAAATTGAAAATGGAAACACTAAGTATACAATTAAAATCAGGAAAAATGTTAGGTACCACGATAACCCCGCCTTTAACCATCAGGTCCGTCTGGTTAAAGCGCAAGATTTTATCAATCAATTTAAACGACTTGCTTTCATACCAACTCAAAGTGTCGGATGGTGGTTATTTGACAAAAAGATTAAAGGCTTGAATAAATTTAGAAAAGATGCTGGCAACAGTCTTGATAAATTTTTCAACTTGGAAGTATCTGGACTGAAAGCGATTGATGACTACACCCTGATTATTGAACTAAACGAGCCCCAACCTCAATTTTTATACACACTGGCTATGTCCTTCACTTCTCCCATACCTGAAGAAGCTATTAAATTTTATAACAACTCATTTCATCAACAAATCATTGGAACCGGGCCTTTCAAACTAACTAGCACGATAAAAGAAAAATATATCAAACTGGAAAAATTTGAGCACTATCGGGCAGCTTTGTACCCGACAGAAGGAGATCGAAAATCTTACGAGTTAAATCTGCTCAAGGATGCCGGAAAAAAAATCCCCTTTCTTAATGCGATTAATTTTTATGTCATGCCGGAAACTGAAGGAAGATGGACTGGTTTTCTTGATAAGAAAATTGATTATATGATGCTTTCTCAGGATTTTTACGACAACGCTATCAACTCGCGAGGCGAATTATCCCCTAATCTGACAAGCAAGAATATTTCATTACAACTTTCACCAGCACTGACTTATTGGTGGTTGTCTTTCAATATGAAAGACCCTGTATGGGGAAAAAACAAAAAACTACGAAAAGCAATTGCCCACGCAATTGATATCAATAAATATATTCGTGTCTTTTCGGGAATAGGACTTAAGGCCAATTCAATTTACCCTCCCGGCGTTGCCGGCTACAGCCCCACCAGAGAATTGCCCTATAGCTATGACATTGCCAAAGCCCAGAAGTATTTAGCTGAAGCCGGATACCCTGAAGGCAAAAATCTTCCTCCCATCACTTTTGACTTGCGAGGAGAAAATCAAACTGCGGTCAACCACGCCCAATTCATTTCAGATGAACTAAAAAAAATTAATATTAAAGTAAATGCCAAACTTAACTCTTTTCCTGATTTTTTAAAAAAATTCTATGCTGGAAAACTTCAATTTTGGCAAGATGGCTGGAATCTCGATTATCCCGACGCCGAAAATGTACTTCAACTACTTATCACTAAAAATCATCCACCTGGGCCGAATGTCACTTTTTATTCAAATAAAAAAATTGATGAACTTTTCACTCAAATTAACGACATGAACGACCAGGAAACCAGAACCAAAATTCTTCAAAAAATGGAAGACATCATTTTGGATGATCTACCCTGGATAATGCTTTTTTATTCAAGAGATTATTTTTTGTTTCACAACGAACTTAAAAACTTCAGACAGTCGGGAATTGTTTCCAATTTCATGAAATATCTAAGACTTGAACGACAATAGTATTATAACAATACTAAAATGTGGAACTTTATTCCACTTTCATTTAATGGCCCATGATTTATTAAATACAATTCAAAATTGTGTCGATTACTTGCCTAGAAAAGAGCAGTAATGATCACGGATGAGAGTTACAAAACCTCTTGTTTATCAGGATATTTGGAAGAATCCTTTTAAGCATAAGGCCATGAAAAATGAAAATTGCATATCTTGTCCTAATCCCACTCATTATTTTTTTAATTAAAATATCCCCTGTTTTTTCCAAGGACTTTGTAATTTTTAGCATCGCCGAAGAGATTCCCATGGGAACAGAAGGTGAAAAAATTAAGAAAAATTATTATTTAAACATCGGACAGCTCCAGGGGGTTGGTAGCGGGGCAACCCTTGATGTATACAGAAATATTTCAAGATTAGACCCCTACTCAGACAAAACACGATATTATTTTAAAATTAAAATTGGGGAGCTCGAAGTATTACACTCTGAAGAAAATGCCTCAATTGCTATGTTAAAAAATTTTGAAAAAGAAAATAATCTCCTATATGAGATCAATGCCTTTATGATTGGTGATGAGGTCAACATTCACGGAATTAAAACCAAGACCAACTAAACCTATTGAATGGCCTTAATTTTTGATCTTCGCTCAATAACGGCGTGAGATAATTTCTCACAGGCCTTAACGGCTTTGCCAAGTTTTTCAATATATTTAGGATCAATGCTCTGGATTTCAGTTAATTTGCTTTGGACAAAACTTGTCATCCCTGAAATAACGACAAGGTGATTACTAATATCATGCAAAAATTCTCTTTCTGCCAGTATATAATCTTCAAATTCCTTATTCATAATAATCCCTTGATTAAAATAGTTTCTGATATTTAAATAATGTACACCATAAATTCTTATTTTCTATTTTAACGGAGTCTAACGTTAAAATATAGTCCATTCCGAGTACAAAAATATTTTTTTGAGTGAGCACTTTTATACTTTTAATACAACTTCCACAATAATACCCTCTGAAGTGAAATGTAGTAATGTATTCTTGATTCATTTGGTTTTTTTTAAAACATCGTGAAATTGCTAAAAATCTCATTATGCATTCTCATATTTTTAGGTTTTTTTTCAAAGAAATTCAATTAATTGGTCATTTTACTGATTGCAATTAGTTAAAATATATAATCTTTATATTGATCCAATAAAAAAATTGGACAAACAAATTTTTTTTGCTAATTAAAGCTGTATCCTTATTACTATAACTACAGGAAAACACATGCAAAATCACAAAACCTTAGGAAAACTTTTACTTGAAAAAGTTAACCGTCATCCAATCAATCATGCGCTTGGCTGGATTAACAATAACCAAATTTTTTACCTTACCTTTAAAGAATACTTTGAGGTGATTGAAACATTGACCTTGGCGCTAACTGATCTGGGAATTGGAATTCAAGACAAGCTGGCCATCCTATCCCACACCAGGAAGGAGTGGAACTTTTTTGATCATGCCACTATGTCATGTCGATCTGTGGTGGTTCCAATTTATCCTAATTATTTATCTCATGAAATTAAGTTTATTATTAATCATTCGGAGTCAAAAATTTTAGTGATAGAAAATGCCGCCCAATTTGAAAAAATTATTCAAATCCAAAATGAAATACCTAATATCAAACACATCATTTCCATTGATTCCTTGGAAATTTCTGTAATTAACAAAATGACCAACCCAAACATTCAAATTCATAACTATATCCAGATTATGGAAAATGGCAAAACATTCAAAAGTCTCAAAGGCGATATTGTTAGACAAATGATAAAATCCCAAGAAGGTAGTGATATTGTCTCTATTATTTACACTTCTGGAACCACTGGCGAACCTAAAGGCGCTGTTATCACTCAACACGCTTTTGCCTCCATGTTAACTAATTTATTTGAAACTCTGAATTACGCTTTTAGCTCAAAAGACAGAACTCTCGTTTTTTTACCAACCTCTCACGTTTTGGGAAGATGCGATTCCATGCTAAATCTGGCTTTTGGACTTTGCGGAGTTTACGCTGAAAGTATTGACAAAGTAATCGACAATATCAATTTAGTGAAACCAACGGTTCTGCTGGCGGTACCAAGAATTTTCGAGAAAATATATGAGAAAATAAATCAAAAAGTCGCCGACGGTTCTCCCGTTTCAAGATGTATATTTAACTGGGCAAAAAAAGTTTCTAGCGATTTTTTTAATTTACTTGATCAGGACCAACAACCAAGTTTTTTTCAAAATGTTAAACGCAAAATTGCTTATTTTCTCGTTTTTTCAAAAATATATAAAAGATTTGGTGGAAAAGTCAGATACTTTGTTTCAGGCGGAGCCCCTATCTCTAGAGAAATCATTCTCTTCTTAAGAAATGCTAATCTGAAAATCCTGGAAGGATATGGCCTGACCGAAACCATTGCTCCCTGTGTTGCTAATCCTGCCAACAAACAAATTCCTGGTTCGGTAGGACTTCCGCTCAAGGGTGTAGAAATTGCATTTGCCGAAGATGGGGAAATTCTCATAAAAACCGAGGCCATGTTTAAAGAATACTTCAAAAACCCAGAAGCCACTGAAGAATCTATTCAAAACGGCTGGCTTCATACCGGTGATATCGGAAAACTCAATGAGCAAGGCTATTTGGTTATTACTGACAGAAAAAAGGATATCATTATCACTTCGGGCGGAAAAAACATTGCTTCCCAGCCTATTGAAAATAAGATGAAACTCAAGAAATATATTACTCAATTCCTAGTAGTTGGAGATCGAAAAAATTACCTGACCGGCATCGTTGGTATAGAGCAGGCCAGCTTTGAAGATGAATTCCCAGGATTATCCATAAAAGAACTGGCATCCAATCCTCAGGTCAAGGAACTCATAAGGAAAAACATTGAACAAGTTAACCAAGAACTAGCTCGTTTTGAAACAATCAAAGATTTTTTCATAGCACCTGAAGAATTTTGCATAGAAAATGGTACGCTTACCCCATCGATGAAGCTTAAGAAAAAAATTGTCCTGGAAAAATATAAAAATGAAATTGACAAACTATATAACACACCGAGCTAGCCCGTTGCTTTTGACATTGCAGGTAACTTAAAATATATATACATCATATCTTTTATTATTAATGAAGGAGCTACTTAATGGCGAGAATTACAATTGAAGACTGTTTAGAGAAAGTTGAAAACAGATATGAACTAGTTCATCTTGCTACTAAAAGAGTAAAACAGTTACGAGAAGGCGCAGAGTATTTAGTAAAAGCCAAAAATAAAGACATCGTTATGGCCCTTCGAGAAGTTGCTGCTGGTAAAATCAAGCACGCTCCTATCAGCGAATACGATTCAGACGAATTCTAGATATTTCCTATTTATTTTTTTGTTTAGAAAATGCAATTTTTACTACCTCATCGAAGGTAGAAACTGGGTAAAAAACCAAACCTTTCCTGTGCATTTCTGGCACCTCTACCAAATCCTTTTCATTTTCTTTCGGCAATATAATTTCCTTTATCCCGGCCCTTCTTGCGGCTAGCACTTTTTCCTTTATTCCTCCCACCGGCATTACTCTTCCGGTAAGAGACAACTCACCTGTCATCGCTAAGGTTGATCTAACTCGAATATCATTAGCGAGACTGTATAAAGCAACGGCCATAGTTATTCCTGCACTTGGCCCATCCTTGGGAACTGCACCTGCAGGTAAATGCAGATGAATATCATGGGTTGAAAGAAAGTCATCGCCATCTTTATTTTCCGAATTTTCCTTGGATTTTTCTTTTGGAATCGGTGTCTTCTTTTTCATTTGGCTATCTAACTGAAGACGCTTCCTCACATAACTATGAGCAAGAGTAGCTGACTCGTTCATCACTTCTCCTAACTGTCCAGTCAACTTGAACCCTTTTCCCTCTAAAGGAAGCGTTTCAATAAAAAGAATCTCTCCACCATATGCCGTCCAGGCCAGCCCGGTAACAACTCCTGGCTGATTATTTTTTCCTGCCAACTCACTTTGAAATCTGATAGGCCCCAAATGGGTTTCCAAATCTTTAACTTCTGGATCAAAAATTTTTCGAGTTTTTTTACTGACCTTCAAAAGTGCTGCTTTTCTGCAAAGCTTGGCTATATTTTGCTCCATTACCCTAACACCTGGTTCTCTGGCATAATCATAAATTAATTTTTTAATTACTAAGATTGAAAGCTTGAAATGTGCACGTGTTAAACCATGTTTTTTTAATTGTTTCGGTATAACCCATTTCTGAGCAATAGAAAGTTTTTCTTCCAACGAATAACCTGATAACTCGATTACTTCCATTCTATCAAGCAGCGGTGTTGGTATATCGGCCATAAAATTAGCCGTAGCAATAAAGAGAACTTTAGACAAGTCAAAGGGAACATCCAGATAATTATCAATGAACTTGTTGTTTTGTTCTGGATCAAGTACCTCTAATAAAGCCGAAGCTGGATCTCCTTGAAATGATTTTCCCAATTTATCAATTTCATCCAGCATAATTACCGGATTATTCACCTGTACTCTTTTAAGAGCCTGAATAATTCGGCCAGGCATGGCCCCAATATAGGTTCGTCGATGTCCTTTAATCTCAGCTTCATCTCTCATACCACCAAGACTAAACCGATAAAACTTTCTTCCAAGTGACCTAGCAATACTTTTTCCCAGCGAAGTTTTACCAGTACCCGGAGGACCAGTTAAACATAAAATTGTTCCATCATACTGAGGCTTTAATTTTCTTACTGCCAAAAATTCAAGAATTCTTTCTTTAGGTTTTTCAAGACCAAAATGATCATCTTCCAGAATTTTTTGAGATTGCTGAATATCCACTTTATCCTCAGTAGATTTATTCCACGGCAAATCCACAATCCAATTTAAATAACTTCTAGCTACGTTATACTCAGGACTGCTATCAGGGATTACTTCGAGTCTTTCCAACTCTTCATCAGCAGATTGCTTGACCTCTTCAGGCAAACCAATTTCTTTAATTGCATCACTAATTCTTTTTAGATCTCTAGATTTGGTATCATCATCCATGCCTAGCTCGGTCCTAATGACTTTCAATTGCTCCCGTAAAAAATATTCCCGTTGATATTTATTGACCTTATCATTCACTTCATCTGAAATCTTTTTTTGAATATCTGCAACATCTTTTTCTCTTTTTAAATAGACCAGTAATTTGGCGAATCTTTTTTTCACCACCAGGGTTTCTAAAAAATCCTGTGCTTCTGGAATATCAAGCGAAATAGCAAAGGCCACTAAATCCGCTAAAGCTCCTGGTGAAGGGGAGTTAAGCATCGCCAATTTCATTTCTTCATTAAAATAAGGATTAATTTCACTTAGCTTTTTAACTTGGTTAATTATTGAACGAGTATAAGCATCCAATTCCTCATCCGTTTCAATAATATCCTCAAACACTTCTACTGAAGAAACTAACAAGGGTTCCTCTTGTAAAATTTTACTTGCTCGAAATCTTTTTATGCCATGAACTAAAATATTGACAGAGCCATCCGGCAATTTCAATTTCTTGACCACTTTGCACAGAACACCCACTCGATAAATATCATGAGAAGATATCTTAATACCATCCATTGCCTCTTCCATCGCCTCGTCGGAGGTATTTTCTGACAAATCAACGGTTTTTTGCAATTCTTTATACTTTACCAAATTCAAAGCGACATAACCCGATTTTTGAATAAAACTTTCAAGTTCCGGCGTAAATTTTTCTTCAGTTAGAATAATTGGCGCAATCATTCCTGGAAAAATTGGACTATTCATAATCGATATAATCACCACTTCCTTGGGAAAATGTCTTTCATTGGATGGATCAGTTTTTATCTGTACTTGATAACCTTTATCTTCTTCCACAATCTTTTCTCCCACCTTAAATTACTTAATATCAATTACCAATCTTCCAGGCGACTTTAAACAAAATATGTCAAACTCAACATTTTGTTTTAAACCAAATTCCATAGTCAACATGTCAGATGAGACCGGAAACACCTTAACATCTTTCACATATTTACTAGTACCAAAAGACTTGATACCAGCTTTCAATTCAGTATTAAACATATCAATAAACAATTTATTCTCTTGTGATTTTATATGCCCATAAATTCTCGGTAAATCACTAGAGTCAAAATCAAAAACTATTCTTTCGTAGCCATTACTTTTTGTGTAGGAATGTCTCAGGGCATTTAGCTTGTAAGGTTTTTTATCTCCCTGGTTATAGAATATTCCTTGTTTAACAAATACCGACGTTTTATTACAGGCAATTTTTCTAATTCTTTCTGAAAATAAATCTTGTCCCCATAGAATATTGGGCAACCACAAACATACAATAAGAATTAAAATCCATTTCATTTTTTCATATCCTTGATAATGACCGGCATATTTACATAGTTATACTAAATGATATCACTCTGATTTAAAAGGAACAATAAAATCAATAATTCTTGACTCTTTTTTGTCCAAAAAAAATTAAAATTAAAAGAAATCCCAGCAAAGTACTCATAAAATTATTAAAAGGTCCACCTGGATTTGACGTATCTATTGAAGCACAGGCCATAGGATCACTATCTGATTTTTTCTTGCTAATTAGTCCACTAAAAAACTCCGGGATATTGGCAGAAACAGAATAGGCATTAGGAGCATCTGGACAGCTATCATTACCTTGATTGGTATCAATGGCTTTATGAGAAATCATTGTGTAATTCTCAATTTGATCTGATAAAGTATTTTTTTTCTTACTAATATGAAAATCGATGAAATAAATGAATAATGAATCGTACATACCATTATCCATATAAAACAACTGATTTTCCTGATAACCATTAATCGGACACATCTGGCTAACGTCTAACACCAAGCTATCCGAACATTTTCCCCACTTATTAAGGGGTTCTATGGTAAATTCAAAAACATTACTCAAAAAATTGGTTTTACTAATGGGTATCCTACCTTTCTGATTATAAATGATGGAATAATCGCTATCTGGAAAAATATACTGTTGTTCAACTCCATTAATTCTTACTCTCGAAATTAATTTGGAATAAATATCTTGCGTAATCATACGATATTCTAAATATATCGTTTCGTCCCCATCTCCCCAGCTTGAAAAATTCAAATCACTTAAATTAATTTTAATCCGGTCAATTCCATCAAGTTCAATAGAAGAAAGCACATCTCCTTCATAATTATATTTTTTTTCAAAATACCCAACAAAGGTTTCCCCAATATTATTTTCATCATCAACAATATCGAGTTCGTACCAGTCTTCATTCTTTTCATAAAGGTAGTCATCTGGAACATCAATATTACACCTTATCGTAATATTGCCTGATTCCATGATCTGATTATCTGTAGCTGCTTTAAAACTATATGGATAACCAACCAGGCTATTGCCACAACTTTGAAAAAAAGCTCCCCGGTAGGAGGCATTTGAATAGCAAAAATTATTTCTGATACTGTAATAATAGCTCGGAAACACATCTTTGTTTTTAACAGGTGAAACATAAATATAATAGCGATCATCTTTTTTGATATCGACACCTGATATGCTGAACGTTCCATCTGGCTCCGATAGACTAGCAGCGAGAACTTTCCCATTTTTAACCGAAATCAGCATAACGTTGGCACCAAATATTCCAACCAATGAATTGCCACCTATAATTTTCCCTCGCACTCCCCCCTTGGAACCAGTTGGATATAATACATGGGCCCCTGCCTTATCGTCTGACGATAATATATATTGGCCAATACTCGAAGTGTAATACATAGAAGAATGCACAACTTCGTTATGGGCCAAGCCGACCAAATGTCCAAGTTCATGAGTAATTACATTGCCAAGAAAATTATCACTATTGGTATTAGTTGAAAAACAACCGCTATGACCATTCAATAATACATCTGCCTCAGTGATATTCCCGTCCTTATTATAAATTAAAGTAGTAACCCCCAAAACCGCACAGGAATTATTGAAATAGACTGGTTGTTTTGAATATCCAATATCGTTATAACCATTACCCGACCAATCGTTGTAATCACCACTTTTTGCGCCTTTTAACTGTATTGCCATCTGCGAGATTCCATTCCATTGTGCTACAGCATCATTCAATATTTGTTGTGATACCCCACTCAGATTGGAGTACAAAGATAATTTCATATTTTCCTTACCCCACTTTACCTCCTGGCCAAAATTATTTTTGGTTAAAACATAGCCATATGACCATGCTGATAAAACAAATAAAAATATGATTAATATGCTTTTCTTCAAAAAACTAATTCCTGGTCATTATTATTTATTTTTTTTGGAATAAATCCTACTGGCACTTCCAAGTAATGCCAGGAGAAGTAATATCCAAAAAATATTCATTGAATTACTGTTAGAGTTATTTATTGTTTTTTTATCAACAGAAGCAGGCACTCGGTCAACATTTTTTTCTACAGGTAATTCATTTTGTAAATAAACATTTTTTCCGTTACTAAACCCTGTAAATCTTTGTTTGAAGACTTTGTTAACTAGCCTGACGTATTCATTATAATCAATATTTCCAAGCTGATTATGATTGGCAAATACAGACGATGAAATCACTTTTTTTCTATCAATGGTTTGGATCACATATTTACCCAATCCCAAATTAGTCAACTGGAACCCACGTTTAGCCTTTTTTATCAACAAGACGACCTGTTCATTCTTAGAAAATTGAGGGAGACCTTCGACATGATACGATTCATTATGCCAGGTTCCTCCCGGCACCATGATTTGAAAATTATTTTGATTGTAGATTTCATTGCTGGAAAAACCCACAAACTTATGTACTGAAAATGTATAAATAGTTACGATTTGATTATCAGTTTTTTTATACTCATGAGATATATACATCCCCTCCATTACCCCATCAGACTCCTCTAGCTGTCTCTCGAAAGGTATTGGCATATAACTCATGGCCATGGTCCGCTCAAGAAAAAATAAAAATAAATAGAGTAAAAAAAAGTATTTCATTTAGTGCTCTCTTGCAAAAGACTACCCAGAGAGTTCTTCGGTTGAATCAACAAAATACTTTATCATTTATGTCGGAAATTAAATTAAATTAAATTTATTTAATTAAAGTTTATTAATTATTCTGAATAAAAACAAATCAAAAAAAAAGGGGCCCAAAGCCCCTTTTTTATAGAGTATTTTAAAAATAATATTAACGTTTTGAAAATTGATAAGCTCTTCTTGCTCCAGAGAGACCGTATTTCTTTCTCTCAACTTTTCTAGCATCTCGAGTTAAAAATCCAGCTTTTCTAAGTTCGCTATGAACCGTTGGATCAACTTTCATAAGGGCTCGAGCAATACCAAGTCTGATAGCACCTGCTTGACCAGTCAAACCACCGCCATTTACGTTTACCAAAATATCATATTTGCTATTTAATTTTAAAAGAGCCAAAGGCTGATTTACAATATATTGGCTTGTACCTTTGGTAAAATATTCTCTTAACTCTCTTCTATTAATAGTGATCTGGCCTGAACCCTCCGCCAGGTAAACCCTAGCAACAGACGACTTTCTTCTACCAACAGCGTAAACATCCCACGTTTTACTTTTTGATGACATATTCTAACCCTCTTTTATTTTGTAAACTTCTGGTTTTTGAGCTTGGTAAGTATGTTCACTACCAACTACCAGTTTAAGTTTTTTCAACTGTTTTTTTCCCAAAGCGTTTTTGGGTAACATACCCTTTACTGCTTCCATTATTACTTTCTGAGGATTTTTCACCAACTGCTCTTTAGCTGTTCGTTGTTTTAATCCACCAATAAAATTAGAGTGCCAATAATACAATTTTTTATCAATTTTATTACCAGTAAGTTTTATTTTTTCTGCATTTACTATTACTACATAATCACCTGAATCAACATTAGGGGTGTAGCATGGATTATTTTTACCACGAAGAAGATCAGCAACTTCAGTGGCCAGACGACCCACAATTTGATTTTCACCATCCACTAGAAACCATTTTTTATTTGCATCAGCCGGCTTCAAAACAAAAGACTTTTGAGTAAACATAAGCAACACTCTCTTTAAAAACAAATTTTATTTACAAAAACAAATAAATTGATCCGTAATGGCTTTTCTTATAGGTAATCTTGGCCAACAAGTCAAGCATCCTCTGCGAATTTTCATTATAAAACCATCAAAAATATCCAATTGAGAGATGAAATCTGCCAAAGCTGTCTCGCTCACCACCTGAGTAGCTTTCTCTTTTAAGCTTTACGCCATAATCAAAGTCTAAAGTACCAACCGGGGTCAATATTTTCAAACTAAGTCCAACAGCTGTTCGCACTTTTAACGGTTCAAAACTATTTACATAAACTCGTCCTGCATCAAAAAAAGTTCCTATCATGATATTTTCTGCAACGATAAACCTGGGTTCAATTTTGTAATTTGAAAAAAAAGCTTTATCACCAACCACATATTCTGCAATATCTGAATCCTGTGCATCATCCAAACGATTTATTTCCGTATCATCAAAACCTCTAACTGTATCTGTGCCATCCAATCGAAATACTTCTCGACTTGGAATATATCCCCTGGCACGACCTTCCGAAGCGATAATAGTATCTGTATCTGACGCTAAATTTTGTTGAAAACCCATGGAAACAAATGCGGCAATCGTAACTTCGCCAATAGAATAATAAAATTTATTTCTACTGACCAATTTCATAAAATTTATTTCAAGCTCACTGGTTTTTTGTGATAAAAAAGCAGGGTGGGCGTATTCACAAGACAGCATCAGGTGGGAACCCTCCCGGGGATTTATGGTTCTATCACGAAAATCAAGGGTAACTACCGGGGTAATACTACCTATTCTGTAATCATCTTGATCTTTTAAATCCGTGACATCGAATGGTTTGATTTCTTCCAATTTGTATCGTAATGAGGTGGACAATTTTCTAGAGAAAAACAATTTAGTAAAAAGGGTAGAAATTCTAGAAATATCTGCATCAAAGGAATAATATCTTCTCCTGATCTGCGATACTTCCCCGTCAAAGGCAACAGGATAATTGAATATATAGGGTTCTTCATAACCAAGTTTAGCATTATATTCAAGCAGCCTTTTTTCTTCTTTTTTTCTTCTTTCATCAAAACTGTCAAAATCCAAACGTTGATTGGTTTCCAGTTTCAAACTTAAGGATCTATTCATACCCCATAAATTGTTATAGCTAGCCGAGGTAGCTAGTTTAACACCTATATCCGTACGGAATCCAGGGGCTATTTCCAAGGATCCAAAATCCCTCTCGTGAATTTCAATAAACAAGTTAGTATAATATAAATCAGAATCCTCTTTTCGAGATTGAATAACCGGCAAAATTTTAATACTGGAAAATAATCCAGTGGACAAAAGATAATCTTTTATTTTTTCCAGAACCTCGTGAGTGATCAAGTCTCCTTGTTTTAAATTTACTTCGCGTAATATCACTTCGGTTTTCGTGGTGATATTTCCTGACACCACTACTTCATGAAAAATAAGTTTCTTACCCGTCTTAACATCAATATTTAAAATAGCCGATGTCTGCGAAAGATCAAATTGCAAAAGTTTAGGGTCATTAACGTTTACAATATCTGCAAAATAGTAACCTTCATTTCTGACTTTATTTAAAACAGTCTGTAAATCAGTCTGAAGTTCTACCAAATTAACCGGAGCACCTTCTTTATTAATCAAAACTTTCTTGATTTTTATCGCAGTATCTGTATCCAAATTATTAATATTAATTTTTTCTAATATAACCTGTTGTTTTTCCCGGATGACATATTCCACATCTGCACTTTGATAATTATCTGCAAAAACTATCTTTGGCTCAGACACTTCTGCAAACACATGACCTTCTCTTAGGTAGCTCTCTTTAATAATATTGCTAAATTGTTGAAGATAATTTCGATCAACAAACCCTCGACTGGCCATGGTGGATGCCTTTTTTTCATACAAACTATCCAGTTTTCGATCACTCCACTTTTCGTTCCCATAATATATATGCGTCAGTATAGGCACTTTTTTACCTTCATTTATCTTAAGATAATAGTTTGTATATTTTCTTCCAAGCTTATTTACACCAGCACGAATTTTCGTTTTAACGTTGGTATTATACACCCCATATTCTTCGTATTTTTCATTGATCATTCTTTCAAGCTCGATAAAAGAAAATTTTCCCTGATTGGTTCGGACAAATGATTTTACAAACCCCATTACTTCCTTGCGGTCTAAGACATGATTTCCTTGAATATGAAAATTAATAATTTCACCCAGATTTACTGACAAGATTATTTTAACATCCCTATTTTCTCGAAAATATTCCCCCACGGTAATTTGAAAATTATAATAACCATTATCCTTGTAATCGTTACTAATTTGTTCCAAATCAATTTTGATTTCCTGCAAATCGTATATTTTGCCTTTGGCCTTTAAAAATGAGGTGACAATTTTTTTTCTAATAGAATCATCCTGACAATCAACCACAATTTCAAAAATTCGTATAACCTTCTTTATATTTATTTGAATATTAAAATTAACTTTATCCTGATGATATGAATCTAATATGGTAATCTTTTCTACAACAATTTTTTTCTGCAACAAAAAATTCTCTAATATTTTTTGAGCATCTATTCCTTTTTGGGCATCATAAATGTCGTCTGTTTTATAAGGAAAAATTTTATAAAGTTGTTGAACATTTAAATCACTGATATTGGACCCAATTGATATTTTTCCAACTCTTCTTTTGGGATCCATCTTGATTATAATTTTTGCCTCATTTTCGTTTATTTCAAAAACCTGTAGCCTTAAATCATTTAATAATCCTTCCGCTAGAAAGTTTTTGGTTTTTTCTTGGATTTTTGCTATTTCTAAAGTTTGATGCTTCAATTCATAGATTCTGTTTTTATATCTTTCACATCCTTTTACAATAGAGCATTCCATTAAAACTTCTTTGATATAAAATTCTTTTTGAGCAAAACAATGAGCGCTTAAAAAAATTGAAAATAAAGTGATTAGTAATCTTTTCAAAACGACAACCTCAATTTTAAATCCGCCCCTACTGAAGTGCTCGATTCTGAAGAAATCTCAGGATCTGTTTTAATTTCATATACCCCTTGCAAAGTCCAATTTTTATTAAAATTATAATTTAAATTCATTTCTTGTTTTTCCCCCAAGGACCCCCCCACCACGCTGGATACTGAAGCATCCACTTTTTTTCCCAACTGCTTTTGCACTTTAACTTTGGTAGCCGATCTAATCTTGGTAGTGCCATGATCACCAGAAGATGAAGTTCCACCTACTAGGGAGCTTTCGGTATCTTGAAATTCTTGTACAATACTAAGCTTGAGTCCGAGGGATGAATTAAGACTTTCGTTGATTTTTAACTGTTCAACCAATAAACTTCCAAGGCCTACTGAGGTCATTGCCTGCCGATCACCTTGTTGTAAGTTTTTGGAAGTTTCCGTGGTAAACCCGAGAGCCAGGAGTGATATGATATCTTCCCTGGAGAGCACTGGTTCGGAACTAAAATTAATATTAATATCATCAAAATTTCCATTTATGCTAAGTTTGATATCATATTCGTTGACTTTGGCATGGCCCAAAAAATTAATTTCTGGTTTTTTTCCAATATTTTCTCCCGCTAATACAATACGTCCTTCATTAATAAAAAATTCATTGCCTTTGAAAAACAACCTACTAGAGGCAGGAACAATTTTCAACTCACCGGAAATCTCGGGATCTTCAGGATTGCCATCAATATTGACTGTGCCATCCAATTTAATATCTGCCAGTGCATTTTTTATTGAAATCATAGTGGTTGGGTGAATGGTGATTTTATAATTAATAAATACCAATTTTCGTTTATTCTCCAGGTTGGGCAGATATCTATCATAAGTATTTGAAGAAGTTTTTTTACTTTTAATCAGTTCATCCAGTTCATCAAAAATATCTGCTTTATTTAAAAAAATCTTTCCCTCAAGTAAATATGGCAATTGATCCCCTGATAACTCAAATTCTCCAGAAGTAGTAAGATTGGTTTTTTTAAACAAAGAAAGATTAGTATCATTAAATTTTCCAACAATTTTTATCTTGGGAAAAGGTGTTTGCAAAATAACTTCACCCGACGCATTTACTTTTCCACCTCCATATATACCCTCAAATTTTTTTAACTCTAAAATATCTTTTGCCAGCACAATATTAAAATTCAGTTTTTCAAACATGCCTGGCAGGCCATCAATCTTGACTGACAACCCCTTACCCGAAGATGTCATCATCAAATTATAACCGGTATTATTAAACACCAGCTCGGCGTTACCCTTAATTTTTCCATCAGCTTTCTTAATTTTTCGAGAAAATATTTCAAATAAACTGGAATCAATTTGATATTCTCCGTGAATCTTGATTCCCAGGCGTTGATCTCCTTCACCGCTTGATCGTATCCACTCATTATCTCCATTCACCGCCAGATCCCATTTTTCAATATTTCCTTTGTTCATAATAATTTGATTTTTATCCGCTTGAATACGATAAAGCTTACCGGCTTTTGATAAATTAAGTTTTATAATATTTAAGGCAATATTGAGCTTTTCCAAATCATATACATTAAAGGTTGACCGGATATTACCCTCAACAACTCCACCCAGAGTAGTATCCTTGATGTTGTGATCTGAGACAATTCCTGCAAGTTCTTTAACCTTGTTTGTTTTAATATCTAAATTAATATATGAAGGTTGAGACAATGCCTTTGGCGTATTATCAAAATTGATAAATGAATCCAGCTTAATAGTATCCCCCAGTACTTCCCCGTTAACATACAAACTTTTTCGATTGGAATAAATATTAAGGGCTGATCCCTTTACCGACAAATCACCTATATATGCATTAGACATGATTATTGAGCATCTGGTAACTAATTCCCCAATTGGACCGCTTCCATAAAATGTACTATCAATCTGGCCATCGTAGCCCCAATTTAATACATTATAAATATTTACATCTTTTAACTTTAGATTCATCAACTTTATTTCATAATCAATAAATTTATTACCCAAATCATATGAAAATCTTCCATCAAGTGATGAACTGTGTTTTTTGATCACAAAATCCTTGATCTGAATAATATTATCTTTAAAAACAAAATCCATGTTAAATTTGTCAAACTCTTCCGTATAAAGCTGTAAATTTTTTCCCTTTAATTTCCCCTCAATATTTAAATTGCCTCCATTGGGTTTTCCTTTAATTGAAACTTTCGAGCCAATTATAAAATTAATTGATTGTAGAATATTTTTTTCTATCCCTTGAGTTAATGGGTTAATCATTTTAAATAAATCTGACGCTCCCCCGGTTTGAACATCAACTATTAAATCCAGCTGCCCTTGATTTTTAATATCAATGTCCCCCTTGGCCATATATAATACAGATTGATATTTGCAGCTTGGAGCATTAATGGATAAAAATAAATCATCTAGATTTAGTTTAACTTTTCCAACCACAATTCCCAGATTAAAATTATCAACGACTACCTCTGACAACCCAATATTAAAATCAAAAATGACATTTTTACCTGCATTATTTATTTTTAAATCGATATCGCCATTTCCCTTCAGGGGAAATCCGGCAATAGGGCCAAGCTCCCTAAAATCAATTTCTCCATCCATTACTTCAATATCAATTTTTTGAGCTATAGTTCCTTTAACCGGTAATACAGAATTTTTAAATTTTACAATCGTATTGATATTTACCGCACCGTCATTAGCTAGATTTACATCAAAGCCACCAGTTTCAAGAAAAACTTTAGAGTTTTTGATAATTGGATCAGTTTTCCCAACCAACAATAATTCTGATACATAGAAACTTTCAAGCGGTCTAAATGATAAAATTTTTAAATCCCTGGATAACTCCACTTCAACATTCCCGTTCATATACCCTTTAAGCATATCTAAATTTTCCTTGACAATATAAAGGGCGGTGTTGGTATGTAGATTCTGGGCATTTACAACAATCTTGTTGTCCACATTTTTTTTGGTTTTAATATCAAATATGGCAAATGGATTAATTAGCGACAATTTCCCCGCCTTCTCTTCACAAATCATTTTAGTAATAACTATTAGATCATTATCTTTTTTCCCTTCTAAATTCACACTTTCCAATTTTGCCCAAGGACTTATAAAATTACGAACTGACAGTAAAAATTCAACGCTTGGATTCAATATTGATTTACTTAAATGCACATCAAGCTTTACGTTTCCGTCTATTTCTTTTTGAGATTTAACCCCCATCCGATTCAATAAATCGTCTATTTGTCCATCAATGCTTAAAGTACCATTGAAATTCAAAATCTCTGATGCATTATAAAATTCCCCACTAAGTTTATATCTTTCGTAATTTTTATATATTTTTATTTCCTTAACCAATAACTTGCCACGTGAATAATCAATTCTCAAGTCAAGTCCATCTATCTTGTCAAGTTTAAAATTTGAAAAATCATCCACGGAAATATTCTCAAGATTTGCTTTAAGCTCTAAAACGTTTTTACCAATTTTAAGCAATAATTCTTCAACCCAAGCGCTTTGATTATTAACTTCAAGCCAAGTACTGGCGATTTCAAGTTTTTTTATAATAACTGGAAGTTTCTTTAAAAATGTAAAAAAATTTTTTTCAAAAACGTGCGTAATATTTATTTGGGAAAAATCAATTGGAATTTCCTGGGATGGCTTATCTACCCGAAGTTTTATTCTGCCATCACCCAGTTTGATTTTTTCAATAATGACCTTATTGGACAAAAAATTAATTAATCCCAAGTAAATATAAATTTCGCTGGCCAATAAACTTAAATCCGTCTTTTGCTGCTTTTCAAAATTTTCGATCACAACATCTTTCATTAAAATCGAAGGCGGAAACATGTTAATGCTGATATTACTAAACTTGATGTTCATTTTATATTTGTTCATTAGTTCAGAAGAAATTTTTTGCGAAAATAAGCTTCCCAGGTACTCTGTTTGCAATATTCTCCAAAATATCCCGGAAACGAGCACAATAGATAGCAGGAATAAAAGTATCATTTTATTTAATTTATTCAAGCTCTTTAATCCTGGCCTCTACCATTCTGTAGTTTTTTTGATCTTTTTCGATCTGTTTAAAAATCTTTAACGCCTCTTTTTTGTTACCGGTTTTTCTTAATGCTTCTCCTTTCAGATATAAAAAATCCACCTTCTCATTTTTTCTAAGCGGCATTTTACCAACCACATCATTGACACCAATAATCACATCACTGTACCTGTTTATCTCCAGCAATATGGCCATTTTTAAATATTCCATTTTAACATAAATCATATCATTCGAATTAACTGTTGGATCACATTTTACTTTTTCAAGAAAAAACAAAGCCGCTTCATTCATTCCTGTGACGAATAACGCCACCACAATATCCTCATAATATTTTTTTATGGTCGGTTGATCTAGGGTTTCTAAATATCTCGTAAAAGCAACCTCGTTAAGGTGAAGATCATCCTGGCTCAATACTGCCTGATCATTGGTTAGTAGAGCAATTTTGTATAAAATTTCTTCTAAATCTTTCAAGGGATCTTGACCATTTTCCAAAGAAGAGGATTCTTTCACATTTTCAATAATTGTATTGTTACCATCTTGCTGTTTTAATTGTTTTAATTTTTCCTTTGCCTTTTTTTTATTCCCGATACTCTTTAAAAACAAAATATCTCTTTCAAGTTTTTGAACTTCCGTGGATTTTTTTTCATTTTGATTTTTCTGCCTTATCAGTTCACCAAAATTTTCATAAGTATCGCCTGAATTTTCAGACAAAGATGAAGGAGATTCATGGGATTTTAAATCTTTTATTTTATCCACTATGGTAGTTAACATTGTATTATCAGTACAAATTGTTTTGGCATATTCAACATAATAGTCAACATCAAATAACAACTGCCAAGATTTAAATATTTTAAGATATTCCAAAATAACAAGCAGCATCCGTTCACACAAACCATTGATAGCCACTGTTTCAAAAATAATATTAATCAACTCCTTTTGTACTTCTTTTTGATGTTTATTAAATTGTAAAAAAAGAGAAAAGATATAATACAAAGCCAGAAATTTATATTTTCCAACCAGTAAATCCTCATCCTCCATAAATTTATCCAAAATATTGTATGTTCTTTGATAAAAATTTAAAATATTGGTGGATTTTTCACTTATGTTTTTTTCTAAAAATTTATTTATTTCTTCCCACTTTCCTTCCAATAAAAAAACTTCCAAAAGCGTTATTTGATAATATTCATCATCACCGTAAGTTTTCTGATACTCCTGCAATACTGCCTGTAGCTTGCCTGTATTTTTATATGCTTTTAGAAAATCAATCAGCAACCGGATAACTTGTTTCGCCTGATCCAGTTTTCCACTTGTTTCCAATAACCCCCAAAGTTCAAAAAGTTTAGTGGTTTTATTTTTACAGTCCTTTTTCTTAAGTTTTTTCTTAAGCATTTTAATTCTAATGGCATCTAATTTTTCTTCTTTTAAAAAATCTAGATATTGATCTTCCACTAAATCCAATTCTTGATCTAAACTGAGCAATTCGTTGATTTTTACAAGATATTCATAACAAGTATTTTTTTCTGCTATTGATGCCTGGTTTTCTTTTAATATTTTATTAAAACATTGAACGGATTCATCAAATTTATTTTGATTAAACAAATCCTTTCCTAGTAAAATATCATCCATGATATTTCCTCATCTATTCTAACAACATCATTATGTGTCTATTTTACTACTTTTGATAAAATGATGCAGGAAACGTAATAATTTCCCCATACTTAACCACTTTATAATCATTTTTTTAGACAATTAAATTTACAATCAATTTAAATAGCTGATTAAAACACTTAGCCTTTAACTCTTTCCACATATTCACATGTTCTTGTATCAATTTTTAAAAGCTCACCCTCTTTAACAAAAAGTGGGACATTTATTTGAAGTCCTGTTTCCATAACAGCTTTTTTATTACCGCCCGAAGCGGTATCACCCTTAAGGCCAGGATCAGTTTCTTTAACTCTAAGTACTACAAAATTGGGGAGGTCTACCGATATAGGTTTTCCTTTGTAATATAAAACTTTCAGGCGCATACCCTCTTGAAAAAAACCTTTCGTCTCAGAAACCTGATCCTCGGTAAGACAAATGGATTCGTAAGTGGCCTGATCCATAAAATGAAATCCACTATGATCGCCATACATATATTCCATTTCCATGTCATGTAAATCTGCTTGTTCTGCACCTGTATCCACACCCGATTTGAAAGTCCGCTCAATCACCAAACCAGTTTCCAAATTTCTTAATTTGGTTTTATAAAACGCCGAGCCTTTGCCTGGATTTACAAATTGTATAAAAACAATTTCGTAAGGCTTGCCTTCTATCTCCAGTTTCAAACCCTTTTTAAATTCAGTTGTAGAAATCATTTTAAACTCTCCTTCATTTGGTACAAAATCTGAATTGCAGCAGTATATGTATCTCTTTTGAGTCCTTCAAGTACAAAATCAACTCCACTGGCGGTAATTCTAGTTTTTCTGAATTCTTCTCGAGTGTGGGTATTAGTGAGGTGAACCTCAATTTTTAAGCACTTTACAAGTTTTAAAGCATCCAATATGGCCACAGAGCTATGGGAATACCCCCCTGGATTGATAACCAGGCCATCAATATCTAACTGGCTAACTTTTTGTAATTTATCAATAATTTCACCTTCATGATTGGATTGATACCACTCTAAATTAACAGGAAGTCCAGTCAACTTTTTTTCAGTGATTTTTATGAGTTCATCAAGGGTTTGAGATCCATAAAGAGCAGGTTCTCTTTGACCGAGCATATTTAAATTTGGACCATTTATAATCAAAATATTCATAAATTATTATCCATATTATTGACAGGCATACAGTCTGAAATTCTCAGCCCTTTCCCTTATGGCATTCAAGAATTTCGAAAACTGGGTTTCATATATGGCAATATCAACATTTTTTTTCTTTTTCAATTTCTTATCCAGACACTGCATTAAATTATCCCGACCTTCGTTTTCTATCCTTTGATGTTGAATTACAGGGATTTTTTTAGTGATCTGCTCACTGTTTTTTTCTTTAACATTTCCAACTTGGACCAATTTTGCCAATTGCTTGATTTTTTCCTGGGTATTTTTATTATGAGGATCCAAGACAAGCAGCTTTTGCAAAATCTCACTGGCTTTTTGGTAATAGCCTTGTTCACAATAAAGATCCACCAAAGTGTGAGTAATCATGGGAAAGTCCAGACCTTCCTCATTTTTAATTTGGTTTTCATTTTCTGTATCTAAATCCAGATTTATTTTTATTTTTTTATTTTCTTGTGCATCTATGGTTTTTTTCCAAATTTTTGCAACATCATCAATTTGCCATGATGAAACAGTTTCTTGATTCTTTACAATTTTTTCATTTTTTTCTTCAGAATTAGTTTTAGGCTCGACAAGATCGACTTGAATCCAATCCTCGGGAGTCGAAGAAGTATGTCCTGGCACCGGTCCTGATTCTATACTGGAAAGATCAAAAAGTTGAAGTTGATTTTTTTTCAACACTGCTTTTCGTTCATCTATCAAAGGAGTATCTTCTTGTTCCAACTCCTTGACTCTCTCGGCAACAGATTTATCCTTTGGATTTATAAAAAGTAAATACTTGAATGTTTCCAAGGCTTCAGCAGGCCGGTTGGTTTTAACACAAACTTCTCCGAATAATTTTTGTAATTTTATATTATCTCGGTTTTGGGCAATTAAAGGCCTGAGCGTGTTATAAGCAAGATCAAAATTGTTTTTATCAAAATAGCAATAAGCTAGCACCAGGTAGCCCATCGGATAATCAGGATGTTGTTTTATGCCTTTATTTAATATATCAAAGGCTTCTTGCAAGAGCCCCAGTTTCCGATACGATTCGGCCAATGGGGCAAAAATTCGAGAAGAAGGGTCTTTCTCATAATATTTTTGATATCGCTCAAGTAATGGTGAAGTCAAGTCTTTATTCATATTAATAAACGCTACCTATATTTCCTTATTTCCCTCAATCAGACCGGCTTCTTCTTGATTGATTATTCTCGGGGTTAGAAAAATAATCATTTCCTTTTTATTGGTTGAAGGATTATAGAGCGTCCTAAACAGCCACCCCACCAATGGTAAATCTTTCAAAAAAGGTATTCCACTGTGTGCTTCGTTGGTGCTAAAAGTATATACACCACCAATGACAATGGTTGATCCATTATCAACCAACACATTGGTGGTAATTTTTCTTTTGGTGGAAGGTGGCATGGCCCCTGCAGCAGGTGCGGTACCGAAAGACCCTTTTTCTATATCAATTTGCATCACAATAGAACCTTCGTTGGTAACTTGAGGAGTGACATCCAACTTTAAATCGGCAGTAACCGCAGCCCATCCGGCAGTAGTGCCAGCATCGGTAGATACAGTTTGTTGATAAGGTCTCTCTTCAGTTTCTGTAATCGTTGCCTTCTTTTTATTTTGTGTAATAATTTTAGGACTAGAAATAACTTTACCTTTGCTTTCTGACTCCATTAACTGCAAATTAAACTTTAATTTTTCCACCCTGCCAAAAATCCCAACATCCAGACCCAGTAATGCCCCACTTTCCACTGGAGCAGTACTGAAAGAAAATCCCGGGCCTACATTGTCAACCTTATCCATGCTTTTAATCGGATTATATGACCAATTAACCCCGTTGCGCAGCCCGATTTCCTTGGCATACCGTTCATCAATTTCAACCAGTTTTGACTCAATCAAAACCTGTGGTGTTTGAGTATCAAGGGCATCTATAATCTTAACTAGTTTTTCAATAACTTCAGCAGTGTCCTTTACGATCAACGAATTGGTTCTTTCATCTGGTGAAATTTTACCACGAGTAGGAGTAAGATATTCGTTGGTAATTTTTTGTATATCCGCCAGCTGGGCGTAACTGATTGGAAAAATTTTAGTTACCAAAGGCTCCTGGCTTTGAGCTGCAGCTTTAGCCTTGATTTTTTCAGACTCCTCTTCGGCTGCCTTGACTGCAGTGGTAATAAACAGAATCGAACCCTTTTTTCTGGCCACTAAATTATTCAAATCCATTATCAAATCCAAACTATGATCCCATGGAACATTCGTAAGTTTTAATGTCATCGGTGCCAAAGTCTTAATTGCCGGATCCGTTATGATATTAAATCCCGAAGCATCCGCAATCATTTTGAGCAAATCTTCGACCGGCATATCCTTTACATTAAATGAAAATCTAGAACCTATATATTTTTTCTTTCCCGAAAGAGTCAGGTTTTCTAAAATATCATTTATGGATGCAGACTTGGGAACATGTAAATCACTCATTTCCTCTTCATCCAACTTTTCGGCACCGGCAATTTTTTGTTCATCAACCTCTCTTTTGGAAAAAACTCCAAACCGGTTTTCCATAATCAGAAACATTTTATTATTTTGTCTTTGCAAAATCGAACGCACATTGTCTCTTAATTGAACCACCACTCGCAGATCGTTATACGCATTGGCTTTCTTATAAGCTGATACAAACACGATGCTGCCTGAAAATTCTGAGGTATCAAATGCTCGCATGACCCTTTCGGTTGCCTCAGTATTTTTAAGTTCCAAAATAATCTGCTTGTCTTCAATGGCATGAAATTTTTTAACATCTTCCACGGTTCGATCAAATTCAAATTCCAATTTAGATAGTTCTCCATCTTGAAAGAATCGAATGCCGTTGAGCTTTTTAATTTGAGATTGATCCTCTTGCGAATAAGCCGAGGCTACCATGATAAACAATATAGAAAATACCATTCTATAAAAGTATAAAAATCCTTTCCTCATAAAACCTCATCCATAAGAGTATTACATACATAGAATAATTCTATCATTATATGTTTCAAAACAAAATTTTTTTTTAACACTTATGATTTGAAATTAACAATCTATTTGGATGGATTTTCCCTGACCGGAATGATGGTTTCAATATACTCATCCTGATTATATACATTTTTAATTTTTTCAACAAAAACCACGCCTGCTGGCATAATTGCCTTTAGCTCTATATCTTTTTGCGGCCCAAACAACATACCTTCTTTTAAAACTATTCTATTATCACCGATTTTGACTGTTGCCCTTCGTTCTGGCCCAAGCAAAATGCCGGTTATTTGCATATTTTCTATATTTACCGTACTCGGATCCACATCACCTCCGATATTGGTGATGACCCCATCTTCCACCCAATAAGGTCGGTTTTGAATCAGGTTCTTTTTTTTCGATTCCTCGATATCAGGCATTTTAAAAGGATCTCGTAAATCCACAGGGTTTTCAATATTAGTAGTAATATTTTCTAAAATTGGCAGCGTACGTTCCTTAATACCAAACTCTTTTGCTTTACTTTTTTCTAAATTTTGAGCAACGGGGGTCGGTTCCGAAGCGGGGTCCGTAAAAGGCACAAAAACTTCTGTTGTTTTAGTTGTCTCTTCTACAGTTTTGGTTTCTAGTGAATCAACCGTCTTGCTAGATTCCTCGGTTATCTTGGTCTCAGTCGATTCAAGTGATGGTTTTGCTGATTCCTCGACAGTCTTGATATCAGTCGATTCAGGTGATGGTTTTGCTGATTCCTCGACAGTCTTGATATCAGTCGATTCAGGTGATGGTTTTGCTGATTCCTCGACAGTCTTGATATCAGTCGATTCAGGTGATGGTTTTGCTGATTCCTCGACAGTCTTGATATCAGTCGATTCAGGTGATGGTTTTGCTGATTCCTCGACAGTCTTGATATCAGTCGATTCAGGTGATGGTTTTGCTGATTCCTCGACAGTCTTGATATCAGTTGATTCAAGTGGCATTACTGATTCACTATCTTCTTGCCCCAAACCAACACTAGTTAGGATAAATATTATTATTAAAATCCAAAGAGGGTACATAGCTGTTATCCGTTTAAACCTTTTTCTAATCATAATTTTAAAATACTGTTTTTATTCTTCCCTAGTCGCTTCTTCAATTTTTTCATCCACATTATTATTTTTTATCCTATTATTCTGCTTATTCTGCCTATTTCTTCTTTCAATAATATCAGAATATTTATTCAAAATATCCCCTACCACATCATCCGATTCTTCATATTTTGCATTATATCTGTACGACTCAATGGTTACATTGCCATCCACTAACACATACCTGCCTTTTTGCTTGGTGGCTTTTTCCTTCAATTCAATCGCTGGAATATTAAGCAATCGTTGACCTTTAGAAATTTGCTCCAACAATAATAAAAATTGCAAATATGTCCCGGTGGCTTTCAAATTATATCTGGTCACAAAATAAAAATCTCTTTGCTCCTCCTTGGCAGAACTGAGTTCCATACTTTGCATATTAATCTGGCTACCAATATTTTTAATTGTTTGAAGATTGGTCAGATCGTCATTTTTGGATGGCAATTTACTCTGCAGATCCTTAACTTGAAGCATGACCAGCTTGATATTTTCGATCGCCAGATCCACATCCTTGTAATACGCTTCCAACAGTTTCAATTCCTCTTCCTTCTCCTTAACTTTGGCAACAATCTGATCCAATACATTAATCTCATTGGCTAACTCAATTTCTTTTTCTCCCCACAATTCATACCCGATGTACGCAGTGTAGGCTAAAATCAGAATATAGATATGTTTCAACAATAGCTTCATTTTATTCTACTCATAGCTTATTATTTTGCCTTCAGCTTCAAAATGTTCAACGTTAGTAGCCTTCCCCTTTACCGTTATTGATTCCGTCTTCACTTCCTCATTTAAAATCTTGAAAGATCCACCAAAAAATTTTGATTCGTTGGCCCTGGCAATAAATCCTCCGATACTGTGGTAATTATAAGCAGTCCCGGAAATATTTATTTGATTATTTTGAACCCTTATAACTTTAAACCATAGATCATTACCTATATCCCGGGCTAATCTTTCTAAAATTTTCCGGGGATTTGACTTGTTCTCCAAAATCTGACTGACATGCTGGGTTTTGGTTTTCAGTTGCTCTTTCTTCACATCAAATTCATTAAGCATATTTTTAATACGCTCATGATTAGATATATCCTTTTTGATTTTTTTGAATTTTAATTCTTCTTGCTGGGTTTTTTCTTTAATTTTATCTATTTCTTGACCATAGTAGATATTTATCCCCTCTTGCGCTCCAAAATAAATAATAATTGACACGATTATCCCGGTCCAGCTAACGGCACGGAAATCCATTCCCATCACGATTGGAATCTTGATCTTATCCTTTTTAACACCAAGAAGATTAATTTTAATCATTCGTCTATCTTCCTCATGGCCAATCCAATCGCCGTAACACCCGTATAGGTGATCGAATCAATATCACTTTCCGAAAACTTGCTATCATAGGTGATTTTTTCAAATGGATTAATGAACTTCACTGGTAATTTTAAAATTGACTCGAGTCCTTCAATAAGATTGGGAGTCAAGGCTCCTCCGCCAGTGACCCAGCATTCAGAAAAATCCTCATCACTCATGGCAGTTATATAAAAATCAATCGTCTTTTTTATCTCTTTGAAAAAAATCTCCAAAACATCTTCAATAACTTGAAGAACTTCTTCCGGAAGATTTCCATTTGCATCGGATTGGGTTTTGAGGCCCTCGGCTTCCAAGAAATTCAACCCCAACTGTCTTTGAATTTCTTCAGTGATCATGGAGCCGCCGATATTGATCTCTTTGCAAAATGCCAGAATTCCTTTTTTATGAATAATAAATGATGTCTTTTGCGCACCAATATCCATTATTATTCTGGAGAAATTTGGATCTTCCATTTCTTCCAGATAAAGATGTTCAAAAACGTTGGTAATCGCAACCGCATCAACATCCACAACTTTCACTCGCATTCCGCTATGCTCGACTAAATCCTTGTAGCGATAGATGACGTCATTTTTGGCACCGACCATCAGCACGTCCACCCCACCACCAATATTTTCCCCGAATAAATGGTAGGAAACCGTAGAACTGTCTATGTCAAACGGAAGATATTGTTCTGCCTCCCATAATACCTGGTCTTCAATTTCCTCATCCGTCCCGCCGGCTAATTGCAGTTTTCGCACAATTGTATTAGGACCGGATATTGATATACAGGCGTTAGTGGTATCAATATTGGCCTCAATAACCGCCGATTGCAGGGCTTCGACGATCTCATCCTCCTTTTGAATTTCATCCTCGATTAAAGCACCTTCTGAAAGTGGTACCGAGGCATATTTAACTAATTTGTAAACACCTGGCTTGGTTTCAATTATTTCTGCCACTTTGACAGCACTTAATCCAATATCAATTCCCACCACGCTAGAAGAGCCCAGCTTTAAAGCATCTTTAATTTTATAAACCAGATTGTTAATTATAGTTTTATCTATCATTCAATGACCCACAAAATGAGATTTGTACATGCATACCTCATCATTATAAGTATAACCTTTAAAAATATTTAATATCAAGGAATTAATGCACCTGGTGCATATACCAAAGCATTTTGATCTGCTATCGACCACATGGAAAATATCGACAAAAAAAATCAGAATAGTAAATTTGAAAAATGGAAATTACAATGATAAATGGACCAAAGGGGATAGGTTCATTCTTATTTTTTTTTGCCACCAACAACCAAAGTCCACCAATAATCGCCCCTAACATACAACTTAGCGAAATATTATAGATGATCCCAATCGGCCCCAAATAAAGACCTAAACAACCATAGAGTTTTAAATCGCCTCCTCCCATGCCAATTTTTTTAGTGATGAGGTAAAACACCCAAGTTACAGAAAAAGGAACAAAAAAACCTATCAATAAACCTGATAACCAAAAGGTCCACTTATAAAACACCCATCCGTGTGATAGCAAAAGCAAAAAAAGAAGCAAATTAAGAGAGTCTGGCAAAATCTTGTGCTTTAAATCCACAATAAAATGCACAAGAAAAATACACATGATCGTAAATAAGAAAAAATAATTAAGCAGGTAATCATAAGACAAATATTCTGGAGCCAGCCAAAGGGATATAAGGCCCGTCAAAAATTCTATCGCAGGATATAGGTAACTGATGGATTCACCACAACCGCTGCATCTTCCGCCCAGCCTAATAAAACTTATCATTGGTATATTTTCATACCAACTGATCAACTTATTACAATTGGGACAATTGGAGCGGGGAAAAACAATATTATAATCTCGTGGCAATCTATAAATTAAAACATTTAAAAAACTGCCTATTAAAACACCAAACGTAAAAAAAAATATTTTCAATATAATGGGTATCTGGTCAATCAAGTTCTTTTCTCTCAAAAACAATAATGTTCAATATCAGCATAAAACCTATGTATAAAATTGCATAGCATAAAGAACCCATCAAATAACCAAACGGCATTGAATGATTATAAATTATATAATCTTTTAGATTTAATTTATCAAAATCTGGGATAATCCATTTGGTCAAGGTCAACAATTTAACCAAAATATATTGATCCCTAATATAGTTTATCATCAAAGTGGCTCCCAACACATGTCCTAGAATAAAAATACAAATTGTGTAAATTACCGCCATGGTGACGTTGGTAATCAGTGAGAAAAAAATAACCACTAATAAGATAATTTGAGACTCTAATAAGCTAAAAAAAAGGGCCCACCACATTAGAGCTGAAATACTTCCCCCTAGAAAGTAAAAAAATGCCAGGATAATAATGCCAAGTAAAAATACGTTTATAAACAAAATAGAAGACATTCCTAAAAATTTTCCCGTAAGAAAATGCCACCTTTTGATTGGTCTTGATAAAATCATATAAGCAGTACGGTTTTCAACCTCATTGGATAAAAGGGAAACCCCTATAAAAATGGACATCCCGATAACCACTAAATACATTGATCCTATTCCAAAATCCAGGGCTATCCTTGCCTGGGCGCCGTGACTAAACTCCGAGGCAATATATGAGATTAGAATCAAAGCAAAACCCAGCAAAATTATGTTGAGTAAAATTTTACTCTTATAAACTTCAACGAAAGTATATTTGGATACAATAAAAATATTTTTCAAACCGCAACCTCTTAATTTTTAATTTTATATATTATTTCCTCTAAAGTCGGATTAATAACCCCTAAAAACAAAATATTTCCACCCAGTTTTAAAATTTCGGTCAAAAATTTATCCTGTAATCTTTTTTCCACTTCATATTCATAAATCCCTTGGCTTTGATCAAAGATTTGTGATTTTAAATATAAATCTTTAGCTGGTTGTTCATTGATCTTCACCCTTATGGTCAGATAGGTATGGCTATCCTTTTCTATCAGTTCTGATATACTGCCTTGATACATTAACTTCCCACTTTCTAGCACAATCACTTTTTTACAGACCTCCTCTATATCTGAAACGATATGACTGCTAAAAAAAATAGTCTTTCCATTTTCTGACAAATATTTAAGAGTATCCTTGAACTCTTTTCTTCCCACTGGATCAAGACCTGATAATGGCTCATCCAAAACAATAAGTTTGGGATCATGAATATTAGCAGAGATAAATCCCAATCTTTGCAGCATGCCCTTTGAATAACTTCTTATCTTTCGATCAAGCGCAAAAGTTAGCCGTAATTTTTCTGCCCAAAAAGCAAGTCTTTTCTCAATTAGACTCCTTTCAACCTTGTTGAGTTGCCCCAGGTAACCAATAAATTCCCTGCCGGTTAAATGTGGGTAAAAATATGGACGCTCTGGGAAAAAACCAATATTTGAGAAGCGCTCCACAGTATTATTTCCTAATTTTTTATCAAATACAATTTCTCCACTAGTAGGTGAAATAAAATTCATAATAATTTTAATAGAAGTAGTTTTACCTGCACCGTTTGCTCCCAAGAATCCTACCACCTCTCCTTCATCTACACTTAGTGATACATTATCCAAAGCAACAAATTTTTTCTCCCAAAAATGACCCTTATACTCCTTCGAAATATTCTTAAATTTAAACATACTTCTCCCATTCCATTTAATGGAATTATATACTAAAATTAGAAATAAATGAACTACTGTTACAAACATATATTATCTCTCATTTTTTTGATGATTCTTTTATTGGCTTTTGCCAATTTTTTTAATTCCACCGTTAACAAACCATTACTGAATATTTCCAAGGAAGACACCGCTTTAAATTTTAAATCCCATTTTTTAAAAAATTTTAATTTTGGACTTAAACGTTTTATCTCAAGTTACATATGGGTGCAGACCATCCTTGAATCAGATACCGAACAATACAAAAAAAAAGATGGCAACTCATGGATCTATTACCGGCTTGTTTCAATCACCACACTTGATCCAGACTTTGAGTGGGCGTACTTGTGGGGTGGACAGTATCTTTCAGTCATCAAAGACGATATTCAAGGTGCCAAGGATATTTACGAAAAAGGCATCCGTCTTTTTCCCAACAATTTTTGGCTTAATTTCTATGCAGGATTTCATTATTACTGGGAACTTGGCGATTGTCAGGCGGCATATGCGGTTTTTAGTAGAATTCTAAATCTCCCACACGCCACGGAACATGTTTTTTATCTTCCATCACTGGTTGCCAGGGCCAAGGCCTGCACCGGTGATCTGAAGACCGCTTATTTGATTGTAAATGATATCTATAAAAATGCGCAGGAAAATAGTGAATTAAAAGCAAAGCTACAACAAAACGCCTATGCTCTAAAAGCTGAGATTGACCTTAAATGCTTAAATCAAAAACAACCCAACTGCTCCACCACCGATTTTAACAATCAGCCTTATATCAAGCAAAACGGGATATTTAAGGCTGTGCAAAAATGGGTGCCGTACCGACTCAAAACCAGATCTCAAACAAATCTTAACTAACCCACTATAGCAGTACAGTTAAAAAAATTATTCATCACCACCAGCTTGCATGAAAATTGGCAAGTACATGGCTATCATTATCACTGCAACGATTCCACCCAAAACCACAATAATAATTGGTTCGATCAATTTAGTCATGTTATTCACCAGTACATTCACCTGCTCTTCAAAAACATCGGCAATTTTTAAAAGCATCTGATCCAAGTTACCCGTTTGTTCCCCAACTTTAATCATTTGGGCAACCATGTCAGGAAAATATTCTATTTTAGATAAAGGCTCAGTTAAAGTCTTTCCTTCAATAACTGCCTTTCGTACCACCACCACATCTTGAGCAATGATTTTATTATCAATGGTATCAATACAAATATTTAAAGCATCCACCAAGGCAACACCTGCACTCAACATAGTGGAAAGCGTTCTGGTCAGAGAAGCCAAGTTTCCTTTAATAATTATTCCACCAAAAATTGGAATATTCATTGTTATCTTATCATAAACAATTTTTCCACCTGGTGTTTTAATATAGGATTTTAATAAAACAATCATTAAAATCACCACTCCCACTATATGAAAAGCATAATTTTGAAAAAAATTCGATATATCCACAACCATTTGGGTAATAAAGGGAACTTCCTGTTTGCTATCTTGAAGCATTTCTAAAAATTTGGGTACCACAAAAACCATCATTCCATAAATAACCACAAACCCGATTAAAACTACTATCGCCGGATAAGTCATGGCTGATTTTATTTGAGACCTAATCTTTTGTTGGCGATCCATATGCTCTGCCAGTTTTCTTAAAATCTGATCAAGAATACCTCCTACTTCCCCCGCTCTGACCAGGCTGCAATAAAGCTTGTTAAAACCGCTTTGCTTTTCCATTGAATCAGCGATGGTTTTTCCCTCACCAACACTCACTGCTATATCCTGGATTGTTTTTTTCAAAACCATATTTTTTTCAGATTTATAAAGTATTTCAAAGCACTGTAAAATAGGAACGCCAGCATCTATCATGATTGCCAGCTGTTTGGTAAAACTGCATAATTCAAATACTCCAAACGATTTAGCCAGGCCCTTGTCAACCATCCATTCAGTCAAATCAAACTCAAGAATACTAGGAGGGATAACTTTTCTGGTTCTTATGCTTTTAGCTCGCAAAGCCTTGCGGACTTCTCGTTCACTTCTTGCCTGCATGGAACCAGACATTTTCTTGCCTGTTTTATCAGTACCTTCCCATTTCCATCTTCCCATAACTAACCTACATCATCCTATTCGTAGCCATCTTTTTCCTTAATTCCTAACATCTGCTTCAACTCTTCAGGAACAGTGGTATTGAGCAAGGCTATCTCAGGGGTAATAATCCCAGCTTCCACCAACTTGAACAGGCTTTGATTCATTGTTATCATGCCGGAACGCTCTTGCCCTGTTTGCATTTGCGAATATAATTGATGAATTTTATTTTCTCTGATTAAATTTCTTATTCCTATATTGGGAATCATAAGCTCGATAGAAACCACCCGGCCAGGCTCAAAACTTTTTTTAATCAATCGCTGCGAAACTATTCCTTGTAAAACAAAAGATAACAAGGTTCTTATCTGATCCTGTTGGTCAGCCGGAAAAACGTTAACCAATCGATTAATTGTTTGAACACACGAATTAGTATGAAGCGTTCCAAACACCAAATGCCCGGTTTCTGCAATTTTTATCGCTGCTTCAACAGTTTCCTTGTCCCGGAGTTCTCCAATTAAAATTATATCTGGATCTTGCCTAAGCAAACTTCTCATGGCATCTGAAAAATCATTGGTATCACTTCCCACTTCTCTTTGATTCACAATACATTTTTTATGGGTATGCACAAACTCAATCGGATCTTCCACTGTAATAATATGAGCCAGCTCTTTGTCATTAAGTCGATCAAGCAAAGATGCCAACGTGGTTGATTTTCCAGAACCCGTAGGCCCAGTCACCAATATCAACCCACTATCAATATCGGTCATAGACAAGAGAATGGATGGTAGCTTCAAAGACTTAAAATCTGGTATAATGGTTGGAACCAACCGAAAGGCAGCAGCAATTGCACCCTTGGAATAAAAAACATTACTTCTAAATCTTGCCAGTCCCTTTATGCCAAAAGAAAGATCCAGCTCAAGATTTTTTTCAAATTCATTTTTTTGATCCTCTGACAATATTTGATAAACAATTCTCTTGGTATCAGTAGGTGTAAGCGGGGGAATTTTGACTCTGACAATCTCACCATTTACCCTAAGTGCTGGTGCTACCCCGGCTGTAATATGTAGATCTGAAGCACCATTTTCCACCATTAATTTAAACAGCTGTTGAATTTTCAAATCAGAATTTTGATCATCCTGATCTTTGGTTTTGGTTTTACGAGTATAAATACTCTCGGTTTTACGAGTATTTTCCACATTTGTCTTGCTGTTATCATCTGAGTCTGAGCTATTCATAATTTACCTCAAAATTTATCACTACTGGAATTACTAAGTGCCTCATCGATAGTTGTCCCACCCTGGGCCACCTTGGTTAAAGCGGACATGCGTAGTGTTTTCATTCCTTCCTTAATTGCTTGTTTTTTTATTTCATCTGCTGAACCATTTCTTAAAACAATTTCTTTAATCATAGGTGACATTCCCATTACTTCATAGATTGCCACCCTTCCCTTATAACCACTATTATTACAATACTGACATCCCCGACCATGATAAACCTTCATCTCTTTGGCAGAGACCGGTGCAATTCCGCACATCACCAACTGCTCTGGGGTTATTTCTTTTTGAATTTCCTTGCACTGGCTACAAATTCTCCGGCACAACCTTTGAGCAACCACCACATTCAAACAACCTGTAACTAAAAAAGGTTCTATACCCATATTTAATAATCTGGTAACCGTGGAGGGAGCATCATTAGTGTGAAGCGTGGAAAGCACCAAGTGACCGGTAAGGGCTGCCTCTACGGCAATCTCGCCAACTTCCAAATCCCTGATCTCTCCAACCATGATGATATCTGGATCCTGCCTTAAAAAAGCCTTCAAGGCACTGGCAAACGTTAAACCCACTTCCTTTCTTATATTAACTTGATTTATCCCTTCAAGGTTAAATTCAACCGGATCCTCCGCAGTTGAAATATTTTTGTTCACCCGGTTAAGTTCTGTAATGGCAGAATAAAGAGTAGTGGTTTTTCCAGATCCGGTAGGCCCGGTTACTAAACACATTCCATATGGCTGATAAATAGCATCTTTAAAAACATCCAACTGTCTTTGTTCAAATCCTAGTTTGGTCATATCAGTTTCCAGAGTGGATTGATCCAAAAGACGCAAAACAACTTTTTCGCCAAAGAGAGTCGGCAGACACGAAACCCGATAATCAATGGTTTTGCCTCCCATTCTCAGTTTAATTCTTCCATCTTGCGGTTTTCTTCTTTCGGCAATATCCAACTGGGCCATAATTTTTAATCTGGAAATTATCGGTAACATATAATGGGCTGGCGGATCTTTCAGAGCATGTAACTGTCCATCAATTCTAAGTCTGATTCGAAATCTTCTTTCATAAGGTTCAACATGAATATCACTTGCCTTCTTGACAAAAGCATCTGCCAGAATTTTATTTACAAAAAGGATAATCTCTTCGCCAATATCCTCTTCCTTGACCTGTTTTTCTTCCACTGCAGAATCAGGCACCACTTCTTTTATTGAGTGGACCAATTCATCAATAGTTTCATTAACTCTTTCAAATATTTTTTTCCACGAAGATATGTTGGTTAAAATAATTTCAACATTAGCCTGAAAAAGAGCCTGGAGTTCAGGTTTTATGGATTGCAACGAGGGATCAAAAACCGCCACTGTAACTGTTCCAGACTTCTTTTGGATAGGAAGTATCCGATATTTCAAAACATCTTTTTTCTTAATAAGTTCCAGGGTTGCTTGAGGAATTTTGGCATTATACAAATCAATAAAGGTCAATTTGTATTTTTCTGAAATTACTTTAGCAAACTTGGTATCATTAAAGTAACTTAATTTCAGCAGACCAAATTCAGCAACATTAAGTTCATCACGATCATTTAAAAAATCACGAATATCCTTTAAGGGTACCATACCTGTGTTGGTGATGACGTCTGCAAATTCTTTTCTAAACATAAATTACATGATTACCTTTTAAATTTTATTATTTAGATGACTATCTTATCGGAATTGCTTAAATTTTTATTAACACTAAAGAACAAAATAATGTTTATGAAAAATATTGATGCAGATACAATACATCGTTTTTAATCTGAGTAATTAAATCTTCTTTTGTTTTAAACTTAATTTCATTCCTGATTTTATCAATAAAATGAACACTCAGGGTCTCACCATATATATCTTTATCGAAATTCAAAAGATATACCTCAATTGTCTGATCTTTTTTATCAGCATTGAAAGTTGGATTATAACCTATACTGGTCAAAGAGAGATATTCCTGATCTTGATAGTAGGCTTTTGTGATGTACACACCGTTGCAGGGAATTTGCATGACATCCAAAACCTGCAGGTTGGCAGTGGGAAATCCCAATGTACGACCGCGCATGGCACCCTTAACCACATTTCCGATGATTTCATAGGTCCGCCCTAAAAGCAGGTTAGATTTTTTGATATTACCATCACTTAGATATTGTCTGATGATACTAGAAGAGACTTTCTCTTTATTCACCAGGAATCTCTTCATTATCTCCACTTCAATATTTTTTTTCTTACATTCGCTTACGACAATATTTTGATCACCAGATTTATTTTTTCCAAAAGCAAAATCATGTCCCAAAAATATTTTTTTTATCTGATTGGTACAAAAAATATCATTTTGTAAAAAGGTTTCTGGGCCGATTGTGCTAAAATCCCTATGAAAATCAATTTCAACAACATAATCCACACCCATCTTTTCCAGATATAACCGCCGACTTTCATAATCACACAAGAGAAATCTTTGCTTTCCCTCCAATATCTCCTTGGGATGAGGAACAAATGTAATAATGGCCAATTTTGTTTGATTTTTCCGGCACTGTCTTTTTATATAATCCAAAACATACTGGTGTCCCAAATGAACACCATCAAAATTACCTATGGAAAGGTAAAAATTATCCCTTGATATTTGATTCAGACTCTTTAATATTTCCATTTTTAATCGATTGTTTTAATTCATCAAAATACTTTTTATTAAATTTAATATCCTTGTACTCTTCATAATTCCCATACGTTCTTCTAACACATTCTTCAATAACCTGTAAAAAATATCTTCTTGATTCATCCCTGATATCACATTTTTTAATTATATCCTCCAGATGAATAACCTGATCGCTTTTTTCAATCAAACTAAATAACTTGTGTAAATCGGAATAATTTATCCCGGTATTTTTTAATTTCAAGATTAACAAATCAATATCATCTTTTTTAGTTGACCGGATATAAAAATATTTTAAAACCAGAATTAACAAAACAATATTAACCAAACCCAGAAAAATTGTTAACATCATTTTTATGTTTACCCAACCATTTTCCCCGGGATAAACCAATCCAAGCCAGACCGGTGGATTAATTGACTGAGCCTGGTCAACCTGTTTTTTATCCTCACTAGCCACTATCGCATTATGATTATTGGTCTCCAGCATAATATTATTTGATTTTCCCAGGACTACCAATTGAGGAATTGCCAAAGAAAAATATTCATATTTATTTTCTTCAGGTAAAAAATATGAAACCTCTAGATTACTCTCCGGTAAGGTCATTTCGCTTCTGGCCAAAAAGACGTATTCAAATATTTTTTTTGCACTAAATTCATTGAGCTCTTGTAAATCAGCCTTGACTTCAAATTCTTCCAAATTACTCCCACTAAATAATTTAGGAGCAGCCAGCTGTTCCAATTCACCAGGACCAATCACTTCCAAGGTAAGTTCCACCGGCTCATTGACAAAATACTTCTCTTTTTTTGCTGTCATCTTAAATTGATGTTTACCAACCAGACCTAGAAAATTTTTTTGCTGGTTATCAACAGGCAAATCTATTACTTCCAACGATCGTGACTTACTTCTGAACCTATCTACCACTCGGGTTCTTCCCGTACCCAACTGATAGCTCATATATTCAACAGAAATATCAATCGCATCTATTTTTAAAGTACCTGTTTTTTGCGGATAAATTCTAGCGGAATAGAGAACGCTACGCTTAAGCATATATCCATCGTATTGAACATTTTCAACATACAAAGGTTTTTTAATGTATCTTTTTATAAAACTATTAAGTTTGGGATATTCCCGAATATCGATTCCATTTGCAATTGCCTCCACCTCGTTTGAAATGTAAACATAGTAGTCCACATTAAGGCCTTCTCCCTTGTACACTTTCTCCTTATCAACTACTGCTTCTACAAATATTTTTGCTGGTCGCAGGGCTTTACCGGCCACATCAATATTAATGTTTTGAACAGACTGTTCACCTTCCCCCGCATCCACTTTTATTTGTTCGATTCTTTTCATACCCTTGGAACCAGAGAATATGGTGTATTCTATATGATAATTTTTGCGTAATTTTAATTTTCCACTTACGTTGTATGAATCGTTGGTCTTTCTCACCTCTTTTTTTAAAATTTTTAAATTGATTGGAATAAAAGTCAAAAATGGTTCCAACTCCGAAAATGTCTTGATAGTGAAAGTAAGCTTGAAATTTTGATTTTCGCTGACCTTCGAGGGGTTAAGTTCGTAAGTCACCTCTGTGGAATAAAGCCTTCCAACTATAAACGGACTTAACAGAATAAGTATTATCAAATATTTTAACATTACCAATCCCTTTTGTTTCCCTTAGTATAGGTTTTTTTAATATCAGTTTTTACAAAACCTTCTTGCATCTTTTTATCTTTATCCATGATCTGTTTTAAAACAGTTGGAATACTGATCATTTTTCTTTGCTTTGCAATCTCCCCTTCTTTCTCTTTTAAATTCTGATTTTTTTTCATTTTTTCATCAGAGTCATCTGGAGAGTTTTCTTGTTTTTTTTGTGCATCATTTGAATGTTTCATCTGATTATCTGATTTTTGCTTTCCCTTCTCCTGATCATTATCGCCTTTTTGATTATCGGTATCTTTTTTGTCATTTTTCTGGTTTTGCTCATTGGATGATTTATTGTTCTGATTTTCCTGCTCCTTTTTTTCCTTTTTATCATCCCCTTTATTGCCCTGATTATTTTTTTCATTTTCTTTTGCCATAAGAAATATAATATTTTTTCTAAGCTTAGACAGCATGTCTTTGGATTTTACATCTGCACCATGGTTTAACCGTTTACCCAAGTACAGCGCTTCTACCGCCCCTTCCTCAAATTTATTATTCATCATCAAAACCGTTACATAATTAAAATAAATATCATTTTCCTGGTCAAAGTTCTTTAGACCAACTTCCCTATAGAGTTTTTCCGAATCTTCATAATTTTTTTCGTGAATAAAAAACTCCGCCAATTTTAATTTATTTATTTTTGAAATTGAACCGCGTTTTAGCTGATCAAGCAAGTCTTGCTTAAATGGATCATTGGCTGCCAAAGTAATTTTAGCAAATACCATCAAACAGATGACTATCATCTTTGTAGAAAACGTCCTGCTCAAACTCAAAAGCGAAGAAAGTGCTATCAGCACAATACTGACAATAACCACATAGTGCCCCCAAACTGGTCGGACTTGAATGTTTTTATCTGCCAATTTCTTTTCATAATTTTTTGAAAAAAAATCAACAATTTCCTCGGTAGGAAGATCCATGGTTCCTATCAACCAAATTTTAGCATCTAGAACTTCCTTACTTAAAAATTCCATAAAATTTGTATCAAGCTTAGTTATAACTTTGTCGTTATGGTATGTTTTATATCTATAAAAATTTCCTTCTGGACTTCTAATCGGTATAGGAGCACCTTCCTTGGTACCTGCACCCACCAACCCTAATACTATATTTTCCGGGATAGTCAGGCTAAACCTTTCCTGATTTTCAAAATCCGAAAAAATTAACATATTACCTTGACTACCTTTTACCGACTGGGGAAAATAATGAGCCGCCTCCACGATTGACCTTTTAATATCACTCCCGCCCGATATATTTTTTACCAAAAGCAAAGAGGATAATCTGGAATCTAGCAATTCAATATCATCAGTAAATGGTATTATCTGTCTTTGGGTATCGGAAAAAACCACAATTGATATTTGATGCCCCAATGCCTTTTTTATAAAATGCCTGGCAAGGACAATGGATTTTTCCAGCCGGCTGGGACGAATATCTTCTGCCATCATACTCAATGACATATCTATCATAATAATCGTTTGCTGATCCTTGATAGAGACTTTGGCTTCCTCCACCGGACCTCTAAGATCCAAAGTGGAAAAAATCAAACCTGTATATCCTAGCAATAAAAAAAATGTGCCGACATAGCTTTTAAAAGATCTATCAAAAAACCAATATTTTTTTACCCATTGAAAATACCTTTTTTCATGTAACAAAATTGCAAATATAAAAATCAGCATTATTGCAATCACATATTTTACATGTGCCACGTATAAGATACTCAAGCTCCCTCTCTGGTAATCCATCGCCGGCTTATTTCACAGATTAACATCAAAATCACTCCCATGATCAAGTATTTTATATATAATTCGTCATAGATAATTTTCCCATATGTTTTAATTTTTGATTTTTCAATATTTTGAATTGAGGAAAATATTTTTTTTAAACTATTTTCATCTTCCGCATAGAAGTGATGGCCACCCGTAATTTTTGATATTTCCTGAAGTGTTTTTAAATCCACACTTCCCCCAGGTAGTGGAATAAGCGTAACTTCCCCAGTTACCCGGTTTTTTTGCGGCAACAGAGCATTTTTATCACTGCCAATACCAATGGTATAAATTTTAAGATTTTGCTTTCTAGCTTCCTCAGCAGCTTCTAAAGGAGTCATACTCCCGACATTATTGACTCCATCTGTAAGTAAAATAGCTATCTTGTTTTTAGCTAACGACGTTCCTGCCCTACCAGCCGTAAGTCCAATCGCATCCCCTATATTGGTTCCACTACTTAAGTCAAAATCTCCAATTTTGTCAGCCATTTTAATGACTAAATTAAAATCCGTGGTAAGCGGCAACAATGTAAAAGCACTTTCAGCAAAAATAATAATAGCAATCCGGTCTTCTTTCCTTTCATGCATAAATTGTTTAATTTTGGCTTTGGCCACTTCAAGACGGTTGGGCTTGAAATCGATTGCCTGCATTGAATTGGAAACATCTACAATAAAATAAATATCAATCACGTCAATTTCATTTTCTACCCCCGCCAAAGGTTTTCGGGGGCCCATGATAGATATGGTTATAAATACCCACCCAATCATTCCAATTAAAAAAATAATTCCTCTGCGCAAAATCCTTTTATTTCCAATAAATCTTTTAGGAATTATCAATTGAGCTTTTTTGGTTATCTTAAAATAAGCAATACTCCAGATAAATGCACAGACCAGACCTAAATATAATAAATCTGGATTTCTATACAACACGGCCACTCTCCATAAAACATACTCTTATTTTTTTTGTTGTATTGACTGCTAAATCCAAATCGTGACTGGTCCAATTTTTTTTATACTGCATTTGATTTATACATTTCAAATACTCATCATACATTTCGAGATTATTTATATATTTTTCCCATTTCTTTTTTTCCTGATAGATTTGCTCGATTCCCTCCCGAGTATCATAACTATCTAGTAATTTTATACAAAACTGCTTTTCATCATCATGATTTAATATTTTTTTTTGCTTTTTTCTACGCAAAATTAGATAGGTTAATCCCAGTACTCCCAAGCAAACAACCAACCCGCCAATGGCATAAATGACATGTGTATTGGAATCTTTCCGTTGTGATAGAACAATTAACTCATTTATGCGTTCGTCAGTTTGATTAAAGACAAAGTCATCCATTTTAAAGTCAATTACTAAATCTTCATTTTTCCAAGTCAGCCTGTCAGTAGTTGGTTTTTTTAATAAAACAAATAGACCAATCATCTCTAAAAGCTCATCGTTATTAATCGAAAATCCCATCTTATTTATTTTAAGAAGTTTTATTGACCCTTCCAAATTCAAACTTTTGAGAGCATCCTTGTGATATTCGTATTGATTTATAAATGGCCAAATCAATACTTTCCCTTCAAAAATATCACCCTCAACAATTGTCTTTCTATTTCCATCCAGGCTAGTAAATTTCCCTGAGACAACCCCACTATCACACCAGACATTTGATAAAAAAAATAATATAAATACGGCCTGCAAATATCTAACTCTCACAACATTTCCTTAACAAAATCCTCTAAATACCTTTCACTAATCAGCAATTTTTTAATTTTTTTTCCAAGGCTTCCCTTCAATTCATCTTTATCATAAAAATGAACAACCCCACTTCTAGCTTTTTTCGTAGTCCTTTCACTACAATGAAGTAAATAAGGTAATTTTTTGGCAGAATCCAAAGGAGAAACCAATTGAAAACAATGAATATTTCTTTTGGAAACAATCCTTTTTAATGTTTCCTCGTCAAAAAAATCATTAAAATCTGAAAGAATCACTACTTCTTTTTTCTTATACAAGTACTTCATCAACACTGAAGCTTTTTCACGGAAAGTAACATCACGCATATGATTATAATGAATATTCACCTGACCATTTTCTTTTAAAATATTATTTTTTTGCAAGGTACTTACCAACGCAACGACACCTTCTTCGCCAGAAAGTTTAGGAAGACTGATAATGCTATCAGAAATTATAATAGCATGAACTTGATCATTGGTCTCTTTGGCAAGTAAATAAAGCAAAGAACAAATTTCTATCCCTACTTGCAATTTAGAAATATTATTGATGCCTGAAAACATGGTAGTCGATGCATCTAAAATAACCACTATCTCTACATTTCTTTCTTCATCAAAGGTTTTAATATAAGCACCATTGTTTTTTGCAATGATCTTCCAATCAATAAAACGGACATCATCCCCTGGACAATAAACCCGATGTTCCTTGAATTGCAAACCACTTCCTTTAAAATGAGATTTTAACATTCCTATGGAAAAACTATTTGAATTTTTAAACAATTGGGTTTTTAATCTGGAAACGGTTTTTTTAAGACTTAGTAAATCCATGCTTTAAACCAGCGATGAAGCTATTTCCAATGCCACTTTGCCACTTTGAAGATTATCCACCGTTGCTTCATAGGTAAGAATAATCCGGTGACCTAAAACACTAGGAATAATTTTAAATAAGTGATCGGGACTGACAAAATCCTTTCCATCCATAAATGCCATGAACTTGCCGATCTTATAAAGCCAGATTGAGGCCCGCGGTGATGCCCCTGCCAATACAGCTCCCTGTAGCCTTTTTGGAAATGTCGGACAATCTGGTCTGGTGGAATGTACTAGTTTGACTATCAGATTTTTTATTTTCGGATCAACATAAATTCCCTCCACCACTTCTGCAATTTTTTCAATTTCTGTCGGATTTAAAATATTTTTAGTTTGAGCAATGGTTTCCTTTTTTAAATCAAGAATTTTAAGTTCAGCTTCCAGACTTGGATAATCAACTTTAATTTTCATCATAAAACGATCCAGTTGAGCCTCAGGAAGTGGGTAGGTACCTTCCTGGTCAATAGGATTTTGAGTGGCCAAGACCACGAACGGTCTGGTTAACGGATAAGTTGTTTCTCCAATGGTCACCTGTCTTTCTGCCATCCCTTCCAACAAGGCTGCTTGCACTTTCGCAGGAGAACGGTTGATTTCATCAGCAAGCAGTATTTGAGTAAATAGCGGGCCAAATTTGGTGGAAAATGTTTCACTTTTCTGACTGTAAATCATAGTCCCGATTAAATCCGAGGGAAGTAAGTCTGGAGTGAATTGGACTCTTTTAAATGAAAGATCGCAGAGCTTACTCATGACCGAAACAGCCAAAGTTTTTCCAAGCCCCGGCATGCCCTCTATTAACAAATGTCCCTCACAAATAAGTGCCGCCATTATGGCCTCTAACATCCAATCCTGCCCAAAGACCATTTTACTAGCGTTTTGTAACACATTATCAATTTTTTCTCTTGCATCAAAAGCCATATTCTCCCTCTGGTTAATTATCCTCTAAGTAAAACAAAAGATACTTAAGATAATATCCTTTATTATCAAAATCATTTATATTGTGATCACATCCTTGAATACCGATATCCACCAAGACACAGTTTTTATTTTGATTGACTGCATTTTCGTTAACAATAGTGGATAAATCATTAAGCGAAACACCATATGTACAACTGGCACAAACAAGCAGTGCTTGGGGATTTAAAACCGGAATAATTTTTTTATATAATTTTCGATAACCTTTAAGAGCATTATTAAGATTTTTTATGTCCTTGCTAAATGCCGGAGGGTCGCAAACAACCATATCATATTTTTTATTTTGCACCTTGAGCTGATCCAGGCAATCAAAAACATCACCTCGAATATATTCAATCCCGTGCTCCAAATTACTCTTTTTAGCACAGCCAATTAATATGTCCTCGTAATCACCCTGATCGACAAAGGTGACATGATCAAACCCACATCTTTTAAGATGCATGCCCCAACTACCTGTATAACAAAAAAGATCCAAACCCTGGATTTTGTTCCCATGATATTTACTTAAAAAGTTTTCCATTTTAGATCTATTTTGAGCATGATCAAAATAGAAGCCATTTTTTTGTATAGTCATAAACGGCAACGTAAAGTTAAAACCGTTATCATTAACTTCAATCTGTAAAATGGATTCATGAGTACTGAAGGTGGGCAACACTTCATTTTTCCGGTTTTCAATTTTGTCTATGATCAAAGTTCTTTTACCAACCATCTGTTCAATATTTTGCTTTATAAAATCTCTAAATCTATCCAGTCCGGCGGTCTGTATCTGTATTAAAATACAGTTTAAATAGCTATCAACAATTAACCCCGGCAAAGCATCGTTAAAACCATATATTAGACGGTAATTGTCATCCTTTTTATAAAAATTTTTACGAAGCCGGATTGAACTATTTAAATTTTCCCAAATTACTTTTTCGGCAATTTGCTCTTCGGTTAATAAATTTAAATGAGCCTCCAAAATCGGTCTGACTATATAAGCCACCACTCCTCTAGTCGTTTTGGTATTAACAAATCCCAGATATTTCAAACCATCGGGGCATTCATAAAAAACCCATTCCCCTGGGATAAGCGAGGAAGGTAAAAAAATAAAATCTTTTTCGATAAGGATTCTTCCAGATCGAAAAAACGAAACATTGATATTTTTCTTTAACTTTAAATTTTGCATTTTTTTACCGGTTATTTATCCTAATTAATTTTAAACTCTATTTATTCTTTTACCAACAATTTTAAATGATCTTTAATTATCAACCGGTTGATAATTACTTATATGAGTAAGTCATGAAACTAATATATTAAGTTGTTATATTCTGCCCGTATTACTTTTTTAAAAGATTCTGCTCGGCAGTCTCAATGGTTTTCTTTCCCCGTCCAGTGTTTACCTGATAATCGCTGAAGGTATAAATGCTTTCTATATTTTTTGTTTTAGCATCCACACCAGGTGCTTTATAGTTAGTACTAATTATTATAGTCTCGGGAAGTCCAAAGCCATTTTCTTCCAGATAATTAAATTTATGATTAATTGTGGTGGTAACATTATTCATATTTGTTACTTCTGAAAGCAGTTCATCAAGCACCCACTGCCCCTTACTCCACTTTTTCTTATTCATTTGCAACTTGGAGATATTGACCCCCATAGTACCCATACTTTTCACACTTAATAACCTACCTTTATTATCAAATATTAACTGAAGCTCTCTTTGTGGATTTTTTCCGGTTTTATCTTCCCCGTTATATATTTTTTGATTTTGCTCCACCTTGGAAGTGAAGGTATATCCTCTCATTTGAGGTGCCAGCTTCTGGGGTATAACGAAATCCATTCTGGTTTTGACCATTTGACGTAACATCTCCACCCGGTCATCAAATCCCTTGGGTATCCCGTTAACTTCTATCTTATATTTACCTGGATACATCCAAAAAACTTGAAAATATAAATTTTCCACCTTCCCAAATATTTTTTCTCGGGTTAATTCCTCTTCCAAACCAGATATTTTAATCTTAAATACCAAGTCCCTGAGACCAAATTCTTCGGGATGATAATATTGACTATCAAAATATTCAATCTTTTGAATGTCTGCAAAAACATAAAAAGATATGCACCATCCAAACAACAAAAATAATTTTTTAAAACTGCCCTTATTCATATTTTGCTCCCCTGAATTAATATCATTTTTTGTTTCCAATCCCTATCATACCATATTGTAACAAATTTTGTTTTTTTACAAATAACTTTTCCCGGTGAACCTTTAACTCCTTTTAAATTTTTGACCAAACTATACACCATTGGCACTTTCTCATCCTTGTAAGAAGAGTATTCCTTCAATATCGAACCAATCAGCTCAAGTTGCTTGGGAGACAAATTGACAAGATCATTCACCTTGACCACCACATGTGCGCTGGGTTGTCCCTCAATGTGAAACCACAGATCTTGAGGTTTGGCCCACAAAATTCGCAATTGATCATTACCTTTGGCACTATATCCTATTCCTATTTGAATTTTATCCATTAGAAAATAATCTATATCCGGTTTCTCATTTTTATCTTTTATATTTTCAACTTTTCCACTTTTCCATACAGGTGCAATCGGTGAATAAGGTGCCGTGCTTTTCACTATTAATTTAGTTTTTTGTTCCTCTATTTCAAGATTTTTCAATCTTTGCAGTTGTATCTCATAACCTTTTTTAAGTTTTTTAAGTTTTTTATAAACCAGATCCAATCTTTGATAATGTGTTTGACCTTCAAAAAATTTTATTGCGATATCATCCACTGTGAGATTTTGATATTGAGTCAAGTCCAAACCGGGTGTCTCAATGGCCGTTTTAAACTTGGTCCATTTTAGATTTTTTTCTAGGTCATTTAAAATTCTTCCTTTTTTTCTTTCCAGCTTTTGATGAATTTTTCTTTGTATCTTTGGACTATTGTAAATCTCTGCAAGAAAATCTATATACGATGAATAATCAGCTTCTTGTCCGCTTTTTTTAATAAAAAAATTATCCGGTAGTTGGGAAAAACCCAATTCTGCAAAGTGTTCCAGATTAAATTTGTCAACTAATGAAGTTTTTTGATTCCAGGATTTAAACAGATGATATGCTCCTTCAACTTTATAAATATTTGAGAAAAACAAATTGTTTCCTTTCCAAAAAAAAGAAAATGCACCCTGATGTTCTGCTGATTGATATTTTATTGTTAAAATTCTATCTTGCTCAAAACAGGAAATTTCTAAAATTCTGGAATCACCCAAATATTTCCTCAAATAACTTAAAAACTTGTCAGTTGACCTATATTTGGATTCAACATTTTTTTCAAAAAGATACATACCCTCAAATCTTTTTCCCCTGCCCAGATAAATATACTTCGTCAACCGGGGAAAACGGACAACCAGGATAATAAAATGCAAACTACTAAAAATTTTTTGAATTTGTGGTTTTGAAGAGGCAGCACCGGTCATTTGATTATAATCATTTACCGAGTCATTTAAGATTGACCATGATTGAACAAAATTCACTGCTTTCACCATTTTTATCAATTAATCGGGCTTAACTTACTATAATAAAATTCAATTATCTTCCTAACCAGATAGGTTGATTTAATATACCACTTTTCCTTGTTAATATTCATCACGCATATGGAAATTCCTTGACCTGCCTTGTTTCCCGGAATCGCAAAAGCGGTCAACCAATCCCTTTTCCCGTAGGGCAATCCCCCGGTGATACTGCCAGTTTTTCCTCCAATTATTAAGCTTTCTTTCAAACCGTGCTGCATTTTATCCCACACACTTCGAGCAGTTCCCTTCCTGGCGGTATAGGACATTAAATATTCAAGATCCACTGCGGTTTCATTGCTGACCGCCCTGACTTGTCGGCTGGGATTTGTCCAGATGGTTTCCCCTGTTTTGGGATCAATTATTTTTTCCACGACTTTGGGATATTTTAAAACTCCCTTATTGGCAACAATGGTCGATAACAAGGCACCATGAATCGGACTGATTTGAGTATCTCGATTTAAACCTGAGGCATATTCAGCCAGATTATACTGATCTTCAGGCATGTTAAAAACCGACTTTGCCATTTTAACTTCTCTAAAAAGCTCGGTATTGAAACCAAAAAATTTGGCCATCTTAGAGATACCGTTGCCTGACAGATAATCAACAGCGGCTTTGCCAAAAACAACATTATTGGAAAGCGCAAAGGCATGCTTGAAAGTCAAAAACTTGGTCCATCTGTTAATCTTATCCTTAAGCTGATATTTATAAAGAGTCGAACCACGTCCATTCACCGCAAACATACTTTCTGTATCAATTTTGCCCTTTTCCAATAACTCGGCTGCCGTGACAATTTTTATCAAGCTAGCTGAAGGATGAGTTGAGGTAAACGGCAAATGAGACAAAAATCTTTTTCCTGCCCTCTCATAACCAACAGCGGATAGAACATTTCCAGAATTATTATCAATAACCGTGACAATCGTATAGTCAGCTGCTTTTTCCTTGATCAGCTTTTGAATATATTTGGTAAGCTCTTCGTTAAAAGTATAGACGATTTTATATTCATCATCTTCACTAGTCATAACTTCCGGCCATCCCTGGTTATCATTTTCAAGCGCCTTGGATAAATTTTTAGCCAGTAAGCTCTCGTGAAGTTTAAAAAAAGCGTCCTCTTGTTTATTCTTTAAAAAAAAGAAACTTCCTAGACATGTCGAGGATACAAAAATAATTAAAATAACCGGTTTGGAAATACTAAACTTCATGTTCCCAGATATTCCTTTCCTATTACAAAAAATTCCTTGCTGACTGACCTGGTTGACTTAGGTCTAAATAAATGTAATGACGTAAATTTTTTCTTTATTTCATTTTTGATAAGCATTTGAGCATCATGACTATCAAAAATCTTGATCACAAAATGCCCTTTAAATTTTAAAAAATCCGGTAAAATACCAATCACCTTCTCCACTAAAGCCAAACTCCTGTCTTGATCAACGCACTTAATCCCAGTAGTACTGGGCGCCATATCAGATAGTACCACATCAAATTTTTCCAATCGATCGATATCTACTAGATTTTTAATCTCAAAAATATCTTTCTTGAACAACTTTACATTTTTTAGATGCTTTAACTCGATACTGACGTTTTGGATATCGATCCCGACTATCTCACCTTTTTGTTCAACTTTTTTCGCTGAATATTGCACCCATGAACCCGGGTAATAGCCAAGATCGAGTATGGAATCTGCCTTCCTGATAACCTTGAACTTGCTATCAATTTCATCCAACTTGTAAACACTTCTAGCTAAAAAATTTTCTTTTTTGGCTTTTTGATAATAATAATCTTTAACCTTGAACGTCATGTTACCTCTAGCCCACCAATATCAAACGATCCTTGACATTTGCATGTTCAATTTTTTCTTTTTTCATACTCCAAATATCAATACCAAACTTCCTTATTTTAGAAATCAAGGTAGTTTTGCTCAACCCAACTTCCTGGGCCGTAAAATTAACACGACCATCAAAACGTTTTAAAATAAAATTAAAATATTCTCTTTCAAAGGTATCTAACGCATCCCTGTATGCCAAGGGGTATTCCTTAAAAAAATCTTTTTTTATTTTTAATGGACTAATCCAATCAGGCAGATCCCCTTCCCGGATACAATCTACTGACATGCAAACCAGAAATTCCATACAATTTTTAATTTCCCGGATATTTCCAGGCCAATTGAAATTTATAAGTTTATCCATACATTGATCATCTATAAATAAATCATGCTTAGCATATTCATCCTTATAGATATTAAAATAATAATCTATCATTTTTTTAACTAATTGTTGATCACTACTCACGGGAGAAAGATGTATGTTAAAGACCATCAATCGATAATAGAGATCTTCCCGAAAGTTACCATTTTTAATTTCTTCCGATAAATTTTTATTTGTGGCTGCAATTATTCTACCAGAAAATTTATTTGTTTTATTGGACCCAATTGCGGAATATTCTTTTTCTTCAAGTAAATTTAACAATTTTTTTTGACTACTTAACCCTAATTCTCCAATCTCATCAAGAAATAAAGTTCCTTTACCTACCATCTGGCAGTATCCAATCCGTTTTTCATACGCTCCTGTAAAAGCCCCTTTCTCATGTCCAAACAATTCACTTTCAATCAGGGTTTCCTGAACAGCCGCAAGATTCAAACAAACCAAAGGTTCATTTTTTTGCTCAGAGTTTTGGTGAATCATTTTGGCCAGATATGTTTTTCCGGTACCACTTGCGCCGGAAATTAAAATTGTTCCTTTGACTTTTGAAAACTTACTCACTATTGACTGCATTTTAATCTCCTGTTAGAAACAGGTACCGTTTATAATGGACAAGGTGATAAACATCACCTCTCTACTTCTGGCTGAATAATTTTTTTTCGATTATGAATAAAAAAAATATACCTCTTCAAATTTTAAAAATTCTCAAAGCTACTTACCCGGATGCCAAATGCGAACTACATTTTAATAACAATTTTGAATTATTAATTGCCACGATCTTATCGGCTCAATGTACCGACGTCATGGTCAATAAAGTCACCCCCTTATTGTTTAACAAATATCCCGATCCCGATCACCTTGCTAAAGCTTCCGCCCAAGACATTGAAAAAATAATCAAACCCACCGGCTTTTATAAGAACAAGGCCAAAAATATTTTAGCCACTTCGGTCATTTTGACCAAACAATATTCCTCCCAAATTCCAAATGAAATGAGCGAACTTATCCAACTACCCGGGGTTGGTCGAAAAACCGCCAACGTTGTGCTTTCTAACGGTTATGGCATCAATGTAGGAATCGTGGTTGATACCCATGTTAAAAGAATCAGCACCCTTCTCAAACTCACCACCAGCAGTGATCCAACCACGATTGAAAATGATTTAATTGCCCTATTTCCAAAAAAAGACTGGGGTATTTTAAGCCATTTGCTAATTGCTCATGGCCGAAAAATTTGTATGGCGAAAAAACCTAGATGTTTTGAATGTCCATTAAATAAATATTGTTACTTTCCTAACAAAAAACAAACATAAAACCTACGGAAACCTAACCTCATTATCAAAATAAAATCACATAACCGGCAAATCATTACATTTTTGTATAGATAGGCTTCGATAAATGACAAAAAAACTTGTATTAAAAACTTGACTCATTTTTTTTCTTCACAAAATATCACAAGTTATCCACATTTGTTTTCAACTTGATAATTTGAGTTTTGATCGGTCAATTATAAGTTTTATACTTATTATATCAACTAGTTAAACTGTTTAATTACGAAAAAGTCATGAATCTATCTTAAACAAGACTAATCCATCATGAATACAATAGTTAGTTATTCACATTGACGGACAAAACTGGTCAGTTTCCTTTGAAAAAATACTGTAAGTTTATTTAAGATTCAAACACATATAACAATTGTCTCTGATAAAATTAACTAAAAATTAAATATTCTTAAGAAAATCTTAACCCTTCCCTCTACATGCGAATCCAAAAGACAAATAATTATGTAAATCAGATAAATCATATTGCGTCTGGAACGAAGCCTGCTGATCGCCTGAAAAACAAGCTCCAAGGGGATCAGGCTCAACAAAACAATTGGCCACATAATTGAAAATGACTGGATGACATAATCATCAAAAATCATTGAAAAAATCCAAATCAAAAGCAGTGACACAAAAAGTTGATAGACCTTGTCGCGCTCCACATGAACTTGACCTAGGAAAACCAGCTGAGGGACAAAGAGCTTGATCACTAACAGTGACAATCCAAAGATAGACAGCACATTAAAAGCTTTTCGTTCAAACACAGAAATCAATTCCTCATAAAAATCTATCCGCATATTGCTCATGGCTGACCATGAATCATATTGAAAAAAGAGAGTTAATAGACTAAGCACGATGCCGAGAATGGCATATTTTAGTAGCTGTCTTTTAAACCAGGAAGTTTTATCCTTAAGAAAGAAAAAATAAAGCATCGTGATTTGAACCAATAATAAAACTGCATATGATTGATTGATCAAGGTTCCCCAATAACCAACCAATCCAAGATAGAGACCGGCTCGATAGGTTGAACTCTTTGTCACCCAAAAAAGTGTCCATACCCATAAAATGGTATAGGTAGTGCTCAATGAGGCTCCAAAATTTATGGCCAATATTTTTGAAAAAGACCATGAAGAAATAAGAGCAAAAACCCCCAGCAGAGACAACCTTCGGGAAACAAAGTATCGAACCGTGGCATAAAATAATAATAAGAATCCTCCCAGAGATACAAAATAAAAATGCATGCTCCAGGCCAGTTTGAATAAATCCGGATATTTTCTAAATGGATAATAATTCACGATTAAAAAATTCCATAATTGAGTACTGAACTTTTCAAGCGGGTCAAAGTGTAACTTTAAGGCTTCAATATTTTTCAAGGCAGGAAGCTCGGGCATGGAAACAATAAACAAAATCACCGTCATACCGACCAAAGTCTTTTCAAACGAATCAAGATATTTGTATTCACCCAAATTAGTGGAAACTGATTCTTTGATAATTTTTCCCCGGGTAGGCCATGAATAGAAAAGACCAAGCACCACCCAAGTTATCCAAAATAAATTATAAATCCATTTTGAAGGCAAAAAACTCAAAAGATTGAAATAAACCACCATAAAGAACATTCCTAAAAACATTCTATAAACCACGCGATCTATTGATGAATTCACCCTGAAATATATTTTTAAGCGATAATCGATTTCTTTACCGAGTAAAAACCACTGCGCAATCATAAATAAAGTATAAAAGGCCATCATTAAACATTGAATTGATTGATGAACTGACTGGGTTTTTTGCAACCAGACCGGAACCAGTAAAAAAGAAAAATAGATTAATGCCCGGATAATAAAAAATTTTGACTTTAAAAATAAAATTCTGGTTTCTTTTATTGTATTGTTATCAATCTTGACCATATTAGTATTTACCAAAAATTTAGTAATTTCGTTAACCAACATCCAAACACTTATCTTATCAGACTCTCCCCAAGCTTGCACTAAAAAGTCAATAAAACCGTCAGCGAATAAGACCAGTGAGAAATATCTTCCCTATTTTTATTCAACCAACAAGAAATCCTGAAATATGTTAAAATTTAAGTGTCCAGGAGTACCTTTTCCTTTAGAGGTCATATGGATGTTTGCTTGAAAAAAAAAGCAAAATATTATGGAGGATTATAACTTTTGAGTATTTCTTTTGGTTCCATCAATACTGGTCTTCCCAAGGATATTGTTGCTCAGTTAATGAAGGCGGAACGCATCCCGATCACTCAAATGGAAGCCCGTAAGGGAAAAATTGTAGATAAAAAAAATTTGGTGCAAGAGTTAGAAAAAAAAGTTACAGAACTGCGAGATTTAGTGGTCAATAATCAGGACACCAAAAGTCTTCGCGAATTAAAAGTGGCCACCAACAGCGACTTTGTAAATGTGACATTGGATAAGAATATCGCCCAACCGGGAATTTATCAGTTTGAAGTGGGTCAATTGGCACAAAAATCATCTGCCATGACCAACGCTGTTGAGGATAAGGATAAAACTTATCTGGGAGTTGGCTTTATAAAATATTTTCTGCCAAATGGTGAAGCCAAAGAAATCTATATTGACTCCGCTGATTCCAATTTGACTAATATTTCCAATATGATCAATCGTGACCCCAGTCTGGGACTTACTTCCACGGTTGTTAACGATGGAAGTGGTGATGACAACGCCTGGCGACTGATTCTTAGCCTTCGAGATACCGGTGATGAAAACCTGGCTGAATTTCCTTATTTTTATTTTGTCGACGGGGAACAGGATCTGTACTTGGAACAAGAAAGACCGGCCCATGATGCAAAAGTAAAAATTGATGGATTTGAAATACAAAAAAAAGAAAACAATTTAAAAGATCTCATTCCTGGAGCAACGGTTGAGCTGAAAAAAGCCAAACCCGGAGAAGAATTTTCAATATCTATCACTGAGGACAAAGAGGCTATCACTCTTAAAGTCAAAGACATCGTTGACAAGATTAATGCTGTTTTAACTTTTATCAAAGAGCAAAACAGCATGGATGATAAAACCGACACTTCACGCACATTAGGTGGTGAAAGTCTCTTACAAACGCTGGAAGCCAGAATAAGAGGTGCATTATTTAAAACCGTAAATACCAAATCAGGGCCTAAGAGAGTTGGGGACATTGGTATCACCTTCCAAAGAACTGGCTTACTGCAATTCGACGCCAAGGTCTTTGAATCTGCAGTAGCAAAAGATTTTCAATCAGTCGCTGATGTTTTAACTGGAGCAGTTGATAGTAATGGCATCAAATATGAGGGCTTTATTGGCACGGTTTTCCAAACGACTAATATGTCACTTCGAACACCGGATGGAGTAATCAGCTCAAGAAAAAGAACCTTTGGTGATCGAATTGAAGATATTGATCGCAGGATAGAAGACAAGGAGAGAATGCTGGCCCAAAAGGAAAAAAGTTTGAAAGATAAATTCTCTCGTCTGGAAAGCACCATGAGCCAAATACGAAATCAAGGCGCAGGAATCGCTTCTCTCGGACAGGATGTTCCCCCAGTACAACAATTGGGATAGATATATTTATTTAGGAGGATAATATGACTGTAAAACAAGGTTTCGGAGCTTATAAAAAAACTTCGATACAAACTTCAAGTAAAGAGCAAATTTTACTGATGCTTTACCAGGCCGCAATCAAAAATTGTAAAAAAGCAATTGAGAGTATCGAACTACGGGATATCGCCAAAAAAGGTGAGTATGTGGGAAAAATGCAAGATATTATTATTGAACTGAATAATAGTCTTGATCATAAAATTGGTGGCGATATTGCCAAAGAACTCTCCTCGCTCTATGACTACGTTCTATTTGCCAGCACTCAGGCAAATATTAAAATTGACAAAAAACCCTTGGAAAGCTGTTTGAATGTATTAACCACTCTCTATGATGGCTGGAAAGAAGCGATTAAGACTCTTAAAAATGACAAACCCCAACCAGAAGAAAAGGCATAACCATGTTTGATCGGGCCAGTTATTTAATTATGAGACATTTGGAATTTTTAAATCTTCTTTGTGAAGTAAGCCGGCTGATAATTAAATACGCCACCAAACAGGATGTGGATCGGGTTTCATTGGAATCCGCCAACCGGGATAAGATTATAAATATCCTTATTGGTTTCCATGATCAAATTAATCAACTCTTTAAAAACTCAGCAAAAGAAAATCTTAAAAGCTTGGGTCTGGATGAAATCTTAAAAACCTGGGCCTTTGAATCAGAGCAAAAAATCGCATATATCCAAGAGTTAGATGTCAAAATATTGGAGCTTTTGAATCAAGAAAAACAAAAAACTAAAGAAGATATTCAAAATGTTTTTTTAAACCGTCAGAAGTTTGGTGGTTATAATTTGCACAATGTTAAATAATAAAAGTCAGGTATTATGCTTAAATTAAATTGGTCAACTTTACATAACACAAAAGCCAATTGACTTTAAAGTGATATCATGAGGAAATATTAACTGATGATACTAGTGAGAAGATATTAACCAAAAACCAACTGACCTTACGGATGAGGTACTGATGGTGTCTGTTAAATCCATTAACCAAAACAATAATTTAATAATAAATAATTATGAAGGATAAATTCATGGGCCTTCCTATTACTGATAACTACCAAATTAAAACATCAAAAACGAATCATAAAATCCCGGTTATCAACGGAATTCATCTCCATTCAATGTATCATCCCATCCGGGAAGCCGAGAACTTTGTTGCAAATCACCTCCAGTTGCTACAGGATAAAAAAAATATTTTGGTTTTTGGCCTGGGTTTTGTTTATCACATCAACCAAATTATTATTGAACTACAAAAAATCCATAAGGAAGACTATAAAATTGTTGTGATTGAGCCCAATTCAGAAGTGGCCAATGACTGTCTGTCTCTAAATCTGCTTATCAGTGACCAGGTAAAAATATATCACGGACTTAGTCATGACCGGCTTTATCAAGATGAGGAATTGATCAACTTTTTGCTTGCCCAACCAGGCATTATTGCCCATCCAGCCTCATTTAATCTGTATAAAAGTTATTTTAAAAACTTTTTGCAATACAAGGCACCTCTTTCCACCGATCAAGTTCTGATGGTGCTGCGAAATGAAGAAATAAAAAAATATATTTCTGATCGTTTTATGAATGAGGAGGACCTGCCAATGGCTTTGTGGGATTATTCCCAATCCAACCATCGGATCGTCAATCAGCTTGATTATTTATTTTTTGCACTTGAAGAAATGGCCCCGCACAATGGAGATACCCGAAAATGAAAAACGTACTAATTATTAATTTGCGAAGACTCGGGGATATATATTCAGCTGGACATCTGATTAATTCCATCAAACAAAATTCCCCAGACACCACAATTTCCCTGCTTATTTATAAGGAATTTGAAAGTATCACAAGAAGCCTGGGAAACGTCGACCAATTCTTTTTTATTGATAGAAAAAAAATTGCCTCCCTTAAAAAAAATCCTATTTTTTCTCCGGCACTGGCAATTGAGAAATTCTACAACGATCTCGCCGATGTTCAAAAAACTAATTGGGACCAGATTATTAATTATTCCAACGACAAAATTGGATCTTACCTCGTATCTTATCTGACAGCAAACAATCCATCGATTAACTTTTCTGGAATAAAATATTTAACTTCTCAAACTATGACCAGATCATCTGATTGGGCAATTATGCTCAACGATATTCTACCTTGCTACAATCATACACCAATCCATTTCATCGATTGCTATCACCAGCTTTGTGGCGTGCCATGGACACCACTTAAAAACAATCTCATCAAAACTCATCCCAAGCATGATCAGTCAGTACAAGACGTACTTGAAAAAATTAAAAAGGACGATACCGTTGCCCATAATGAGATTCAAGTTATTGGCATCCAGCTAAAATCTTCCGATACCTCCAAGGACATCCCTGCGGAAACCATTATCGAGCTCATCGGTTTGCTACTGGATAATCCGAAGGTTTTTCCAGTCCTTTTAATTGCTCCCATAAAATCCGAACAAGATCTAGCATGTGACATCAATGCCTATTTTGATAACACCTTGGTGGTGATTGAATCTGATTTATATGCGCTGGGTTCCGTTATTAAACATCTCAATTGTGTCATTACGCCAGATACTTTTATCAAGCACATGTGCGATTTATCAGAAACCCCTATGGTAGAAATATCCCGTGGTAAATCTCCTTTTTTAAAACAAGGCACCTATAATCTTAACAGTTTTATTTTAACTCCCACATTATCAACTCGAAAATATGATTCTACCAATTTAGAAAATGAAGGAAGAATTAAGGCCCACGATATTTATCAGGCTATGCAACTGGCCCTCAAACATATTTCCATCTCAGACACAAAACTCTCCAGTGAGGCAACTATTTATGGACCAGTCCGGGACGAACTGGGAATTTATTATATGCCGGTTGTGGGAGGTTATGATATTGAAATCGAACTCTCCAGATATGTGAGTCGCCACTACCTTAAAAAGACTTTTTTAAAAAATAATCCACTCGACCTGTCATTTTTCAACGATGCCAAAAACTTTAGATTGCATGCGTGGCTTGACTGCGAAAAAAATGCTGTAACTGAACTCACCCGTGACTTGCTCTCAACACTAAAGCATCTTTTATTATCTCAAAAAAATAAAACTAAAACCAAAGATTTTGTTGTTTCACTTGAACGACTCCTGGGTCATTGTGAAAACCACCATGTGGTAACCATCCCTCTTCATTTTTTTAAAGCTCAAGTCGATTCATTGACTTCCGATTCCACGGCTCAAAACGTTCAAGTGGTTGAAGAACTCCTCTATAAACTTAAAAGTGATATCCAGCAAATTTTAGTTTGTCTTAAAGAATTTGAATCATTAATTCAAGAAACTCGTACGTCTTTAAAACCAGTTGGTGGATTAAATATACAGCAGACCTAAGTTTATAATTTTTGATTCTAAATAAGCCAAGGAAGGTTTATGAAATGTAAATGCAAAGAAGAAATTAAAGAGGCAGTATTAAAATTATCGGAAAATATTAAAAGCAACCGACCACTCTCCGAGGAAGAACTCACCATTTTATTTCTAGCGGCATTTTTTGAGGAGGAATCTCATGAAAGCAAATAATATTTTCACTGACCCGGGTGATAACATTCCCGAAAATGCCCCCAAAACCATTTGTCTGCTGCAATTAACCAGAATAGGCGATATCCTCCAAACCTATCAGGCAGCAGAAATTTTTAAACAACAATATCCCCATTATAAATTAATTCTTATTGCTCGGACCAGATTTGCCCATCCACTTTCTTTTTTATTAAGAAACGTATTTGATAAAACCTATTATGTGGATCAACATGTTTTGAAACTTGATTCATCCGAAAATCTCCCCGACCTGGTCGAGGCTTTTAAAACCATTATTGATAATCTTAAAAATGAAAGCATATCAGTTCTGCTAAATCTTTCTTTTTCCAAATCATCTGGTTATTTGGCTTCCATCATTCCCGCCGAACATAAAATGGGATTGGTTTACGATGCTTCCAATAACGTCGCAATTAAAGACAAGTGGAGTCAATATATCTATTCTAACGTTATGGGTGGTCCGCTTAATCCTTTTAACCTGGTGGATATCTTCAAGTCAATGTTAGGCCACAATCTACCCGCATTAAGTCACCCCCAAAAACCATTTAAAAAGGTTTCCCATATTTTACTCCACCCATTTGCATCTCATGACAAAAAAATGTGGAAAATAAATAAATGGGAAGAAATTCTTTATCAACTTCTTAAAAATTTTCCCGATATTGACATTTCAATTGTGGGAAGTCCCGAAGAAATAATTTATGGAAAAGGAATTGACGACTCCCCGCTTTTACAAAAATACAAGGAAAGACTGCACAACAAAATTGGAAAAACAAGCTTGGAGGACATCTATAACTTATTTGACAACATTGACCTTTTTATTGGACACGATTCCATGGTGGGACACCTAGCTTCTATCAAAAATGTTCCCACAATCACTATCTCTCTAGGAACTGTCCGTGCCAAAGAAACCAGTCCCTACGGTGAAAAAAATTATACCATCACACCCCAAACCAATTGTTTTCCCTGTTTTCCCCAGGATAAATGCGAATTTTATCAATGCCATTTTGATATTTCCTATCAGGTCCTTTATTCAAGCCTCAAGGAATATATGGAAACCGGCAACATCACCAAGGAATATCAATTAAAAAATAGCTCCTGTTTTCATCTCAATGCCGTTGCCATTTATAAAAGTAAATTATCCCCTATCGGTTTTTTACAGTTAGATAATATCCTAGAGGAAAAATCCAGCGTTAATGATGTTTTTTCCACATTATATAGAATTAGCTGGCAATTTATTCTTAATAACAGCGAAGAGCCCCAAAAATTTTTACTTCTTTCCACCAAATCGCATCAAATTTTACTCAATACTCTAAATGGACTTCAACATCTATATGAGTTATCCGATTTTGGAAAAAAATATTCCAGATATATCTTGGAAGAAATTTCATCTTCCATTCCCCGGATAGAAAAAATAAAAGAATATTCTGCTAAAATTGATGAGATTGACAGTCTCACCAAATTGGTTAAGCAAACCCATCCCCATCTTTCACCGGTGATTGATTTTTATACTGTCCAAAAAGGTAATTTAGCGGGAGATAATATTGTTGAACTAACTGAAAGCTCATTTTTGTTATACAACGACTCCCTAAACGCCATCAGTGTTCTTTATGAACTGATTGAAAAAACCATTACTGAACACAAAACCAAAAATAGAATAACTGACACCTCCACCGAATATAATTATTAAACAGGTAGATAAAATTTATGACGGAAATCATGGTAAACAAACACAACATTACAACCGAAATTAATCAAGGATCAAGCATTGATCAACTGATCGATGTAGTTTTAAACAACTACGCAACTCCCGGGGAAGTTATTTCCAATATGCTGGTCAACGGAAAATTTTTTGATTATGAGGATAAAAATAATAATTTAAAACAAACAATTCAGCAGGTGAATTCCATTTCCTTTGAACTAAAAAACAGTCTGGACCTGGCTTTTGAGGCCCTTGATTCATGCAATAGCTATATAGACAATGTAACTGATAAAATTCAAACCCTCTTGCAATTTTACAGCGAAAACAAACTAGCTCAAGCCAATAATTCATTTTCTGAAATTATTGAAATAATTGATTTATTCATCCAGCTTATCACCAAAATTCATCGCACGATAAGAATTCATAACCCCAAGAATTTTGCCAAAGGACCAGTTATCCAGAATCTGGAAATTCATTTACTCTCGGTTTTAAAGGCCCTTATTCCTGCCAAAGAAAAAGAAGACATCATCATGCTTTGTGACTTGCTAGAATATGAACTGGTGGATAATCTAAAGCAGTGGAAAATTCAAGCAATCCCCGAATTAAAAAAATACAAAAAAACACCCGTTTAACTGTTCACTTTCTTGGTTCAAACCCAGATCCCTCTTTTGCCAAATTAAAAACTATTTTTAGTAAGATTTCCTTTATTAATATTTCTGAGGAGAAAGAAAGCGCCGTTTTTCTGGCAACCTACCTTGATCATTCCATTAAAATTACATCCAATCATCCCTTGATTGATTTACAACCTGTTATACTGCCTGATTCCATCCAATTGCTTGCAAATTTTTTCAAAGATTATCAACATTACTTTTGTAATAAAGTCACCACGGCTTCTTTTCAATCTTTCACTCCACTTGTCATCCGACAACACAAGACCCTTGATCATCATATAAAAAAAATTGAATTCAATATTCTAAAAAACAAAACCTATCAAGTTGAATCCATAAAAAATATGATTATGGATAAAATCGAAGTAAAAAAATTCCTTTCCAAATGTATTACCATTGATGATCTACCTCTTCATATTTTAAAGCTTCATCAATTTAAAAATTATAAAACATGTCAAATTTTAATTCATGAAAAAGGCAATACCGCTGCCGAAAGTCTTTTTCTAAGCAAGGGGCAGACGCTGGTCACCAGTAAAATATTAGTCACCCAATTTAATAAAATTCATACTATTATCAAAAAAAGTAAAACCAAACTTTTTAACCAAACCCAGCTTTTAAATAACGATCTGGGAGTTCGGGGAACTTTTCTTGCTCGGGAAATAAACCTGTCAAAACATTCTATAATCATAGTCGTTTCACGAAATGATTTTTTTCCGGCCACTCTTTTAGAACAAGAATTTTTCCAAGAAATCATCAAGAACATTACGTTGGTTTTAAACAATCTACTTTTGGAATATTTATCCCAAAAAAAAAATAAACTATTTAAACTCGGGTTACAACATCTGGATATCCCCTTTGAAATTTGCGATTCCCACCACCAGGTTTTTTTCTCAAATGCGCTGATTGACACCTTGGAGTACACTCATCAGGATATAATTGATGCCAACTATATCCTTCGTTACTCCCCCTATTGCGACATTAACTACTCTTCGGATCTTTATCATTTTCAAAGAATTTCACTACTGGGTGAACTTCTAAACACCTTGCGCCATGAACTTAACAACCCCTTATTTGGACTTAAACTTACCGCCGATTTATTAATTGAAGATTCTTCTTCAGAGGATTTTAAAGAAACCCTGGGAGACATCTCCACCAATTGCCAAAGATGCCAGAATATTATTACTAACTTTTCACTTTTATATAAAAACCAAGATACCTTGATTGATCTGAATCTTTACAAACTGCTTAAAGAAACCCTGGTGCTTACCAAAAGTGAAACCCGGGGCATCGAAAAAGAGATAGTATTTTCTAACTCTTTGTCCAAGGAGGATTTCACCATAAAAACCAATCCGACCTGGCTTGCGCAAATTATTTTTAATTTTATAATTAACAGTGCCCAGGCGATTCGCTTATCCACCCCGGCACTTGCCAACCAAAAAATCACCATCACCGTCACTAATCAATACCTTGACACCCAGTCTTTTCTCGTTATTTCAGTGACCGACACTGGCCCTGGAATACAAAAAGAATTAATTGAAAAAATATTTCAGCCTTTTATCACCACCAAGAAAGAAGGCACCGGCCTTGGACTATCTATCTGCAATTATTTAACCACTAAATTGGGTGGAAAAATATTTTTTTCTAATAATATTCCTTTGCCTGGAGCAACGTTCTCGATAGAATTACCCATGAACGATCTAAATAAAATTAGTTAAACAAATGAATATTTTATTAGTTGAAGACGAATTACTATTACAAAAATCTTTAAAAAAACTTCTCGAAAAAAAAGGTGCCACTGTCAAGGTCACTACTTCCGGAAGAGAGGCAATAAACCTGCTGCTTAATGAGAATTTTAATCGCATTGTATGTGATCTTATGCTACAAGATATTTCAGGATTCAATGTAATCGAAGAGGCTAAAAAAAAATACACCCTTTTGGAGATCAGCAATCTTTTTATTATCATGACAGCATACAGTTCCAAACAAGTACTTGATAAAGCTGATACCTATGGATGCAAAGTTATAAGCAAACCATTTGAAGATATCAACCATACTCTTTCACTATTTATCGAAGGTGGTCTTAACTATGAGTAAGTTCAAAAATATTACGTTGGTACTCAAGCCAAACATAATCGAAGATTTCACCCAATTTCTTCCTGATCTTATTACATATCTGCTAAACCAAAAAGCAACTGTCCACTTTTTTAATTTTGAAAAAGAAAGATTAAAAGGCCTCGCCTGCGATTTACTTTCTCAAATTAGCTTTATAGAAAAAACAGATTTAAACCATATCAGTGATCTGGTTATTGTCTTGGGTGGTGATGGAACTTTAATTGGTTTTTGTCGGGATGTTGGTAAAATGAGTGCTCCAATTTTTGGTATCAACCTTGGAAAACTTGGTTTTTTAACCGAGTTTTCCAAAAATGATTTTATGGATGAACTTGGAAACGTCTTAAATGGAAAATATCAAACCCGCATAATGAAACCACATTTTGCCTCGGTCTATAATAAAGAAAATCAGGAAACCTTCAACGGCTTTTTCTTCAACGACATGGTCGTTAGTAATGATTCAATCGCAAGAATTATCCGGATCTCAATCTTTATTAACAATGAACATCTTTTCAACGTTGATGGCGACGGTCTTATTGTCAGCACCTCCCAGGGTTCCACCGCCTATTCACTGTCAGCCGGCGGACCAATCATTCATCCAAGCGTAAAAGCGCTGGTTTTAACCCCAGTTTGTGCTCATACCTTAAATTCCCGTCCTATTGTAGTCCCTGAAGACACGATTATCCAAACCGCTATTTTTGAAGACAGCAACAACGTGGTTTTAACCCTTGATGGACAGCTGGCTTTTAGTTTGAAAAAAACCGATGTCGTGAAAACTCATAACCCCAAGCACCCGGGATTTCAAATAATCATTAACCCCAAAAGAACTTATCTTTCCAATCTTCGTGATAAGTTTATCCAAGGAAACAGGTTATAATTATGAAAAACAAGCTTCATCTTTCAACCTTAACCATTCAAAATTTTGCCACCATTGAAAACCAAACGATTAATTTTGAAACCGGACTAAACGCTATTATTGGAGAAACTGGCTCTGGGAAAAGTTTGATACTTGAAGCTCTAGAATTAATTTTTGGCCAAAGGGCAAAAAAACAAATTATCCGTCAGGACGCCCTTTTTGCATCTGTCGAGGCTGTAATTTTCTGCAGTGATTTGGTCACCAAGGAATATATTTATGAACAAGGTCATCCTTTTGAAGGAGATGAAATTGTCATCAAGCGAATTATCTACCCTACTGGCAAATCTCAAAATTATTTAAATTACCAATTAACCTCACTTCAAATTCTACAAAATATATCCAAACGCTTCATTGATATTGTGGGGCAATTTGAAAATCAAAAACTTTTAAGTTCCAAATACCAACTACACCTACTGGACAAATACGCCACCTTAGAAGACAAAAATCTGGAATATGCCAAACTTTATGAAACCTTTCTTCGCATAAAAAATGAAATTGCCATTTTAAAATCAAAACAGGCTGAACAAACCTTGAAAATGGATTATCTTAAATATCAGATCGGCGAAATTGAAGCCTTAAATCCCTCCCAAGATGATGAACTTAAACTCATAAGCGACAAAAACCGAATTTTAAAAAAACAGGATCGCTTTGAAGTTATTTTAGAGATCCAAAACGCCCTAAGCGATAGTGACCATTCTATACTAAGAAAAACCAATCATATTCTCAATCAACTGGAAAATATTGATGACCAGGCATTTAATAGCATCAAGGAAAAAATCAAAGAGTCCTATCATCAACTGGAAGATGCCTCCTTTGAACTTTCTAAGCATACCGATTCAAGTGATGATGAAAACGAAAACTTACAAACGATTATCGACAAACTTGACCTTTATCAAAGGCTGAAAAGAAAATTTAATCTGGATGCCAGCGAACTTTCTAACTATTTGAGTAAGCTTAAAGATGAATTACAGGATTACTTGAACCTGGAAAGCACCATCACCAAATGCGAAAGTGAATTTGGTTTATTAAATGCACAGTTATTCAAACTGGCTAAAAAAATTCATCACATTCGCGTGGATCATTCTAAAAAACTTTCCGCAACCCTCACCAAACATGCCCAAGAATTAAATATGGAAGGTGCGACCTTACTTCTACAAATTGATGAACTACCAGAACTAACCCCCTTTGGAATTTCTGAAATTAAATTTCTTGCCGAAACCAATCCCGGCAACGGTATCCACCCGGTAAAAGAAATTGCTTCCGGTGGCGAGCTCTCTCGAATTCTGCTGGCCTATAGACAGGTTATTTCAAGCACAGACTCCATTTCTATTTTTCTTTTTGACGAAATCGATTCTGGTATTGGTGGACATACGGCCCTCGCCATTGGCCAGGCCCTTTCTGATGTTGCCAAATCAAGTCAAGTAATCTTAATTACCCATTTACCCCAGATAGCGATGTTTTCTAATCACTTGATCCAAGTCACCAAGACCAACACTAAAGACAAGCTTGGCAAGGCCATTACCAACTCGCTTATAGCTGAAGTAACCAGTAAAAACGAGCGAAACAAGGCTATTAAGGCCATGAATCCTATATAAAAAGTAGGTCATCAACCACCACCTCAATTATATAACTGTTTCCAACCTATCTACTCAAGTAATTAAAAATAACAATTAAAGATCTTTCCAAAATTGTCGAACTAGTTAATACAAATCAATCCTCAAAGGAGCAAACATGGAAATGGAAAAAGTTGTTTTAAAACATAAAATGAATGACAAAGGAACCCACCATATAGCTTATTGCGATGAGTACCCACAAATCCAGGGCACTGGTCCCACGCCCGAGCAGGCCACCGCTAGTTTTTGGAGAGCCTTTAACAAGGCCCAAGAAGTTTTGGATTTTGAAAGCGCAAAAAATCGAAAATCGGCTATCGCTGCTGCCAATGCCAGTGGTAAAGGAAAACAAAAGAAAGCAGCGTAGTTATTTCTTGTCAGCTATAATTCTTTCCAAACATTTGATACTTCTATCAAAAAATTTCTTAGTATCAATGCGGGGAAATATCCTTTCAAGGGAATCGGAATCTTGATCGCAGGAACCTTGATTAATTTGATTGAAATCACTATCATCATCATCCGATTTAAAAATTGCTGAACCATCCATTTCACCGGAAATAAAAGTATTTTTGAACTCATATTGATTTTTTATTCTTTTTAGTGTTGCTCGACACTCAAAATCTGTGAGTTCTTTTTCCTTATATGTATAAACTAATTCTTCATTTCCTTTCACCTCTTGACCAAAACGTGGGATTATACACGTTATGTGCGCTTCAGGTATCCTAAGTTCGTTTTCAATTATAATAAGATTTTGTTTATAACACTTTGTTCTGACAATATCCAGGAGTCCTTCTCCAGACACATTCTTAATTTGACGTGAATAAATATTACCAGAAATTAAAAATGATATTAAAATCAATATAACCTTTGTAGTCATATACACTCTCCTTAAAAGGTATTTTTAAACAATATCTGTAAAAAAATTAGACACTTTTTTAACATAAATTTATATACTTAACCCTTGTTTACTCGCTCTTTCCTATTAATATGCAAATGATTGGCCGAAATTTCCTATTTAAAATCCAAGCAATATAAGAGCTTTTAAAATAAATTGAACTTAGTTTTAGAGATTAAAACTTAGTAATAACCGATTACAATTAATTTACAATTTGATTTTAAAACGGTTTTGAAAATATTTAAAGTTTCCCTTTCAAATCTCTATGACGTTGAGGAGAAGGGGGGGTAACCTCTGTTTTTTCTCGCGGATTACCTATTCCTGTCGAACTCATTTCATTAGGGGGGGATGGCTTCTTTTTTTTCTCCAACGAAGCCATATACTTCTCCGGTGGAATAAGTTTACCGTCTTCCATTAATACACACTTTTCATTCTCCTGCGTCTTTTCAACTTTATCAATTTTAATCACATCAGCTTTATCAGTTTTAATCACATCAGGTGGATAGCAGTCTACTAATTCTATTACAATAACACCGTCATTTTCTACTGCATTTGCCACCTTTAAATCATCCACACTATTAAGAAATTCTGATTCTGGTATTACAAGTTTTCCGTTTGTGATTTGAAAGGGAGCTTTAGTATTAGTACCAGGAGCATTTTTACTGGGCGCTGAAGATAAAGGCACTTCACTAAGGCTAATTCTGCTGCTGTCAGGGTTGTTAGTTCTGGTTTTATACTGCTCACGATCCACTGAGAGAAGATCCCCTTTATACATCTGAGGCTGCCTATATCCTGGTGATCCAGGGTATACAATACCTGCGATCATAGAATTCTTGCCACTTGATAAAGGATTTTTCACAGAGTTAACTGATTCAAGTCTCTCATTTTCAAGCTGAGCAATTCTTCTTTTTAAAGCATCCAATAATAATAGATTTTGATTATTGTCAGATTTATTGTCATTTTTTTGTAATATTTTCTTAAGCTCATTTAACAATTCTGGATTGTTGGAATCTTTTATGACTTCAAGTTTCCTCTCGGTAACCATATCTTTAAAACCAGCTATTGCTGGATTTAGTACTAACTCTTCCTTTTTATTACCTACGTCTATTTCTCTCATTCTTTTAGATTCACTAGATGAAACCAATCTATCAGGCAAAACGACTATCCCCTCGGTTCCTCTATCGTGAGGATCACTAAGTTGTCCCCCCGAATTTTTCTTTACTGGATCTTTAGGTAGAACAACAACGCCCGGGATTCTGCTCTCTTCATTTTCATTACCACCATTTTCATTACCACCATAGCTCTGAATATAATCACTTGGCGCATACTTCGCAACTCCCTTTTTAACCAATGACACTGTAGGATGTGTTGAAAACAAATTAGGCTTTTCAGGACTTATAAATATTTCCATTGCTGTAACCGAAACTGGAGCGTTGCCGTTTGCCTTCAATGCTGATAACTTATTGTGCTGAATTACTTTGTCTGTCTCCAAACAAGCTTGAGGTATATGATTAGTGTTTAAAAAATTATCAATCCAAAGCTTTCCCTCCACCAATTTACCCATTAATTTTTGTTTTCTAATACGCACCAATGTAGAACGGATATCTGAGCAATACTGATATGTAGCATATTCTCGCAAATTTTTTTGCTCCATATTCTGATCGCCCTTAATTTCGTATTCATGAATCAACTTTTTTAAATTATCAATAACAGAAACTTTTCTTGCTTTTGCATCGTCGAAACAATAACTTTTAATTGTATCAATACCTGGACGGGCTTTGTCATCATCCCCAAGCACGTTGTTACAAGAGTTACGATGAAAATCATTTAAGCTTTTTTTTAGCTCCGAAAGTTGTTTATTTTTGGTTTTATTAAATAATTCAACAGGTGCTTGACTTAACGTTGCTCTATTTTCTACAAATTCTTTAATTGAATTCTCAATGGCTTCATTATTTTCAGTAAAGATCTCTAAAGCAATTTTTAAACTTTTCTTTTGTGGTTGTGAATATGTGTTAAGCTTTTTTAAAACACTACATAGATTTGCATATCCATTTTCTTTCATAACTTTTTCGCTGCCGCAATTATTGTCAACAAATACTTCAGCAGCCTGGTTATCCTCTGACTCAAAATATTTCGCCATCACGTTTCTCACTTTCAACAACTGTTCCTTAATCCCCTTATCATATTCCGAAAAACTGGCTGTCTGCAAAAAATCATCCTTTGGTTTTTGATTGTTTAAAGCCTTTGCGTCCTCCTTCTTCATTTGTCCAACCGTTACGATAACCAGATCAAGCCCAGCATTCATCGATTCTTCAAAATCCAAAAGTGGAACTCCTCCATTTTGTAAGTTTTTAAAAAGATCATTCTCTCGATTAGGATCATATCCCAATGAACAAAACTTCCTTTTTTCCTCCGTTTCATACTTCTGAACCTGCTTATTGCTCGAAGCAATTATCTTTTTAAAGCGTCCACTAATATCACATGTAGGAATTCCAGATGGAAACAAATACTCCCTGAGGGTGATCTTTTCTAGATTCTTTTCGAGATCCATCCTACGATTTGCATCTTGCTCTATTACCCCCACCTTTAAAAGTTGCGCCTCTCTTACCCTACCACTATCAACAAAATCGACTCTTTTTTCAACACATTTACAGGCCTTTTCTAGGTCAGAAATAGATACGTTCTTGCAATCATTCTTCTCAAAATAATCAAAAATACTCTGTCCCTCCAAAGCCACTGGGGGTGTTAAGGAGTCGCAATCTTTTTGTCCATTAATAATTCTCTCGGTCCAAAAACAACCATCCTTTCGGTCTGAATGTTGTAATTCATTTTCAGTGCTATTAGTTGTCTTTTTCTCTATTTGTTTATCTCCAGATAGAGGCTTCGATCTCTTCCCGTAAACCTCTGAAATGTTCAACCCTAGCACCACAAGTATGAGTAAAATATAATACTGATTTAGCATTTTCACCATATCCCCACACTTAACATTCCCCAAAATACATCCAAAAATATTGGGACTCTTATTTTTCTATTAAAACCCATTGTGCAACCGTATCGGTAAATCTTCCAAAAAATGTTACATCAAATGATACTTTCAATTTTTTTCTTTAAATCCAAGTACTTTATAAAAATTTAAATACTCACTCTTTTCAATTCAATTAGCCATGATTGCCTTAAAAACTTGGCACTCTTTCAAATTTTCACTAATCCTTTTTTCTTTTCTAAAATAAATATATAATCATCCTAAATTATTAATTATTTTTTACCGATCTATACATAAATGAGGGATGATATTTTTTTTATGAAAATTGCACTATATATACTTATATTGTCATTTCTACAAATCCACGTGGTTTATGGAAATTGTAATGGAAAGAATTGCCTCGACATATCAATATTTCCATTACCAAATAACAATTATGACACCATAGTTGCTTTTAAAAATAAATTTCAGTTCCCCGACGAGACCTATGCGTGGTTTGGCTTAACTTATCCTCTCATCAAAAAGGCAACCAGCTCTAGTCATCACACCTATTGTCGTGCAAACTTATATCACGACATTGACCTCTATCCAAAATCCGATCGGACATATGCTCTTGTGGAATATAATGCTCTTGTAAAATATGATGTAGATGTAACTACAAATAGTTTAAAAAAAAATGTCGATATGAAGATCCGTTTTTCATTTAGCGACGATATTCTCCAACAAAATCAAAAATATCAAGATTTAATTAATAAATCCGTAGTTAAAAAAGTTGAAATTGTAGATAAAAACCCTAAAAATCAAATTGAGGTAATGCGAACTTGGTATGAAATTCAATGCGAAAATAGACCTGAAGCTGTAGATGTTTATGATTCGGAACAATTTGACAAAAATAAAAAAATAATGGAAATGCCCATCTATGGCTGTATAGTAGACGGAAAGGAGATTTTTGCTTTATACGATTTTTCATCGGAAAGTGATGATTTAAATTTTCAATTATCCGATTTAAAAGCACACATTTATCCCTTAGCGGACGATTGGCCTTTATATGAAAATATTCCAAATACTAAAAGACATCTAATGAATTGTTCTATCACTCCTCCCAAGGGTACTGAACATGAATACTTGATCGCTAAAAAATAATTTTTCCTGTCCTTTTGCCTGGCATTTTTTGATAAACCTTAATAAATACCTTTGCGATCGATATGATTTTATTGTTAAATCTAGTGGTTTTTTAACATTCGAAGAAGTTTCTTATTTCAGAAACAATACGTTATTGGGTACATAATAAAATCCAAATAAGTTACACTAAATTATTTATGCCTTGTAACTTATTCCTCTTTTAATTTTCAATCCTCCCACGGACACTTCTTCTTTAGATAGGTTAAAAACGCAAGTTTTTGTGTCTCCTCAAGATCACTGCCAGATACCAAGAAAAGTTTCTGATATCCTTCCTTATGGAGTTTTTTAGAAAACTCATCACCCATAACCTCACCTTCGCCTAAATCACGATCAAGATAAATCTCGGTATTTTTCTTTGAAATTTTATCTCTGTAGTGATCAAAATCTCTGGTGCTAGGAAGCGTAAGAAGTTGAATATTTTTTTTCCTAGCAATATGTTCCCAACCAGTACGGAGCAAATCGTTATTCTCAATATAAATTGCGTCAAAAAATTCCCCTTCCATTTTTACAATATTCATTGGAACAATCCCTATATCGGCTTTGGGAAGAATTTTACACCCTAGTTTCTCGACCCTGGATTGTATAGTGAACTCATCATAGTAACTGGTAACCAATATCGCTTTATTACCAACGCCCAGCTCTTCAATCAGATCTAATCCACGTGTTTTATGATTTATAATTTCATAATCAAAAAGATAAATTGCATCTTTTATATTATTATTACTTATCCACTCTCTTACTTCACTTGGGGTAGAAAAGTGAACTCTGGCATTATTTATCCCGATAAATTTTTGTTCCCACGCTTTATGAATCCCTGGATCATCATCCAGTATCAAGATAGTATCCTTTTCTTTTATTGTTATTTTTTCTAAAAACCACCCAGGTGTAGCAACTTTATCAAGGACGATAATAACACTAGTACCAGTCCCAACAGCCGATGAAATTACCAGCGATCCACCCCAAGATTCAATCGTATTTTTAGCATGATAAAGACCAATCCCCGATCCGGATTGTTCGTGCTTGTCCTTACCATAGGAAAAATTCTCTTCCGTAACTCTGTCGATTATGCTTTCTGGAATCCCTTTTCCATTATCTTTAACTTCAATTTTAATTTTCCAATCAGATTCATGGGCTGTAATAATAATTTCTCCCCTTGACTCATCAAATGCTTCTACAGAATTGTTTATTAAGTTGGAAAGTATGCGCTTAAGCTCACTGGAATTTATCTTGGAGAACAAACCATACGCTTTATCCAGATTTGAAAAAATGTTTATCTCAAATTTGGTCCTGTAATGAAATCTTTTTTCTGAAATAATTTCTTGAATCAATGTTGAAATCATTTCAGGTCGCAAGTTATCGATAGGTTTATAATCAATCTTTCTTTTTGCAAGCAAATTATTAGCAATATCCTGGATTCTTTGAATCGCATTTTTTAATACATACCTCTTATCTTCCGGAATATTATCAATATCCTTTATCACCATCGAAAGAGCAGCCAGAGGAGAACGGATATCGTGTGATACTTGCGAGGAAATTCTTGATAAAATTTCAAGCTTGGATAAATCATTGATTCTCTCTAGACTAACTATGATTTTATTTATTATTCTTAATAAAAATTTATCATCACTTGAATTTATAGACTTTTTAAGCGTGTCAACAACTTCGAAATAATTATCTCCTTCGACAAAAGGCATCAGAAGTGCGTGTTCTCTTTGGCGTTGCTTGTAACCTGATAAGTGAATAACCCCGATAAGTATCCCATAAAGAATAATTACAACAAAATATAAAATTTTATTACTTGATAACGAATCAAGGGCTACAAATCTTTTGTCGATGTAAAATGTGAGTCGGCCATATTTTACTCCCTTGACAATTATTTCATAAAAAAAAACTGATCTAAATACATCCAAAAAACTTTTTTGGGTCTTTTCACCAATTTCAAAAACCACATTTTCCTTGGCCAAAAAAAACTCTATAAAACAAACAGGTTTTTTCATCAAAAAATTGACCTGGTGCCAATAAATTGAAGTGGCAAACTCTGTATTTGAAATTTCTAGCAACGAATCAAAGGAGGATAATCTCGATTTTATTTCAACTATTATTTTTTTTTCATTCGTATGAGCTTGAAATAGTAAAATAAGTAATAATGTTAGAATGACTATAAATAAGTAAAATATATAATATACTGTTTTTGTCGATTTATTTAAGTTCATAAACCTTATAATTATTTAAATCCATATTGTTTGAAACCTTGGGTAATTCAAAATTTCTAGGATAATAGTAATACTTTTTAATTTGAACCAAGGGCAATACATAATTGAATTTTATCAATCTATGCATTTTTTCTTCATTTGATAATTTTGTTTTACTTTTATAAATACCATCTATCGTATCAATAATCCGGTCTTTTTCAGAATCGTTTGTGAACGATATCATGTAATCTTTGATGGATCGACCTCCATGAAGTATAAGTGCAACACCATAATCTTTTTCCTTAGACTCCAACATCTTTGCAGCCTCGTTAACTCCTACTTGTTGTGCCTTTATAAAAATATTGTATTTATTAAGTACACTGTTGAAATAATTCTCTAATTGAATTCTTTTTTGTTTATCTTGAAAATATGTAAACCGAATCTCCCTTCTCTTCTCAAGACCGTTAAATACACACTTCCTCTTAATCTTATAATTTAATTTTTCTAAAACACCTAGTGGAAAAAATTCATCCATTACTCTAAACGTAGTATCTTCCCCGTATACTATCTCGTGAATAGTTTTTTGATCGACACAATTATAAACGATATCCCTTATTTTTTTATCTTTGTCATTTGTTAAAAGATAGGATGCTTCAACATGAAAATAGGCATACTTGTTATAATCCTTTTTGATATTATTTGGAATATCCACATAATTCAAATAATTATACTCTTGGACAATTCCATCAAATGTTTGTTTGTTACGAAAATTTAATATTAATATACTTGAATATTTTAGCCTCGAATCGATCGAGGTTAACAAAATCTCCTTACCAGGAATAAAGCGGGTTATCTTATATGGCGAAATTCCATAACTTCCTTTTTGGTCTGTAAAAGTAATTACATAATCAAACGAAGAAAATTTTTCAACAAACTCAGGGTATGGTAATAAAAACTTAAGCCTTAAACATTTTGATGACTCAATATGAATTTTAACAACGACGTTACCAATAAATGATTTAAGATTATTTATTAGAATATCCGTTGTCAATTTCATGCCATTAGAAAAATAACTATCATCCCTTAAACACAATTGATAGTTATCAAAACCAGTGTTCGCGTTCCAATTCTCAAGAATTCTTGATTTATAACCCTCTCCAGTATAATAAAATAACGGCTCGAAAAGTTGATTTATATAAAAAAATTTATAATTTGTTCGATGATCCTTATTATCAATCACCTCCGGAATATCAGGTAAAAAGACTTTAAATGTTTCTCCAAAAGTTATTCGAGTTAAAAATAATAAAAAAAAAATTATTCTATACAAATTTTGCCACCCCTATCATCTTTTGCTTAAAACCATGTTTTATAAAATGCTTAAATGATCTATAATTATTTGAAACGATAGAAACATGATAACACTGATGATCCAACTTTTGTAGATATTCCTGACACACGAAATGAGCTTTATTCCTTAGCTTAGCATCGATATTAAGATCAACCCATTTATGAAGTGCTATAGCATCAATATTAACGTAAGGATCAAGTCCATAAACAAGAACAAGATGGGCCACCAATTCCCCTTCAATCTTAATTAATACATGTTGATCATTTTCAAGCATTTTAAAATACATCTCCCAATTTTTCGCAATTATTTCTTTGCTACTATTCATTAAGACAGTATCAATATAATCTTTTGTTCAACATCTCTATGTCCACCCAAGCATTTTGCTCAACTATAATTTTAACCAAATCAGTATAATTATTTCAAAAATTTTGAAAAAAGACTAAAAATTTCTTTTATAAAACCGAGCATACTATTGTGAGTGTTTTGAAAATTACAATTGTTTTTATCCTATTTACTATTATTTCTGTCTCTCAAGCGAGTCAATTTCATATTGTTACTAAAAGTCTAGATGGATTACCAACTTTTAAAAAAGGTGATGATTATCGAATCAAATCCATGAAAAGCAAAACTCTCCAACCTGGTACCATTCTTCAAATAATTGAAACCAAACACGGGGTAAGGGGATATAAACTTGTGAAGAACGTTAAGACCCAACATCTATATTTTATTTCTACCAAATGGTTTCAAAGAGGGACTGAATTAAATACTAAAACTTTTGATGTTCAGAATAATTTTGAATATCCTGCTGACGTTATTAACAAAGGTACCTTACAATCACCAGCACCAACTTGCCATGAGCCACCGGATGATTCATCCTGTTTATTAACGGAAGAAGATTACAGCGCATTTAAAGACCTCCCTGATCCACTAATACCAGATAATTTTGATGTTCAAATCGATGGACTAAGGCCCGGAATCAATACTTATATAAAAATTAGAAACCAGGCAAAACATTATGTGGATCATGGAGTAACCGTAGATACATGTATTTACAGACTTATGCCGAAAGTGTATAAGAAATTAGATCCTCCAGCCTTATGGGGTAATCTGAATCTTAAAGAGAAAGCTTCTCGAGTATATGCTCATGCAAAAATATCTTTTGAAAAAATTAAGCAAGTTTCAAAAGAACAAAGAAAAAATAATTTTAACCAAAATTTATCAAACCCACATTTTATTCATGAAGATTTGTCTCCTGAAATTATGGCATGTATAGCATTCATCGAAGTGCGTGATTTGAATCCTCATTCCACAAATTATACACACTGTCAGAAATATGACCCAGTAACATATTCAACAGCTCACGGTTTGGGACAAATGACTATAACTACCATGACAAGCTTGCGCTCAAAAGATCTTCTTCCAATAACCAGCCGTGGTAACCGCTATAAGAACTACAACGATACGGATTTGTTTTATGCACTTAATGATGACATTCCTCTTCAAATGGAGGTTATGGGAAGATATCTAAATTATGAAATAAAAAGAAAAGAAAAAAACCTATTGTCATCGTGGGATAAAATTGCTGCTGGTGTTGCAGCTTACGACACCGATCAAGAAAATTGTTATTCAAAATTATTTGAAGCATGTTACGCCTGCATGAATTCCACAAGCGGAAAAAAATCTCCATTTACTTGCACTGAAGAAATTGCAAGGGTAGACAAGGAGGCCCCTGAATGTCAAAAATAATTATACTTTTATTTATTTCTTTTAATATATGGGCGTATGTTGACGAGATCAACGATATTGACGGGGTACCTACTTTAGTAATTAAAGATCAAGAAAATATTATTATCACTTTTCCCGCAGAATCCGTTGTTCAAGGTTTAAAATTTAAAAAATGGGTTGAAATGAACAAAAAAGAATATTTAGTAACTGTTTGGTACAAAGGTGCGCACGGAGAAGTTGTAAGAATCTTTTCACCTGAGAGCAAAAAGATGATTTATGAACATCGGGCTTCTTGGCCAGTTAAAATTAAATATATGCCTAATCAAATTGAAATCATTACTCCTGATCAAAGCACGGGTAATGGTATCCCAGATAAATATTTGATTACCTGGACCCCAACCTCAATTACCAAACGAATGATCGAAGAATAGAAATTCCTAATACTGGCCAAACTGATTGAAATCTATTTAAACAAGAAATAATTTTTATCACGAAATTTCCAGTGAAACGTTCTAAACTTTTTGTTGAACGTAGATTCGCTACAACTCAACCTAGCAGGTCTTTTACTTTTTAGAATATGTAAATTTTACATGCGCCAAGGGTTTGGCCTTTCTTTTACCCACATCTAAAAATTGCCTAAAAAATAATTCAAATATCGCCTGAATTTCGATAGTTAATCCCATTGGTTTTGAACGATTGAAATTTTTTACAATATATTTTTGATTAACTTACGTT